>Ga0247768_1000195_pt1 | contig 22474 bp, 18 predicted proteins | sample UWRJL016104C6_FD_179944 | JGI IMG/M metagenome (GOLD analysis project Ga0247768, IMG submission 179944) | Plant litter microbial communities from Arlington Agricultural Research Station in Wisconsin, United States - UWRJ-L016-104C-6 | ecosystem: Environmental > Terrestrial > Plant litter >... | reverse complement strand
CTCGGCAAGCCCACGCGCGGCGCGATGCTCGGCACGGCCATTTGCTTCGAGGTCTCAATCGCTTCACCAAACGCGTCGGCCAGCTCCTTGGCTGATTGGAAGCGCTGTTCGCGATCGCGCGCGACCGCACGCTCCCACCAAAGCTCGAGCGCCCCCGGCAGACCCGGTGCGCTGTCGCTGATGGGCGGGATCGGGTCGTAAATGATCATGCCCATCAGCTCGCCGAGCGCCTCGCTCTCGAACGGCGGTCGGCCATTGAGGCATTGATACGCGATCACGCCGAGCGCCCACAGATCAGAACGCCAGTCGATGGCGCGACCGCGCGCTTGCTCCGGACTCATGTAGTAGGGCGTGCCCATGAACGACCCGGTCTTGGTCGTCTTGCCGGCGAGCGAATATTGCTCGTGCTTGGCGATGCCGAAATCCAGCACTTTCGCCACTTCTTGGTCATCACCAGGCACGAGAAAGATGTTCTCGGGCTTGAGGTCACGGTGCACGATGCCAGCCGCGTGGGCTCGCACCAGCGCGCGAGCGACTTGGCTGACGATTTGGTAAGTCTGTTCCGTGTCGAGCGCGCCAGTACGCTCCAAGCGGGCGCCCAGGTCTTCGCCCTCGAGGTATTCCATCACGATGAACGGGGTGCCCTCCCAGATCCCGTGATCGAAGATGTCCACCACGTTGGCGCCGCGTATTTGTGCGGCCGCTTTGGCTTCCCGCTCGAAGCGAATGCGCACCTCTTCATCCGCGGCCTTCTCGGGATCGACGAGCTTGACTGCGCACTGACTATCGAGCGACTGATCGTGCGCAAGCCACACCGACCCCATGCCCCCAGCCCCGAGCTTTCGAAGCAGGCAGTAGCGGTCCGCGATGATGCTGCCAGTGGCGGCTGCTTGCACGAGGTTCAGTCTCAAGTGTTCGGGCTAGCTAAGGTCGACCAGCGTCGAGATCGTTCGTCCACGTTCCCCAGACGCACGCAAATTCGGTAAGCAAATATACGACAAGGAGCTTAAATTACCTACCTCATCACTGTCCAAAAATCAAGGCTCCCGGGCCGGAACACGGGATATTTACCACATTCAAGGCAGTCCCGCTCGTGCTCCCGGCACGTCTTCTCTGTGCCGTTTCTCGCCTCGTCTCGCCTCGCCTCGCCCACTTGGAACGGCTTGCCGGATCGTAAAGAAGGCATCCAATGACGGTCCGCACCGCCGGTTGGCCGCGATCACGGGCATTTGCGCTTCGGGCATGACGCGGTCTCACAATTACCGAAATTATGAGATCTGGTAACGTACCGGAAAAGCCACACGCTCGTCCACAGGACTTGCTGGTCATTTTCGGCGCCATTCGCCTGGACTGGAATCCGGTACGCCGACTCGGGACAGCGCTCAGCGGAGGGCTTTAGGCACACGCACCATGGCACTATGAACGGCCGCCCGCAGAGCGTCGCTTCTTGCCGCAGGCGCTTTGGCCTCTTCCGCAATCGCTCGCCCGTGAATCAACGCGTGCAGCGTGGAGCCATCACGCAGGATGGCGACAGAAATCACACACGTGGCGCGTGCCGACTCTGCGGATTGGACACTGTCCAAGCGCATGAGCGTAGCAGAGAGGACGTAGTGCTCGGTGGTTTTGAGACGCGAGAACTCGGCCGACGCGAGCTCTGCGCGAAGCAGTGAGCGCAGCTCACTCTCGACTTCCGGTTTGGCCTTTCCTACGCCGATCGCGCCGAGAAAGACAGGGATCTCACCTGCAGGTGCAGCGCCGCTGGCGAGCAGTAGCGACAGCGCGACCAAAGCTGCGGCGCGGCGTGCTACCGAAACGGAACTGCGTCGCGCGGCATGCATGCCGCGGACTGAGCAAGTCCCGTACCGTGCCGCAGAACGCTGCTGAGCCACAGCATTGCGTTAGCAGAGTACGTTATTTCGGCCCAATTAGCGGGTATTTGGCGCATGGCCGTGAGCCGCCGGGTTTCCCGACACGGCGGGCCGGACAGCGACGAAAGCCAGTCCCAGAGCGAGGCAGCACGGCGAATCTCCATTCTCAATCTGGGCTTAGCGCGAACCAATGCTAGCCTGAGCCGAGCGTGATGCAGAACGACAGACGGGGACGAGGCGGATTGGTGCGGGGTGCGTTTGTGACCATATTGCTCATTTTTGCAACGGTCGCCTGCACGCCTGTTGTGGGGGGCGCGGCCCTGCTTGGCTTGGTCGCAATCGGTGCGCTCACGTCCCGTTGCTACGACTACCTCGACGTAACCGTATTCGATCCCGAGGGTCGAAAAACCTGCGCCGCCACCGTGACCGCAACCAAGGGCAGCAGCCAGCTCGAGCTCAGCTCTTGCTACTACACGCCGCTGACCGACGGCCGCTGGACCTTGCGCGCCTCGCTTCCCGGTGTTCCGGACACGCTTAGCACGCTCGTGGTCGACCACTCACAAGACTGCACGCGGAACGTACAAACCGTCGAGCTGACTTTGAAGCGAGCTGGCACGCCACTCACACCGTCCGCGGCACCTCCGGTGGCGGCGCCACAGCCAACGCCGGTGCCTGCGCTGCCAACGGCTTCCGCTCGGCCCGCGCCCGAACCGCCCGCACCATCATCGAACGCTCCGCCGTCGAGCGCTCCGCCATCGAGCGCGCTACCGACCAGCAGCGCAACCCCACCGGTTGGGGTCTTTCCGGATGATCAAGAGACGAAACACTGATCGCGACGCAAGACCGCCACATAGCAAGCGTTGCATTGATGTGATGCGCGCGCGCCAAAAACTGAAGCGATCCACCTTGCCCCGGGCGTAGCGCGCCCAATACTCATGGCGTGACGACGAGCAGCACTCCCTTGGTGGGAACTTCGCAATCGCGCACCGCGGCCCCGCCGCAAAACGTTCCGAACTGCACATCGTGTGGGCGCAATGACGTGCGTCGCTCGCACTCGCGCGGGCTCTTCGACGGCATCGCGCGCTCGTTGGGCTTCAAGCCGTACCGTTGTCGAGGCTGTCGTGCGCGCTTCTTCGCCAAGTAGCGCGTGAGCTCAGCGTCAGCCTGCAATCCCGTGCTTGGCTTCTGCGCGGCGCCGGAAGAAGCGGCGCCAGAAAAACACGACCAACAGGGCGGAGATGCCGCCAATCACGGCAAACGCAAGCTCAATCTCCACGAAGACCGTCAACGCTTCGTTGATGCTCGGTGAGCACGAGAGTTGATTTTGGATCAACGACTGGGATGCCAAGCTCACCAGCCAGGGCCCCTTCGACATGGCTCCACCCAAACCCAAGATGATCCCGGTGCAGGCGGCTAACAGAGTGAGACGGTGATTGACCTTCGAAAGTTCTTCAGCCACGAGAGCAGCATAGTGGCAGGCCCAATTTCCGTCCACAGAATACCCCCCAACGCGCAATCCGTGGCGCGAGCGCTTGCGGCGACCCAGCAGCGGTCGAATACTGGGCGACTGTGAGTCCGTTTGCGCTGTGGTCGGTAGTCGCCTGGGTAGTCGTGGTCGCTTGCGCGTTGCTGTTTCGCTCGCGCACGTATGCAACGTTTCGCGCCGTGTTGCTCGGCTTGCAGATCCTGCTCGCAAGCTCACTCTTTCCACGCTTTCACAGCGTCTGGCCGCTGTTCGTCTACGGGCACGCGGCGGTCTTCGTGCAATCGCTGGCACTGATTCGACCCAGCATGCGCGGCCTGCTCTACCGCGTGTTGATCAGCATCCCCGGGGCCTTCTTCGGTGCCGGCACGCTGCTGGCGTTGCCTTGGGTGCTGCTGGCAGCGTTCGGGCTGGAATTGCCGGCGGTTTGGGTACCCTACGCCGTGGCTCTGCTGGGCGTTTTGCAATCACTGCGCAGCGCCGAGCAACAAGTGCACCTGGTGGTGGCTGACGGCGAGTCCGTGCCAGAGCTGAAGCGGCACGCTCTCCGCGGCCCTAGGCGCGAACCGAGCATGAGCCGCCCGCTCTCGATCGTGCAGCTCACCGATCCGCATTTGGGTCCGTTCATGTCGGTGGCGCGCCTGCGTCGTATCTGTGAACGCGCTGTCGCGCGAAATCCGGACCTGGTGTTGCTCACCGGTGATTTCCTGACCATGGAGTCACAGAGCGATCCGGAGCTCTTGGGGGCTGCGCTGGCTCCCCTCGCCGCGCTGCCCGGCCGCTGCTTCGCCTGTTTCGGCAATCACGATCACGAGGCGCCCGACACCGTACGTCGAGCGCTCGAACGAGCGGGCGTGACCTTGCTGGTCGACGACGCTCGCGAGCTCATGACCGCCGCCGGGCCCGTCCAAATTTTGGGTATGGATTTCGTGTGGCGCGAGCGCAAAGAGCACCTGGCACGGGTGTGCGCCGCTCATCCGCGAGTTGCCGATCATCTTCGCATCGTGCTCTTGCACGATCCCGGCGCCTTCCGTCACTTGCCCGAAGGCCAGGCCGACCTCGCGTTGTCGGGACACACGCACGGCGGCCAGGTCGGCTTGGTCAGCCTCGGTCTCAATTGGACGATGATGCGCTTGTTCGTCAAGGCTCCGGATCATGGCTTCTGGGCGCGCGGCAACGACCGACTGTACGTGCATCGCGGCACGGGCCATTACGGCTTCCCACTGCGCCTCGGCGTCCCCGGCGAACAGAGCCTGCTGTTCGTGCACGCGGCGATGCTAAGTGCCCGAGCGCCCGCTTGAGAGCGCCCCTTCATAGGCGGCCCAGGCGATGTGTGACTCGTGCAGCGTGACGCGCAGCGCGGTCAAGCGCTCCGAGCCCGGGCCTAGCTCACCGGCAGTGATTCGCGCTGCCATCCGCTCGAAGACGGTGCGTGACAAAACTTCGGTAGTGGTATTTTGGTTCTCGAACGCCGGATCGTCGTCCAAGTTCCTGAAGTTCAGCTCTTCCAAGATGGCGGTCAGCGCCTGCGAGGCGCGGCCGATGTCGACCACCACGCCCTCGGGGCCGAGCTCGGGCGCACGAAACTCCGCATCAACCAGGTAGGTTGCGCCGTGCAGGCGTTGGGCAGGGCCGAACAGCTCACCACGGAAGCTGTGGGCAATCATCACGTGACCACGGACGCAAACGCTGTACATGAGGTCTCCTTTTAGGGATCGTAACGCAAGCGATGACACAGTGAGCCGCTGCCGGGTAGCGTCAGCCGAGCCATCGTATCGGGCAGGTTCTCGAAGCGGCTTTCGGCATCGATCAAGCGATCGAGCAGCGGGTCTTGGCACAGCTCGAGCGCCAGAGCGAGGCGCGTCCGGTAGTCGAAGCGCGCGCGCGCGCGCGGGCTCACCGTGCCCACCTGAGACGAACGCAGACTGAGCCTTTTGACATGAAACGCAGCACCGAGCGGCAAGCTCACTCGAAGATCGCCGAACCAACTCAGCTCCAACACCGTCGCATTCACACAAGCCAACTCCAGCGCCGTGCACAGGCCGGCCTCGCTGCCGCTCGCATGCAGCACCAAATCGCGGTCGCGCTGCGCTGCCCCGGGCAGTGCGAAGCTCGCGCCGAACGCGTGCGCAATTTGCGCCCGCTCTGCGCGCAGATCGACGAGCTCCACGGACACGCCCGGATGCCGGGCGAGCAAGTAGGCGCACAGGCAACCGACGACGCCCGCACCGACGACCGTCACGCGATCGCCCAGCCGTGCTGCGGCGTCCCACACGGCGTTGATGGCCGTCTCCATGTTGGCGGCGAGCACGGCGCGCTCGGGTGGCAGCCCCGGGGGTAAGGGCAGCAGCGCATTCGCCGGCACCACGTACGCGGACTGGTGCGGGAACAGGCAAAATACCTGGCGCTCACGCAGCTCCGCGCTGCCCGCGCGTACCGTCCCCACGCTGCTGTAGCCGTATTTGACTGGCCAGGGGAATTCACCGACCTGATGCGGGCAGCGCATGCGCTGATACTCGCTCACGGGCACGCGACCATGAAATACGAGTGACTCAGTGCCACGGCTGACCGCGCTGTACAGCGCGTGCACCAACACCTCGCCTGGGGCCAGCAGCGGCAGCTCCTCGCTGCGCAGCTCGCCGACCCCCGGCGCTACCACCCAGAACGCGCGGGCAAGCTCGCTGCGCCCTGTTTGACCGATCTCGGCAGCACTCGCCATGGTTCATTTCAGCGATTCGATAGTCGACAGTCGAAAAGCACGTCTTCGCCCAAGGTGAAGCGACGCGTACTCGGCCGCAGCGCTTGGTCCAGCCGCTCGACACCGGGCAAGCTGAGCCCCGGACGACCGCGGCCAATCAAGATCGGGCACACCGTGACGTGCAGCCGATCCAGGCATCGCGCTTGAATGAAGTGCGAGATGGTCACTCCCCCGCCCTCGACGAAGATGCGGCCGAGCCCGCGCGCGGCCAATGCCGAAAGCAGATCGGGCAGCGAAAGCCGACCATTTTCCGAAGCCAGCTCTAGCAGCGGAATGCGCGGCGGCCCCTCTCGGCGACGCGCGCCGCGCTCACAGGCGATCAACGTGGGCGCGAGGCCGTCCCGGTACAGGCGACGAGCATGCGCCAAGCGTAGCGTCGGATCAATCACCACGCGAGTTGGGTGATCGCCCGGCACCAGACGCGTGGTCAGCTCGGGATCGTCCAGCTCCACCGTGCCCGCGCCAACCACCACGGCGGCCATCAACGAGCGCAAGCGGTGCATGTGCACGATATTCTCCGGACCCGACACATAGCGCGATGCTCCCGCCGAAGTGGCGATCTGACCGTCGAGACTTTGCCCAACGTGACCGAGCACCAACCGCTCCGAGCTCTCACCGATGCACAGCGGTAGATACAGATCGAGCAGCTGCCGCACGCTCGCCGTCAGCCGGAATGGGCAATTGAAACAGGGCTCGCTGTGTGGATCGAGCACGAGCTGCGCGCGCTCGCTGGCGACTTCTTCGAGTCGCCCGAGCGCGTCACAAGAAACCCCGGTGCGCTCACGGATGGCCTTGCCCACGCTCGCTCGACGCGCCAAGGCACGGAGCAAGCTCCACGCCCAATCATCGCTCGAAAGCAGCGACGCTTGCGCTACGAGCTGCATCAGTACAGCCCCCCGCTCGCGGCCAACCAGACCTTGGCTGGCAAATCAATGGTCAGCGATGGTAGCCCCGGCTGCGGCCGCGCTTGGTCAGCGAGCATACCGGGAGTGTAACCGCGCGCGCGGCAAGGATCGATAAAAGCGCCGCTTCGACTCAAAACGTGCACCATCATCGCTCCCCGCCAGACTCCGTTCACCGATATCGGAATGCAATCGATGATTGCCGAGGGCGTGTCAGAACAAGAAAGAGACGCCCAACGAAAACGACGGATAGCCGAGGCGCAAGGTCAAAGCCAGGCTGTCGTTGAAGTGGAAACGGCCACCGACGTTGAACACGGGAACAGCGCCGAAATCCCCGCCGCTGCGGTGAAACACCGCCAAGCCGGGCTCGCCAAATGCGGACCATTGGCGGTGGAGCCAAAAGTTCCACTGCATCACCACCGGGATATACACGTAGCTCGAGGAATGCGCGCTCGTCTCGACGCAGACAGGGACTCCCTGTGGTGTGTACTCGAAACGCAGGCAGTAGCCGCGCCCCCCTTGTCCATCATAGCGAATCCAGTCGAGACCGAAACCGATGCCCACCGAATCATTCAGCTTGGGGATGAAGCCCTCGGGCGCAAGCTCGACCGTCCCGCGCACGCCGACGCCGTAACCCTCGGAGCTCGGATTGTCAGGCGCTTCGAAGGGCGTGAGCAAGACGTGTGGCTCGAGCTCGACCGAGTAAGCGGGCCGCTGCCCCGGAGCTCGGACCGTGGATTGGGCATGTGCACGGTCAGCGACGCTGCTCGCGAACGCACAGCAAATCAGCGTAAAAAGTGCACTACGGAGCACACGTCCGACGCTCACGACACCGAAAACCATCGTTCAACATCCTCCACAGGCAAATCGCCCGGGCTCACACGCGGTCGCGTCGGTGCCATCGGCGCAGTGAATTTCGCAACTCTGAGTATTTTCGCAGTGCACGCTGCACGCGCCCGTGCAGCGCACCTGACAATCGGCAACGGATTGGCACTTCACGTCACTGTTCGGTCCGACTTCCACGGAACACAGCTCGGCATCGTGACAATCGAGATGGCAGTTGTCCCCGCAAAGCACGCCGCAAGTGGGCACATGCGAGCATTCGAGCCCGCAACCCGAGCCGCACGACTGCGAGCAGGTGTTGCCAACGTCGTGACACTGCGAGCTACAGTTGTCCCCGCACACGGTGCCGCACGAATGTCCCGTGTTGTGACAGGATTGATCGCAGTGGTCACCAGCACATTCCAGGAAGCACTGCTCGCTGCCCGAGCAGTCGCAGCGTTCCCCAGACGAGCAATTGCCGCCGGAAGTGCAGCCAATCGAGCAAAGTAAGCAAACCAGCAAGAAGCCGAGCACGGCTAGGGCACGACGCATCACGCGCGCAGCCTAGAGCAATTTGCGCACAAATGCGCCAGAAACCGCAAACCCGGGCTTTATTTTGCCTACCCGTTCGAGCCCACGTCAACCCGTCGGGTTGGCCTTCAGGGCCGAAAGCAGATCGTGCACATCCACCAGCGCAAAGCTGCTCGCGTAGTCACTCATCGCGTATGGGATGATCAGATCGTTGCCGTGAATTTGCCCGCCGCAACTGTACACCACGTTGGGCACGTAGCCTTCACGCTCGGTGTGCTCCGGCGACAACAGCGGTTCACGCAGACGACCAATCACCTTCGAAGGATCGTTGATGTCGAGTAGGAACGCGCCAATCGAATACTTGCGCATCGGACCGACGCCATGGCTCAGCACGAGCCACCCGGCCTCGGTTTCGATCGGCGAGCCACAGTTACCGAGCTGCACGAATTCCCAGCCGTAGCTCGGCTTGAGCAAGGTTTCGCGGGTCAACCAGAAGTGTAAATCTTCCGAGTACATCAAGAAGATGTTTTCGCCGTCTTGGCGGGAAAGCATCACGTAGCGGCCGTTGATCTTGCGCGGGAACAGAGCCATGCCCTTGTTCTGCACCTGCGGGCCGTTCATGGTGCTGATCTTGAAGCGCAGAAAGTCCGTGGTCTCCAAGATTTGCGGGAACGTGACGCGGCCATCGTAGGCCGTATACGTCGCGAAGTACTTGGTCTGACCGTCGTCCTCGGTGAACTGCACGAAGCGCGCATCTTCCACACCGTTCGATTCGGTGGGGGAATTCGGAAAGATGATGCGCTCCGACATCTGATGCATCGGCTCGTAGATGACCTCGTAGTTGGCCTCTGCCAACGCGAGCATCGAACGCGAGGTGGCGGGCGGCAAGCTCTTCGATTGCGTACGGTACTCGACCTCGACCGCACGCACGGCCGCACGTAACTCCTTCATGTTGAAGGAATCACCCAGACGGCCGAGGACTCGCTGCGAGAAACCATCCGCCGTCCCCAGCTCGAACAGCGTGCGTTCGAACAAGAACTTGTCGTAGAACGGATCAGGGACCGTCTCGGGCGTGGTCACGAACGGCGTCACCGGATCGAGCGTGATCTCGCTATGTTGGTCGATCACGCCGGAGCGAAAGGTGATCGACGAAATGTGCCCTTCACCGGTGGAACGAAGACTGAGCACGAAGCGGCGGGACCCGTGCGGCAAGTTGCTCTGGTCCGGATGCCAGACCAAGGACGGATTGAACAGCGCTGCCGACTCGACCGAGTATTCCTGGGTGAAATACGAGCCAATCAGCATGCGCCGATCTTCCGGCAAGGGCAGATCGGTGACCATGAATCGGCGCAGCTGCTCGAAGCGTAACAAGAAGAATTGCTGCAGGCGATGATGCCGGCCGCGAAACTCGTGCATGACGTGCTCGAGCAAATGCGTGACTTCGTCGTCGCGCAGCGACATGACGCGGGCGACGATGCGCACGACGCGCGCCTCGTCGATTTGGTTGAATGGGCGAAACAACACCCGCGCCGAATTCGGGCGGATTACGATATTCGTTCGACGCACAATCATCGTCGAGATCTTATCACGTCGCGTCGTGATTCGCTGCGCTGCGTATCGATGAAAGACCGCGTTCGCCCGATTCCGGCACTTCCTCCAAACCGACGACGCGTGTCTCGAGTGCTTGGATCTCCACCAGCGCACTCAGGAACGCCAGCGTCGACTCCGCGCCCTCGTTCAGATTGACACGGTCGACGTGCAGGCCATCGCGGCAACCGCCCGAGTCCGGATTGTAAACGCTGGTATCCAGGTCATTTTGGCCCAAAAACCAGCAAAATGCGCGACGCGCCTCGCTCACCCAGAAGCGATCACCCGTAACTTGGTAGGCCTCACGGCAGGCCGCGACGGTGGCGTGTGCTTCGAGCGGTTGTTGATCGAAGCGGGCGCGCGTTTCGCCCTGACGATAGAAGCCGTTCGAGCCGATTGGCCGGAAGTGACCGCGTTCGGCGCGTTGCGCCTCGAGCAGCCAACGTAGCGATTGCAGACCCACGTCGAGCGCCTTGCTCGACTGTGGATTCTTGCCTGCACTCGCGATCACGGCCTGCGAAAGGCGTGCGTTGTCGTAGGAAACGATGTCCTCGAACCAGTGCCAATCGGGCGTCTTCGCTCGCTCGTACAACGCAACCAAGCGGCCGGAGAGCTCGACTTGCATGCTAGCAGCACGGCGATCACCGCGCAGACGGCGCAGGTATTCCTTGATGCCCAGAATCGCGAACGCCCAAGCCCGCGGCGAATTCGTGTCCGCCATGCCAGGCAGCGCGCGCATGAACAGCTCTGCAGCCCAGGCACGCAACTCGCGCCGCTGCGTGTGGCCGACACAGAAGCCGAGCGCCCACAGCGCGCGCGCTTGACTGTCTTCCGAGCCCACGGTTTCCAGCCAGCGCCGATCGTAGCTCATGAAATTTCGGAATTTGCCGAGCTCCGGGTTGTACGCGTAATCGACGAAGCTCGCGTAGCGAGTGGCAAGCGCGGCAATTTCATCTCCGGAGGTAGCCCGCTTCTCCAGCTGCACGGTCAGCATCAAGGCCCGCGCATTGTCGTCGATACAATAACCCTCTGCGTAGTTCGGCAGCGTGAAACGGGCATGTTGCAACATGCCCGTCGAGTCGGACATGCGCTTCAAGTGCTCCAAACTGAGCTCAGGAAGCTGTAGCTCACCCGCGTCCGCGCGGCTGCGAGGCACGACCTTCAACGAACGTTCGCTGCGGTTCTTGCGCGCCACCGAGAACGTGGACAAATAGTGCTCGGCGGTCTTGGTCCAGACCATCTCGCGGCTGGCGATGTATGCTCGCTTGCGCATGGCGTGGCGACGCCCTTCGTCCTGCAGCAGCCCGCAGATCTCACGCGACATGGCTTGCGCGTCGCCAAACGGCACGATCACGCCGCGCCCGTCCGCGAGCAACTCTTGGGCGTGCCAGTAGGGCGTGGAGACCACCGCCTTACCGCAACCGAACGCATACGCGAGCGTGCCAGAGGTGATCTGCGCCTCGTTCAGGTACGGGGTGACGTAGATGTCGGCCGCACCCAAGAAACACTTCAGCTCTTCGAGCTCCACGAATTGGTTGAAGAAGCGCACGTTCTCGGACACACCCAAACGCTCCGCCAGCGCCTGCAGGCTTTCCCGGTAAACTTCACCATGCTCGCGCACGAGATTCGGGTGTGTGGCGCCGAGCACGATGTACACGACGTCCGGAAACTCGGCCACGATGGCAGGCAGGGCTTCGATCATCTTCTCGATGCCCTTGTTCGGAGACAACAGCCCGAACGTGAGCAATACCCGTCGTCCCTCCACCGAGTATTGATCCTTGAAGAAATTCGGATCGGCGAAGGCCATGTCCGGGATGCCGTGCGGGATGACATCGATTTTTCGGTCGGATACCGAGTAAGTCTCTTTCAAGATCGCGCGGCCGCACTCGGACATCACGACCAAGCGCGAAGACAAGCTCGTCAACTCCTGCATCACGCGTCGCTGCTCCAAGCTCGGTTGCTTGAGGATGGTGTGCAGCGTAGTGATGACCGGCATTCGCAAACGCCGCAGCAGGTTGAGCAAGTGGCTGCCGCTCGGCCCGCCATAGATGCCGAACTCATGCTGCAAAGAAACCACGTCGACGTTCAGCAGATTCAGATACTCCGCCGCCCGCAAGTAGTCCTCGGGGTTTTGCTCGGCGATTTCGAAACGCACCTCATCCGGATACTCGCAATTGTCCTTGCCATCACTGACGGCTATCACCGAGCATTGGCCGTCTGGCATCGCTGCCTGCACGGCGTTCCTCAGGTCATGCGTGAAGGTCGCGATACCGCATTTACGCGGCAGGTAGTTTCCGACGAAGGCGATCTTGCGGAAGTCACTCATGGTATTGCTGCCCTTTGCAAAGCTCGTTCCCACGCACGGAACATGGTCCGCGCGCGGCTTTTCGTGCGACTATCAGGCTGTTTCTGTGGCGCTTCGTCACTCGCCTGGCCACTCAGGCGGACCCATGATGCTTTTTGTCGCAAGGCCAGAGCAGCCTCGCCTAGAACACAGAGGTTTCTTCAATCAGAACGGGTGACAGAACGCGACCGGAAACTGGCACGGACGCTGCAGCTGGCAACAGCGTACACGTTTCCCACTCGGAGGATTGCGTCATGTTGTATTGGGCAGCCGTTTTTTTCGTAATTGCGCTACTTGCGGCCATTTTTGGCTTCGGTGGCCTGGCCGCCAGCGCGGCAGGAGTCGCGAAAGTTCTGTTTTTCGTGTTCCTGGTGTTCGCGTTGGTGTCGTTTTTGTTCGGTCGACGTAGCGCGGCGTGAGCGACGCTCGCCGCATCGGTGCGCGTCGCGGCGGTTGACCGCCTCCGCGACGCGCACCGACGCGCAATCAACGTCGCATAATCAACGTCGTCGCAAATTCAACGACCGGAAGCGTGTGCCACTGCTGCGCTCAGCTGCGCTGGCTCCACCGGTTTCGCGACGTGTGCCTGAAACCCGGCAGCGAGTGCTTTAGCCACGTCCTGCCGCGAAGCGTACGCAGTCACCGCGACGGCAGGCAAGTCTTGGTTGGACTCTCGCACGCGCTTCAAAAGCTGGAAGCCGTCTCCGTCCGGCAAACCAATGTCGGAGACGAGCACGTCCGGACGACGCGCGCGCACCGATTCGAGCGCTGCCGCCGCGGTCGAGACAGCAGTCACTTCTGCCCCGAAACGCCGCAGCATCATCTGCATTAGATCGCAGCCGTCGGGGTCGTCCTCGACCAAGAGCGCATAGATCCCCGACAATGCTCCGCGCTCTGCGGCAGCCTCGGGAGCGGCTGCCGGAAGCGCTGCCGGGACCGCATCGCTGCTAGTGCCCGTGGCTTGCGGCTGGCCCAGGGGTAGGGTCACGACGAAGCGAGCTCCTTTACCGACGCCCTCACTGTGAGCCGTGACCGTGCCGCCGTGCAGCTCGACCAAGTGTTTGACGATCGCGAGCCCAAGCCCCAGCCCGCGTTGTGCCCGGTGCGCGCCGTTGTCCGCCTGCTTGAAGCGATCGAACATCACGGGCAAGAATTCCGGAGCGATGCCGGGGCCGTCGTCCTCGATCTCCAGATGAGCAAGCTTGCCTTCGACCAGCAAGCGCAGCGCGACATGGCCACCGCTGCCGGTGAATTTGAGCGCGTTGCCCAGAATATTTCCAACCACTTGTTGCAAGCGGGTCGCGTCACCCACCGTGTCGAGCGGCTGATCCGGAAGCTCGGCTTGCAGCTCCACCCCGTTCGAGGCCGCTAGCGGGCGAGCCGCGTCGAGCGCGGCCTCGACGATACTGCGCAAGTCGACGTGTCCTTCGTCGACGTGCAGGTTGCCAGAAACCACACGCGAAACGTCGAGAAGATCTGCCACCAGCTGCGCCAATGCGCGCCCGTTGCGTTCGATGGTGTCGACCGCGCGCTGCTCGGTCTCGTGCGAAAGACCGCCGCTGCGCAGCATCTGCCCCCAACCGACGATGGCGTTCAGTGGGGTCCGCAGCTCGTGCGAGACAGTGGCCAGGAACATGTCTTTGGCGCGGTTTGCTTCCTGAAGCTTGGCGCGTTCACTCTGCGCCAGCTCGTATAGCCCGACGTTGTCGAGCGCGGTGGCCATGCGGCCCGCAACGTCCTTGGCGAGGTCCACGTCCGAATCACGGTAGTGCTGTTCGGGATCGCGATTCAAAAATACCAGACTGCCCAGGACGCGGTCTCGAATGAACAACGGGCAGCAGATGTAGGACGAGACACCGAGCTCGTGTAAGAACCAAACCAGCTCGCCGGCGCGGGAGGGCCCGGTCTCGGCCAAACTGGCCGAGACATTCGCCACCACTTCGGCCTCGCCATCGAAGCACACGGTCGAAGGCCCGAGATCGAAGCGCGGATCCTCCAAGTTCAAGTCCGACGACAGACTGGCGGACGCGCGCTTGCTGACCGTCTCCTCCGAGCGAAGATAAAGGACGGCTGAGTCGCCGAGCACGGGCAACGTGGCGGCAAGTACCTCGTCGAGACCATGGCTGCGATCGGTGAGCTCGCCCAAGCGGCGGGTCAGACTGGCCAGCATTTGCAGCGCTTGCTCGGCACGCTTGCGCGCATCGATGTCGGTGCTCGTACCTACCCAGGCGCTGACGCTACCGTTCGCGTCACGCTCCGGCAGCATGCGCACCAGGTGCCAGCGAAATTGGCGCTCGACCACGTTGCCCAGGCGAAACTCCGCCTCCCACGCCCGTTCCTCGGCGACGGCATCGGCAAAGGCACGCGCAAACTCCGAGTAGTCGTTGGGATGTACGATGCTCTCCCAGGAAAGCGAGTCGGTTTCCGGCAAGCCCGCGCATTCGAACCAGCGGCCATTAACGTAGCTGAGCACGCCTTGGCCGTTCGTGGTCCACACGATTTGCGGCATGGATTCGGCGAGCATGTTGTAGCGGTACTCGCTCACGCGCCTGAAATCCGCGAACTCCCGTTCCGTGGCCCGCTTCAATTCCTCGGCCTGACGGGTAATGATCTGCCCTTTTTGATAGAGCTCGATGAACACCGCCACCTTGCTGCGCAGGATCTCCGGATCGATCGGCTTCAAGATGTAGTCGACCGCGCCCACCGTGTAAGCGCGTGCCACCAGGCCTTGGTCTCGATGAATGGCGGTCAGAAAAATGATCGGCACGGCACGCGAACGCTCTCGCGCTCGAATCAGCTCGGCCACTTCGTAGCCGTCGAGCACTGGCATCTGCACATCGAGCAGGACCAAGGCAAACTCGTCACGCAACAGGTAGCGCAGCGCTTCTTTGCCGGAGCTCGCCTGGACCACCTCCTGGCCGAGCGGTTCCAGCATTGCGCTCAGCGCCAGCAGATTCTTGGGCTGATCGTCGACAAGCAGGATTTTGGCAGGCGGAAGCACGCCCGTCCTCGGCTCAGCGCGCGTGATCGCTGGTTCCTCGCTCATCCGGGCCTCGCTTCGGCCGCGCGTGTCACCAGCTCGGCAGGAATTTGCTCCAAGTTCAAGACGCGGTCCGGTAGTAGATTTTTGACCGCGTTCTTCGGCATGAAGGCGCTCTCCGCAGACTCCGGGTTTTGAACGATCACGTAGCCACCTCGCTCTTTGATCCGTTGCAGGCCACGCGTCCCGTCCTGGTTCGCGCCCGTGAGCAGCACGCCAATCACGGCGCTGCCGAGCGAATACGCAGCAGACTCGAAAAGCACGTCGATCGACGGGCGGCTGTAGGCCACGGGTTCTTCCGTGGAAAGCGCGATCGAATCGGGCTCGATCAATAGGTGGTAGTCGGGGGGCCCCAAGTACACGCCCGGACTACGCAGCGGCTCCTTGTCCTCGGCTTCGAACACGGGGATGGGCGAGGCCACGCCGAGTAGCATCGACAGTCGCTCGTCCGAGTCACGCGAGCGATGCTGTACGATGGCGATAGGCAGCGAAAAGTCCGCCGGTAAGTTTGCCAGCAAGCGCGTCAATGCGTGCAGGCCACCCGTCGAGGTACCCATGACCACGAGCGCGAAGCGGCGAGTCATTTGTTTCTCCGGTAAATCCGTTCGCGCGCCGAAAGTGCAGAGAATTCTTGCTCGAACGCCGTGAAACGCAGCGACTCCTTGCGCCCCAAGCAAAGCACGCCCAGCGTCGCCAAGCTCTCCGAAAACAAGCTCAACACGTGATCCTTGAGCGTCCGGTCGAAATAGATCAGCACATTTCGACAGACGACTACGTTGAATTCGCTGAAACCGCGATCCATGGCCAGGTTGTGCTGAGTGAAGAGCACGTTCTTGGCCAAGCGTGGCGCGAACAGCGCGCCGTCGTACTTGGCCGTGAAGTAGTCGCTGAGCGAGCGCTTGCCGCCGCCCAAGAAGTAATTGGCCGTGTACTCCTTCATGCGAGACAGTGGAAAAATACCCTGACGAGCGTGGTCGAGCACGGTCGAGTCCATGTCCGTCGCATAGATGCGGCAGCGCTCGTACAGGCCCTCCTCCTCGAGCAAAATAGCCATGGCGTACACCTCTTCGCCGGTAGAACAGCCAGCGTGCCAGATGCGGACCGTCGGATAGGTCCTGAGCAGCGGCACCACCGAGCTGCGAAACTCGGCGAAGAAGCTCGGGTCGCGGAACATGGCCGTGACGTTGACCGAAAGATCGTGCAGCAGCCGCTGCAGCGCGCTCGGCTCGTGCAAAATCAACTCGGTCAGCCTGGAAATCGTGGCTACCTGCACGCTTTCCATATGCTTTCGGATGCGGCGGTGTAGAGACGCGGGCGCATACGAACGAAAATCGAAGCCGTGATGGCGATAGATCGCGAGCAGCAAGAGATCCATCTCCAAGCGCTCGAGCTCCGTGGTCGCCATGGTGAAGCGCAACGTTCGCGCTTCGCTCGCTGCATCGACATCGCCCGGTTGATTCGGAGCCGCCATGCACGCCTTGCATCACCCTGTCACGCTCGGCGCGTACATCCAGACCCGCATCATCGACAGCAGCCGATCTGGATCTACGGGCTTGGTGATGTAGTCGGACGCGCCGGCCTCCAGGCACTTCTCGCGGTCGCCCTTCATGGCTTTGGCGGTCAGCGCCAAGATGGGCAGCGTACGATACTCGGGCAGGCGGCGGATCTGGCGCATCGTCTCGTAGCCGTCCATTTCCGGCATCATCACGTCCATCAACACCAAGGACACGTCCGGTGTCTTGCGCAGCAGCTCGATGCCGTCGCGACCGTTTTCGGCGAACACGACCTTCATCCCTTGGCCCTCGAGCACGGTGGTGACCGCGTAGATGTTGCGCACGTCATCGTCGACGACCAACACCGTCGCGCCTTGAAAAGCAGCCTCGCGCCCGTGCGCGGTGTGCAAAATTCGTCGCTTTTCCTCGGGCAAATGCGCCTCGACGCGATGTAAGAACAGGGCGGTTTCGTCGAGCAGACGTTCCGGCGAACGCACGTCCTTGAGGATGATCGATTCGGCGTACTTGCGCAGGCGCGTTTCCTCCGCGGACGACAGCTCGCGTCCAGTGTACACGATCACCGGCAGATTGCGCAGAGACTCTTCGGTCTTGACCCGCTCCAGCAACTGAAACCCGCTGGCACCGGGCAATCCCAAATCGAGCACCATGCAGTCGAAGTGCTGAGCGCCGAGTAGCTCCAAGGCTTGCTCGGCGGAGCTGACCGCGGTCGACGTGACGTCACCGTTGCCAATCAATTCGACGATGCTGGAGCGTTGCATATCGTCGTCTTCCACGATCAGCAAGCTCTTGGACTTGCGCGACAAGAAGCTGAGGATGCTCGACAATCCGTCGTCCAGCGCCTCTTTGCTGATGGGCTTTTGAGCGTAACCGAATGCCCCCAAGCGCAGACCGTCACGCCGCCGGTCGGTGCCGGACACGATGTGTACCGGAATATGCCGGGTATCCGGATTTTGCTTGAGGCGGTCGAGAATGCTCAGGCCGTCCATGGCCGGTAGCCCAATGTCGAGCAAGATGGCGTCGGGACGAACGCGACGCGCGAGCGCAAAGCCCGTGTCGCCGCGCAGTGAGACGATGCCCTTGAAGCCACGGTCGCGCGCGGCATCGAGCAGCAAAGTGGCAAATGCCACGTCGTCTTCGATGATCAACAGCACGCGATCTCCGGGCCGCACCGTTTGGCGATCGTCCGGCATTTCGGCGGCATGCACGCCTCCGAAGCTGCCCACTTCGTCGGGAAACTCGGGCATGCCTCGCGTTTCGGGTTCTCCGGGCAGGTCCAGGCTTTGATACTCACGCGGCAGGTAGAGCGTGAACGTGCTGCCCTCGCCCGGTTGGCTCTTGACGTGGATCTCACCGCCCAGGAGCCGCGAAAGCTCACGGCTGATGGATAGCCCGAGACCGGTACCGCCGTATTTGCGACTGGTCGTGCCATCGGCCTGCTGGAACGCCTCGAAAATCAGCTGCTGCTTGTCGAGAGGGATTCCGATGCCCGTATCGCTGACGCTGAATGCGATCACGTTTTCTGGCATCGCGCGCAGCAAGTCGGAACGGAACACGACACCGGGCGCAGGCAGACCAATACGAATCGACACCGTGCCCGTATCCGTGAACTTGAAGGCGTTGCTGAGCAGGTTTCGCAGCACCTGCTGCAAGCGCTGACCATCCGTGCGGAAGGTATCGATGCTCGCGCGGTCCGCGTTGAGCTGGAAGCCGACGTTCTTCTGCTGGGCCATGGGGCGGAACGTGCGCTCGAGGTACTCCGTGACCTCGTCGATCCGCACATCACTCGGGTAGATCTCGATCTTTCCGGCTTCCACCTTGGACAGATCGAGCACCTCGTTGATCAGGTTCAACAGGTCCGTGCCTGCCGCCTGAATGGTCTTGGCATACTCGACCTGCTTCTCGGTGAGCTTGCCTTCCTTGTTGTCGCTCAGCAGGCGCGCGAGAATCAGCAGGCTATTGAGCGGCGTGCGCAGCTCGTGGCTCATGTTGGCCAAGAACTCGCTCTTGTAGCGCGACGAGACGGCAAGCTGTTCGGCCTTCTCCTCGATGGCCATGCGCGTCATTTCGACTTCGCGGTTCTTCTGCTCGACGGCCTTGTTCTGCTCGGCGAGCAGGGCGGCCTTCTCCTCCAGCTCCTCGTTGACTTGCTGTAGCTCCTCTTGCTGTTCTTTCAGCATTTCCTCCGACGCTTTGAGCGTCTTGGTCTGCTGCGCGAGCTCGGAGTTGGAGCGTTTCAGCTCGTCTTGCTGCGATTGCAGCTCGAGCGACTGAGACTGAAGCTCCTGCGCTAGGGACTGAGACTGATTGAGCAGCTCTTCCGTGCGCATATTGGCGGCGATCATGTTCAGCACCACGCCGATGCTCTCCGACAATTGATCGAGGAAGATGCGATGAATCGAACTGAACGGCTCGAAGCTGGCAAGCTCCGTGACCGCGCGCACCTCGCCTTCGAACAAGATCGGCAAGACCAAAATGTTGAGCGGCGTCGCCTCACCCAAGCCGGAGTTGACTTGGATGTAGTCGGAGGGCACACGCGTCAGCAAGATCGGCTTCTTTTCCAGGGCGCACTGCCCGACCAGCCCTTCACCGCGGGTGAAGCGACTGGAGACGTGCTTTCGTTCCTTGTACGCGTAGCTCGAGGTCAGGCGCAGCGTCTCGTCTTGTTCGTTGGAGATGAAGAACGCGCCGTGGCTGGCGCCGACCAGCGGCGTCAGCTCGCTCATGATCAGGCGCGATACCGACTCGAGCGTCTTCTGGCCCTGCATCATGGCGCTGAATTTGGCGAGATTGGTCTTCAGCCAATCCTGCTCCCGGTTCTTCTCCGTGGTCTCACGAAGATTGGCGATCATCTGATTGACGCGTTCTTTCAGGGCCAAGAGCTCACCTTGCGCTTCGACGGTGATCGAGCGCGTCAGGTCGCCGTCAGTCACGGCCGTCGCCACGTCCGCGATGGCGCGCACCTGGCCGGTGAGGTTGTTGGCCAGCTGATTTACGTTATCGGTCAGATCGCGCCAGGTGCCCGCAGCGCCCGGCACCTTGGCCTGGCCACCGAGCTTGCCTTCCGTACCGACCTCGCGCGCCACCGTCGTCACCTGTTCGGCAAACACGCGCAGCGTGTCGGTCATGGTGTTGATCGTATCGGCCAGGGCGGCGATTTCGCCCTGTGATTCCATCAGGAATTTCAGGGTCAAGTCACCGTTGGCGACCGCGGTCACGACCTTGACGATGCCGCGCACCTGGGTCGTGAGGTTACTCGCCATGCTGTTCACGCTGTCGGTCAGATCCTTCCAAGTGCCGGCCACGCCGGGCACGCGGGCCTGGCCGCCGAGCTTGCCTTCCGTACCCACCTCGCGCGCGACGGTAGTCACTTGTTCGGCGAAGATGCCGAGTGTCTCGGTCATGTCGTTGATGGTCTCGGCGAGCTCCGCGATTTCGCCCTTGGCCTCCACCACCAGTTTCTTGGACAAATCACCATCGGCGACTGCGGTCACCACCTTGGCGATGCCGCGCACCTGCGTCGTGAGATTCGACGCCATACTGTTCACGTTGTCGGTCAGATCTTTCCAGGTGCCGGCAACCCCCGGCACGTAGGCTTGGCCGCCGAGCTTGCCGTCCGTGCCTACCTCGCGCGCCACGCGCGTCACTTCGGCCGAGAAGCTGCGCAGCTGATCCACCATGGTATTGATGGTGTTTTTCAGCTGCAAGACCTCGCCGCGCACGTCGACGGTGATCTTCTGCGAGAGATCACCGTTGGCGACCGCCGTGGTGACCAAGGCGATATTACGCACCTGATCGGTCAGGTTGTTCGCCATGTAGTTCACGCTGTCGGTCAAATCCTTCCAGGTGCCGGCGACGCCCGGCACTGCAGCCTGCACGCCCAGCTTGCCTTCACCGCCGACCTCACGCGCGACGCGCGTCACCTCACCGGAGAAGCTGCGCAGCTGATCCACCATGGTATTGATGGTGTTCTTCAGCTCGAGAATTTCGCCCTCCACGTCGACCGTGATCTTCTTCGATAGGTCACCGTTGGCCACGGCGGTCGTGACCAGCGCGATGTTACGCACCTGACCGGTCAGATTGGAGGCCATGTAGTTCACGTTGTCGGTCAGATCTTTCCAGGTACCGGCAACGCCCGGCACGTTCGCTTGACCGCCCAGGTTGCCTTCCGTGCCTACCTCCTTGGCCACGCGCGTCACTTCCGCGGCGAAGCTTCGCAGCTGTTCCACCATGGTATTGATGGTGTTTTTCAGCTCCAGCAGCTCTCCCTTCACGTCCACCGTGATTTTCTTGGACAAGTCGCCGTTGGCGACGGCGGTCGTCACGAGGGCGATGTTGCGCACCTGATCGGTCAGGTTGCCGGCCATGTAGTTCACGTTGTCGGTCAGATCTTTCCAGGTACCGGCGACCGCGGGTACATGCGCTTGACCACCGAGCTTGCCTTCCGTACCGACCTCGCGCGCTACGCGCGTCACTTCGGCCGCGAACGTCCCGAGGCTGTCGACCATCTGATTGATCACGTTCTTGATCTGCAAGATCTCGCCTTGCGTATCGACCGTGATCTTCTGGGTCAAGTCGCCATTGGCGATGGCGGTGGCGACTTTGGACACGTCGCGCAGCTGCACGGTGAGGTTGCCTGCCATGGCGTTCACGCTATCGGTCAAGCCCTTCCAGGTACCGCTGACGCCCTTCACCTCGGCTTGCACGCCGAGCTTTCCTTCGGTACCGACTTCGCGCGCGACGCGCGTCACTTCACCGGCAAAGGCGTTCAGCTGATCCACCATGGTATTGACGGTGTTTTTCAGCTCCAAAATCTCGCCCTTGGTCTCGACCACGAGCTTCTTCGACAAATCGCCGTTGGCGACCGCGGTCACGACGCCGGCGATGCCGCGCACCTGGGTGGTCAGGTTGGTGGCCATGCCGTTCACGCTATCGGTCAAATCTTTCCAGGTACCGGCGACGCCTGGCACATGCGCTTGCCCTCCCAGCTTGCCCTCCGTGCCTACCTCGCGCGCAACGCGCGTAACCTCGTTGGCGAAGGCGTTGAGCTGGTCAACCATGGTGTTCACGGTCGCGCCAATGCGCAAAAACTCACCGCGCACCGGCTTACCTTCGATCTCCAGCGCCATCTTCTGTGACAAGTCCCCCGAGGCGACCGCGGTGATCACGCGCGCGACTTCCGTTGACGGACGCACCAGGTCGCCAATCAGCGCATTGAAGGAGTCGCCGGTGACCACCCAGCTGCCGTTCCAGCCGTGCGTTTCCACGCGCGCCGTCATGTCGCCATCACGCCCCACCACTCGCGCGACGCGAGAAAACTCTCGCGTGGAGGAGTCCAGTTGTTGGGCCAGCGCATTGAATGCTTCGGCGACCTCGCGAGTCACTCCCTCTTGCCCGTTCAACCGACGACTGAAGTCTCCGTGCATGAGCGACCCCAGCGCCTCGACCAAACGCAGATTTTTCGCGCTCGCGGACTCACGCTTCACCGGGGGGGGTTTGTCAGGGCGATTGGCTTTATCGGATCGGCTAGGGGGGCGTTTGGGGGGAACGTCGAATGTTTCTGACAAGGCTGCCTCCGGTGCCGCGCCAGAATGCAAGGGGTGCGCCTAGGAGTTTCGGCGCGAAAAC
>Ga0247768_1000194_pt1 | contig 22577 bp, 27 predicted proteins | sample UWRJL016104C6_FD_179944 | JGI IMG/M metagenome (GOLD analysis project Ga0247768, IMG submission 179944) | Plant litter microbial communities from Arlington Agricultural Research Station in Wisconsin, United States - UWRJ-L016-104C-6 | ecosystem: Environmental > Terrestrial > Plant litter >... | reverse complement strand
TCCAGGCCGTGGGCCTGTTGATGTTCGCTACGTCAAGGCCGAGATCGTCGCCCCGAAGGCGTCGAGCGTAGCCTCGGATGCCTTCACCAGGGGTGAGAACAAGGGCGCTGATAAGCTGACCCGGTTTATCGAGCAGACGGATTCGCTGTCTGCGTCGCAGATGGCTCAGCTCCCGCAGCTGCGCTCTACTGGCGACGCTGGCGCGTTCGCTCATTTGTTTGAGTCGGCGAACAAGGAGTTCGCTGGCGATTCACTGGACGTTGTTGCTCAGCGCCGCCAGGCGAAGATCGACATCATGGGCGCAGCCCTGGGTAACGTCGACTCCATTCAGGCCGTCAAGGACCGTTCGGCTCAGATCGCCGAACAGATCCAGCGGTTCGGTGAGCCTCCTGCGACTACCGCTGCCTACGAGCTGTACGACACGACCGACTTCGGTCAGCGGATGATCCAGGCCTACAATGGTGGTGACCGCGACGCGGTCATTCAGCTGACCAAGGAACACGAAGACGAGTACGCGCGCCTTCAGCGCGTGATCACTGCGGCTGGTTCTACCAGTCAGATCGCAGCTGGCCCGCTGGAGAAGGTAGGGCTGATCGGCAAGGCCGAGAAGCTGGACGAGCGCTACACGGGCAAGCTCCGCGAGTCGTACATGTTCAACGGCCTGGCTGGCAAGCCGATACGTTTCGTGGTCGGCCAGGCGTCCACCCGGGTCCAGGGTTCCGTTCACGTCAAGGATCCGACCCGTGGGTTCGACGACCTTCTCTCGGTCGTCTCCCGCATGAGTCACACCCCAGCTGCTCAGCGACGCGCGCTGATGGACGAGTTCGTCAAGGCCCCGTCCGAGGCTGAGCGTCGCAACATCGTGGACAAGGTCGAAGCGACCATGTTCCGCGACGCAGCCAAGCGCTACGGCGTGTCCGAGAAGGCAGCCAAGAAGCTTCTGACTGAAGCGGGGGGACGCCGTTCGGCGTACAACCAGGGCCTGTCCGGTCGTTTGTACTCGGCCGCCGATACAACGGGCCTGGCAAAGGCTGTTGTTCCGGGCGGTGCCGATGCTGGCAATGGATTCACGGGCAAGCTAGTATCGTTCTACGATCCCGAAGACGATCAAGTCGATGTATTCGAGAAGGCGTTCTTGCAGACGCATATCGAGAACACACACAACGTCTCTGACCCGAAGGTTCTTGATCAGATCCTCAAGCGTGGAACCAACAGGCGGATGCTGGAACGCTGGGCCGAGGCTTATGCCCCGTCTGCCAAGGGTGCTGCCACCGCAGCGTCTGACATCAGCTCGATCTCTCGTGACACCCTGGACAACTGGGGCACGATGATCACCCGAGTCTGGAAGGACTCGGCTCTGATGCGCGTGGCCTATCCGGTCCGCGTGCAGATCGACACGCAGCTTCGTGTCATGGCTCACCTCGGGATGATGAAATACTTCCTGGACGGCAAGACCGCCCTTGGTGAGTACATGCTCCAGGGCCTGAAGGGATCCGATAAAGACGTACGTCTGGCTTCCGTCCTTGGCCCGCAACTCAAGGGCGAGCGCTCGTACCTGGGCGAGAAGCTGCTCGGCCCCAAGCCGGATACCTACAAGCGCATTCCGCTGAACCCTGCGGTCGACGACGAAGACGTTCAGAGAGTCATCTCTTCGTTTGAATCTACGGGTGGCGCTGCCGCAGACATTGGCAACGACATCTCGGCCGCCGCTCTGCGCTCTCGGCGCAAGGATGGGTCCTGGGGCAAGACGATGCCCACGGATCCGGGATGGTTCGACGCCTGGAAACGGTCAGCCGACCAGGTGCGTACGTCTCCTACTGCGCGCAAGGCGCTGGAAGACGACGACATCGAGCGCCTGAAGAAGTTCGTCGAGACAGACCCGAAGGCCAAGGCTGAATGGCTGAACTTCCGTGAGTCCTCTGACTCGGTAGAAGAATGGCTGGGCCGGATCGTTGCCCACAACGATCACCTGTTCCCGACGCCTGAGCTGCGGGCCACCATCCGCAACCCTGCGGAGGCCAAGGATCTGTTCGACCTGACGGCTGCGTCTATTCGCAAGGAAGCCAAGCCTGGCGCTCTTGCCGATCGCAAGCTCGGCAAGGAAACGTACCAGGAGGCTTCTAAGAAGCTGTCCGAAACGATGGCCAAGTGGAAGGCTGCTGAGCCCAGGTCTGCCGAAAGGCGAGCTCTGAAGGCTCAGGCTGATGAGTTCCGAGCCGCCAAAAAAGCGGCTAGGGATCTCCACACCGAAGCCAAGGATGTCGTAGAGCAGCTCAACCGCAAGCCCTCTGTGGGCGAGCGGACGTTCGCTACCGGCAAGCTCGAGCCCATGCCGGTTCACGGAGAAACATTCTCTCCGCTGACAAAGGACTCGTGGGGTGCTCGGTGGAACAACTTCCGCAATAGCTTCTACCACTGGGCTGCCGACGCTCCTGAGACGATCGTGGGGCGCAGCCCCATTTACATCGACTCATACAAGCAGTACATCAAAGACGCGGCCGACCGCCTCGGTGATGATGGTGTCGACCTTGTTGGTATCGACCGGATCCGTGCGGCTGCCGACAGGGCAGCGCGTAAGGAAGTAGCGAACATTCTGTTCGACGCTACCCACGCGAGCAACCTGTCGCACGGAATGCGCTTCATCTCCCCGTTCTTCTCCGCGTGGGAAGACACGATGAAGAAGTGGTCCAAGCTGATGACGAACAACCCGTCGGTTGCGCCGACCTTCGTCAAGGCCTGGAACGCGCCGAACCAGATGGGATGGGTTCAGGACCAGGACGGCAACCCGCTGAAGGCTGGCGAGCACGCCGCTCGCGGCGAGTACATCGTCATCCCGAAGATCCCCGGCGTGAACAAGATCGTCCCCGGCAATGGTTCGTTCAAGCTCCGCAAGGACAGCCTGAACATCCTGTTCCAGGGCGATCCGCCCTGGCTCCCGGGTAACGGACCGCTGGTTCAGATACCGGCCAACGAGGTCGTCAAGCGCTATTTCGTCAAGGAAGCCGACAACCCGGTACTGCACTACATCCTGCCGTTCGGCATTACTGACGATTCCATCGGCCGCCAGGTGATGCCTAGCTGGGCGAAGCAGGCCAAGGACGCCTTCGGTGGAACCAAGGACTTCAACCAGCAGTACGTCGTACTGATGAACCAGGAGCTCGGCCGCTACCAGCGAGGCGAGCGCAAGACCAAGCCTGACGCCGACGAGATCGGCGGCAAGACCAGGAACTGGTTCATCCTCCGAGCGGCGCTGAACAACGCTGCTCCGGTCAGCATTCAGCCGACACCCAAGGATCAGTTCTACATCGATAAGGCCCGGCAGTACCGGGCCGATCCTAACCGCAAGGGTCACTGGCAAGAGGATTTCTACGACGACTTCCCTGGCTATTTCGAGATGAGCGCCACGCTCTCGGTCAACGAGACGGGCCTTCAGGCGACGAACGAAGCGTTCGACGCTGCGAAGAAGTACAGGAAGCAGATCAAGGAAAACCCGAAGCTCGGCTGGTTCTTCGCAGGGGCTGATAATTTAACAGGCGAATTCAACCCGAACGTCAACACCTACCAGCGCTCGACCGAGGCTGGCAAGGGATTGAACTACCGTTCGACCAAGGATCCGTCTCAGGCCGTCGCGGACGTCCAGGAGCAAAAGGGCTGGATCGAGTACAACAAGGCTGCTACCTACATCAACCTCGAGTTGGAGAAGCGCGGTCTGACCATCCAGTCCAAGGGCGCCGAGGATCTGGCGAACCTCAAGCGCGCGTACGTTTCGTATCTTGGCCAGAACAACACCGCGTGGGCCATGGCCTATCAGCAGCGCGACAGCTCTGGTGTGATTCAGCTCCGGTCCGTCGCCGAGGATGCCTGGAAGAAGAACAAGGACTTCGCCAATAGGTCCGACCAGGTCCTGCTGAAGAATTACTTCGACGCCAGAGATCAGCTGACCGAGTTGAAGAACTCGGGCAAGGCGACCAATACCAGCGCTACAAATCTGCTCAACGCTTATGGAGCCTTCCTCGCCAAGAGCAGTCCAGCATTCGAGCAGATTTACAACCGCACTCTAGAGAACGATGACATCAGTCAGGTGGTGGGCTAGTGGCACAGGAGAATGGCGCAGGTGGGCTTGACTTCAGTAGCTTCATCAACTCGCCAGCCGGACGGGCCGCACTCGGCGGCGGCGCTTCCGCCGTCAATGCAGAGCCGAATGTCTACCTCGGTGGAATGACTGGTGATCACGAAGCGCAAGCGCCTGGTGGGTGGACTCGTAGAGAGCTCCCACTCACTCAAGCGGTTGGCGCTTTCTATCAGTGGTCGGACGAAGAGCGCGCCCAGTGGGGCAAGCGGATGTACGGCGCTGGCGTCATCAAGGATCCGAACGACTTCGATGCCATGCTTCAGGCCTGGACGTACGCGGTCAAGCAGACCGCGTCGTTCAACGCCGCAGGCAAGAAGAACCTGACGCCGTGGGCGTTTATGGACATGCTTGAAAAACAGGGCACGTTCAAGGGCGGGGCTGGCTCCGCCACTGCGGAGCCGAAGACCACGACGAACACCTCGACACAGTACTCAATCCCCAGCAAGTCTGACGCCCAGGCTGCGATCCGAACGCTATTCAAAGAGCAGCTCGGACGAGACCCGGAAGACGGCGAGCTGGACCGGTACACATCGATGATGATCTCGAAGTTCAAGGCCAACCCTGCTAGCACGACCACCACGACGACCACTGACCCGAACGGCAACAGCCGCTCGAGTTCTACCTCGAAGTCGGGGTTCAACCCGGCTGGCTACCTCGAGGATCAGGCTCAGGGCGATCCTGAGTGGGGCGCGTATCAGGCGGCCACCACCTACATGAACGCCCTCCAGGGCGCGATTGGGGCGGTTGCATGAGCGAACAGCCTGCGTCGAAGCCTGACGCCTTCGGCGCGATTGACACGTCGCTGGACGACGTCACTACCGGCATGGGCATGGATGCCCCGGACATCGACAACATTCTGCCATCGGCGGACTTGGCGACGTTCAGCGGAGCATTCAACGATGGCACGTCTGGCTTGAGCTTCTCTCAGATGTTGCAGCAGTTGTCCCGTCCGCCAGCCGCTGGGCCTGGCGTTGAAGGATCCGTGGGATCCGACGCGACCGGCACTCGTGCCGACGTCGTCGCCTACGCCAAGAAGTTCCTGGGAATGCAGTACAAGTGGGGTGGGTCCAACCCGTCCACTTCGTTCGACTGCTCCGGGTTTACTCAGTACGTCCTCGGTCACTTCGGTGTGCATCTGCCTCGCGTCAGCTACCAACAGAACGGCGCAGGAGAGCACATACCGTTGGGCCAGCTTCAGGCTGGCGACCTGGTCACCTGGGACAACTCGTCCCGCAACAACGGCGCGGACCATGTTGCCCTGTACATGGGCAACGGTCAGATCATGGAGTTCTCCCGGCCCGGCAGGCCGAGTCGGATCCGCAAGCTCGGTAAGAACGAAGGCGCGACCGGCGTCCACATCAAGTACGGGAAGGGGTAACAGTGCCGAACCTCAGTAAGGCTGAGCTCGCTCAGCAGTATGGATTTGCGCTGTCCTTCCTGAAGCATGACAAGTCCTTGTGGAAGCTGTTCAACGCAGCGGTCAAGGGTAACTGGGCTGCTGACCGCTTCGTTGCCAAGCTGAAGAATACCAGCTGGTACAAGAAGAACGGCGAGGCCGCTCGGCAGTACGATCTGCTGAAGTCCTCTGATCCGGCGTCGTTCAACCAGAAGAAGAACTCGCTGTACGCCCAGATCAAGGACGCGTCCATGCAGCTCGGAGCTACGGCTTCGAGCGCGACGCTTTCCAGGATCACTCAGAACGCAATGAAGTTCGGGTGGAATGAAGCTCAGATTCGCGACACTCTTGCTACTTATGTACGAGTTACTAACGGCGTCTATCATGGGTCTGCCGGGAATGATATCGAGACGGTTCGCCAGACGGCGTACCGCAACGGTGTCAAGCTCAGCAAGGCAACCGAGCAGGGCTGGGCTCAGTCCATAGCCAAGGGCAACAACGACGCTGCGTTCTTCCAGCGCCAGATCCGGAACATGGCGAAGAGCCTTGCTCCTGGTTTCGCCAAGGAGCTCGACGCTGGAGTCGACCTTCAGGACATCGTCTCTCCTTTCATCGAGTCCAAGGCGAAGATCCTTGAGATGAACCCCGCCGACATTGACTTGTTCGACAAGGACATCCGCTCCGCTATCAGCGGAACGAAGACGGATGGATCCCCTGGATCCAAGTCCTTGTGGCAGTTCGAGCAGGACATGCGCAAGGATCCAGCGTGGCTCAAGACGCAGAATGCCCAAGACTCCACTTTCGCTGTTGCTCACAGCGTCCTCAAAGATTTTGGATTTGACGCCTGATGGCCGCCAAGGACAACCTGCTCCCCAATGCGGCCAGGCGTAGTCTCGCAGGAGCAGTCAAGAAGAAGGGTTATCAGGGGTCGGCCGCCGCCAAGGCGGCCCTTGATGCCGCTAGGGCGAAGAAGAACGATCCTTACGGTGCGCTCTACGGTTCAGACCGTGACGCAGCCGTCGCCATCGGCGACCTCTTCGATTCGTACGGTCTTGGTTCTCTCGCTCCTCAGATCGTCAAGATGATCCAGGACGGCTTCGGAGCCGACGTCATCGCTATCAAGCTGAAGGAAACCAAGGAGTACAAGGAAAGGTTCTCGGCCAACGACAAGCGCCTGAAGGCCGGACTCCCCGTCCTTTCTCCAGCCGAGTACATCGCTACCGAGCGAGCGTACCGCCAGGTGATGCAGTCCGCCGGGCTGCCCATCGGCTTCTACGACTCGACCAAGGACTTCGAGAACTTCCTCGCCATGGACGTCAGTCCGACCGAGGTCAAGTCCCGGGTCGACACCGTAGCCGAAGCCATCAACAAGGCTCCTGCTTCGACCAAGGATTTCTTCGGCCAGTGGTACAACACTGGCGACATGATCGCTTACGCGCTCGATCCGAAGAAGGCCCAGCCTTTGATCGAGCAGCGCATCAAGGCAGCGGAAGCTGCCGCTACGGCATCCCAGCAGGGCTTCTCCCTGAACCAGGCGAACGCCGAGACCATCGGGCGTACGGGCGCAAGCCTGAACGACATCCAGCAGGGTCTGGGGTTCATCGGCCAAGAGCAGCAGACCACCGACAAGCTGTCCCAGATCTATGGCGGTGACAATGTGACGCAGGCCGACCTGGTCAGTGAAGCCTTCCTGGGTGACGGCCAGGCTGCGGGCAAGCGCAAGAAGCTTGCCTCGCAGGAACGCGCCACCTTCAGTGGCGGGTCTGGTCAGAGCAAGACGTCCCTCAACAAGTCTAGTGAAGGGTCAATCTAATGGATGGCTGGTCCATTCTTAGTGTGGCGCTTGGTATTTTCCTGGCCGCCTTGCTCGTAGGTGTTTGGAACGAAGTAATCACGCAGTTGCCGATTGGATTCTGATCATGAGTCTGCTCGCAATTGTTCTTGTGGTTATTGTTGTAGTACTAGTACTTCGGCTTCTTTGAGAAGCCAGGGCCGCATGGTGACAGGCGAGTTCGACTCCCGCCCGGCCCGCTGCCGCTTGGTTTTTACTTGGTGGCAATCATGGCAGCGCAAGACGCATTTGGCCAGTTCGGCGATCCTTTTCGGATTGGCTTCGGCCAGCGACCAAATAAGACTGGGCCGCATAAGTTTCTGACTTGGGTCAACATGATCCACCTCAAGCCTCTCGGTCGAGTTGCAGTCAATACACTTCGCGCCTTGGCTGTCAATCCACGCCTGACGGCGTGCCGCCTTCCACTCTCGCTGAAACTTCCTCAGATCGTCCTTGTTCTTGTATGGCATGAGTCGAACCCTATCACGCCTGGGACGAGAAGGCAAACAATGGTGCGTGCACATCTAAGGCAGAACTCCCCACAATAAGGGGAGGGTGCAGGTTCGATTCCTGCCACGCTCACTCCTTCACGGATCGACCGGCCCCGTTGAAGTGTATTTAGCCACCGGCAGTGAGAGCAGCGCCAGCCAACCCCGGACTGACCGCTCGGCTCACGGAACTATTTATGGGAGAAAAGCACCATGTCTGCTGACGACATCTGGGAAGACGACGACAACGACAACGACCAGCCTACCGGCTCGGACCTTGTCAAGCAGCTGCGTAAGCAGCTAAAGGAAGCGAACGCTTCTAAGAAGGCGTTCGAGGAGGAGCTTAAGACCCTCCGTCCTACCGTTCGCGCTAACCAGCTTTCCAAGGTTCTGGACAAAGTCGGCGTCGACACGAAGTACGCAGAACTCGTTCCCTCCGACCTTGAAGTTTCAGAAGAAAACCTCAAGGCGTGGGCTGAGAAATTCGGCTTCGTCTCACAGAGCTCGGCACCTACTGACGCGAGTGCAGCCACCGACACTAATTCGAGTGCTGCCGCTAATGAAGACCCCACCGCAGCTATGGCCGCCCAATGGTCACGCATTCAGAACCAGGCCTCCGCTACGGGGAACACCACCCCGGACGTGGAGAGTCAGCAGCTCGGCATGTTGCAGGCAGCTGCGACTGCCGCCAAGGGAAACCCCGATCTTTACTTCGAGTACCTCACGGGCAAAACGCCCATCCCCACTTCTGCCTGAGCATCACAGCCAGGCAGCCGACAAGACAGGCTGACCGGTGGCTAACCAGTACACCTCAATTCTTACCACGCCTGGTATTGGTGACAATACCATCAAGACCGCGTACGACCTTGCTATCGACATGGTCTACCGCGAAAACCCGATGTACCGCGCTTGGGCTGCCGACAAGTCCCCGGGTCACCTGGTGATGCCTGGGCAGACCATTCAGATGCAGAAGCAGCAGTTCTTCGACAGCGCGTCTGTCACCGCTGCCAAGACGCCGCTGAACGAGGAAATGGACGTGGACAGCCAGAAGCTGCCCCCGACCCTGACGGTCGACCTGACCGTCAACGAGTACGGTGCTGCGATCACCAGCACCAAGAAGCTGCGGTACTTCAGCTTCGCCGACGTCGACATGGTCGCCGCTCGCACCGTTGGTGCGCACCAGGCGGACGTGCTCGACGAGCTGGTCCAGGACTACCTGGTCACCGGTACTCAGATCCTCCGGGCTCAGAGCCGTTCCGCGACCAACCAGATCCTGGCTGGCGACACCATCCGCGCGAGCGACGTTCGCAAGGCCAACACCTGGCTGAACGCGAACAAGGTCCCGGAGTTCGGTGGCGGGTTCTATGCGGGTGGTATCCACCCGCACGTCCTGCACGACCTGCGGGAAGAGACGGGCTCCGGCTCGTGGCGTGTCCCGAACGAGTACGGCACCGACCAGTCCAAGATCTGGACTGGTGAGTTCGGCGAGTTCGAGGGTGTGCGGTTCGTCACGAACACCCGTACCCGTACCGCGCTTGACGGCGCGTCTTCGGCGAAGGTCTACCGGACCTTCATCCTGGGCCGTGAAGCCCTGGCCGAGGTCGTCACCGAGGAGCCGAACTCGGTTCTTGGTCCCGTGACCGACAAGCTCCAGCGGTTCCGCACCGTTGGCTGGTACGGCATCCTGGGCTGGGCTCTGTACCGCAACGAGTCCCTGGTCCAGATCCTTTCCGGCTCCACCGTGCCGACGTTGCAGACAGGTACGCCGTAATCTAGCGCAGTGGTTTCAGCGAGGTTGAGACCTGAGTAAAGACGCCCACGGACCGGGAGTCTTCCATTGTTCTATCGACTGATTGGTGAGTGTTGTGGCTGTTCCTCTTTTGAATGCTGTCAAGCATTGGGTCTGTCCCAACTGCCCCGCAGAGGATGTGACCCGAGAGGCGCAGCCACACACTCGCTATCACTCGTGCCCGGGACTGCACAACATCAGCGCTCCCATGATCCCCAAGGGGGTGGGAGCTTCGGTGACCGCAGTCGTCCGGGAAGATTACATCGGTTCTGAGAATCCTCTGATCGACGGCAAGGGCCGTCCGATCATGGCTGTAGTAACCACCAGGGATGACGGCCAGGACGTCGCAGTCATGGCACCAACCGCTAAAGGAAAGGCTGGCCGCTAATGGCCTGGACCGCTTCTAAGATTTTCCGGCCCTATGTGGCCGACTCGCTCAACCGTACCGCACCGTTCGACCTGAATGCTGACACCTTCAAGGTGGCGTTGTATACCAACGCCATCACGCCGGACCAGAACACCACGGCTGCACTGTCCGCGTACAACGCGACATCGAGCCAGTGGCTGACTGCCAACGAGCAGTACGAGACCGGCCAGTGGGCGCAGGGTGGTGTCACTCTCTCGTCCGTCGTGGTCGACGTCGCTACCGCTGGCGTCGTCATGTTCGACGCGGCAGACACCGCGTCCGGCTCTGCGGCTGACCTTGCTGGTGTGTACGGCTGTCTCGTCTACGACGACACGCTGACCACGCCCGTGGCAGACCAGGGCGTTTGCTACAACTACTTCGGTGGATCCAACACCGTGGTCAATGGCACGTTCACCGTTGTGTGGTCCGCTTCTGGAATCATGCGCTTCACACTCTAGGAGTCCTCCGTGCCGATCAGCGTCCTTAATCGGTGGTCGATTCCTCCGGCTATCACCAGTCGGGATCAGCTGATCTTGGGTGTTGATCAGCCGGGTCCTAGTAATACCGGCGTCCTTCCTGGAATTCCCCGGGTCACCGTCCCTGGGAACGTCACTCTCTCTACTCCTAATCAGGTCTACAGAGACAAGACAATCCTCGGTCGGCTGTCGATCACAGCCGCCAATGTCACAGTCATCAACTGTGAGATTCAGGGTAACACGACGCCAGCGTCTGGCGTCGTCGGCTGCACCAACGCAGCCGTCAGCAATGCAGTCTTCGAGGACTGCACGATCTACACGCTGAACCCTCACTATACCTGGGGTGGCGTTTACGGTCACGACTACACACTGCGCCGCTGTAACGTGTACGGCACCACTGACATTCTGAATATCGTCAACTCCAGCATTCCCGCTGCGAATCGCCCGTATCAGACGGGCGTCGTGGTAGAGCAGTGCTGGTTGCACGATCCGGTGTGGTGGACTGCTGCCGCAGGCGGCACCGTTCACCCGTCGGACACTGAGACGCATAACGATATCATCCAGCAGTTCGGTGGTCTCGGTACCGTCATCCGTGGTAACACGATTGACGCTCAGTACGCCAGGCAGAAGGGTCACTGGATGGTGACCAACCCGCTGGTAGAACCGTATACCACGGTTGCTCTTAATTCGCTGGGCGATGCTCTTAACGGTCCCAACCAAACGATCCCCGACCGGGGATCAGGTACGGCTGCGACCGGACGTTACAACACGGACGACATCGCTGCTCTGATGATCAACGCGACCAGCGGATATTCCGCCGACTTCGTCTTCGAGGACAACTGGGTCTACGGAGGAAACTACGCCGTCAACGGTGGAGGCAACTCCAACCCTGGTGGTGGAGTCAACCTCGGCAGCTTCAAGCGCAACAAGTTCGACCGCACACAAGGCACGCAGGGCTCCGGTGGCAACACCACCTACACCCTGGCATTCCTTGCTGGTTGGGCTGGAGCGGTTGACTGCCCGACGACTGGGCCTGACGCGAACTACTACATGGACGATCGTTCACTAATCACGGTGAGGACGTAATGACCATCCTCTCCAATAACGCCGAAGGTGGTACCAACGGCGTTACCGTGACGACCGCCAACTCTGGTGGTTTCTCCGGCGATGCTTTCTCCACGGTCGTCAATGGCTCTGGTGGTGCGGTCACATTCTCGAATGTGAACGTCTACCGGGGTGGCATGTCCATCCTGTTCACTCAGCCGAACGCAACGACTCAGTTCATAGCATTCGACCAGGGAGCTGGAACGTCAGCGTTCCAGGACTCGATCTACTTCTACTACCCAGCTCACCCGGACGTCACGCATCAGCTGGTGGACATCAGATACGCAGCGGGCGGTTCTTCTGGTGGCTTGTTCATCTCGACCACCGGTCAGATTCGGGTGGCAGCTGGAACGATTACCTCGACGTTTACCGCTGGGGTCTTAACCCCAGGGAACTGGTATCGAGCCGAATGGCAAGGGTCGAACTACGGTTCGACAGGAGCCACCAACCTCGCCGCCCAGGTCTTCTTGGCGGATTCGCTGACGTCTCTCCTGTCGACGACGGTAACTACTGGCACCACGACCGGCACTGTCCAGATCTTCCGCTTCGGCAAGCCCGCGTCTTCGGCGATCTCCAACTTCTCGCTGTACCGTGCTGACGACTGGCGACATTCCGACCAGGCTGGCTCTGGCCTCGGGCCGACCAGCCCGAACCTGTCGGCATTTCCTGCTACGGCTGAGGCAGTAGGCACCACGCCTGACGCCGCTCCTGCTGGAGCGCCTAGCTCGATCAGCATCACCGTTGAGCCTACGACGGCTCAGGCGACCGGCTCAGCGCCGTTCATCGCGGGTACGTCGTATTCAGTGGACCAGCTCGTTTCTGCGCTCGTAGCGGTCGGTGAGGCGTTTGACGCCGTACCGATGGTTGGCCCTGGACCTCTGGTCGCTGGAGCTACCGGCTCCGCTTACGACGCGACCATTGCTGGAACCAGCATGGTCACGGTCAGCGCTCAGCTGGCCGCTGCTACGGGCCAGGCATTCAATGCCCTGGTTCTGATCAACGGGACGTCGCCGCCTTCGGTGGCACCCGCCCTGGGTGAAGCGTTCGACGCGACCGTCTCGGTCGTGCTGGCAGCAACTGATGCTTCAGCTGTTCTGGCTGAGGCTCTCGGCCAGGCCTTTGATGCCACAGTCATCGCTGACTCTGGCCTGATCTACTTCTTCACCACGCCGACAATCCGCGAGCGCTGGGCTGGACGTCACGGCCTCTGGTCGCGGATGTACCTGGACCGAGGCATCTCGATCCTTCGGTACGGAGAGTCGTATCAGCAGATCGACGAGCCGTCGGCAGAGCAGGTGACGGCAGCTGATGCTGCCTACATTGGCGGTCGGACCTACCGGGTCACCAAGGCCGAAGCCTTCCGGCTTCGAGCCGCTGGCTACGGCCAGTGGGTAACGGAAGCTCCCGATCCAGACGAACACATAGAGGAATCCACATGACCATGTACACAGGCCTAGCCAGGGTCGCCCGGCGAACCGGTTACCCGGTTGTCGAGGTTCCTGGCTGGCGCACCCGCACCCGCCCGCAGCTGATGTCGGACGTGCGAACCATTACCTGCCATCACACCGCTAACGGCGGTGCGAAGGGCGACTACCCCAGCTTCAACACGGTGCTGAATGGCCGTGGTGCGGACCTTCCTGGTCCGCTGGCACAGTACGGCATTGGCCGTAGCGGAACCATCTACGTCTTCGCGGCTGGCTCGGCCAACCACGCTGGCGAGTCTCGCTCCGTGGACTACGAGAAGATCCACGCAATCGGCATTGAGGCTGAGGCTGTGGGCGTTCCCGGAACTCCGGGCGACTGGCCCGAGAAGCAGATGGATTCGTACGCCAAGCTGTGCAAGGCGCTGATTGAAGAGTTCGGTCTAGCAGTGGCCGATGTCCGAGGACATAAGGAAACCTGCGCCCCTCCCGGGCGCAAGTCGGATCCTAGCTTCAGCATGGATTCGTTCCGCACTCGAGTCCGGAGGGCAGTGCTCCCGGACGAAGCCACCACAGAGGATGATGACGACGTGAGTTTTTCTGACAAGCACGAACTGACCGAGGCTGACGTCCGCGCGTACGCGGACCCGGACCTTGAGCCTGGCGACAAGAAGTCGTACGACGAGATCGTTCGGTTCCCTCCGAGCGTTGCTCGCCTGCGGCGTGAGGTCGATGAGGACTTCAAGCTGGTCAATGCGAAGCTGGACGCTATCAGCACTGCTCTCTCCGCGAATGGGATTGCAGTGGCGAAGGCTGCTAAGCCGAAGGCGTGATTGCCGACCCGATTGATTGGTTAGTCGGCGGTGCCCAGTCTGACGTCTTGTACCGGTGGGCGACTCTGCTCCTGGTGCAAGGCGGATTCTGGTTCACCGCATGGCTGGGCTACAAAGGTATCAAGGCAAAGCTGGAAGACGCCAAGCAAACTGCTGCCATTGCCGCTGAAGGTGTTAAACCCATCTCCAACGGATTCGCCAAGGGCACCAAGGATTCGCTTGCCGAGATCAAGGAATTGATCTGCGAAGTCCGCAAGGACACTCGCCGGATCGAGGACAAGGTCGACACCCACATCCAGGACCATGCACGGTCTAGTTTAAAGGACAAAGAATGAACAGCTCGTTCACCTCCAAGCTCATCGAGAACGTCGTGGTCTCGTACCTGTACAGCGCAGTGACCCTGCTGCTGGCTGATGGTGCCGACTACCTCGACGTCAGCTTCCTCAAGGGCGTCGCCCTTGCGGCCATTCCTGCGGCACTGGCCGTCGTGAAGGGCTTCCTCGCCAAGCAGGTAGGCGACCCCGAGTCGCCTGCCTTCACCGAGTGAGCTGCCGCTCAGGCTGCCGCACCAAGGACCACTCGTCGTACGCTGCCTGCTGCCGGGATTCCGGTATGCGGGTGGCGTACGCGAACAGTGTGAACGGCCAGGACTACACCAAGCAGAAGAAGTGGGACGGCGAGCTCGAACGTTTCCGTTCGATGGAAGCGTCCGGCATCAACCCGATCGGCACCACGCACAAAGAGATGGACCGTTCGGAGCGGGTAGCCGAAATGGTTACCAACATGTCCGACCTCGGCTAAGGAGAAGAAGTGCCGTATCCTACGATCGACACATTCTCGTCATTGATTGACGAGGTTATCACGTCCCTTCAGGGGTACGGCACCGCGAACGACCAGGTCGTTACGCTGACCTCGGACATGCTCGGAACCGACCTGACTATGCAGGTCGACGACACGGACAGCATTTCCCGTGGACTGATAGAGATCGACGAAGAAATCATCTACGTCACCTCAGCGGACAACGGGACTATTACCATCCCGGCTTTCGGCCGGGGATTCAAGGGAACCACTGCTGCTGCTCACGCAGCCGGTGTTCCTGTATGGGTTGCTCCTACCTGGCCTCGCGCTGCTGTCGCACGCGAGATCAACAACACCATCAAGTCGCTGTACCCGCAGCTGTTCGGTGTGGCTACGGTCGAATTGGTGACTGGCGGATCCACCTGGCAGTACGAACTGCCAGCAGACTGCGAGCGCGTTCTTTCTGTTGAGCGCAGGTACGCCTACCCTGACGCCTGGTCCACCGTGAAGTCGTGGGAGACCACCTTCAGTGCTAACTCGGTGGACTTTCCCACCGGCAGGTCTCTCCTGATCGGAGAGCCGCTAGGCGCGAACGAGAAACTCCACGTCGTCTACGCTACCTTGCCGAAAGCTTTATCGCTTCCCGAGTCCGTCTTTACGTTTAGTGGCCTGGCCGCGTCCTGCCGGGACGTCGTTGTTCTCGGTACTGCTGCCAGACTGCTGCCCTGGCAGGACTCGGCGCGACTTCCCGTAGAGACTGTTCCATCGGATGCGCTTGACAACAACAAGCCTGTCGGCAATGCGACTCAGGTCGCCAGCGCCATCCGGCAGCAGTACCAGCTGAGGCTGGACCAAGAACGGCGAGCACTACTCGACCGGTACCCGACCAGATCACATAGGACTCGCTGATGGCATCGAACCGGAATTACTCTTCGGTCGCGCGAGCGACCACGCTGACCGGTTCCGTCAACGGATCCGCTACCGTCATTACTGTGACGGAAACCACGGGTTTCCCCACTGCTCCGTTCACGCTGGTCATCGACCCGGCTCGGACTGTTGAGGAAGCCGTCACCGTCACTGCGGTCGTCGGCTTGAACCTGACCGTGGTCCGTGGTGTGGACGGAACTGCTGCCAGCCCGCATGATGCTGGCGCCACTGTGCGCCACATGGCAACGGCTCGCGACTTCCGCGAACCGGCTGAGCACATCAACCAGGAGGTTGACGTCCACGGTGTGGACGGCGAGCTCGCAGGCGTGGACGCCGTCCAGTCGCTGGACAACAAGACCTTCATCGCCAACACTGATCACACTCCGCTGAAGGTGAAGAACGCCGTCGTCCAGACGGCGGACCTGGTACAGATCCAGAACAGCGCGGGGACCACCCTTGCCAGCATCAAACCTACTGGGCGTATCTCTACGCCCGGAGTGGACGGAACGAACTCTTCGACGTTCACAGCGGGTGCCGCAGGCACGGTTCCGCTGATCGCCAAGGGCGCAGCGGCTCAGACCGCGAAGCTGTTCTCGGCTCGCGACGCGGCCGACATCGAGCTGGCGTCCATCGCCTTCGATGGCGTGCTGACGGCGAAGTCCACCAACGTCAGCGGAAACCTCACGGTGTCTGCTGATACGCAGCTGAAGAACCTGACGACCACCGACTCTTCGTTGGCGAAGAACACCGATACCGGCGTCAGCGCCATGACGGTCCAGGCTGCTACTGGTACCACCGCCCCGCCTCTGGTGGTGCAGACTCCTGCCGCGACTCAGGTCGCAGGCGTCAAAGGTCAGACCGGTTCCTGGCAACTGTTCCACGGTGGCACTGCCGCCAACGTCGTCCCGTTCAAGATCCACGCTGGCGTGGACACCGTGACCATCGGTGCTGGTGCGTCGTCCCAGTTCGGGACGATCGACCTTACGCCGTACGGCTTCGACATCGGCCCCGTGATCTGTCTGACTGTGCGGCAGAAGGAAGCGAGCACGACGAAGCGTCGCGTCGCTGTCAACATGGCGAGCATTGTCACGACGTCCAGCGTTTCCTACCGGGTGTTTCAGACGCAGGGTGATCCCCTGCCGGACGACGAGACCTACTCTGTCCACTGGATCGGTATTCAGATGCTTCCTACTGTTGCGATTGGGTAATCATGGTATTCGAGGGTAGCTTCCTAGAGACTACCGACCCGGATATCAGTGAGTCCATCCCGACTCACATCTCGGGTCGGACCTCCAACCCGATCTATATCTCCAAGGGAGTCCTTGCTGATATCGCCATTGCGGAACTTCCGTTCCGGCTGGCTATCAGTGACCAGAATCCTTACCAGCGAGAGACCGCTGACTTCCGGCGCCAGCAGATCGACACGTCCGCTGAGCCGGGCGAGCAGACCTTGGCTCAGTGGTGGGTGCGCGACCAGGAGTCGTGGCACCGTGGAGCGGGAATCAACTTCTACGAACCCGGCAGCAACGAGGGTGTGACGAAGTACCGCTACGACTCTTCGGTCGGAGTCGACGTCTGGACCGAGGGTGAAGCCAAGCTGCTCCACAAGACGCCTCTCGTAACGGCCGCCAGTGGCGGCCAGAACGCTTACTGCACCCCGGCCAAGGTATCGGGTACCAATGTGGTGTTCATGGTCGTAGGAACGACCCTGAGCCGCTACGACGGCACGACCAAGACCGACTACACCGGCACCGCAGGCTCCGAGCCTGTTGTCGCAGGCTCGAAGGTTCTCACCGGTTCTACCGCTGGCATCCTCGCCGGTGACACCACCGGATCCAGCTTGAGCGTTCTGTGGGCATCGACCGGCGCGGCCGTTCGACCGTGGTGGGTCAAGTCCCGCATCATCGCCTCGAAGGCGAATGTCCTTTACGACCTTACCCTGGCGAGCGGAACGATCGATGGCAGTACTCCCAAACTTTACGAGCACCCCGATGCGAACTGGACGTGGACCGCTGTGGCGGAAGCGCCTGGTGCCATTCTGGCTTCAGGCTACTCTAATGGCTACGGGTTTATTTACCGTTTCAATCTTACTGACGGAGCTGCTGGCGCCAGTCCCACTGTAGGCGGCGCAAGCCAGGTAGCCGACTTTCCTCCCGGCGAGGAAGTACACTCTATTAAGAGCTATCTCTCTACCTATCTCGCTATCGGCACAACTCGTGGCGTCCGCGTCGGCTTGATGGACGTCGACGGTTCCGTTCAGTACGGGCCGCTGATCATTGAGACTGTGAATCCGGTCCGCTGCTTCGGTGCACGCGACCGATTCATTTACGCGGGTATTGAAGCGGGCATTGACGGCATGTCTGGCTGTGCTCGTATCGACCTCAGCCAGCAGGTCTCCGACCTGCGATTCGCCTACGCCTACGACGCGAACATCCAGACGACTGGCCAGGTCCAGTCGGTGGCCTTCCTCGGCACGACCGAGCGCGTCGCCATCGGAGCATTCGCCAAGGGCTTCTACCTTCAGTCGGCCACGCTGTACGAAGACACCGGCTACATCATGTCCGGCCGGATCAGGTTCGGCACAGTGGAGCCGAAGGCCTTCAACCGTGCCAAGATCAGAGCTGCCATCCCGGAAGGGACTGGCGTCTCGCTGACGACCGTGAACGCTCAGGGCGTTGAGGAGTTCATCATCCGCCTCGGCGGATCCTTCAACACGGACGAAGACCTGACCCTGAAGTCGGTGGCTGACACTGGCCAGGCGCACGCTCAGATTCTGCTGACGCTGGACTCCAGCGACGATGGTCTGCTTACGCCGACCTTGAACTCTTTCCAGGTAAAGGCGACGCCTTTACCCAGGATCCAGCGGCTGATCAGATACCCCGTCCTGATTCAGGACGTCGAGGAAGACCGCAACGGGAACAAGACGGGCAAGATCGGCGACGGCGCGCGCAAGCTCGCCGCACTGGAAGGGCTCGAGCAGGGCAGGTCCGAGATTCTGGTTCAGGACTTCCGCAACGGCGAGTCGTACTCGGCTCAGGTCCGGACCGTGCAGTTCATCTCAGACACACCACCCAGCAGGAACCGACCGAACTTCGGTGGACTATGTCTGATTACGGTGCTCCAGCTGTGAGACCTTAAGGCGTTTAGCGTATGACTAGTGAGACCTTGCCCCATTGGTTCTATAGAACCATCACCAGGGGAATGACCGGACCGGACGTCGACATCGTCCGGCGCAAGCTTGGGCTTGGCCCTGGCTCCTATGACCGCACATGCGAAGGAATGATCAGAGCTATGTCTACCAAGAACTCGAAGGCCAGCCTCGGTGAAGTGAACGACGAGCTCGCTGGTGTGCTCGGTGAAACCCAGGCCAGCCGCGCTGGCCTGGTCCCGGAATGGTACAAGCTGGAACTGCGTCCGGAGGACGTCTTCGACTACTTCGGCGAGGACGTCCGGTTACTGCGGGGACGCCTCGCCCTGGACGCGAACACAGACGTCTGGACTCCTGAGGTCGTGGACGCCGTCAGGCGCTTCCAGTCCCAGCACGGCCTGACGCCTACGGGCGTCGTGGACGAGGAGTTCGCCAAGGTTCTCGGCGAAGCGTAGTACCTAGCACTACCCAAAGCCCCGGCCTCCCTAATGGGAGGCCGGGGCTTTTTGGCGTTCAGCTTGCATCTTACTCAGTTGAGCAGGAGGGGGACTCTCCTTTTCAGATGTAGCGAACTGCGTACCCGGGCGCGGCCTCGAACCACGCCAATACTCCGAGGAGCACGGGGGCCTTGAACCCCTCCGGCCTACCGGCTGATTCCCCTTGGTGCACCAAGAGAGGTTGCCATCCTGAGCGATAACGGACGCTCGACCGCAGTGCTACTGGTGGGATTTGAACCCACGATCCTCCCGACTCCACGTCGGGCGCTCTACCGGGCTGAGCTACAGTAGCGGCGAAGGTGATGAGCCTTCGCCAGAAACCCCTTACTCCCGAGTTCATCACACTCGATCTGGGCTTCCGTGCTCCGTCCAGGAATCGAACCTGGCGCCTCTGAGGGTTTAGACCGCCAGCGCTCTCTCCACTGAGCTAACGAAGCTACCAGCTATTCGACGGCTACCACGCCGCCAGGTTGCTGCCCTGGTCCGTCGCAAGCGGGACGGACTAACCTGAACCACGGGAGAGTATGCTAACCATTACACCAAGCGCCGCATGGCCGAAGCCGCCTGGCTCGGGTACTGACCCCGTTCCTCTCTCCCCGTGGGTGGCCGGGGCTCGAACCCGGATCCTGGTCCTTCTCGGACCAAGCTCTACCATTGAGCTACCACCCTGAGTGGCTCTCATACCGCTTGCCCATTGGCTACGGCTTGAGCTTACCACCCGTTGACGCTGCTCCGCTAGCCGGTAGCGACCCGGTTCGTAGGGAGCTGAGCGTCAAGCTTTCGTTGCAGTAGAACTGTACCATACGCTACCCGCTCAGGGAAACGCTACTTCTCGTCACCCTCGCGACGCTTCGACCTCTTCAGCTTCTCCAGGGCCTCGCGACCCACCTTCTCGACCTCGCGCTTGGCCTTCGCCGCGCTATCAGCGCGCTTCTTGGCAGCTTCCTCGTCCTTGCGCCACTGCTCTCCAGCCACTGCTACCCCTTCTTCACTGCTGCGATGGTCTTCGCAGTGCCTACGATGGTCTGCTGGGCCGTGGAACTACCAGCAGTAGCTCCACGCTTGTTGTTCGTGTCGTTCGCCATTACTTCGTCCTCCCAGGACATTGCTTGATGTGATCGGACAGTTCGGCGAAGGTAAACCTGTCGCCGCAGGTAGCGCACTGGACTGTGTGCCACGGACCCTTCATCAGCGCTTCTCTCCGTAGAGCTTCAGCATGATCTTCTTGTGGGCATCCAATGCCCACTGCGTTCTGAAGTCAACGCCGCAGGAGCAGGTCATTTGAACAGACCGAGGAAGCTTGTGTCTGTGTTGCCTTCGTCGGTCGCGTCTTCACGCAGGCCGTTGTCCCCGTCCCACCAGTACGACGGCATGGGCCGAGCCGTGGGCTCTTCGATCCTAGCCGAATTACCGAAGAAGAAATCAAGCAGTCCCATTACTTTCCCTTCTTGTCCGGCTTGCGCGGCTCCGTCTTGCCCGTCTTCGGGTCAAGAGTAGTCCATCCTCCACCGAGCCTGTCGCCTTTGGCCATTATTTCTTCTCCCATTCCAGTGGTGGGCAGTAGCCCAGCTTCTTGAATTGCTTGTCGTGAATTTCCTTGCCTTTTCTGGTGACCAGGTTTCGGCAGTGAGAACACTTTACCCTGCCCTCGCCCAGTCCGTCAAAAAACCCCATCGCCTTACTTCTTCCGCTTCGGGCACTTGTCCGTCAGATGGACTCGTGCATCTTCCATCGTCTTCAGTTCGGCACCGCAGCCGTTTGGACACTTCACTTCACGACCTCCGTCTTCCCCGGCAGATGGCCTGGTGGGCCATCAGCGCTCCCCAGTTGGTTGTCTCGTAGTTTTTGCAGATGTCGCAGCGGTGCACTGCGTGCTTGCCCATTGGATCCTCCGGTGGCTATTGCTTAGCTCCGCACTTCGGACACTGGACCTTGGCCCAGTGCATCTTACCACCACAGAGCCAGCAGTACTTGTAGTCAGACTCCTTAGGAATTTCTGGTTCTCCCGTGAACGTCTCGGTAGTGGTTGTACAGAATGCTGGAGTCGAACGTCTCGAAATCACACCCCGGCATTCTGCATTTCTTTACCTTCATTCCGAATCCCACAGCAGCCATCACATCCGTGTATTGCCTCAGTCGACCTGCCGACAGATTCCCAATAAGGAATCTGATCGGGATCGGGGTGACCGATCCCGTGCTTGCAATGCCTCTCGAAGATACCACGATCGTCACGCCAGGTCAAAGGCCAGAGCCGCATTCGATGCGGCGTCGGCCGATGGATGACACAGGTCCGCTTGTAAAAACCATCCTCCGGCTGGCACTGACGCCAGTCGTGGACGTTGCGAAGCTGGATGCCCTCGAACATGGTGACCGTCACAGGTAGCGCCTCCTTCGGAGGGGCGGCCCAGCCGAAGTCGGTCATGGCATAACCCTGGCTGAGCATCAGCCTGGTGAACTTGGTGATCTCCGGTTCTACAACCACAACTCGTACGCTCCCCAGATGAACAGGGTGGCGCTGATCACGAAGATCAGCGCGCACCATCTCGCCGTGTCCGGATCGTTCGGGTCCAAGGTCATCAGTAGCTCCTGTCAGGCTGGCCCTTGCACACCGTGTTGATGTGGTCCTGGCAGTCGCCCTTGCCACGGAACTTATGCCCGCACGACGGGCACTGCCAACCTCCGTCAATTTTCATCGGCGTCATGCGAACTTCTTCGTGACCCAGACCGTGATCTCCTTCTGCTTCGGGAAGACTTCGATGAAGTCCCCGTCCCAGTTCGAACCGTCGTAGCTCAGGTAGTAGCCGGTCTTCATGAAGTACCGCTTGCGAGGCGGCACGGTATCGCTCGCGTTCCCGTGAACATCCTCCACCGAGAACACCACGTAGATGTCCTCCTGGCTGCCTTTGCCGCCAGTCTCCTCGTCGTCAGCAACCTCGACCTTGCCGTGGACGAAGGGCTTGAGCGGAGCGTACTTGCCCTCCTCGTAGTCGTAGGTCTGCTCGTTCTTCAGGCTGTAGCTCAGCTCACCCCAGCCATCTTCGAGCAGGTTCTCCTGGTTGAAGTACTCCTCCAGATCCTTCGCGGTGAAGCTTTCGAAGTCGGGCTTGGGCTCGTCGATGATGTTCAAGGTCTTGCCGACCTTTCCGTCCAGCGCTTCGCTGATGTCGTCAACACTGATTCGGTTGCCAATCATCAGGTTGGCAATGTCTTCTGCGGTGTAGCTCACGTCAGTTCCTCCAGTAGGTGAGAGTTGTTCTTGTGCATCTGTACGTAGTCGTACGCTGACTTGCGGTACCAGCCATAGTTTTTCGGATAAATCGGGACGACCTTC
>Ga0247768_1000193_pt1 | contig 22595 bp, 23 predicted proteins | sample UWRJL016104C6_FD_179944 | JGI IMG/M metagenome (GOLD analysis project Ga0247768, IMG submission 179944) | Plant litter microbial communities from Arlington Agricultural Research Station in Wisconsin, United States - UWRJ-L016-104C-6 | ecosystem: Environmental > Terrestrial > Plant litter >... | reverse complement strand
AGCAGGTACGCTCCGCTTTGAGCGCAAGTCGATGCTCCGAGTCCGAGGGCCTGTCGAGCGTCGCACAGCATTTCGGTTGCAGCACACCAGCGCAGCGTTTGCGACGTCCCAGCGGGGCAAAATGCCGCTGGCCGGGGCGTCGAGAGTCCCAGTTCGACTCAACCTCTGGAAAACCGGCATTCCCAGCCACCGACACGGAAGCATCTATTTGTTAGATTCAGTAGCCGAAGCATCTTCGAAATAATTCCGCAATGCCAGCAGCCGGATTCTCGCCTGCGTCAGCCCCTCACAAACTAGGCTCCAGATGATTATTTCCCATCGAATCAGCGCATACCTCCTCCTGCTCGCCTCGACATTTACTGCCTGTAGCAAACCGTCGCCCCCCGCCGAGGGAAAGCCGGCCGCCTCTGTCGCAGCGGTAGCCAGCGCGGCCCCCGCGGTCCCCGCGCCGGCACCGACGCCAACCGGACCCACCTTGAAGATCGCCTATAGCGATTGGCCTGGATGGGTGGCCTGGGAAGTGGCCATTCAAAAGGGCTGGTTCAAGGAAGCCGGCGTGAACGTCGAGTTCAAGTGGTTCGATTACGTTCCGTCAATGGACGCGTTCACGGCCAACAAGGTCGACGCCGTAGCGGTCACGAACGGTGACGCGCTGGTCACGGGCAGCGGCGGCGGCAAGAGCGTGTGCATCGTCGCCAACGACTACAGCGACGGCAACGACATGATCGTGGCCAAGCCCGGCATCAAGTCGATGACCGAGCTCAAAGGCAAGAAGATCGGCGTGGAGGTCGGCTTCGTCGACCATCTGCTGTTGCTGAATGCGCTCAAGGCCAACAAGATGACGGAAAAGGACGTTAAAATCGTCAACGTCAAGACCGACGACACGCCGAACGCGCTCAAATCGGGCACCGTCGATGCGATCGGCGCTTGGCAGCCGAACAGCGGCGCGGCCCTCAAGGAGCTGCCCGGTTCTACGCCGATCTACACGAGCGCGGACGTGAAGGGCCTGATCTACGATCACCTGTGCGTCAGCCCCCGCAGCTTGGCGGAGAATCGCGCGGAATGGCTCAAAGTGGTCAAAGTCTGGTTCCGCGTCGCTGACTTCATCGCGGACCCCGCAAACCTGGACGAAGCCGCCAAGATCATGAGCGCTCGGGTCGGTCTTACCCCGGACGTATACAAAGGCTTGATGAAGGGCACTCACCTGTTGAACGCGGCCGAGAACATCAAGCACTACGCCAAAGGCGAAGGCTTCGATTCCATCTACGGCTCGAGCAAAATCGTGGACGACTTCAACGTCAAGAACGGCGTGTACAAGACCCCGCTCAAGGTCGAGGAGTACTTCGACTCGAGCTTGATCGAAGAGGCCGCCAAGGCCAAGTGACCGAGCCCGCCACTGGCAGCCGAGTGCTCACTCGGCTGCGCCACGCCGCAGGCTTGGACCTACCGCAGACTTAGTCTAGTGCCCTCGAGTCCCCACCGCTCGAGGGCACAGCTCTTTTGTGCCTGGGGACGGGCGCGGCGCTCGTGACCCACTAGGCAAGCCACAAGGGCGCCGCCCGCCCAAGCGCGCCCGAGAACCCCTCAGCGCCCGGCGAAGGTCTCTTCGACCTCTTCCAGGATCTGGCGGGCGCGCGAGAGGCCGATCTGAGCGATGGCGGCGCGCAGCTGCGTTTCCGCGTTCTCATCAGAAGCCCCGTTGCGCCACTTGGCGGTCGGCTTCTGCGCGAGCCGCGCGCGGCTGCCGCGAAGGGCGGCATTGGATGCGCTTCGAATGTTGTACACCAGGCCCGTCGTGAGCTTGAGTCCGCGCTTCTCGGCAAGTGCGACGACCTCGGCCGCGGGGATCGACGGATCCAAGGACCTCACGAACTCGCTCTTCGCTCCGAACCTAGGCTTGCTGTGCTTGTCTGAGGCCATGAGGGCTCTTTTAGGCGCTGGCTGCTTGGCCAGTAAAGTTCGCGGTCCGTTGCCCAAATTGCGGAGCAGCGTCGGCGCGGCGCTCGGGTCGGTCATGCGCGGTGTCTTTCTAATGGGTAGTGAGATCTAATAAATGGTTGCCATTGCCGCAGGGCGACAAATTTGCCGGCTTTCCTGTGCGTTTCACCCTGTGTGTCGAAACGTTACCCTTCGCCTCAGGAACTGATCGGGGTGCCTAACGATTCCCCGAAACCAAGCCTAATGAACCCGGCCGGCTTGCAAGCAAGAAGTTACACCAGGACCGAGCCACTCTTCTAGGGCAAAGTTTGGAATCCAGGCCAGAAGCCAGTGTTTTGCGGCCTGACTCGCAGCGACGTCTGGCACGTTCAGCCAGGAAATGACTCATGAAATACTGCGGCTCCTGCTCGTGCAGCAGCCCTGAGTCGAGCGCGAGAATTTTGGCGATGCCGCACTGGGCAGCGGATTTCGCCCGTACGTTCAGCCGCATCGAAGCTCTAACGCCTCAAAGCTCGTCCCAAGAGTTGTGCATTTCTCGTGAAAAAACCGGCTGAAAGAAGGGCTCTTTCTGCACTGGCGCGAAACGCGCTGGTTCGATGAACAGGCTCGTACAGGAGATCCAAGATTGCCCAGACTTGAAACCATAGAACGGAAGCTCGAGGTAGCCGTGCTGCTTCAGCAACTGCGCGCCGCGGCGGTACCAGTCCGCGTTGTCGAGCACGATCGCCGCAGGGCGGGTCGGAGCAGAAACCCGAGTCAGGAAGTGCTTGAGAAACGCCGTGCGCTTTCCGGCAAAATCCACGAGTAGCCAGTCTTCCCCGCGATATTCGAGCTGAGCACTCTCGAGCTCGTCGAGCGGCACCAAGGACAGCTCGACATTGCTGGCGACATTCCTGGCAACCGCGGAGTGCCATTCCGCATTGGTCTCGAATGACCGGACCTTTCCGAAGCGCTTCGAAAGCCAGATCGTAGAAAACCCAGCCCCCAACTCGATCAGCGATTGCCCCTGCAAGTCGAGGTGCTCGATGAAATCCAAAAACGGCCAAGTGAGCAGGGGCTGAGCAGCCTCCGGCGTTGGCGGGACACCCGACTCACCCTGAAAAAACTCACGCTGGCGAAGCACGGATACACCGAAGCCAAGCTGCGCACCAAAATCGCTCAGCTTGACGACGCCCTCTCGGCTGAGCAGGTGCTTGGGGGTCTGGGTTGGGTTCAAGCGCGCGTAGTAGCGGATCATGGTCGGAGTGAGTCGCCTTTCGAGGCAGGAACAGGCACGATTTCGAGGCGGAGTGACGGCGGGCGCCCGAGGATTGCGCAGCCCGTCGCGATCCACAAGCCGGTTCGACGTTCGCCTGGCTGTGCGAGCGGGTCGCAGTCAATGGTAGTTCGATGGATTTCGATCCGTCACGACGCACTTCCCTGCCCAACATTTTCGAGCCCAGCAGAGACTGACCCGCGGGGCAAAGCGCATCACTACTCAGTGAGTGACTTTTGCTACTCTCATCCAGCGCGGAGCGTCGGCCCTCTAATTTCTCGATCCGTCGTGCCCCTTGGGCCGGAACGAGGGTAGCCGCGGTGCGCATGCGCCAACCGCATACTCCGGACCACAAAACGGCAAACTGAATGTTTTGCAAATGTTGGAGCGAGCCGTAAGCGTTGCTAACGTGGAGCTTGCTTGAAAGTCCCGAGCGCACCAACCGCGGGTAGCAGCAGCGCTCAGCGCGGCTTGATGGACACCATCGTGCAGGGTGCGATGGTGGAGCTATTCCAATCCTGCGGTGTGGCGGTGGCGCCGCAACCGCGAGGTCGTTTGGATCTATCGCAGCTCAAGATCCCAGAGATTTCTGCGGCGATCACCTTCACGTTGGCGCAGTCGGCAAAGGCCACACCCTGCGCCGGTCGCATCACGCTCTCCGTGCCCGAGGCGCTGTTCTCGCTCATGAAAGCCGAGACCACGCGCACGCCGCAGCAGGTCGATTGGGCGCGCGAGCTCGCCAATCAATTGGCAGCACGAATCAAGCATCGGTTGCTGCCGTTCGGCGCGACCTTGCAACCACTGTTACCGAGCCCAATCACACGTAACGCGATGGAAGGGCAGCGCGCTCGCTTCCCTTCGATGCGTATCTATCTGGGACGTACTCTGCGCGGGGACGTATTGGTGACGGTGGATGGAAATATCGACGAGTCGCTGCTCGTGTACTCGGGTCCAGCCGATCTCGGTAGCGCCGGCGACGTGATCATTTTCTAATTTAGTGACGGCTATAAAACCGCGCTGCCACTGGCCGTCTTGTTGCCAACGCCCGTTTGCGTGGAGGAACATTGAAAAAGGTACTCGTTGTCGACGACTCTGAAACCATTAGGCAGCATGTCGCCGAGGCGCTGACACGCGTCGGCTTTCACGTAATCGAGGCGAGCGACGGCGCAGCCGGGCTGCAACGCACGGAGCAGCACGATTTTTCCATGATCATCCTGGATGTGAACATGCCGCTCTTGAACGGCTTGGAAATGCTGGAACGCCTGAAGCAAGCCCCCAAGACAGCCAACATCCCCGTGCTCATGCTCACCACCGAGGCCCAACGCTCGATGATCGAGCGAGCGCGAAAGAACGGCGCCAAAGCCTGGCTGATCAAACCAATCAAAGTGGAGAGCTTGGTCAGCACGGTGAACAAGGTCTTGCTGCAGCAAGGAGCGAGCTAGTGTTGCTGGAAGACGACCGACTCGCTTCGGAAATCGCTGATCTGACGGGAGATTGCTGCGTCGAGCTGTTTGCGGCCTACGGCGTGACACTCAACTCGAAGCCCGCAGAGTTCATCGTTTCCGACGAGGTGCTGCTGTCCGGCGTGATTGGCTTCGTCGGCCCGACCTTGCGCGGCACCTGCCTCTTGGTCGGCAACCGCTCCCCGATCGAGCTGTCCAGCCCGCAGAAGCAGCACACCCGCGACTGGGTGGGCGAGCTCACCAACCAGCTCGTAGGACGCTTGAAGCGCAAATTTTTGGGCTTCGGCCTGGAGGTTGCGCTGACCACACCGGTGGTACTGAGCGGGCTGCACCTGCGCCCGATGCCGCGAGGCAAGCTCACGCCGCGGGTCTTCAGCACCGAATCGGGCTCGATCATGATTTGGCTCGAGGTCGAGGCCGAACCAGGCTTCGAGTTCGGTCCTGCAATTTCGGACTCGACCAGCGTCGAAGGCGAAGTATTGATGTTTTGAGGGAGTGCGCGCGACGCGGCCGGCGCCCCCAAAGGACCGGCACACAAGCGCGCACAGCCTCGCTCTCCGACTCCCAAGACAAGACTCAGAGTTTCGATTCAAACAGGAGTACGGGCCACGTTTCGAGAAGTTCGTGCGACACCACCTTATGGGTTACTCAGTTCCTGCCGTGTTGAAGTCCACGTTGGAAGACGTGGCGTGTCCCTGTGGAGTGCCACGGCATGACTGATGGAGGAAGTTTGTCACGTACTGCTGTCATGGGAGCCGCGCTCGGCTTATCCCTGCTGGCGAGCAGAACCTCGCAAGCTCAAGCCCCGAAGCTTTTGGTGTTTCTGCACGTCTCCTTGAAGCAGCGGGCATTTCAGGCACTGCTGCAGAACGCCCTGCCTGGGGTCGAGGTGACCGCCGTCGGTCGCATTTCCGATTTCGAGCGCGCGCTGTCCGACGCGCCCGATGCCGTGCTGACCTTACCCATGGTGCTTTCGGCGAAAAGCATGCACATGCAACTACACGGTCAGCGCTCAGGCTCCGGTGCGGAGAAGTACGCACTGGTCGCAGCGGACGCAGCCCCCGATCCCGCGCGCGTCAAAACCGTCGGCGCACTCGACGTGCTCGGTCGTGAAGGAACCAACCTTTTCGTCAGTCAGATGCTGGGCGTTCCAGCCAAGGTCGAGCGCGTGACCAAGGTCGAAGATCTACTGCCGCTGTTGCAGATGCAACGCGTGGACTCGATCCTGATTCCAGGACGCTTGGTGTCGGACGTCAAATCGGCCAGCCGCATCAACCTCGTCCCGCGCGATTTGCCCACGCAGGTCGGCTTGCCTGCCGTGGCCACCCTCGGTTCTGCCGGCTCCGGCATTGCAGCCGGGATCGCCCGGCTTCCCGTCGAGCTATCGCGGACCATGGGGGTCGACGCATGGCACTGAATCGACGACAATTTCTGGTGAGCCTACCCGTTGCTTGCGCGGTGCTCGAAGGCTGCGCCAGGGGTCCAGCATCACCAGTCACGCGCTACTACTCCGAGATCGCTCGCGTCGAGAGCCCCAGCGCCAAGCAAACGATTCTGGTTTGCATGCCGGAGACACCGCAAACGCTGGAGGTTTGGTCGGGTCTGCGCGATGAGCTTTCGAAGAACTACAACCTGGTCGCGCTCAGGGTCGAAGACCGAGCTTCGCGCAACGTGATCGCAGAGGGCATTCGCCGCTATCGGCCCGCGAGCATCGTGCTGATGAACAATCCGACGGTCGCCGCGTACAACGACTATCAGCACAATAGCAAGGGCGCGACCTTTCCTCCGGCCGTGATCATCATGACGTCGTTCCTCGACGCCGGCCGATTGCAGGTCAGCAGCGCTACCGGCATCAGCTACGAAGTGCCGCTAATTACCGTGGTCACGAACCTGCGCAAGCTGATTGATCGACCGATCGACCGCATCGGAGTGATTCATCGTCCGGAGCTGGGCGGTTTCGTGGATCGCCAGGCCGCAATCGCCGCCCGCGAGCAGATTGGCGTCGTACGCGAAGTCGTCGGCTCGTCCCCGAACGCTTCGGAGCTGAAGCGTGCGCTCCGCCGCTTGAAGGAGCAAGCTGGCGCGGTTTGGGTGCTGAACGACGACCATTTGTTGAGCCCGAAACTGATCACCGAGGCCTGGCTCCCCGGGCTCAACGAGCGCCCGTGGTCTCCGACCATCGTGGGCGCGGCTTCGCTCGTTTCGCCGCTGCAATCGTTCGGAACCTTCGCAGTGCTGCCGGATCACGCCGCGCTCGGCGCGCAGGCGGCGAGTCTGGTCTTCGATATCGCCGACAACGGCTGGGCGCTGCCGCCCGAGCAGCAAACGCAGCTGCCGGTATCGACCACCACCACTCTGGATTTGGCGCAAGTGCGCGAGCGTTTTTCGCTGCGCGGCGACGCGCTCCGACAAGTCGACCGCGTCTTGGATCGCTAACATGAGCGACCAGCCCGACCTTTCCGCTTCTCAGGCGCCCCCCAAGCCACGCGGCTCGCTGCGCAACAAGATCATTCGCACGATGCTGATCGTGTCGAGCATCATCGGCGGCGTGACCTTGGCGATCGTGCTGTTCTTGAGCGCTCGCTCGTCCGCCCAGCACTTGCGCGCAATCGAAGTCAGCATCGAAGAAGGCATCACCAGCAAGGGCAAGGTGCTGACGGAAAACCATGCCCTGGCCCTGCACGGCATGATTCTGGACAACGCGTTCTTGGACATGCAGACACTGCTGGCACGCGCAGTCAGCCAAGATCCGGATTTGGTCTACGGCTTGTTCGTCAATCCCGACGGCGAAGCGCTGGCGTTCCAGAAGCGCGGCGCCCCCAGCGGGGATCCGGTGGCGCCGGCCAAGGACGCTTGGCGCGGCCTCGGTCTCGAACAAAAGGAGCTCGTTGCGGGCAAGGAGACGATACGCCGCGCCTTTCGTTTGGGTCAGGAAGTAGTCGAAGTCGCGGTACCCGTGCTCGGCGAAGACTACGAGATCTTGGGTACGCTCCGCTATGGTCTCTCCACGCGCCACATGCACCAAGCGCTCGACTTGGCCGCAGCCGAGTCCAAGTCGCAACAGATCAATTCCATCGCGCTGATCGGAATGACGGTCGGACTCGCTACCTTGCTCGGCATTTTGCTGAGCCGGGTGCAGGCGGTTCGTATCACTCAGCCGGTTCAGGCGCTGACTCAAGCCGCGATCGATCTGGCTGCCGGGGAACGCAGCGTACACGTCTCGATCAACTCGGGCGATGAGCTACAGGTGCTCGGATTCTCCTTCAACCGGATGGTGGACGAGCTTTCCCACTCCTACCGCGAGTTGGAAGAGATGAATCGCACCTTGGAGCACAGGGTCGAGGAACGAACGCTGGCCCTCGCAGGCCGCAATCGTGACATGCGCCTCGTGCTCGACAACGTGGACCAGGGCTTCGTCACGCTGTCGATGGATGGTGTGATGGCCAGTGAACGTTCCAAGGTCGTGGACGACTGGTTCGGCACCGGCCCCGGCAAAACATTTTGGCAATATCTGTTCGCGACGAGTCCGGATTTCGCGCTCGGCCTCGAGCTCGGCTGGGATCAGCTGGTCGCCGACGTATTGCCGTACGAGGTAGCGCTCGAGCAGCTGCCCGCACGATTGAATGCGAATGGTTCGACCTTCAGCTTCCGCTACCTGCCGCTGGTGAAAGACGACCGCTTGGAAGGCGTCTTGGTGGTCGTCGCAGACATCACCGATCGTTTGCAGCGTGAGCGAGAAGAAGCCGAACTGACCGAGATGATGGAGGCGTTCCGCCGCCTGATGCTGGACCGGAACGGCTTTTTGGCGTTCTCCAACGACGCGGCGGCCATGGTCACGCTCGTGTGCAGCCCCGACGTGAGCGACGGCTACGCCCTGCGCAGCGCATTGCACACGCTCAAGGGAAACGCGGCCCAGATGGGCCTGCGCGTCGTCGCCCAGCTGTGCCACCAACTGGAAGACGAGCTGGCGACTGGCGATGGCATGAAGTCCCAAGCCTTGCTGGCAGAGCGCTGGCAAGCGCTGACCGAGCACGTGACGCACCTGGTTGGCGATCGCGGTCGGCAATCGGTGGAGGTCAGCGCGTCCGACTACGCAGCCTTGGTCGACACGCTATCGCGCGGCGGTAAGTCCGCTGCGCTCAGCCAGCTCCTGAGCTGGCGGCTCGAACCGGCGACGCGTCCGCTCGGCCGACTCGCCGAGCAAGCGCGCGGACTTGCCAGGCGGCTGGGCAAGGGCGAAGTCGAGGTCGACGTGCAGGCCGACAGTGTCCGTCTCGATCCAGAGGTGTACGGGCCGTTCTTCTCGGACCTGGTGCATTTGGTGCGAAACGCCATCGATCACGGCATCGAAAGTCCGGCCGAGCGCGTGGCACACGGCAAGCCGGCCGTCGGCAAGATGACCTTCAAGGTTCAGACGCGCGAGAACCGAGTCGCGTTCGAGATCAGCGACGACGGTCGCGGCATCGACTGGTCGGTGATCGCCAAGCTCGGCGTATCACTCGGGCTGCCGAGTCGTACCCCCGCCGAGCGGCTAGCCATCCTGTGCCGCCAGGGCGTGACCACGCGCAGCGATGTCAGCGAGACCTCGGGACGAGGCGTCGGCATGTCGGCGGTCAAGCAGCGCGTCGATGCCATGCACGGTCGACTCGAGGTGGATTCGAGCGGCGGCGGTACCAAGTGGACAATCGTGCTGCCCTGGACCGCGGAAGTAAGCGATCCACAGCTCCGCAGCGCCGGTCCTCGCAGCGCCGCGCGCTGACCGCTCATTTCTTCGGCGGAGAGGCGGCGCGCACCCGCGCAATGGCGGTCAGCAGCGCCTGCACGTCGAACGGCTTCTGCAAACAGGTGGCGACGCCGCGCCGAGCAATGGCCCGGACTCGTTCGTTGTCAACATGACCGGTGAGGGCAATCACGTCCATCCGGTCGTTGACCGCCTGCAGCTGCTCGCAGGTCTCTAGCCAAGAAGGCGCTTCTAGCTCCAGATCGACCACGCACACGTCCACGACGTTGCTGCGCGCGAACGCGACCGCGCTCGGACCGTCTTCGCGAGTCTCGACGCGCATGCCCACCGAACGCAATGCGGCAGCCAGCGAGGACACGCCAGCGCGGGTGTCGTCCACGATCAGCACGACGTTGTGCTGCAACGCACGAGCCACGACCTCCAGGAGTCGATCCATGGTGAAGGGCTTGTACAGCAGGGCGAACAGCCCGTCGCCCAATGCGCGCGTCACTAGCTCTTCGGAAACGTACGCCGAGATCAGGATGAACGGCGTGTCCAGCTGTCGTTGCCTGACGGTCGAGAGCACCTCGACCCCCGTCGCGCTCGGCATCACCACGTCCGATACGATCAGGTCATAACCGTTCGTGCCAATCAGCTGAATCGCTTCCGCGCCGTCGCGCGCCCCCGCGACTTGGTAACCGTGCGACTCGAGATTGGCCAGCAGCTGGACGCGCACGTTTTCGTCGTCATCGGCAACCAGGATCTTTGCGGGCCGGTACTCGAGCTGACTCATCCGATCTCCCATCGACCTTGCGCGCACGAAAGCCTGAAAGGCTACCGCGCGGCTCGGCTAGGGTCGACACGGAACGCTGCTCGCTCACTGTACGTGGCGAGCGCCGAGATTCGACGGAGGCGCTTTGCAACGGCTGCCCGCGCAACGGCGAATCTCGCCGGCACCGCACTTCACGATCACTGGCAGCTGCCAGTGACCTACGCTTCGCGCGTCCCGACCAGCTCCACCACGGCTTTGTCAGTGCTGTAGGTCGATGGCACCCGCAACTTGGTGACCGCCACCCGTACCCGATGCGCTGGGGTCTCCTCCAACAATCGCTCCAACAAGCGCTGGGCGTAAATCTCCAGCAGCCGATAGGGCTCGGCCAAACCGACCTCGACCACCAGCCGCACCGCCAAATCGTAGTCGACGACCTCCCGCTTGGTGTCTCGCTTGGCCAGCGCGGCGACGGGCAGCTCGAGATCGACATCGACCACGAGATCTTGCGGAATCGAACGCTCGGCAGCGGACGCACCGATATTGGCGCGAAAGCGTACTGCCTGCAGGCGAAGTGTGTATTCACGGATCATGGCGGGGAACCATCCTCGGCTGCGGACGCATCCAGGGGGAGCACCGGCAGTTTGCGCCCGTCCGCATCGACCGCGACGAGGACGAAGCGCCCGTGGGTGCCGAGCTGCCGTTCACCCGTCAACAGATCTTCGGAGTACATGTCGACTTCGACCGTGATCGACGTCCGACCCGTGGCCACGACACGCGCAAAAAGCTCGACCAACTGACCCTGCCGCACGGGCACGTGGAAGTCCACGCGCTCGCTGCTAGCCGTAACGACGGCGCGACGCGAGTAGCGGGAAGCCGCGATGAACGCCGCCTTATCCATCAACGCGAGCGCCTGGCCGCCGTAGAGCGTCCCATAGTGATTCGTTTGCTCGGGAAAGACCATCTCGATCAAGCGCGCTTCGGTGAGGCGCCCGGCCTCGATCGTCTCCACCTCAGAGGGTCGCATCGAACGCCACCCCCCGGCCAGAGGCACCCGTCGGTGTGGCAATTTCCTGATTTCTCATTTCCGCTCGAGCCTGACGGGGGGCATGAACCATTGCTCGCAGCGCCGCAACTCGTACCGCCCGAGATAGGGGTTTTGCTGGGTGCGCGCTGGGCCGCGTGCGTTCGAGCGAACGACGGCCGGTGAGGGCGCGCGAGCCTGCTCGGGTCACTGCGCCGGAATTGTCGGACGGACGGGCTGGCCTGCTTGTTGCTCCAAGCAGTCGTGTACGCGCCGTTCCGCGGCGCAAAGGAAGACTGCCATGAAGCGATTGACTTGCCTTTCAGCACTGGCCCTGCTGGCCGCCGGTTGCGGCCGTGGCGCGATTCCAGCAGCGAGCGCGAGCGCGCCCGCCCCGCAGCCCGCTGAGCGTGCAGAGGCTTCGGCTCGAGTCGTGGAGTTGAGGCACTTCTACTTGCTCACTCCCGGACCCAACGCCAAGCTGGTGGTCACCCGCAGCGACCTGGCTGACGCGCCCCAATAGCCGACCAGTTCGGCTCCCGGCATGCGGGACCACCGGCCGCGTTCCGTTGCCCCCAGGCCCCTCCAGGCTCGCCTACTCAGTAAAACGCGGGACGAGGGCACGTGTGGCCGAGCGGCGCGCGCAGAAATGCACCAGGGACAGCGCGCAGCGCGACAAAGCGCCCCTGACTCGAAGCACACGAGGCTCGAATCGCGCTGCGCCCCGGGCGCAATGGCGCCCGCTCTCGCGAGCCAATCGGCCGCGCGACCGACAACTCGCTGCGAGGCCCGCTCGGCGAGCTGCGCGGCAGCGGGGAGTGTGGGGTCACACTTTGAAATACTAAGCATCTCACCGATTATACGATGTACCGAAACAATGCAGACCACTCCAATTCACACGCTGGAATCAAACGCGATCACCAAGCAGCCAATCATGCAATCCAGGCAATTTTCCGGCACATGGCGCATCATTTTAAGGTTGTACCGCTCGCATTGTTGTGGCTTCACTGTGAGTAGTTGTGTGTCCCATTTGGTTAATTTGGGTAGTCGGAGTTAAAGCTTTCAAATGTCCTCACTAAGTCGCTTTGTAGTCATACCCTTCGCCGTGGCCAGCTTGGCCCTCTCCATTTTTGCCGGATGTAGCGACAGCGGTACCGTGGTCGCCAGCGCAGGCGCTCCCAGCGCCGAAGCCGGCGCGGCCGGTGAGTCGTCCTCCTCCGGCGGAACCTCCGGTACTGCCGGTACTGCCGGCTCGGCTGGCGAGCCCGGCGAGCCGGCCGCGGCAGGCTCTGCTGGCGAAGGCGGGTCAGGCGAACCAGGGGCCGTGAGCTGTGAGCCGGGCAGCAGCGGCGCCCGATGTACCCCTTGCAAGCCGGGCTCCTACTGCGCGGGTGAGGACGCCGAGGCGGTCGCCTGTGAGGAAGGCACCTTCGATCATGATTTGGACCCCGCCACCAAGTGCAAGCCGGCCTCGGACTGCGCCGCGGGCACCTTCGTCGCGGTCGAGGCGACGACCACCAGCAACAGGGTGTGTGTGGCCTGCGCAGCTGGCTCGTTTGCACCCGGCAAGAACGCCGGCGCTTGTGTGCCCTTCGGCACGTGCGACGCTGGCACCTATATCGAGGTACCCGGCACGCCAACGGCTGACCAGGTGTGCGCCGGCTGCGCAACCGGCACCTTCAGCACGCTGCAGAACCAGAGCAGCTGCAAACCTTGGACGAATTGCCTGTCGGGCACGCACATCACCAGCGCCCCGAGCGCCAAGCTCGACCGCACCTGCGGCGCTTGCGCCCCCGGGACGAGCACGGTGACCCCGAATGTCGCGGAATGCACGGCTCCGGGAGCCTGCGCGCCGGGCAGCTACGAGACCACCCCGGCAACCAGCAGCACGCCCGCCGGCTGCACGGCTTGCCCCGCCGGCACCTCTTGCAAGGGGGCCAGCAATTCGCCGGTCGCCTGCCCCGCAGGCACCTGGGATGACGACGGCTCGGCCGCCACGCCGTGCGTGAATATGACCACCTGTGTGCCCGGCAAATACCTGCTCACTCCCGGCAGCACGACCGTGAACCGCACCTGCGGCGATTGCGCCAGCGGCACTTTCAGCTCCACGGAAAACGCGCTGAGCTGCACCCCCTGGTCGGCTTGCCCAGTGGGCACGACTCTAAGTGCTACTGGAGCGGGTACCCCGACCACGAACACGGTTTGCGTCAATTGCGCCGTCAACCAGTTCGCGACGGCCGCCAACCTCACGTGCCGAGCGATGACCAACTGCGTCGCCGGTACTTACGTCAGCACCCCTGGCTCGGCTCAAAACGATCGCGCTTGTACGAACTGCCCCTCGGGAACGTTCAGCGTCCCGAATCTCAACGCGAACCCTCCACAAACCGCTGCCACCCTGAACGCGCCCCAATGCACGGCCTTCACGACCTGCGCGCCCGGGACCTACGTGAACAATCCCGGCTCTGCCACCGCGGACCGCACCTGCACTGCCTGCGAAAAAACGGGCTACTACAGCGCGACTCCGAACTCTGCCAATTGCCTGGCTTGGACCGTGTGCCAGCCCGGCACGTTCATCTCCACCCTGGGCTCGGTCTCGGTGAACCAAGTCTGCACGGCTTGCGCCGCCGGGAGCTACAACGATGTGCCGGACCAGAAGAGCTGCAAACTGCAAAAGGTTTGTCTGCCGGGCACGAAGATCTCCTCACCCGGCTCGGCCACGACGGACAAGAGCTGCGTCGCCTGCGACGACGGCTTTTTCAGCGCCGGCAACGACGCGACGACTTGCACGGCGTACACGAAATGCTCATCCGGCAAGATCCTGACCGACGGCAAACCGAACGCTGACACGGTTTGCGCGCAATGCCCCAGCGGAACCAAGTCCACGAATCCCATCTCGCACGACTGCGTGGCCATCACCCCCTGAACGGACAGTAGCCGAGCCCCACTCGCCACCCCGCGGGTGGGGCTCGCGTTCTTGCTCGAGCCAGCATCGGCTCGCGTCTCGACCGAGCAAAGCCCAGGCCGCCGGCTTGCCCGTAGCGGCGCGCGCACGGCTGAGTCAATCTAGCTCCGTGAAGATGCTCATGGTGCTTGCGTGTCTGCTGGTCGCCTGCAGTAGCAGCCCCCTCGATTCGGCTGCAGCGGGCGGTGCGGGCGGTGGCAGTGCGGACGCAGCGGCAGCGGGCGCCGGTGCGAGCGCAGGCAGCCCCGCATTCGTCGATAGCTGCTCGGCAGCAAGAGCTCAGTTGCTGGGAGCGATCGCCACGGTCTCGTCCGCTTCGGTGAAGGTGCTCAGCGATAGCGCGGGTGTGAAGACCCTGTACGTGGACGCCAGCGCAGGCGGCCGAGATGCCGCAGCCACGCACCCATGGACCTTCATCGCGCTCGGCACCGCCACGAAGGCTGCGGTCAACGACGTCACCTCGCTCGAGTCGCTGGGCTGGGATCTGGCGTTCAAGCGCGCCCAGGTTTATGTCAATGGTGGCGAAGGCGGCCCCGGCGTTGGGGCTTCGGCTTTTCTCGCCAAAGACTTCGCGGACGTAACCCGGGCCGACGTGACGGACGCCCAGTTCGCCAGCGAGAAGTTCTTCGATGACGATTGCAACCCATACGTCGACCTCACCGGCGCTGCGAGCACCTCGCTTTCGGCCTGGTACAACTACGATCAGGCGACCAACATACTCACCCCGGTGAGCGGGACCTGGTTGGTGCGGGGCGCAACCGGAACGTATTTCAAGCTCCGCTTCGAGAGCTACTACGCCACGCCCAGTGGCGGCGAGGGCAACGCGAGCGGCGCCTATTTGCTGCAAATCGCGGGGCTTTGAGGTGCGGACACGAAGAGCTTCGCGGCCGCGCGCAATGTGCGCTGGGGCGCTGCTCGCGACCCTGCTGACGGCCTTGCCAAGCCTTGCCGATGAGTGCGCGCGGCCCACCGATCCCGGGGGTGACGGCAGCTACGACTACGGCCCGGCCACGGTGAGCTCATTCGGGAACGCTCGAGTATTGGTCTGGTATGCGCTCGATGGCGAGCACGCGGTCAACCGCAAAAGCTCGCGCACGGACCAAGTGCCCGACGACGTGGTGACCGTCGCCGAAGTGACCAGCGACGCACTGGCAAGCTACGCTGCCATGGGCTTGCGCGCTCCTCTTTCGGACTCTCTCTCGCCCGGCTGCGGCTCGAACGGCGGCGACAAGCGCTTCGACGTGTACCTCGTGAAGATGCGCGGCGCCGATGGCATGGCCGTCGTCGAATCCGGTCGCTGCGCTAGCGTCAACCCCAAGCAATGCGCGAGCTACTTGGTCGCCAAATCGAACTACGCCGACACTTATGACACGGCGGAAATCGGCATTCGCACCGTGCTGCCCCACGAGACCTTTCACGCCGTGCAAAATGCCTACGACGTCGATCTGGATCGCTTTTGGGCAGAAGGCAGCGCGCAATGGGCCGCCAAGACGCTCGATCCGGCGCTGAGCGATCTGGAGCGCAATCTGCCGGCCTTTTTCAGCGAAAGCGCGCGCTCGTTGGACGCGCCGCCCGCCGGCGTGACAGCCGCATTCCTGTATGGCTCGGCGATCTGGCCGGTGTTCCTGAGCCAACGCTACGGCGACGACATCGTTCGTTCCATCCTCGAACAGGAAGCGCAGCAGGGCGATTCGGCGATCGCTGCGGCCGATACCGTGTTGCACTCCGTAGGCTCCTCGATCGCCGACGAGTTTCCACTGTTTGCAGCTTGGAATTGTGCAACGGGGGCACGCACCGGCACGGACGGCTACTTGAACGCCTCGGACTATCCCGAGGTCACGCTCAGCGAGCTGGGAGCTACCGGTTCCCAGGCGATCACCTCCGGCCTCGCCTCGTTCTACTATTATGTACGGACCGAAACAGCGACGCAGCTCGTCATCGACACCGACAGCACGCGCAACCGAGGGCTGCTCGTGCCGTTGGAAGACGGCGCAGCGCGCGTCGATCGGTTGAAGCCGCTGCCCGCTGAGCTGAACGGCGAAGGCATCGTCGTCGTGAGCGGCATCACGACCAGCAAGAAAGACGCGCCGTTCACGGTCTCGTCCCAGGCGCCTGCGCTTTCGAGCACACCGTCGAGTGAAGAAGGCGGCGGCTGTTCGCTCTCTCGGCTGCCGCAGACAGCGCGTTTTCCAGCATTGTTTGCGCTGTTCGCGCTGCTACTCGGCGTGCCTCGAATCAACGCGCGGCGGGCGTGGTCCGTTCGTGCGGCAAGAGCCGGGGATAGAACCAGCCCGTGATCGCGCTGATCCAGGACGCGGCGGCAAACAGCCCTCCCAGCACATCGGACGGATAGTGAGCGCCCAAATAAACCCGGGACAAAGCGACGCCGAGGATCATCAGCACACAGACGACCGCCACGGACAGCCACACCGCGCGCCGTGGGCCAAGCACGCGCACGACCACCGCCAAGCTCCCGAGCGCGCCCGCAGAGCCCATGGTGTGGCCGCTCGGGAATGACAGCGAGCTGGGACGCGGCAGTAAGTAGGCGGGCTCGGCGTGGGGGCGCGCGCGCTGGAATGCCAATTTCAAGAGCACGTTCAAGACCAGACAGCCGGCGGAGCTCAGCAGCAAAAAACGAGCTTCGCGGTTCCTGCCTGCGGCACTCAACAGGACCAGGATCGCCGTTACCAACAGCACCATGGGCGGCGCGCTACCGGCTGTCGTCAAAAACACCATCAGCTCGTCGCACGGCCCGCGCCAGCCATCGACCAGCTTTTGCGCGGCCGCGTCGAATGCATCCAGCTCGTTTTTTTGCACTTCCCAAGCCAGCCGAGCGAAGAACATGGCCGACGCCAAGGACAACGGCACACTGAAACGGTGACGCTGCCAGATGCGACGAGCCAGGTGGATGAACGACACGTGACTTCTTAGCGGCCACGCCCAGGCGGCTAGCCAACGTTCGAGCGAGCGATGGGCAGCACCACCCCGATGGCCTCGAAGCATTCGTCGAGGGTGGCGAAAGCTCTGACGCCAACACCAATGCTGAGGCTCAGGCTAGCGGCGGCCAGGAGCGCAGCTCGTGACGTCGTGATCAACAGGATCTCGCCACCAGCCGTGTGCCTGCTCTTGAAAAACGCCCACCACTCGCCACCGACGCCGACTGCCAGCGGATCGAAGCCGGTCATCTGGGTCATATCCATGATCCAGACGGGATTTACGCAGGGGCTGAGCAACGAGCGAAAGTGGAACAGCTGCCGCTCAGCCATCGCGTTAGTGATGTAACCCCTGAACGCCGTCACGACCAGGTTGGGCGCAAGCGACTCGCTTCGGATCTCGCTACTCGCCGGCGCTGCTGGCACGGATGACCGCATCTCGAGCAAGCTATCACTTCCTGCAATGAATTTAAAAGAAACAGGCGCACTCGCCGCACTCGCCGCACTCGCTCGCGGGAGCGTCCCGTTGCAGCGACTGTGCTCCGCAGTTGTCGAGCACGTGCCGGGGCGACCTTGCAGGAGGGGGCGCTTCGCCACGGCCAGCAGCTACGACACGCCTGCGAACGATGGCTATTGGTCTCGGCGCAGGTTTTGCACAGTCGGCCAAGTGCCTCATTTCCTCGACGACAATCGCTGGGCACTGAACCTTGCCGCCGACGTGCGCGCGCGATCTTCGGGGCGCGCAAAGGCAGCGCGCGCGATCATGGGCCGATGAAAAGCCAGGCCTGGCCCGCCATTCTGTGGCTCGTCCGACACGGGGAGAGCGCGGGCAACGTCGCACGCTTGGCCGCCGAACGGTCAGGAGCGCACACAATCGAGATCGACGGGCGAGATGTGGACGTGCCGCTCTCGGCGCTGGGCAGTGAGCAAGCACGCACCCTGGGCGGCTGGTTCCGCGCTCAGGCGGAGCCGGAACGGCCAACCGTACTCCTGTGCTCACCTTACGCGCGTGCGCGGCAGACATCCGCGCATATCCTAGACGCCGCCGAGCTAGCATCTGTTACACCGTTGTTCATCGATGAACGACTGCGCGAAAAGGAATTCGGCAACCTCAATCGCCTGACCATCGCAGGAATCGCGGCGTCATTTCCAGAGGAAGCAGAGCGCCGCAGTACGCTTGGCAAATTCTACTACCGGCCGCCCGGGGGCGAGAGCTGGTGCGATGTGCTGCTTCGTGCGAGGAGCGTTCTGGATGATTTACGACTGCGCTGGGCCGGCGAGCGGGTGCTGCTCGTCGCGCATCAGGTCGTGGTGCTGTGCTTTCGCTATCTGCTGGAAAACTTGGACGAAGCGCGCTTGCTCGAGATCGACCGCCAAGGCGACGTCGCCAATTGCTCGATTACACGCTTCGACGCGGCCCTCGCCGCCACGCCCCCGGGCATGCAGTTGCGCGTTTATAATTCAGTCGAGCATCTCACGAACGCAGGCCAAACAGTCACCGCTGCGCCCGATCCGGCAGCCGTCAAATGAAAAACCAGCGCGCCGACAGCAAAAGCCGTTTGATTACCCCTGGCTTGCTCCGTAGCTGGCCGCTGCCGGCGGTCCATCCGCAGCTCGGCAAAGAGGGGCGCGGCAACGTGCTCGTGATCGGCGGCTCGGCGCAAATCCCCGGAGCCGTCATCCTGGCGGCCGTGGGGGCGTTGCGCGCCGGTGCGGGGCGAATTCAGATCGCCACCGCGCGCTCGGTTGCGCCACACGTCGGGGTCGCCGTCCCCGAAGCCTGCGTGATTGCACTATCGGAGACTCGAACTGGCGAGCTTGGCGGGAGCACTCATGCGACTCGTTCTGCGCTCGAAGAACCGCTATCGAACAGTGACGCCGTCTTGCTTGGCCCGGGCATGCGCGGCGGAACGCCCGCTTCCCTCGCCCTTCTGGCGCAGGCACGACGTGCGCGGGCGGAGGCGTCGCTGATCGTCGACGCGGGCGCCCTGCCCGGGGTCGCTCACTCCCGAGGAAGGAACAGCGCCCGCCCGCTGATTCTGACACCGCATGCGGGCGAAATGGCGACTTTGTGGGGCTGCGATCGCGAACAAGTATTGGCACAGCCGCTCGAGATCGCGCGCCGGGCCGCGGCGCACTTCCAGGCTGTCGTCGCCTTGAAAGGCGCGCGAACCTTCGTCGTCGCGCCGGACGGCAGAGCCTACTGCAATACTGCCGGTAACGTAGGGCTCGGAACATCCGGCTCTGGGGACACACTGTCCGGCGTAATCGCTGGCCTGTGCGCGCGCGGCGCCAGCGCGCTGCAAGCAGCAGTCTGGGGTGTCTTCCTTCACGCCAAGGCGGGAGATTTGCTCGCGCGGCGCATCGGCGCGCTCGGCTTTTTGGCGCGCGAGCTCCTGAGCGAGATCCCGCCGCTATTGGTCAAAATGGGGCGCTGATACGCTTCTCGTCGAGGCCGTCGTGCGGCGTGGCATGCTGACCCGGTGCGACTTTCGGTGACTGCCTCTCTGCATACGCGGAATTCGCCATTCATCCGGTCGCGCGCTTCGCTTGCACGCCGTAAGCCTGGGACGCCATGGTGAGCGCCGCTAGGGCCTCGGCTTCGTCGCCCCAACCTTCCAGGGAAATGCGCTTTTTTGCAAGTTGGCCGGTGGCCACGAAAAACCGCTCGAGCACGTCTCTAACGGCGGGCTCGACTTCGGCGGGGGCGCCCCGCGACAGGGCCGAGACGGGTATGGCGATCAGGCGATCGTTACGCCTGCTTTCCGTCGCTCCTTCTTTGGTCTCCGTCAAGCGCAGCAGGGCAATGGCGACGCTGGGAATGATCACGCCTGGCCAGGTGTGTCCGTCGTGGATGACCATGGCGTCCAATGGATCGCCATCTTGTGCCAGCGTGCTGGGCACGAAACCCCAGTCGTAAGGGTAGCCAGCGTTCGAGATGAAACGCTGGAGCTCGAACCTATCGAGTCGGGGGTTGTACTTCAGCTTGGCGGTCGAGCCTTTCGGGGCCTCGATCACTATCCTTACGTTGCCTGCTTGGTCTCGACAGTCGAGGTCGATCAAGTTTGCCATTTTAGACTCAGTTGAGTGCATGCCGCGTGCCTGCGCTCGCCGAGGGCAAGCTCAGGCAACGCCAAGTTGTCCTTGATTTCGAAGTGCGAGGGTCAAAGCGAAACTGGCACGTGGCCTGCACGGGACTTTGCCTTCAAACGCCTAGCAAGGAGTTTCGACATCATGGCCACACTGTTGCGTCCTTTTGCGATCGTCACGGGAGCGTCGAGCGGCATCGGTTTCGAGCTCGCCAAGTGTTGCACGGCGAACGGGTTCGACGTCTTGATCGCCGCCGACGAGCCACAAATCCAAGAGGCGGCACGCGAGCTGCGCGCCTCCGGCGCAAGCGTCGACGCGCTGCAGGTCGATCTGGCGACTCAAGAAGGGGTCGATGCGTTGTATGCGACCGCCAAAGGGCGCCCGATCTCGGCGCTGCTCGCGAACGCGGGCCGGGGCCTCGGGCGCGCTTTCCTCGACCAAGATTTCGAAGAGGTGCGGGACGTGATCGACACCAACGTCACCGGTACGCTTTACCTGATTCAAACCGTAGGGCGTGAAATGGTCGCGCGGGGTGAGGGAAAAATCCTGATCACCGGTTCGATCGCCGGTTTCATACCGGGAAGCTTTCAAGCCGTCTACAACGGGACCAAGGCCTTGCTGGATTCCTTCTCCTATGCGCTGCGCGAGGAGCTGAAGGACACCGGAGTTACGGTCAGCTGCTTGATGCCAGGCCCCACCGAGACGGAATTCTTCAAACGTGCGGACTTGATGGACACCAAAGTAGGCACCGAGAAGAAGCAGCCAGCGGCGGAAGTCGCCCAAGTGGGCTTCGACGCGATGATGAGCGGGGATGCGGCGGTGATAGCCGGCTGGAAGAACAAGCTGCAGGCCACGATGGCCAATATCATGCCGAACGAAACGCTCGCCGAGCAGCATCGCAAGCTGGCAGAGCCCGGAACGGCATCGCAGCACTAGCCTGCTGGCGTACGAACCCCAATGTCGGAAGCGTTGCTGGAGCTCGGTCGATGCTTGGAACGGCTGGGCTACCATTTCACGACTGTGACTCCCGCTGCGCAACGGATCGTGAATAGCCGAACCGGCAACGGCGAAGCGCGTTCCTTGCGCGGCGTGTTTGGCTGGAGCCGCCCGTTCTCGCAAAGCTTGCTGCCAAAGCGTCTATTCGAGTTGATGAACGCCGCAGAGGTGCTGGAGCCGGCGTCAACGGCCGGCCTGTGGCGCTCCAGCGTGCGTTTTTCGACCGTCGACGGCTTGCTGTTCGTTCACTCGGCGTTTCCGACCACGAGTCGGGATGCGGTTTTTTTGGGGCCGGACAGCGTGCGCTTCGTCAATGCCATTGCCCGAGCGGCGCCCGTGGCGAAGCGCGTAGCCGACGTCGGTTGCGGCTCAGGCGTGGGTGGCATCGCGCTGGCGCGACGCGGTGTGGGCGTGAACCACGTGGTACTAGCGGATATCAACGAACAAGCGCTGCGCTTGGCCAGGGTGAATGCGACCCTGGCCGGCGTCGGCGCGGAAGTCGTGCGCAGCGATGTCTTGGCCAACGTCCAAGGGGAGCTCGATCTCGTGATCGCCAACCCACCCTACTTACGTGACGAAGAGTCTCGCTGGTATCGCGACGGCGGGGGCAAATACGGGGAACTGCTCGGCGCGCGCATCGTTCGAGAAGCCCTGCAACGGCTGTGCGACAATCCGCGTGGCGGGGCGTTGTTGCTCTATACGGGCGCTGCCGTGGTGGCTGGAAGCGACATGTTTCTATCGGCAATCAGCGATGACCTACGGCAAGCGAGAGCTCACTACTCGTACGAGGAGCTCGATCCCGACGTCTTTTCGGAAGAACTGGCAAGCCCGGCCTATGCCGACGTCGAGCGTATCGCGGCCGTTTTTTTGAGGGCCCACGTCGGCCCGCATCCCAGCTGAGCCTGGCGCTGCATTTCGAACCGGGCTCGGAGTTTGCACGAGGCAATGCTGGTGAGCACAGCCACAGCCATCGATAGTTCGGAGCTTCCCGGGCCGGCGCCGCTCCTGAGCCGACACGAACGCCTGCAGCGCGCTGCAGCGCAAAGCGAGCAGGTGATTTCCTTCGCGGGCGGTTTACCCAACCCCGAGCTCTTCCCGCGTACAGGCTTGACCCGCGCCTTGAAGCTGGCCTTGGCAGATCCTTCCTGCCCGGCGCTGCAATATGGCTGGCCGGAGGGCTCGCAGCTGCTCCGGAACTTCGTCGCGAGCTCCCTTTTGGCACGCGGAGCACGCGTCGATCCGGATCAGGTATTGATTACCAGCGGCGCGCAGCAAGCATTGGGGATCGCGCTCGCCGTAGCCGTTCGCCCCAATGACGCGCTCGGCGTGCAGCCCGAGACCTACCCGGGAGCGCTCGATGCGCTGCGCGTGGCCAAGGTAGAAGCGGTGAGTCTGGAAGCCGCCGCGCGCGCCTATTACGTGATGCCGAGCATTTCGAATCCACG
>Ga0247768_1000192_pt1 | contig 22688 bp, 19 predicted proteins | sample UWRJL016104C6_FD_179944 | JGI IMG/M metagenome (GOLD analysis project Ga0247768, IMG submission 179944) | Plant litter microbial communities from Arlington Agricultural Research Station in Wisconsin, United States - UWRJ-L016-104C-6 | ecosystem: Environmental > Terrestrial > Plant litter >... | reverse complement strand
CTTCGCCGGGCAGAACGACTGGGGCCCCGGGCTCAACCTCGACGGCCCGGAGTCGGACGAGGTCCGCCGGTACGTCGTCGACAACGCGCTCGGCTGGCTGCGGGACTTCCACGTCGACGGCCTGCGCCTGGACGCGGTGCACGCGCTGGTCGACCGGCGCGCGATCCACCTGCTGGAGCAACTGGCCGTCGAGGTCGAGGCGCTGTCGGCGGCCGTGCGCCGCCCGCTGACACTGATCGCCGAGTCCGACATGAACAACCCGAAGCTCGTCACCGCCCGCGAGGCCGGCGGTGACGGCCTGCAGGCGCAGTGGTCGGACGACCTGCACCACTGCCTTCATGTCGCCCTCACGGGTGAGTCCGACGGGTACTACGAGGACTTCGCCGCGCCGGGCGCGCTCGCCAAGACGCTGCGTGAGGTGTTCTTCCACGCCGACACGTGGTCGTCGTTCCGCGGGCGCACCCACGGACGTCCCGTCGACACGCGGCGGATCCCCGGCCACCGGTTCCTGGCGTACCTGCAGAACCACGACCAGGTGGGCAACCGGGCCACCGGCGACAGGCTCTCCGCGACGGTCTCGCCGGGCCTGCTGGCCGTCGGCGCGGCGATCGTGTTCTGCTCGCCGTACACGCCGATGATCTTCATGGGCGAGGAGTGGGCCGCGAGCACACCGTGGCAGTTCTTCGCGTCCTTTCCGGACCCGGAGCTGGCCGAGGCCGTCCGCACCGGGCGCCGCCGCGAGTTCGGCAGGCACGGCTGGGGCGAGTCCGAGGTCCCCGACCCGATGGATCCAGCCACCGTCGAACGCTCACGCCTCGACTGGTCCGAACCCGCCCAACCGGCCCACGCCGCCATCCTGGACCTCTACCGGTCCCTGATCGCGCTACGCCGCGCCCACCCGGCCCTGGCGGACCCGTCGCTCGCCGGCTTCGCCGTCGACCACGCCGACGACGACTCCTGGCTCGTCCTGCACCGCGATGACCTCCACCTGGCCTGCAACCTGTCCAAATCCCCCGTCACCCTGCCCGCCCCCGCCGCGACCCCCCTCCTGGCCTGGGCGGGCGCCACCCCCACCGACCTGCCACCGGAGTCCTTCGTCCTCTACCGGTCCTGAGTGCGATCCACGCGCACGCGTGGGCAATCCACGCACAGGTGTGTGCAGTCTGTGCACAAACGGACTCCCAAACCGCGGTCGAAGATGGCGCCGAGCACCAGCATGACGGCATAGCCGAACGGCACCGAGCCGTCGTCGATCTCCGGGGCCTTCCCGCCTTTCGTGCTTTCGCTCCGGGGTTGCACGCACGTGTGCAGAGACTGCACACGGGTGCGCGCAGATTGCACGTGAAGGCGCATGGATTGCACTCACGCGCGGACGGCGGAACCATGATCGAGTGAACTCTGGAAGTATCGGGCCTTATGGCCATCCGACCAGTCTCCGACACCCATGTCCTCGCCGGCCGCCCGTTCCCGCTGGGCGCCCATGCCGAGGCCGGGGGCGTGCGGTTCGCCGTGACCGCTCCGATAGCCGACGGCGTCGAGGTGTGCCTGATCAGTGAGGACGGCGAGGAGCGGCGCATCGAGTTGACCGAGCGCACCTTCGGGGTCTGGCACGGGCACGTGCCGGGGACCACGCCCGGCCAGCGCTACGGCTACCGTGTGCACGGCCCGTACGACCCGTCGCGCGGGCTGCGCTGCAACCCGGCGAAGATCCTGGTCGACCCGTACGCGCGGCGCATCGCCGGGCGGCTGACCGATCTGGACGCCGCGCTCGGCTACGTCGGCGACCCGATGTCCGGGCCCGCGTCCGACGTGGACTCCCTAGGCGGGGTGCCACTCTCCGTGGTCAGTTCCCCCGGCGGCCCCGACACGGGTATCAAGCCGGAGATCCCGTTCGAGGAGTCGGTGATCTACGAGCTGCACGTGAAGGGCTTCACTCAGCAGCATCCGGAAATCCCGCCGCACCTGCGGGGCACCTATCTCGGCCTGGCCCATCCCGCGGCCGTCGAGCATCTCGTGCGGCTCGGGGTCACCACGGTCGAGCTACTGCCGGTTCACTCTTTCGTGGACGAACCCGTGCTCATCCGGTCCGGCCGTCACAACTACTGGGGCTACTCCCCGCTCGGCTACTTCGCGCCGCACGCCGGCTACGCGAGCGAGCCGGGCCGCGAGATCGAGGAGTTCCGCACGATGGTGGCCGCGCTGCACGCGGTCAACATCGAGGTGATCCTCGACGTCGTCTACAACCACACCTGCGAGGGCGGCCCCGGTGGCCCGACGCTCAGCTTCCGCGGCCTCGACGCGCCGCTGTACTACCCGCACACCCGGGGCGGCGGCACGGTCGACATCACCGGCTGCGGCAACACCCTCGACGCCGCGTCGCCGGTCGTCGTCCGGCTGGTGACCGATTCGCTGCGGTACTGGACGAGCGAGATGGGCGTCGACGGCTTCCGCTTCGACCTCGCGAGCACGCTGGCGCGGCCGGGCGGCGGCGCCTTCGACCGGAACTCCGCGATGCTCGTCGCGATCACCAGCGACCCGGAGCTTTCGCGCTGCAAGCTCATCGCCGAGCCGTGGGACGCGACGGGCGACGGCTACCGCGTCGGCGCCTTCGGCAGGCAGTGGGCCGAGTGGAACGGCCGCTACCGCGACACCACCCGCAACTTCTGGCGCGGCGAGACCGGCGTCCGTGACCTCGCCTACCGGCTCTCCGGCTCTTCGGACCTCTACGCCATCGACCTGCGCCGACCGTGGCAGTCGATCAACTTCATCACCGCGCACGACGGCTTCACGTTGCGGGATCTGGTGTCCTACAACGGAAAGCACAACGAAGCCAACGGCGAGGACAACCGCGACGGCACCAACGACAACCTGTCGTGGAACCACGGCGCCGAGGGCGACACCGACGATCCGGAGATCCTGACGCTGCGCGCGCGGCAGGCCCGCAACATGTTCGCCACGCTGCTGCTCTCGACCGGCACCCCGATGCTGACCGCCGGCGACGAGATGTGGCGCACGCAGAACGGCAACAACAATCCCTACTGCCTCGACGACGAGACGTCATGGGTGAACTGGGCGCCGTCGGCCGACGCCGAGTCGATGCTCGAGTTCGCCCGCCGCGCGGTGCACATCCGGGCGAACAGCCCGGCGCTGCGGCAGCCGGAGTTCTTCGAAGGCCGCACCACACCCACCGGTGACCCCGACCTCGTCTGGTTCAAGCCCGACGGCGAGGAGATGGACGAGACCGACTGGTTCCAGGACGAACGCCGCACGCTGTGCATGTGGATCGACGGCTCGAACAGCCAGTCCCGCACCCGTGACGGCCTCCTGATCGCCGACCACTCGTGGCTGCTGATCCTGCACTCGGGCGCGTACCCGGTCGACGTCGTCCTACCGGGCCCGGAGTACGGCGTGACGTTCCAGCCGACGCTCGACACGACCACCGCGGACGGCAGCCCCGCCACGCCCGGCGCCCTCGCCGCGGGCAGCCAGGTCACCCTGCAGGCTCGTTCGCTGTTGCTCTTGCGGGCGCCGCGCGATCACTGAGCCGTCGGTGGATGACCCGGCGGGCGCTGAAACCGAATCGAGATCCCACCAGCCCCGCCGGTCACGGCGAGCCGCGCGGAAACACCGATGACACCTGGGTTACCTTTAAATGACCATTGTGGACACCGGCGATGCCGGGCGTCAGAGTGGCCTCGACGAACATCATCCACCAGTTTGCCCTGCCACCCGTTTGGGTACACCCTTACGAAGATGTCCCCGGTGACGAGCCGCTCGATCGCACCGGGCAGACTTACGAAAGGCCACATCTGTGCCGCGCAACGCACGGGCGAGAGGGGTTCTGCCCATGACAGGTCGGCTCGGCATCGACGACGTGACACCGGTGGTGAGTTGTGGCCGGTATCCCGCGAAAGCCGTGGTGGGAGAACACATCCCGGTCACGGCCACGGTCTGGCGGGAGGGTCATGACGCCGTCGCCGCGACGGTCGCGTGGCGTGGCCCCCATGATCGGGTCGCGCGCCAGACGCGCATGGCCGAGCAGGGCACCGGTCTCGACGCCTTCGCCGCGGTGATCACCCCCGACGAAGAAGGCCTCTGGACCTACCGCGTGGACGCCTGGAGCGACCCGTGGGAGACCTGGCACCACACCGTCTCGGTGAAGATCGAGGCGGGACAAGGGGCCGCCGAACTGGAGAACGACCTGGAGTCCGGCGCGCTGTTGCTGGACCGGGTCTCCCGCCGCCCCGACCGGCGCCGTGACCGCGCCGTGCTGGCGGGCACCGCCGCGGCGCTGCGTGACCTCGCGCTGCCGCTGCCCGAACGCGTCGCACCCGCCTTCACCGCGGAAGTGGCGCGGATCATGCATGAATTCCCGGTGCGCGAACTGCTCACCAAGGGCAAGCCGATGAAGATCTGGGTGGACCGCACCCGGGCGGCCTTCGGCTCCTGGTATGAGCTTTTCCCCCGTTCCACCGGCGGTGTCGACGCCGAGGGCAAGCCCGTCCACGGCACCTTCACCACCGCGGCCGCGGCGCTGGACCGCGTGGCCGCCATGGGTTTCGACGTCGTCTACCTGCCGCCGATCCACCCGATCGGCCGAGTGAACCGCAAGGGCCCCAACAACACCCTCGTCCCCGAAGAGCACGACGTCGGCTCGCCGTGGGCCATCGGCGCGGACGAGGGCGGCCACGACGCCGTCCATCCCGAGCTCGGCACGATCGAGGACTTCGACGACTTCGTCGCCCGCGCGGAAGAGCTGGGCATGGAGGTCGCGCTCGACCTCGCGCTGCAGGCCGCGCCGGATCACCCGTGGGTGCTCAAGAACCCCGAGTTTTTCACCACCCGGCCCGACGGCTCGATCGCGTACGCCGAGAACCCGCCGAAGAAGTACCAGGACATCTACCCGATCAACTTCGACAACGACCCCCAGGGCATCTACACCGAAGTGCTCCGGATCGTCCTGCACTGGATCGAGCACGGGGTCAAGATCTTCCGGGTCGACAACCCGCACACCAAGCCACCGGACTTCTGGGCCTGGCTGATCCAGACGGTCAAGGACGCTCACCCGGACGTGCTGTTCCTCGCCGAGGCGTTCACCCGTCCGGCGCGGATGTGGGGCCTGGCCAGGCTGGGCTTCACCCAGAGCTACACGTATTTCACCTGGCGGACCACCAAAGAGGAACTGATCGAGTTCGGTGTCGACCTCCTGGAGCACTGGGACCAAGGCCGGCCGAACCTGTTCGTCAACACCCCGGACATCCTCCACGAGTCGCTGCAGGTCGGCGGCCCGGGAATGTTCGCGCTGCGGGCCGCACTCGCCGCGACCCTGGCCCCGACCTGGGGCGTGTATTCGGGCTACGAACTTTACGAGCACGAAGCCGTCCGCCACGGCAGCGAGGAGTACCTGAATTCGGAGAAGTACGAGCTGCGGCCGCGGGATTTCGCGGGCGCGCTCGCCGAAGGCAGGTCGCTGGAGCCGTGGCTCGCCAAGCTCAACGCGGCTCGCCGCGCCCACCCGGCCCTGCAGCAGATGCGGACGCTGCGGTTCCACCACATCGACAACGCCGCGTTGCTGGCGTATTCGAAGCAGGACCCCGAGACCGGTGACACCGTCGTCACCGTGGTGACCCTCGACCCCGACAACGCGCAGCAGGGCACTTTGTGGCTCGACCTGCCTTCGCTCGGGTTCGAGTGGCACGAACGGCTGATAGCTCACGACGAAGTGACCGGAGAAACCTGGGACTGGGGCCAGGCCAACTACGTGCGGCTCGAACCCTGGCGGTCCGTGGCCCACATCGTCGGCCTGAACCCGCGCCGGAGCAGTAGCTAGCCGGGCGGTCCCGGCGCAACCTGTCCTTCTCTTCACCCCCGCGTCCACAAGGCGCGCGGGGGACGATCGACGTACCCCCGATGAGGTGGGACGAGGTGGAGCTCATGAACGAAGACCCCCGACCCGACGCGGCCCTCGGCCTCGACGGCGTACCGCACACGGGTGAAGCGATCACCCCCGACGGGATGCTGGTCGAACCCCAGGCGGAGGATTTCCGCTCCGCCAAGCAGGCGCCCAGCAACCCCGAATGGTTCAAAGGCGCCGTCTTCTACGAAGTGCTTGTCCGCGCCTTCAGCGATTCCAACGGTGACGGCACCGGCGACCTCCGCGGCCTGGCCAGCAGGCTCGATTATTTGGAGTGGCTCGGCGTCGACTGTCTTTGGCTGCCGCCGTTCTACGCCTCGCCCCTGCGGGACGGCGGCTACGACATCAGTGACTTCCGCGCCGTGCTGCCGGAGTTCGGCAGTGTCGACGACTTCGTGTACCTGCTCGACGAAGCGCACAAACGCGGTATCCGCGTGATCACCGACCTGGTCCTCAACCACACCTCTGACGCCCACCCGTGGTTCCAGCAGTCCCGCACCGATCCGGACGGCCCCTACGGCGATTACTACGTCTGGGGCGACGACGACTCCCGCTACGCCGACGCGCGGGTGATCTTCGTCGACACCGAGACGTCGAACTGGACCTACGACCCGGTGCGCGGGCAGTTCTACTGGCACCGCTTCTTCTCCCACCAGCCCGACCTGAACTTCGAGAACCCCGACGTCCAGGAGGCCATGCTCGACACCCTGCGGTTCTGGCTGAACCTCGGGATCGACGGCTTCCGCCTCGACGCCGTGCCCTACCTGTTCGAGCAGGAGGGCACCAACTGCGAGAACCTCCCGCGCACGCATGAGTTCCTCAAGCGCTGCCGCAAGGTCGTCGACGACGAGTACCCCGGCCGGATCCTGCTGGCCGAGGCCAACCAGTGGCCCTCGGACGTCGTCGAGTACTTCGGCGACGCGGCGGTCGGCGGCGACGAGTGCCACATGGCGTTCCACTTCCCGCTGATGCCGCGCATCTTCATGGCGGTGCGCCGCGAGTCCCGCTTCCCGATCTCGGAGATCCTCGCGCAGACGCCGAAGATCCCCGACGGCACCCAATGGGGCATCTTCCTGCGCAACCACGACGAGCTGACGCTCGAAATGGTCAGCGACGAAGAACGCGACTACATGTACGCGGAGTACGCCAAGGATCCGCGCATGAAGGCCAACATCGGCATCCGCCGCCGCCTCGCGCCATTGCTGGAAAACGACCGTAACCAGCAGGAGCTCTTCACCGCGATGCTCTTGAGCCTGCCTGGTTCGCCGGTTCTGTACTACGGTGACGAGATCGGCATGGGTGACAACATCTGGCTCGGCGACAGAGACGCCGTCCGGACACCCATGCAGTGGACGCCCGATCGCAACGCCGGCTTCTCCGGCTGTGACCCCGGCCGGATCTATCTGCCGGTGATCATGGACCCGACCTACGGGTACCAGGCGATCAACGTCGAGGCGCAGCTGAACAACAACTCGTCGTTGTTGAACTGGACCCGCCGGATGATCGAGGTGCGCAAGCAGCACCACGCGTTCGCCGAAGGGGAGTTCATCGACCTCGGGGGCTCGAATCCGAGCGTGCTCGCCTACAAGCGCCAATGGCTCAGGCCGGACGGGCGGCAGGACGTGGTGTTGTGTGTCAACAACCTGTCCCGCTTCCCCCAGCCGGTCGAGCTGGACCTGTCCGTTCACCGCGGGTCCACGCCGGTGGAGCTCACCGGCGGGGTGCGCTTTCCCGACATCGGTGAGCTTTCGTACCTGCTGACACTGCCTGGACACGGTTTCTACTGGTTCCAGCTGGTCGAGCCGGGCGACGAGACCGAATCGAGGTGAGGTGTCTTGACCGACGCCGCTGAACTGGTCGACAACCTGCTGACCAACCTGCCGGAGTGGCTGCCTTCCCAGCGCTGGTTCGCGGGGAAGGACCGTCCGATCGACTCGGTCGCGCACCTGGCCACCACCGTGCTGCTGGACGGCGATCCCACGCTGCTGCACGTCGTCGTCGACGTCGTGCAGGGCGACCGGACCGAGCCCTACCAGCTGCTGGTCGGCGCCCGCTCGCATCTGCCGGATCACCTGGGCACCAGCTGGATCGGCACCGCGAACGGCAAGCCCTGTTACGAGGCCAGCGCGGACGCGGACCTGACCGCGACCCTGCTGGACCGGATCGTGGCGGGCGACGAGGTCGGCGCGCTCAGGTTCGCCCGCGAACCCGGGGCGGAGTTGACCGGTGGCCAGCGGGCCCGGCCGATCACCTCGGAGCAGAGCAACACCTCGCTGGTCTACGGAAACCGGTACATCCTCAAGCTGTTCCGCAAGCTGACGCCCGGGATGAATCCCGACCTGCTGCTGCACCGCGCGCTGCAGAAGGTCGGCTGCGGGCACATCGCCGAGTTGCTCGGGTCCATCGAGGGCGAGCTGAACGGCGAACCGGCGACGATAGGCATGCTCCAGCACTTCCTGCCCGACGCCGTCGACGGCTGGGCGATGGCGACCACGAGCGTCCGCGACTTGATGGCCGATCCGGAGCTGCACCCGGACGAGGTCGGCGGCGACTTCGCGGGTGAAGCCCGGCGGCTGGGACACGCGGTCGCCACCGTGCACGCCGATCTGGAGCGCGCGCTGGGGCGGCAAAGTGCCGGCTCCGACGAGTTCGACCGCACGGTCGAGGCCATGCGGACCAGGCTCGACGCCGTCGCGCGCCGAGTGCCGGAGCTGACGCAGTACGCGCCTGCCCTGCACGAGGCGTTCGAGAAGATCCGGGACTCGCAGGCCGAGGTCTTCATGCAGTTCATCCACGGTGATCTGCACCTGGGCCAGGTGCTGCGCACGGTCAACGGCTGGCTGCTGCTCGACTTCGAGGGCGAACCGGCCGCACCGGCCGCGGAACGGTCCGCGCTGCGGTCGCCGTTGCGTGACGTGGCCGGGATGCTGCGCTCCTTCGACTACGCGGCGCACCAGATGCTCGTGGGCCAGCCCGAAGACCCGAAGCTCACCGAGCGGGCCCTGGAGTGGGCGCGGCGCAACCGGTCCGCGTTCTGCGAGGGCTACGCCGAGGTGTCCGAGTCCATCGGGGACCCCCGCGCGCACGGTGAACTGCTCCGGGCGTTCGAGCTGGACAAAGCCGTTTACGAGGTTTCTTACGAGCACGCGAACAGGCCGGAGTGGTTGACAGTCCCGCTGTCGTCGATCGCCCGGATCACCACAGGAGGCGAGTGAAGAAGTGAACGCCATCCCAGCCGAACTCCCCGACGCGACCCCGTCGCCCGAGGACATCGACCGGCTGCTGGCCGGGTCGCACCACGACCCGCATTCCGTTCTCGGAGTGCACCAGGTCAAGAACGGGGTCGTGGCCCGGACGCTGCGCCCCGGCGCGGACTCCGCGGCCGTCGTAGCGGGCGAAAAGCGTTACCCGCTGGAAAAAGTGGTCGACGGGCTGTACGCGGGCGTCCTGCCCGAGCACCCCGGTGACTACCGCCTCGAAATCGGCTACGACGGGCACAAGGTCGTCGCCGACGACCCGTACCGGTGGCTGCCGACGGTCGGCGAGCTCGACTTGCACCTGATCGGCGAAGGCAGGCACGAACGGCTTTGGGATGTCCTGGGCGCGCACCCGCGCTCGTACAAGACGCCGAGCGGCACCGTCGAAGGCGTGTCCTTCGCGGTGTGGGCGCCGACAGCCCGCGGCGTGCGGGTCATCGGCGACTTCGACGGCTGGGACGGCCGCGCGAACCCGATGCGCTCCCTCGGCTCGTCGGGGGTGTGGGAGGTCTTCCTCCCGGGCGTGCCGGTCGGCGCGCACTACAAGTTCCGCATCCTCGGCGCGGACGGCGCGTGGCACGAGAAGGCCGACCCGATGGCCTTCGGCACCGAGCGGCCACCCGCCACCGCGTCGGTCGTGACGAAGTCGGAGTACGTCTGGGACGACGCGACCTGGGAAGCCCAGCGCGAAGCCACGAACTGGACGAACGCGCCGATGAGCATCTACGAGGTGCACCTCGCCTCGTGGCGGCAGGGGCTCGACTACCGGCAGATGGCCGAGCAGCTGGCCGACTACGTGCTCGAGACCGGCTTCACCCACGTCGAGCTGCTGCCGGTATCGGAGCACCCGTTCGGCGGTTCTTGGGGCTATCAGGTCACTTCGTACTACGCGCCGACGTCGCGCTTCGGCAGTCCTGACGACTTCCGGTACTTCGTCGATCACCTGCACCAGCGCGGCATCGGCGTGCTCGTGGACTGGGTGCCCGCGCACTTCCCGCGCGACAGCTGGGCGCTCGCGAAGTTCGACGGGACCCCGCTGTACGAGCACGCGGACCCGCGGCGTGGCGAGCAGCCCGACTGGGGCACGCTCGTCTTCGACTTCGGCCGCAACGAGGTCCGCAACTTCCTGGTGGCCAACGCGCTGTTCTGGATCGAGGAGTTCCACCTCGACGGCCTGCGCGTGGATGCCGTCGCGTCGATGCTCTACCTCGACTACTCCCGCAAGGAGGGCGAGTGGCTGCCGAACCAGTACGGCGGCCGGGAAAACCTCGACGCCGTAAGGTTCTTGCAGGAACTGAACGCGACTGTCTACAAGCGACACCCCGGCGTGCTGATGGTCGCCGAGGAGTCGACGGCGTGGCCCGGTGTCACGCGGCCGACGCATCTCGGCGGGCTCGGGTTCGGCTTCAAGTGGAACATGGGCTGGATGCACGACACGCTGCGCTACCTCGGCCACGAGCCGGTGCACCGGTCGTTCCACCACAACGAGATGACGTTCTCGCTGGTGTACGCGTGGAGTGAGAACTTCGTGCTGCCGCTGTCGCATGACGAGGTCGTGCACGGCAAGGGCTCGCTGTGGCAGCGGATGCCGGGCGACGACTGGAACAAGGCCGCCGGGCTGCGTTCGCTGCTCGCGTTCATGTGGGCACACCCGGGCAAGCAGCTGTTGTTCATGGGCGGCGAGTTCGGGCAGCCACAGGAGTGGTCCGAGTCGACGTCGCTGGACTGGCAGGTCTTGGACCAGCCGCTGCACAGCGGTGTCCGCAGCCTGCTCGGCGACCTCAACAGCGTCTACAAGGCGTCGCCGGCGTTGTTCAGCGCGGACAGCAAGCCGGAGGGCTTCCGCTGGATCGACGCGAACGACTCGGGCGGCAACGTGCTGAGCTTCCTGCGGATCGGCGAGGACGGCTCGCAGCTCGCCTGCATCGCCAACTTCGCCGGGACACCGCACCACGACTACCGGGTCGGCCTGCCGGTGACCGGGAAGTGGCGTGAGGTCGTCAACACCGACGCGACCGCGTACGGCGGCTCCGGCGTGGGCAACCTCGGCATGGCGGAAGCGGAAGCCGAGCCGTGGCACGGACTTCCCGCGTCCGCCGTGCTCCAGCTCCCGCCCGCCGGGGTCCTCTGGCTCGCCCTGGAACCCTGAGCCCGCACTCCTGGTGAGCGTTGCGGCCGGTTAGAACCGGCCGCAACGCTCACCAGGGGTCAGTTGTATTTGGCGGTGCAGAACGAGGTGTTCGGGGCGTAGAAGCCGTCGCGGAAAGCCTCGACCCTGGCGAAACCGGAGGGAACGTTCTTGCCGTTGACGTCGGCCGCGATCAGGCTTGCCGGGGAGAGCAGCTCGGCGATGGCCTCGTCGAGGTCGCCGGGCGAGAGCTCTAGCTGGGCTTTTTTGCCCGGGGTGATGGTCGTCGCCCAGAAGCCGGTCAGGCAGGCGGTCAGCTGCCCGGTGACCGGCCCGTCGACGGGCCCGCCGGTCAGGTGCTGCACCGAAAGCACGTAGCGCGAGGCCACCTCCGCGAACGCGGCGAAGTCCCCGATGCCACCCTTGCGGCCTTTCGACGGCGGGGTGCCGATCTTGACCAGTGCGGCTGTGTCGAGCGAGACGGTGTTGGTCGACGGGCAGTACGCGGCGGGCGAGGTGGTCTTGGCGTCGGCGCAGGCCGAGAGGCGCTGGCCCATGGCGGGCGCCTTGGCGCCGGTCGGCTCGAACGCGGCGCGCAGGGTGTCCCGCAGCTGGGACAGCGCGGACGGGTCGTCGACGCGGAGGTTGCCCTTGCCGAGGCCGTTGTCGGTCTCCCGCGAGCTGAACGCCTTTTCCGTGCTCCGTTTCGCCACCTCGGCCGCGTCGATCTGCGCGCAGCGCGGCGGGCCGTCGCCGAAGCCGATCTGGAACGCCGAAACCCGGTCGAAGGCGCTGCCGTGCGCGCCCTCCGCGTCGAAGGTGTTGCCCGCGGAGTCGCGGATGAAGAACATCGTGGCCATGATCTGGTTCAGGCCGGGGCCGGTGGAGAGCTGGAAATGCGGCGACTTGCCCTCGGCGACCCAGCGGAAGAACGCCCCCGCGTAGCAGTCGGCCTGCTGTTCCTTGACGATCGACGGCGTCGACTGGTTGATCCCGCTCGCCGCGCCCAGCCGGAACTGCACGGCGTGGCCGAGTTCGTGGGCCAGCACCGCGACCACGGACATCGGGCCGAACGAATCGTCGAGGGACGGCAGCAACTCGCCGCGGTCCCACGAGACCGAGTCGTCCGCCGAGCAGTAGAACGCGTTCACCAGCCCGGCGGTGGAGGAGTTGCACAGCTCCTGCGCGGGCCCGCCGGAATCGTAAGAGGTCAGCTGCCCGACCGGCTGGTACTGCTTGCCGAAGTCGGCCGGCAGCGCCTCCGCCCAGAACTTCTGGACGTCGTCGACGGCGTTGACGGCGATTCGGTCGATGTCACCACCGTCGCTGCCCGCCACCGGAAGGCTCGAGTCCGGCACACCGGGCTTGGGCCCGCTTTCGCCGGTCGTGATGTCGAGCCCGGCCACCTTCGCCGGATCCGGCTTGTCCACCGCCGCCTGGCCGGAGACGGGCACCGAGCAACCCGTGATCAGCACCGCGCCGGCCAGCAGCATGGCCGCCCACGCGATCCGGGAGGTCGACGACACCTTCATGATGACAGTTCCTTTTCCGAGGTAGGTACAGCGAAACCGGCCTGACAACTACACGCACCGGTTCCCGAAGTGGTTCAACGCCGGCGCCGTTACCCCGATGTTCCCCTGGGACAGGAAAGTGCCCTCTTCCGGGATCGGCGCGTGGCGCCCAAGATCAACGGCATGACCACCAGCTACGAACCGGGCAGAGGCCCAGGCCCGGCCAAGCCCACCGAGGAAACGCTGAACCACCTGCTCGGCGAGCACAACATGGGTGGCCTGGCCACCGTCAACCGCGACGGCTTCCCGCACGTCTCGACCGTGGCTTACGCCTGGGACCCCGGGGAGCGTGTCGTGCGGGTCTCGTCCGCGCTCGGCCGCGCGAAGGTCCTGCAACTCGCCCGCAACCCCCGCGCAGCGCTCTACGTCTCCAGCGAGGACCACCTGTCCTTCGCTGTCGCTGAGGGCCTCGGCGAGGTCTCCCCGCCCAGCACCGTGCCCGGCGACGCCACCGGGCGCGAACTGCTGTCGATGCAGCCGCCGCTCAGCGGTCCCGACGAAACCCTCTTCCTCAGGAATATGGTCGAGGATCGGCGAGTGGTGATCCGACTCCGCGTCTCCCGGCTGCACGGTGGTGGCATCGACGTGACACCACAAGACTGAGAATTGGAGAACGGCGGGCTTAAATGACACCTGTTCGCAGCGCATAAGCCACCGCGTGGGTGCGATTCCTCAAATTGAGCCGGTGGGTGAGGCCGTAAATCACGTTTTTCACGGTTTTCGCCGAATAGCTCAGCTTGTCCGCGATCTCCATCGTGTCCCAGCCCTCGGCGAGCAGCTTGAGCACCGAGATCTCCCGATCGTCCAAACCGGACGGTCCGAGCCCGCGTGGCGCGAGCACGTCACGCTGCAGGCCACGAACGGTCTTCAACAGCTTGCCCAGCATCTCCGGCGAAAGGATCCCATCCCCTTCCGCGGCGGCGAGAACACTGCTCACCAGCCTGTCCCCCGTGGCCGCCGACCGCGGCAAGACCGCCACCACGTGGTAGTCGACGACCGTCAGCAGCGTGGTTTCGTTGATTTCGTCGGTCACCAGCACCATCGGCACGTCCAAGGCCGACGCGGAATGTCTCAGCTCCGCCAGCACGCTCGCCGACATCCGATCGGCGACGAAAACGACAACGTCCGCCATATTCCGCCGGACCAGGGAAACCTCCGGCCGCGACTCGAAAACGCTCCCCAATCCCGTCAAACTCATGCGATCCGTGGCCCGAACGGCGACCCGCACCTGATTCATCCGCACCCTTATGAACTCGTCGGAACACCCCTGCCGACAAGCGTAGGCAGCCGCGCCGCCCGCCACCGCGCCCGGCGGGAGATCGGCGAGTTTTCGCCAGCTGTTGCCGTTGCGGTATCTGGCCCACTCCGGGAAAAACCGGGTCGGCCACGAACCGTGTTCAACCGGAGAAACGCCAAGCGAACTGGTACTGGCCCAGCACCCCGGCGAGCGCCTCCGATCCTTCGGCCGGAAGATCAAGTCCGACAACGGCTTCGCCGTTCTCGTAGCCGACGTCGAAGGCCGCCGGGATACCCAGCGCGTCCAGCTCCCCCGCCACCACGCGGCGGATCGCGTCGAGCCGCAGAGCGGGCTTGAACTGCTTTCCGATCTCCGTCACCGGCAACGCGTCGAGGACGATGACCTCCTTCGGTGCCGCCGCCCGTTCGGGAACGTGCCCGGCCGCCCAGTCACGAAGGGTTTCGGCGGACGCCGTCGCGCCGGCCGTGAGAGTGACGTAGACGACGGGCACCTCACCCGCGCGGCTGTCCGGGCGGCCGACCGCGGCGGCGTCGGCGACCTCGGGATGTGCCAGCAGCGCGTCCTCGATCGAGCGGGGATCGATGTTGTGCCCGCCGCGGATGATCAGGTCCTTTTCCCGCCCCTGCAGGTAAACGTAACCGTCTTCGTCGACGCGGCCGAGGTCGCCGGTGTCGAGCCAGCCGTCGACGACCTTGCCGTCGGAGTCCAGCTTGTGTCCACTGTGGACGTACCCGGCGAAGACCGTCGGCCCGGTGATGAACAGGATGCCGACCTCGCCCGTCGGCAGGTCGCGCAGGGCGCCGGTTTCCTGATCGATTTCCACCGCTTTGATCCGCTGGTAAGGCAACCGCTGCCCGACCGAGCCGCGCCGGACCTGATCCGGGTAATTGCGGGCGCTGGCGCAGGTGCCTTCGGTGAGCCCGTAGCCCTCGCACAGCGGAACCCCGGTGTGCGACTCGAAAGCGTCGCGCACGGCACCGGGCAGGGGCGCCGCCCCGACCACACCGAACCGCAGGGTGGAGATGTCCGCGTCGACCGGGACCTTCGCGAGTACCGTGTAAACCGTGGGCACCGCTGAGAAGTTCTCCACGCGGTAGCGCTCGACGATCCGCCAGAACGCCGCGAAGAGCGCCGGTTCGCGGTAGCCGAGCGGACCCGTCCACACGACGTGCTGCCCGAGGAACAGCGGCATGAGCCCGGTCACCAGCACCGCGTTGACGTGGAACAGCGGCAGCCCGGCCAGCGTCGACAGGTCGTCGCCGGGGGTGCGGTTGGCGGCCAGGGACCAGGCCATCACGACCTGGTTGGCCTGGGTGTGGGCGGCGAGCTTCGGCGCGCCGGTGGTGCCGCCGGTGTGGAAGTACGCGGCGATGTCGGTCGCCGCGGGAGGTTCGGCGAGGAGCCTGTCCGACGGCTGTCCCGCGGCCGCGTCGTCGAGGTACTCGAAGCCGCCGAGGTCAGGGCGAGCGTCGCCCGCCCCGGTGGGCCTCAACGCGAACACCTTGGCCAGGCCCAGTTTTTCGGCCAGCCCGGTGGCCGTGCGCCAAATTCCGGCGTCCAGCTCCGGGCCGGCGGCGATGAGCACTTTTGCCCCGGAAAGCCGCAACAATGACTCCACAACGGCGGAATCGAGTGCGGGATTGATCGGATTGGCGATTCCGGCCGTCTCCGCGGCGAGGATCGCGGCCAGCAATGTGCCCGTATTCGGCGAAAGCAGCGCGACGGTGTCACCGCGCCCGACACCTGCCGTGGTGAATGCGTTTGCGTAGCGGTGAACGGCCGCGCCGACGTCGGCGAAGGTCCAGCGCTCGGGCTCCTCCCACCGCTCCCCCGACTGCAGCACGGTGAGCGCGGGCCGCTCCGGCCACAAAGCGGCCGCGCGGGTCACCAGCTCGTAGGTGCTGGCGGGGAGCCCGCGCTCGGACAACGGTGTCGCTTCGACGGCGGCCAGGTCGTCGGGGCCTTCGAACCGCGGCCACAGGAGATCGGTGTTCACCGGCCTCAGTGTGCCTCAACCAGCGGAGCCGTGAGCCCGAACCGCCGCCGGTAGCCCGTTGGGGTGAGGCCGGTGCGCCGCCGCAGCTGCGCCCGCAGGTTCGACGCCGTGCCGAGGCCGCTGGCCCGCGCGATCCGGTCGACCCGGAGTTCGCCGCGCTCGATCAGCCGGCACGCCAGCGTCACCCGCTCCGCGGTGAGCCACGCCAGCGGAGTCGTGCCAAGTTCGAGCTGGAACCGGCGGTGCAGCGTGGCCTGGCTGACGGCGGCGTGCGCCGCGAGGTCCGCGACGGTGAGCGGCCGATCCAGACGTTCGCGCGCCCACGCGAGCACCGGGGCGAGCGAGACGTCCGGCACCTCGGCCACGGGCCGCTCGACGAACTGCCGCTGCCCGCCGTCGCGGTGCGCCGCGAAGACCAGGCGCCGGCTGACCGCGTTCGCCACCTCCGCGCCGTGGTCCCGCGTGATCACGTACAGCCCGAGATCCAGCGCCGCCGCGCTCCCGGCCGCGGTGAGCACGTCGCCGTCGTCGACGAACAGGACGTCCGGCTCCAGCAGGACAGCGGGGAAACGCGCGGCGAAGGCGCCGGCCCAGCGCCAGTGCGTCGTGGCCCGGCGGCCGTCGAGCACCCCGGCCGCCGCCAGCGTGAACGCCCCCGTGCAGAAGCTCATCAGCCGCGCGCCCCGCGCACCGGCGCGCCGGACGGCGTCCAGCAGTTCCGGGTTCGGCGCGATCTCCGGGTCAGGCCGGTTGGGCGCGATCACGGTGTCGGCACGGTCGACCGCGTCGAGCCCGGCGACGTCGGAGAGCGTGAAAAACCCGCCGTGCATCCGCACCGAAGGCGCCGCCGAGGCGAGCGTGAACTCGTACCACGGCACGGCGAGTTCGGGGCGCCTCAAGCCGAACAGCTCGATCGCGACGCCCAGCTCGAACGGGTTCGAGCCTTCGTCGACGAGCACCACCACCCGGTGCGAGGATTCACGCGACATAGCTGATTCCTAGCATCCGCCACCGGGTAAAGCCAGCACGCGAACCAGCGAAGAAAGTTTGATCACACCGCGTAGCGCGGATAACGCCGACTCGGCCGGGCCGCCACGACACCGAAGTCGATGTCGGGCGCATTCCCGCTGGCAGCACGAATCCCGCGCTCGCGCGCACGGGCATTTCGCTGGTTACAGGAATGGGCCCACGCCCTCGGCCGGTGGGTCACCGCGCTGAACACCGGCCGAACAAACCGTACGGCGCAAGCGAAAATCTTCTAGCCTTCGCTGGTGGATACGCACACATACGACGCCTTGGACCGCCAAGTCCTCCACGCGCTCCAGATCGACGGGCGGGCACCGTTCAGCCGCATCGGCGAAGTGCTCGACGTCTCGGGCCAGACGGTCGCGCGCCGCTACAGCGCGCTGAGTTCGAGCGGCGCGCTGCGCGTGCTGGGGATGACCGATCCCGAACTGCTGGGCGAGGCGCTTTGGATCGCCCGCGTGCACTGCACCCCCGACGCGGCGGGCGCGGTGGCCGACGCGCTCGCGCGGCGCAAGGACACCTCCTGGGTGCAGCTGACTTCGGGCGGCACGGACATCGTCTGCGTGATCCGGACCAACGACGACTCCGACCCGAACACGTTGCTGCTGCGGAAACTCCCGCGCACGCCCAGCGTGCTGAACGTGACCGCGCACTGCGTGCTGCACATCTTCCTCGGCGGCGGCTACGGCCTGCTGCACAAGGCGGACATCCTCAGCGAAGTGCAGATCCAGCTGCTGCGGCGGCCCGCGCCAACCGCGACCAGGGTCGACCTCGACGACGAAGACCGCCGCTTCCTCGCGGTGCTGCACAACGACGGCCGCGCGTCGCTGAACGATCTCGCGCACGCGACCGGCTGGTCCCTGACGAACGTCCGCCGCCGGATGACCGAGCTGCGCGCCAGCGGCCTGCTGTACTTCGACGTCGACTTCGCGCCGCGGATGCTCGGGCTCGGTGTCCACGCACTCCTGTGGCTGACCGTGGAGCCCGCGGAACTGGAGGTCGTCGGCAAGACCATGGCCGAGGAGCACCCGGAGATCGCTTACGTCGCCGCGACCACCGGCCCGACCAACTTGCTCGCCAGCGTCGTCTGCCCGACGGTGAAGGACCTCTACTCGTACCTGACCCGGAAAATGGCCGTGCTGCCCGGGATCAGGAACATCGAGACGGCGCCGGTGGTGCACACGGTGAAGAACGCGGTGACCCTCAGCGCCCGGTGAGGCGGTGCAGTTCGACGTCGGCGAGCACGCCTTCGCGGATCTCCGCGGTCATGTAGGTGTGGTGTGGTTGGCGGCGCCGGTCGGTGGGCGAACCCGGGTTGAGCAGGCGCAGCCCGCTTTCGGCGACGGTGTCCCAAGGGATGTGACTGTGCCCGAAGACGAGCACGTCCGCGTCGGGAAACTTGGCCGCACAGCGGGTTTCCCGGCCTTGGGCCGCCCCGGTCTCGTGCACCACCGCGAGGCGGACGCCGTCCAGCTCCGCGGTGGCCACCTCGGGCAGCCGCGCCCACAGCTCGGGGCCGTCGTTGTTCCCGGCGACCCCGATCAGGCGACGGGCGCGGCTCTCGATGGCGTCGAGCAGGCTCGGCTCCACCCAGTCGCCCGCGTGCACCACGACGTCGGCTTCGCCGATCTCCCGCCAGACCCGCGCGGGCAGTTCCTTCGCGCGCTTGGGCACATGGGTGTCGGAGATCAGGAGCAGCTTCATGCCGTCCAGGCTAAAGACTTGTGAGCGTTGCGGCCGGTTAGAACCGGCCGCAACGCTCACAAGGCCTGGGGGCGGGGAAACAGCTTCAGGAACCGCGCCAGGAGCTGGTGGTCACCGTGCACCTTCACCTCCGCTCCGGCGAGTTCGCGGCCGCCGAACACCAGCGAGCGGAAGGTGGCGGCGTCGGTGGTGATGACGGCGTCCGGCGCCTCGACGTGGCCCCGCGTCACCTCGAACCGGTCGCCGTCGACCTCGGCACGGAACCGGTTCTCTTCCAGTTTCAGGCAGAACACCGCCCGAAGGGCCGGGTCGGCCGACGGGTCGAACGTGGTCTTCAGCGCGACGATCAGCGCGTCCAGGCCCAGCTCCGCGTCGGTGGTGAGCGGCAGCTGGCTGCCCCAGCGGCCGAGCGCGAGGACCACCGGCTCGAGTTCGTAGCCGCGCGCCGTCAGCTCGTACACCCACGTGCTGGCGGGCGGGCCCAACTTGTGGCGGCCCACGACCCCGCTCAGCTCCAACTCGCGCAGGCGATGGGACAGCACGTTCTGGCTCGCGTTCGGCAGGCCCGCGCGCAGGTCGGTGAACCGCTTCGGGCCGAGCAGCAGCTCACGCACGATCAGCAGCGCCCACCGCTCACCCACCACATCGAGGGCTCTGGCTACCCCACACGGGTCATCATAGGTCCGTTTACCGGTCACCTCGAAAATACTACTCCCACCTCAGGACTTAGTAGTGCTACTTTAGGACTATCGATTTGGGAGGACATCATGACCACAGACACTGCCACCGTGCCTCAGGGCGACGTAGCCCTGCTGACCAGCGAAGTCGCGCAACGCCTGCTCGCTTCGAAAGAGCTCGCGCGCCTCGCGTACGTGGCGGCGGACAGCACGCCGCGTGCCCTGCCGATGCTGTTCCATTGGGACGGCACCGAATTCGTCATGTCGACGTTCGCGGGCGCGCACAAGATCGCCGCGCTGCGGGCGAATCCGGCGGTCGCGGTCACCATCGACGTCGCGGGGCCACCGCCGGAGGTCCTGCTGCTGCGCGGCGAGGTCACCGTGACCGACGTCGACGGCATCGTCCCCGAGTACGCACTGGCACAGCGCCGGTACTACGGCGAGGAGCAAGCCGCCGCGGGGTTGGCCCGGATCGACCACCCCGGCACGAAAATGGCGCGCATCGCACTGCGGCCGGCCTGGGTCGGGCTGCTGGACTTCCAGACGCGTTTCCCGGGAGCGCGGCCGTGACGACCTACGTGCTGATCCACGGCGCTTCGTCCGATTCCTGGTACTGGCACCGGGTCGTCCCGTTGCTCGAAGAGCTGGGCCATGACGTGGTCGCGCCGGACCTGCCGTCCGACGACGAATCGGCCGGGCTCGACGAGTACGCCGACGCGGTGGTGGAGGCCGTCGGCGACCGTGAAGACCTGATCGTCGTGGCGCAGTCGCTCGCCGGGTTCACCGCGCCGCTGGTGTGTGAACGGCTCCCGGTCGAGTTGCTGATCATGGTCGCCGCGATGGTGCCCGCCCCGGGTGAAGCACCGGGCGATTGGTGGGGCAACACCGGCTATCCGGAGTCCGAAGGTGATGTCCTGGACAAGTTTTTCAACGACGTCCCGGCGGAGGTGACGGCCGAGGCGATGGCCAGGGGCGAACGCGGCCAGGCGGGCACGCCTTTCGTCAAGCCGTGGCCGCTCGACGCCTGGCCGGACGTCCCCACCAGGTTCCTGTTGTGCCGGGACGACCGCTTCTTCCCGGCCGAGTTCCTGCGCCGGGTCGTCAGGGAGCGCTTGGGTTTCACCCCGGACGAGATGGACAGCGGGCACCTCCCGGCCCTCGCCCACCCCGAAGCCCTCGTCGCCCGTTTGGAGGCCTACCGCACCGGGACTCGTGAGCGTTCCGGCCGGTTCTAACCGGCGGCAACGCTCACGAGTCCTGGTACGGCGAAACAGGGTCAGCGGAGATAGGGGATGCTCGCGGCGAGATCGTCGCTACCGGCCAGCAGGTGCTCCAGGAGCGTGACGAGCACCGCCTTGGTCGACTCGCGATCGCGCGCGTCGCACAGCAGCATCGGGACCTCCGGGCCGAGGTCCAGCGCCTGCCGGACCTCCTCGGCCTCGTACTCGTACGCGCCCTCGAAGCAGTTCACGCCGACAACGAACGGGAGGCCACGACGCTCGAAGAAGTCCACCGCCGCGAAGCAGCTGTCGAGCCGCCGGGTGTCGGCGAGCACGACGGCACCGAGCGCGCCGCGGGAGAGTTCGTCCCACATGAACCAGAACCGGTCCTGCCCGGGCGTGCCGAACAGGTACAGGATCAGCTCCGGGTTGATGGTGATCCGGCCGAAGTCGAGCGCGACAGTGGTGGTCGTCTTCCGTTCGACCCCGGAGAGATCATCGACGCCCGCGGAGGCCTCGGTGATCACTTCCTCGGTGCGCAACGGAGCGACCTCGCTGACCGACCCGACCATCGTGGTCTTGCCGACCCCGAACCCGCCCGCGATGATGATCTTGACCGCGGTGGCGGTCAGGGTGCGGCGAGTGGAGGCGATACTGGCCCGGGAATTCGAGAATCCGCTCGTGTCACCAGGGCTTGGCTTGGTCACGCACTTCCCTTTCAGAGCTTACGGATGCCATCGAGAACCGCCTGGAGAACGTGACGGTTGGGCACCTCTGTCACCGGAGCCGCGGTGCGGAACAACACGTGCCCCTGCTCGATGAGGTCACTGAGCAGCACCTTCACCACCGGCAGCGGCAGATCGACGCGCGCGGCGACCTCGGCCACCGAGGTCGGATGCTGGCACAGCCGCAGGATCCGGCCGTACTCCGGCTCCATCCCGGCGGCCTCGGCGGCGGATCTCATGGCGACCACGAGAGTGATCAGGTCGAGACCGAGCGTGTCCGAGCGGGTGCGCCCGCCGGTCACCGCGTAGGGCCGGACCAACGGCCCGGCCGCCTCGTCGAACCAAGCCTCGTGGCGCCCGGTCATGGCTGGCTGGATGCCGGAGCGCTGCGGGGCGCCGCGGTGAGCACGGCTCCGACGCGCTTGACCATCAGGTTCATTTCATAGGCGACCATGCCCATGTCCGCGTGCTCGCCGGCGAGCAGTGCCAGGCAGGCACCGGCGCCGGCCGCGGTGACGAAGAGGAACGCGTGGTCCATCTCCACCATGGTCTGCCGGACGTTGCCGCCGCCGAAATGGCGGCCGGTACCCCTGGCGAGGCTCTGGAACGCCGACGCCACGGCGGAAAGGTGCTCGGCATCTTCTTCCGTGAGGTTGCTGGACATGCCGATCAGCAGGCCGTCCGCCGAGAGCACTACGGCCCGGTCGGCACCCGCCACCCGCTTGACCAAGTCGTCCAGCAACCAGTCGAGCTCACTGACTCCGGTGTTGGCCATTACGTCCGATCTCCATAAGTTACGTCGATACCGCCGATTTCCTCGTCCCGGGCGCGGCGCGTGCCCAGCTGGAACGCGGACAACCGGCTCCTGGCCTGCTCGGGGGTCTCCGTCCTGGTTTCTTCCCGATCCAGGCTAGGCCTGTCTTCCATCAACTGGGGGACAAGATTCTGTTGCTTCCGCCGCTGCGGGAGCGGCGGGCGGCCGGGCGCCTCGGGCCCGCGGGGCTGCTGCGGCCGGGTGTCCAGGGACCGCGTCTGCCGGGTGGGCTGGGCGGCGCGGGCCGCGGGCAGGCCGTCCGCCGGGGTGTGCGGCTCCTCGCGCGGCCACACCGGGCCCGGCGAGCGGACCGGCTGCTGCGGCTGGAACATGCTCATCCGCGTGGTCGCTTCGGGCAGCGGCGGCACCTCCACCGGCGGCATCATCGGCGGAGGCGG
>Ga0247768_1000190_pt1 | contig 22769 bp, 21 predicted proteins | sample UWRJL016104C6_FD_179944 | JGI IMG/M metagenome (GOLD analysis project Ga0247768, IMG submission 179944) | Plant litter microbial communities from Arlington Agricultural Research Station in Wisconsin, United States - UWRJ-L016-104C-6 | ecosystem: Environmental > Terrestrial > Plant litter >... | reverse complement strand
GATCGTCGTCGAAGAGGCGCCGAGCCACCGGAACAACCTGCACGACCACCTGCCGATCACCTCGACCGACACGGGCTTCTTGACCATGGCCAGCGGGGTGCTGGGCTACAGCATCCCGGCCGCGGTCGGGGCCGCGATGGCGCTGCCGGAGCGCAAGGTGGTCGCGGTGATCGGCGACGGTTCGAGCATGTACTCGTTCCAGGCACTGTGGACCGCGGCGCGGGAGAACGTGCCGGTCACCTTCATCATCCTCGACAACTCGCAGTACGCGGCGTTGCGCGGCTTGGGGGAGGCGATGGGGGCGGACAAGGTGCCCGGAGTGGACCTCGGCGGCATCGATTTCCCCGCGCTGGCGGGAAGTCTGGGCTGTGCGGCACGGGCCGTCGAGCGTCCTGAGGAGCTGAAGGCGGCCCTGACGGCGGCGCTGGCCGACCCCCGGCCGAACCTGCTCCACATCCGGGTCGACCCGGCGAGCAAGCGCATCTACTGACGAAACGAACTCGGGGGTGTTCCGGCGGTTCGCCGGAACACCCCCGAGTCCTTGGTGTCCCTAGTTCTGCGCCTTGAGAATCGGGATGGCTTCGGTCTGGGACTCGGCCAGTTCCCACTCGGCCGCGTCGGACGCCGCGGCGAGCTCTTCGGGCGTGCCGGAGTGCAGCAGCCGGGCCACTTCACCGCGCAGGTTGACGAACTCCGCCGATTCCCGCGTGGTGATCTGGTTCCGCTCGGCGGGCAGGTCCACCCGCAGGTCGGCGACGATGCTCGCCGGCGACTTCGACAGCACCAGCACCCGGTCGCCGAGATAGACGCTCTCGTCGATGTCGTGCGTGACGACCAGTACCGTCGAATTGTGCTCGCGCTGCACCCGCCGGAGCAGGTCCTCCAGCTCGAACCGGGTCTGCGCGTCCACCGAAGCGAACGGCTCGTCCATCAGCAGCAACGCGGGCCTGCTGGCCAGCGCCCGCGAGATGGACACCCGCTGCTGCATACCGCCGGAGAGCTGCCAGGGGAACTTCCCGCCGACATTGGTCAGCCCCACCGCTTCGAGCGCCTCCTGAGCCCGCGCACGCCGCTCGCGCTTGCTCAAACCGCTCCACCGCAAGGGGAATTCGACGTTCTTCGCCACGGTCAGCCACGGGAACAGTGACCGGCTGTAGTCCTGGAACACCACGGCCAGGTCGTCGGGCACGCCCTGGACCCGGTCCCCGTGCAGGCTCACCGTCCCGCCGGTCGGCGGGATCAGCCCGGCGACACAACGGAGCAAAGTGGACTTACCGCACCCGGACGGCCCGACGATGCAGGCGAGTTGCCCGGTTTCGACGGTGAAGTTCAGGTTGTCCACGGCCACGTGCGCCTTCGCGCCGGTGCCGTAGCTGTGATTGAGGCCAGTGACCTCGAGCATGGTTGGCATGTCAGCCTCCTTCGGAAGTCACGTACGGGCGGGCTGCCACGCCAGAGCTCGCCGCTCTACCGCCAACAATATCGCGTTGAAGCCGTAACCCAGAATGCCGAGCAGGACGATCCAGGCCCACATGGTGGGCAGTTCGAACTGACGCTGCGCGGCCAGCATCGCGTAACCGATTCCGTTGTAGGCGGCCACGAGTTCGGAAATCACCATCAGGATCAGGGCGACGGACAAACTTACCCGGAGCCCGGCGAAGATCTTCGGCAGCGCGGTGGGGAGCACGACCATCGTGATCCAGTACCGCTTGGGAGTGCGGAGCGAACGAGCTGTCTCCTGCTTGACCTTGTCCACGGAACGGACACCGTCGACGGTGTTGAGCAGGACCGGCCACAGGGTGCCGAAGATGATCGTGGCGAACTGCATGCTCGGTCCGATGTGGAACAACGTGAGGAACACGGGCACCAGCGTCGGTGGCGGGATGGCCCGGAAGAAGGCGAAAACCGGTCCCACGTAGTCCATCCCGGTCCGCGACCGGCCGAGCGCGGTGCCGAGGGTGACCCCGACGACCACCGAAAGCAGCCAGCCGCCGAGAGCCCGGCCGAGGCTGGGCAGGATGTGCGTGAAGACGGCGTCGCCGAGGAAAAGACTCGACGCCGGCCCGGAGAACCACAGTTTCGCCGCCTCGACGGCGATCTGCGACGGCGGTGGGAAATAGATGCTCCCGGCCAGCCGGGTGGCGATCTCCCACAGCACGATCAAGCCGATCAGGAGCAGCCAGTTGCGGGCGAAGCTGGAGATCCCGCGCCGAAGCTGGCTGGGGGACCGGGTCAGTGCCGGGGGTGCTGTGGTGGTCATGCCATCGCCTCCGCGTCGACACTGTTCCAGCGGAACAGTCGCCGTCCGAGCCGTTCCAGGCTCTCGTTGATCACGTAGCCGATGACCCCGGTGATGACGGTCCCGGCCAGCACGAGGTCCAGCTGGGACGAGCTGCTGCTCTGTTCGAGGATGAACTCGCCGATGCCCTTGACCGACCCGGCGAGGAACTCCGCGCTGATCACGACGATCAGCCCGATCGAGGCCGACATCCGGATACCGGTGAAGACGAACGGTGCCGCGTGCGGCAGCGCGACCGAGGTCAGCATCCGCGTTTTCGTGGTGCCGTAGGACTTCGCCGTCTCGGTGAGCACCGGGTCGATCTCACCCAGCGCGTAGATCGTGTTGAACAGGATCGGCCACACCGCCGCGTAGACGGCGAGGGTGATCTTGGCTTCCGGCCCGCTTCCGATGAGGATGAGGACCAGGGGGATGAGCGCCACGGACGGGATGGGGCGCAGGAATTCGACGACGGCCCGGGTCGAGTCCCGGAGCCAGGGGATGCTGCCGAGCAGAAGCCCGGCGGGCACGGCGACCACGATGGAGATGACCATCGCGATCGCCCAGGCCAGCAGGGTCGCCACCACGTCACCGATGAAGGCGGCGTCCCCGAGCAGGCCGACCACGCGGCCGAGCACCTTGCTGGCCGGCGGCAGGAAGTTCTTGTCGACCAGGCCGGCCTGCACGACCACTTCCCAGATCAGGAAGAAGCCGAGCAGGCCGGCAAGGTTGCGAAGAAGACGGGTCACGTCAGGAAATGGCCTGAGGTGCGAGCATCGTGGTCACGTCGACGCGCTTGTTGATGAGGCCGAACTCCTGCAGCAGGTCGGGCACGCGCTGCAAGCGGCGCGGGTCCATCGTGGAGTGGTAGCTCGGCAGGGTGATGAGCGCGGCGGTGTCCGCGTCGACCTTGGCGTACTTCACGACCATCGGCTCGATCTTGGCGCGGTCGGCCGCGTCGTCGGTCGCCTTCTTCATCGCGCGCTGGAAGGCGGCGACGGTCTTCGGGTTCTCGTTGGCGAACTTGGCGAGCGAGGCGTAACCGGCGACAGGGAAGTCGGCGGTCGGGCCGGAAGCGGCGTCGACGACCGGCGCGGCGCCGGCGGTCTTGGCGGCCTGGGTGAGGAAGGGCTCGACCATCAGCGCGGCGTCGACGTCACCCTTGCTCAGTGCGGCGGGCATGTCGGGGAAGCCCATCGGGACCCAGGTGACCTTGCTGAAGTCGACGTTGTTCGCCTTCATGATCGCCTTGGTCAGCGTGTCGGACGCGGTGCCGGGGGCGGTGATGGCGATCTTCTTGCCGGCGAGGTCCTGCACGGTCTTGACCGACGAGTTCGGCGTCGCGATCACCATGGTGCTGTTGGGGGCCGCGGAGACGGCGTCGGCGACCAGCTTGATGTCCGCGGCGCCCTTGGCCTGGGCGACGAAGAGACCGACGTAGCTGGAGAAGATGATGTCGGACTCGCCGGCGACCAGCTTCGTGATCGTCGCCGCGCCGCTGGGCGCGACGGTGACGTTGATCTCGAGGCCTTCCTGCTTGAAGTAGCCGTTCTGGTTCGCCAGGTAGAGCGGTGCGAGGTCCGCCGTGTTGAGGACGGAGATGTTGAGCTTGGCCTTTTCGACCGAGGCGTTGCCGCCGGACGAGGCCGAGTCGTCCGAACCGAGGGCCGAACAGCCGGTGGTCATGAGAAGAGCGGCCGCTGCCAGCCCGAGCAAAACGCGGCGTCTTCCATGACCAAAGCTCATGGCGTTGCGAAACAAGATAACTCCTCGAGAGTCGTGCCGGGGTAAGTGAATAGCGGGGGGACTGCAGAGCCGGACCGGGTCACGTCAGGAGGCACGCCTCGGCGGGTTCGTCCCTGGTAAGGGGCGGTACGCCTCGGGTCTCCCGGCGGAGCGAGGTGGCTCGGCCACACAGCTGGCACGGCGAGGGCGGGCGCCGGTGGAGAGGCCAGGAGAGTGGTCGGGGAAAAACGAACCGCCGCCGATGATGGCGTCCCGGACGGCGCCGGTGACGGCGTCGGGGGCCTGGACGACACCGAAGATCTCGGCGGCTCGAGTGGCGAGCGGTTCGGTGGAAAATCCAACGGTCTTTTGCTTCTTCGAAACCTCTCTGTCATTTTTTGTGACAGACTCAGCCGAGTGGCCCAGTGCGCTGCGGCCATTTAGCGGTGTGGTGCCCGCCAAGGTCGTCAGTGCCGGATCGAGAGCGAGGCGCCGCCTCGACCCCCGGGCCGAACTCGCGGCTTGTCGAAGCAAAGCCAACTCCTCCAAACAACGAGGTCAGGCAGGTGCCGACCGGTTGGATTAAGTCGTGAACCGCGTATCGGTGGCAAAAAACCACGTGCGGTCACGCGGGACACTGTAGAGACCCAACCGACTTCCTTACAATGGGTGTTTGTCTCCCACCTGCAAGTGGTGTAAATCACCTGTTAGTGTTCGTTGCGCTGGATCGGTAACTACTGGGAGCATCTTTTCCCGTCACGGTCCGGCAGGTCCGTCGCGGATCGACACGATTGATCCCGAAAGATCACTTTGTTCCGTTTCAGTTACCGGTCCGGGTGTCGCGGTGAGGTGCCTTCGACCAGAAGGCTTACATCTTCCTCGCGGGTTCGCTACCCTCTGCACCTGCGACCCGGTATAGACCACCAATGTAGTGAAAGAGAGCCCCTGCATGGCCGAGCGGACCGAGCGGTGCTGAACCGGGTGCTGAACCGATCCCGCTCCTCGTGGCCAGGTTCGGGAGTGATCGGATAGTGGCCGATCAGCACGTGGACGATGTAATCAGCTCATCGAGCGATGGTGGTAAAGCGGTGCCCAGCGAAGACACCGCGGGGGTTGGGGGCGCCCCTGCACAGAGAGACATGACGGCCCAGCGGTCGAAGCGAGCACCAGGTTCCTTCATGGGTGTGCGTAACTGGCGGTTGCGCACCAAGCTCGCGGCGATCCTGATCGTCCCGACCCTCACGGCGCTCGCCCTCGGTGGGCTCCGTGCCACAGACGAACTACAACTAGCGAACCAGTTCCAGCAGACCGCGAGCCAGGTCGACTTCGCCGTGAAGGTTACGGCCGTCGTGCACGAGCTGCAGGCCGAGCGGTCGCTCGCGATCGCTCGGATCGCGTCCGGGCAGGCCTCCCAGCAGGCGCCGCTCGACGCCCAGATCGCCAAGGTCGACCGAGTCGTCGACGATCTGCGCAGCGCGGCCGGTGGCCTCAAGACGCCCGACACCGCGACGAAGGACCGCTACAACCAAGGTCTGCAGCGGCTCGACGCCCTGCGCCCCCTGCGCAGCGCGATCAACACGTCGAGTTACGCGGACGCTTCGGCGCTGCTCTCCTACTCCTCCATCCTGGACTCTCTCGTCCAGCTGGGACGAGAGGTCAGCACCGCGGTCACCGACCGGGACTTGCTACGGCAGGGCAACACGGTCCAGTCGATCAGTGAGGCCAAGGAGTTCATCGCGCGTGGGGACGCGGCACTCCAGATCGTGGCGTTCCGCCATGTCTTCCCGGGCCAGCTGCTCGACCAGGTCCGAGCCTCCTCGGCCAGTGGCGCGGCAGCGCTCGACGCGTTCAACTCGAGCGCCGACCCCGACCAGCGTCAGCTCTTCTCGGACACCTTCAGTGGTCCGGAGGTCGACGACCGGGAGCAGATCAAGGCGGAGGCGTTCGCCCTCGTCGATCAGCGCAAGGACCCCGGCGTCGCGAGCCAGCGGCTCACGAATGACAGCACCGTCGCGCTCGGCAAGCTGCGCGCGGTGGAGAGCAACCTGCTGACCAGCCTGCACCAGCACGCGGACGACCTGGCGACCTCCGCCACGAACGCCGCTTGGCTGGAGTCCGGCATCGTGATCGCCGCGCTCATCGTCGCGCTCTTCCTGATGCTGATGATCGCCCGCCTCATGCTGCGCCCGCTGCGGGTACTGCGGACCACGGCACTGGACGTCGCCTACACCAGGCTGCCCCAGACCGTGCAAGCGATCCTCGACGATCCGGACCCCGTCCGGGCTTCGCGCAGCGCGGTCGAACCGGTGCCGATCACCTCTACGGACGAGATCGGCGAACTCGCGCGGTCGTTCGACGTGGTGCACGAACAAGCCGTCAAGATGGCCTCCGAGCAGGCCCTCCTGCGAGAGAACGTCAACGGCATCTTCGTGAACCTCTCCCGGCGGAGCCAGCGGCTGGTGGAACGCCAGCTCGGCGTCATCGACCGGCTGGAAGCCGACGAGCAGGATCCCGACCATCTCGCGAGTCTGTTCGAGCTCGACCACCTCGCCACCCGGCTGCGGCGCAACGGTGAGAGCCTCCTGGTGCTTTCGGGCGCCGGCCTCGCCAAGTCCGTGCCCAAGCCGGTCCCGGCGGCGGACGTCGTCGGCGCGGCGGTTTCGGAGATCGAGCAGTACGCCCGCATCGAACTCGGCATCGTGCCCGACGTCGCGGTGCAGGGCCTGGCCATCCACGACCTCGTGCACGTGCTGGCCGAACTGCTCGACAACGCGACGTACTTCTCGGAGCCGGAAACCAAGATCACCGTCCGCGCGGTGGTGACCAGGAAGAAGGCGCTGGCCATCCAGGTCACCGACCACGGTGTCGGGATGTCGGACGACCAGATCCAGGAAGTCAACAAGCGGCTGGCCGACCCGCCGGACCTCGACGTGTCGGTGACCAGGCGAATGGGTCTCTACGTGGTCGCCCGCCTGGCCCAGCGCCACGGCATCGAGGTGCGCCTGCGGGAGAACGAGGACATCGAGGGCGGCATCATCGCCCGCGTCGTCGTCCCGGCCGAGCTGCTCATGCCACTGCGGGCGATGAACGCCGCGATGGCCGGGGACAACCGCACGCCGCCTCCGCCCACCAGGTCGGAGACGTCGATGCCGGGCATGGCGCCGATGAACAACCGGCAGCAGCCGCCCCCACCGCAGCCGCAGCACAACACGCCGCCTCCGGTGAACAAGCCGCCGGCCGCGGCACCCCAGCCCGCCAACGGCAACGGTGGTGGCCTGGTCCCGCTCGACCAGCCGATCAGCCTCGACGACCTCGTCGGTGGCACGAGTGCCGCCGGGCCGTACCTCAGCCCGGCGTGGCCGACGAGCGAAGACCTCACCTCGGTCAACGGCGAAGGCGCGAGCAGTGCCGGCGGTTCGATGGCCGACACCCAGTTCACGCCGCTGGTCCTGCCGAAGCGTGAGCCGAAGTACGTCCCGGTCGCCCCCGAAGAGCCCCCGGCGCCGCCACCGGCCGAGGAAGCCAAGGGAGCGCTCGAGGACGACGTCCCCACCCGGCGGCTGCCGATCTACCAGTCGGTGCTGTCACGGTGGTTCAGTGAAGAAGGCGAATCGGACGCACCGCCGCCCGCACCGCCCGCGCCTGACTATCTCGACAGGCGGGACACGCAGTCCGCCGGCGAAAGCTATCCGCCGGAACAGACCGCTTACGTCCCGTTGGAGCAACACACTTCTTACGTGGCCCCAGAAGTCCACGAGGAAGAGCCGGAACCGCAGGTCATCGCCCAGGAACAGCCGTATCGCCTGCCGGAACCGCAGCGTGGCTGGGAAAGCGCGGCGGACAACGGATGGCAGGCGGCACAGGCTCTGCTCGAGGCGAAGGACGAGGAAATCACCCCGGCCGGTCTGCCCAAGCGGGTGCCCAACGCATACTTGGTGCCGGGATCGGTCGGCCCGAGCGAGCAGGACGTGTTCACCGACGCGGCGATCGCCCAGCCGGGTAAGAGCTCGATCGCCAGGTCGGCGACCGCGGCCCGCAGCCGGATGGCGAGTTTCCAGCGTGGTTACACGTCAGGACGGCACGCGATGAAGGAACAGTCGGCCGACGCAGGTGTTTCGGTGAGCGGCGGGGGAATGGGTTCCTTGTCCGAAGACAGCATGGAGGAGCGACAGTGACAAGGGCGGGTCAAGTGCAGCCGGGGGGCCCAGCGCAGCCGAGCAACCAGGCTTCGCAGGGCAAAACCGGCCAGTCGGGTACTTTCGCTTGGCTCATCACGGACTTCGTGCACCGGGTTCCCGGTGCCGCGCATGCCGTCGTGGTGTCCGCGGACGGGCTGCTGCTCGCGTCGTCGCGGGGTCTGCCCAAGGACAGGGCGGACCAGCTGGCCGCGGTCGCCTCCGGGCTGACCAGCCTGGCGCGAGGAGCGGCGAAGGTCTTCGAAGGTGGCACGGTCGCGCAGACCGTGGTCGAAATGGCCAACGGCTTTCTGTTTATCATGTCCGTCTCCGATGGTTCGTGCCTGGCGGTGCTCGGCTCGCCGGAAAGCGACATCGGCCTGGTGGTCTACGAGATGACGTTGCTGGTCGAGCGGGTCGGACAGCAACTGACGCCTGAGCTGCGCGCGCAGCTGCAGGGCGCGGTCCGGCGCTAGGCGGGGCGGGACATCGAGGAGAAGGTCATGGACGAGAGGCGCTTGAGACGCGACGGCCGGCTCGACGACTCGTCCGGCGGTCATTGGCCGAATCCGTCGGACAACGAGGACGCGCGGGAAGACTGGCGCAGCTTCCGGGACCGGGTGGATCGGGAATGGCGTGATCGGCGGGCAGGTGGTGGCGCCGAACGGGAGGTGCCGGGTCCCGAGGACTCGGGTACCTGGTTGCACCCCAACGAGACGAGCGGAATCTCCGCGCCCGCCGACTTCGGCTCCGAGGACTTCCGGTCCCGGCTGCTGGGCGGGCCGGGCTCGGAGCTGTTCGGCGGCGGCAGCGGTCCGCTGTACGACTCCCAGGAGTTCGCCGCGTTCAACATCGAGTCGGAGTACGAGGCGCAGCCCGATCCGGTGGCGCACGCGCTGCCGCAGCAGGCACGCAACGAGTACGTCGACGAACGGTTCGAAGAGTTCGCCGACCCCGAACCGGGGTCCGGGCTCGTCAGGCCGTACTTCCGCACCCGCGGCAGGACCAGGCCGTCGCAGAACCTCGCGATCGAGGCGCTGATTTCGACCAGCGAGCACGGCCGGGTCCTCGACCGGGTCCGCGTGCCGGAACACCGTTCGATCTGCGATCTGTGCTTGGACACCCGCTCGGTGGCGGAGGTCGCGGCGCTGCTGCGGCTGCCGCTGGGCGTCGTCCGGGTGCTGATCGGCGACGTGGCCGGCCTGGGGCTGGTGCTGGTGCATTCCGGATCTACCACGGTCGGGGACCGGCCGAGTATCGAGTTCATGGAAAGGGTGCTCAGTGGCCTTCGGCGAATTTGACTCCGACACGAACACGTCGGCGGTCGCCGGTCCGACGTCCTCGGCCAAGATCGTGGTGGCCGGCGGCTTCGGTTCAGGGAAGACCACGTTGGTCGGGGCGGTCTCGGAGATCGACCCGCTGACCACCGAGGCGTTGATGACCGAGGCGAGTTCCGGCGTCGACGACAACTCGGCGACGCCGAACAAGACCACGACCACGGTCGCGATGGACTTCGGCCGGATCTCGCTGGACTCGGACCTCGTGCTGTACGTGTTCGGCACGCCGGGCCAGCACCGGTTCTGGTTCATGTGGGACGACCTGGCGATCGGCGCCATCGGCGCGGTGGTCCTCGTCGACACCAGGCGGCTCTCCGACGCGTTCCCGTCGATCGACTTCTTCGAGAACCGGAAGCTGCCCTACGTCGTCGCGATCAACTGCTTCGACCGGTTGCTGCATCACCAGATCGAGGACGTCCGCCACGCGCTGACGATCTCGTCCTCGGTGCCGATCATGGCCTGCGACGCCCGCGAGCGGGATTCGGCGAAGCAGGTGCTGATCTCGGTGGTGCAGCACGCGATCGAGCACGACGCGGCCCTTCCGGCAGGTTGAGGCCGGGGACAGGCCCGGCGGGATGCGGCCGTTGGGGTGAACTCCACGGGCCCGGTCCACTTTGGGGAGTGTTTCGCCCGGCCGTAATCCGGTCGGGTGAACTTCACGCCCGCACCCGCGACCCACAGTGGGTGAATCACCGTTCTCGCCCCGGATGACCTGCGTAAACCGCCGATCCGGTGGGTAGTGGCCCGCACCGGTCACATCCGGTACCAATGCATGACCGGACATGAGTCGGTGCGGACCGCGCCCGTCCGCCTACTTTCGGTATGTGTGAGGTGTGTTCGGCCGGGGTCGACATCGTCGGCTGGATGAATACCCTTGTGCAGGGCACTGTCCGCAGCGCCCCGGGTATGGCCTGCGAAGGTTCGAAACGGCAGCGAGGAGGGACAGTGACGGCTTCCGGCCAGCATTCCGGTGGCTTCGGCTGGCTCATCACGGATTTCGTACGCAGGGTGCCCGGTGCCGCCCACGCCGTCGTGGTTTCGGCCGACGGGCTGCTGCTGGCGCCTTCCGAAGGCCTGCCGCAGGACCGGGCCGAGCAGCTGTCCGCGGTCGCCTCCGGGCTGATCAGCCTCACCCAGGGCGCCGCGCGGTGTTTCGAAGCCGGCCTGGTGAACCAGACCGTCGTCGAGATGGAACGCGGGTACCTGTTCCTCATGTCGGTCAGCGATGGTTCGTGCCTGGCCGTGCTGGCGGCCCCCACGTGCGACATCGGCACGGTGGCCTACGAGATGACGTTGCTGGTCGAGCGGGTCGGGCAGCAGCTCACCCCGGAGCTGCGCTCGCAGCTCCAGGGCGGGGTGCGTGGATAACCGATGAAGAACCCGCGACCCGACGACCACACCACCAGCGCCTGGGACGCCCTGCACCAGGGCTCCGACCGCGAAGCCTTCGACTCGCCCGCCAGGTTCGAGCTCAGCAGCGTCTCGACGATCATCAACTCCCTGCCGAAGGCCCGCCGCAAGCAGGAGCCGCGGCCGCTCGGCCACGCCCCGGCACCCCAGGCGCCGCCCGCGTACCGGCCCGCCCAGCAGGCGCCGTCGGCATACCGGCAGGCTCCGCAGGCCTACGCCCAACCGGCTTATGCCCCGGACCCGCAGGAGTATGCGCCCGCTCCGCAGGCTTATGCCTCGGATTTTCAGGACTACACCCCTGCTTCGCAGTCCTACGCTCCTGCCCCGCAGGCCACCCCGGCTTATGTCCCGGACTCGCAGGACTATGCCGCTGCTCCGCAGGCCCCCGCGGCTTACGCTCCGGAGGCTCACTCCTCAGAGCTCCAGGACTACGCCCCTGTCCCGCAGGCTTCAGCGGCTTACGCTCCGCAGTTCTACGCGTCAGACCCGCAGGACTATGCCCCAGCCTCGCCGGCTTATGGCTCGGATCTGGACTATGCCGCTGCTCCGCAGGCTTCAGCGGCTTATGCTCCGCAGCCCTACGCGTCAGACCCGCAGGACTACGCCCCTGCTTCGCAGGCTTATGGTTCGGACCTCCAGGACTATGCCGCTGCTCCGCAAGCTTCAACGGCCTACGCTCCGCTGACCCACGCCTCGGAACTGCAGGCTTACGCCCCTGCTCCGCAGTCCTACACTCCTGCCCCGCAGGCCACTCCGGCTTACGTCCCGACCCCGCAGACGACCCCGGACTACGTCCCGGCCCCGCAGCCGGACTACCACCTGCGGTCGGGCAACGCGCCCTCGGCGCACATCCAGTCGTCCCACACCCCGTCGGCCTACCTGCCTTCGGCGTACGCGCCGTCAGGGCAGCGGCGCTCCCGCGTGCGGCCCTACGCCCGCACCGGCGGCCGGACTCGCTCCGATCACAACCTCGCGCTCGAAGCCCTCGTCTCGACCAGTGACAAGGCCCGCCGCTTCGCCGGCGTCGGCTCGCCGGAGCACCGCTCGATCTGCAACCTCTGCAGCGAAACCCGCTCGGTCGCCGAAATCGCCGCGTACCTCTTCCTGCCGCTCGGCGTGGTCAAGGTCCTGGTCGGCGACATGGCCGACGCCGGTCTCGTCATCATCCACCAGCCCGGCTTCTCGCTCGGCGACCAAGGTTCGCGCGACTTCATGGAGCGCGTCCTCCAAGGCCTCCGCGCCCTCTGACCCCTCGGGCTTGTGAGCGTTGCGGCCGGTTAGAACCGGCCGCAACGCTCACAAGCCAACCAAGCGCTTCCAGTACTCAGCCACATCGGCTCAGCTCAGTCAGGCAGCGCCAGTCGGGCGCAACGCGCACGAGTCAGTCTTCGACGAGCGCGGCCGAGGTGATGCGGTGCAGGGGGTAGCGCTCCTTGTCGGTGCTTTCGAGCACCCCGCCGCCGATCCACGCCGGTCGCACGACACGTTGGCTCGCGGTGCCCCGGGAGTCGACGAAGCCGATCCACACCTCGCGTTTGTCCCTGGCGGCCTGCGTGAGCAGCGCCAGCGTCGCCGTTGTGTCCGCTCCGCCACCGCCGGGCGCGCGGACGGCGGCACCTCGACGTCGTCCTGAGGCCAAGTCGCCCGCTCGCAGGTGGGCGACGACCTGCCCGAGCTGCTCCGGTGTCATGCCCGGCGGCTCGGCGGTGGTCACGCGCCGCGCGTTGCGGAGCCTGGCGGGCACGCGCCTGCCACTCGGCCGGATATCGACCACCCGGCCGTCCGGGCCTTCGGCGGCCGGGGCGAATCCGGCGGCTCGCAGGCCGTCGAGGACTTCGAGCAGCGGTAGCGGGCTGATCACCACTGTCGGCGCGATCAGCCGCAGCGCGAACTCCTCCGCGACCGGGCTGCCGAGCACTTCACGCAGCAGGACTTCGTCGTCGCAGCGCAGGAAACTGCCCGCGGTGCCGCCGCGGAGCCTGCCGTGGCGCCGCGCGACGTCGTCGATGAGGTACGTCAGCGACTGCGGCACCGGCGTGGCCGACCGCGATGAGAACAAGGCCTGCAGCTCACCCGCGGTGCGGCCCATGTCGAGCGCTCGGCGCACGGAGGTCTCGGTGACCCGGTACACCGTCGCGTGCCCGGCCGACTCGACATCGGCGACGGCCGCCATGTCCGCGGCCAGCTCGGGCTCCAGCGGGCCGGGCGCGACGACCGTCAGGTCGGCCTGCACCAGCACCTTGTCGACCGGCTGGGGCAGCGCCTCGATCATCGCGGCGACCGCTCCGGGCCGGTCCTCCGCGAGCAGGGCCTTGGTCGCCGTGGTGAGCGCGCCCAGCGCGACCATCCCCAGCGCGGAGGCCTCGGACATCGTCCAGCGCACGGTCTCGTCGCGCAGCCGCCCGCCACGCCGTGGCGCGCGCCAGGCCAGCAGGCTCACCAGCTCGTCGACGCTCTTCACCCCGGCACCGTCCGGCAGATCGGCGAGAGCGTCGAGCACTCGCCGTCGCGAAACCGGCGCGAGCGGGCGGCGCAACTCGTCCGCCAGCGGCGCTATCGGCTTGTCTTTGGCGTCCCGGCCACCGGCCAGCCCTGGCAGGCGCGGAAGCTCCAGCCACGCCTGCGCGAGCGTGATCCACCGCTGCGAAGGCGGCGAAGCCAGCCACGAGTCCATCAGGGTCGTCGGCACCCACTCGGGATTGTTCGTCTCGCTGTCGGCGACCAGGCCCGCGCCGACCGCCAACTCGGCCAGGAAAGTGGCCCTGACCTCGTCGACCTCGTTGTCCTTGGCGAGCTTGCGCAGCTCCCGGACGCCGAGGCCGCCCGACTTCAGCAGCGGAGGCGGCTGCTCCGACCAGGCGGTGAGCAGCGCTTCGATCTGCCGGAGGAGTTCCATCGCCTCGCCCGCCGCGGCCTCGTCCACCGTCGACGTCTGGTGGCGGTTGATCGGCAACTCCGGCTCGCCGACGGTGTTCGGCGGGAAGACCTGGCCCCCGCGCAGCGCGATGGCGACCTCGCGCGGCAGCTCGACCGTCTGATCGTCACGGCGAAGCAGCAGCCCGCGCGCCAGCAGTCGCTGGACGGGCGTGATCGCCTCGTCCAGCAGGGCCGTGGAGTTCGCGTCGCGTGACTTGCCGATCGGCGCGCCCGCGGTCAGCGTCTGGATCAGCGTGCGCTCGTCGTCGCCGATTTCGGCCAGCGCCGCTTCGAGGTCCCGACCGGCGAGCGCGGGCGACGACGCGCCGAGCCCGGCCGGGAACGGGCCGACGACCTCGCGCGCCGCGGGCGGCACCCGCAGCGCGTCGTCGTCGCCCCAGACCAGGACTCGCGCGCGCAGCTTTTCGAGCGCGTGGCGGATGTCCTCGCTGACGATCTTCTCCACGGCCGCCCGCTCGACGGGCTCCGTGTCGGCGCCCGCGAGCAGCAGGGAATCGAGTGTTGCCAAGGTAAAAGTGTCGAGGGATTCGCAGGCGCGCGCTATCGAGCCCGGGGTCCCGGCCCTCGTGGCGAGGACCGTCGTGTCGGCGGGCGGTGGGGTCGCCAGGTCGCGGCGGGTGCGCAGCAGTGCCGTCAGAGCGTCGTCGGACGCTGCGCGCAGCCAGTCCGCCAGTGAGGTCGCGAGCATCGTTTTCCCAGGATACCGGGCGGGTGATCGGGTACCGAGTTCCGTCGGGCAGACTGTTTGTCACACAGGTTCGGTTCACACTCTTGGAGGGCGTCATGGCTAAGGGCGAAAACGGCAAGAAGGCCCGGATCGACCCGACCTGGCCGGCGGCCGAGGGCGAGCACCCGGTCTCCGAGCTCGCTTCGGACCGGCAGGGCGCGCTTTCGCCGTTCGGCGACCTGACCTTCCCGCTCGAAGCGGTGCCCTACGAGCACCCGGTCACGGAGATCAACCGCTAGTTACCGGTGGGTCAACCGGCGTCCCTCGGGTGCGATGGATCACGGGGCTAGGGTTTTCGATGTCCTAGTCGACTTCACAGCGGGGGGTAGTGCCATGCCGGTTCCCGGTCCCGGATATTCGATCACCGTGCGCGTCGAGGCCCCGTCCTCGTCCAGCGCCGCCGGCGACCTGACCACCGCCGTGGGGAGGGTGGGCGGAGTGCTCACCGCCTTCGACGTCGTCGAGTCGCACGCGGACTCGATCGTCGTGGACATCAGTGTCAACGCGCTGTCCGAAAACCACGCGAACGACATCACGCAGGCGCTCGACACACTGCCCGATGTCAAGGTGCGCAAGGTTTCCGACCGGACGTTCCTGATCCACCTCGGCGGCAAGATCGAGGTCACCCCGAAGATCGCGCTCCGCAACCGTGACGACCTCTCCCGCGCGTACACCCCGGGCGTCGCCCGCGTGTGCCAGGCGATCGCCGCTAACCCCGAGGACGCGCGTCGCCTGACCATCAAGCGCAACACCGTCGCCGTGGTCACCGACGGCTCGGCCGTGCTCGGCCTCGGCAACATCGGGCCCGCCGCGGCGCTGCCGGTGATGGAGGGCAAGGCGGCGCTGTTCAAGAAGTTCGCCGACGTCGACGCCTGGCCGGTCTGCCTGGACACCCAGGACACCGAGGAGATCATCCGCACCGTCCAGGTCCTCGCCCCGGTCTACGCGGGCATCAACCTGGAGGACATCGCCGCGCCGCGGTGCTTCGAGATCGAGGCGCGCCTGCGTGAGCTGCTGGACATCCCGGTGTTCCACGACGACCAGCACGGCACCGCGATCGTCGTCGTCGCCGCGCTGCGCAACGCGCTGCGGGTGGTCGGCAAGCCGATCGAGGAGTGCAAGATCGTGGTCAGCGGGGTCGGCGCCGCCGGGTCCGCGATCATCCGGCTGCTGCTGCGCAAGAACCCGGGCGACATCGTGGCCGCGGACATCGACGGTGTCGTGCACGTCGGCCGCGGCAACCTCGACGACAACCTGAAGTGGGTCGCGGAAAACACCAACAAGAAGGACGTCTCCGGGACGCTGGTCGAGGCGCTCGCCGGGGCGGACGTGTTCATCGGCGTCTCCGCGCCGAACCTCTTCGGCGCGGAGCAGGTCGCGACCATGGCGGATAACGCCGTCGTCTTCGCGCTGGCGAACCCGGACCCCGAGGTCGACCCGATGGAGGCGCAGAAGCACGCCGCCGTCGTCGCCACCGGCCGCAGCGACTTCCCGAACCAGATCAACAACGTGCTGGCGTTCCCGGGTGTCTTCCGCGGCCTGCTCGACGCGCAGGCCCGCCACATCGACGACAACATGCTGCTCGCCGCCGCCGACGCGATCGCCGACGTCGTCGACGCCGGTCAGCTCAACGCGTCGTTCATTGTGCCCAGCGTCTTCGACAGCGCGGTGGCCCCGGCCGTCGCCGAGGCCGTCAAGCGCGCGGCCCGTGCCTCGACCAGGGAGCTGAGCGCGGCCACGCTCGGGCAGAACCCGTAGCCGCTTCCCGCGTAGCCTTTGCGCGTGAGTGAACTCAGCCATCTCGACGAAGCGGGCGCGGCCCGCATGGTCGACGTCTCCGGTAAAACGGCCACCGCCCGGACGGCTTTCGCGGCCGGGACGATGCAGACCACGGCCGAAGTGCTCGGGCTGCTGACCTCGAACGGCCTGCCGAAGGGGGACGCGCTGGCGACAGCGCGGATCGCCGGGATCATGGGTGCCAAGCGCACGCCCGACCTCATCCCGTTGTGCCACCAGATCGCGCTTTCGGGGGTGGACATCGAGTTCGAGCTCGGCGAGTCCACCATCGGCATCCGCGCGACGGCCCGCACCACGGACCGGACCGGGGTCGAGATGGAGGCGCTGACCGCGGTCGCCGTCGCCGGGCTGACCCTGCACGACATGATCAAGGCGGTGGATCCGGCCGCGACCATGAACGACGTCCGGCTGGTCCGTAAAGAAGGCGGGAAGAGCGGCACATGGGAACGACCGTGAAGCGCACCGCGCGAGTGATCGTGGCGTCGAATCGCGCGGCCAAGGGCGTCTACGAGGACAAGACCGGCCCGATCATCGTCGGCTGGCTCGCCGGGCGCGGCTACGACGTGCCGGGGCCGCTGGTCGTCGAGGACGGCGACCCGGTGGGCCAGGCGCTGCGGGCGTGCCTGGCCGACGAAGTCCAGGTGGTGATCACCACCGGGGGCACCGGCATCTCGCCGACCGACCGCACCCCGCAGGTCACCGCCGCGCTGCTCGACTACGAACTGCCCGGGGTCGCCGACGCGATCCGTTCGGCGGGGCTGCCCGCGGTGCCGACGGCGGTCTTGTCCCGCGGTGTCGCCGGGGTCGCCGGCCGGACGCTGGTGGTGAACCTCCCCGGCTCCACGGGAGGTGTGAAGGACGGCCTCGGCGTGCTGGCGGACATCCTGGACCACGCTGTCGACCAGCTGGCCGGTGGTGACCACCCCCGGCAGGCAGGCATCGAGTCCAAGCCCGAGGTCCGGGTGGCGCTCGTGCAGGTGACCGACACGCCACTCTCGGTCGAGGAACACGCCCGCCTGGTCGACGACGTGGCCGCCGGCGCTGTCGTGACCTTCGGCGGCGTTGTCCGCGATCACGACGGTGGCCGCTCGGTGCACAACCTCTTCTACGAGGGTCATCCCACCGCTGGCGACGTGCTCGCCGAAGTGGTCGCCGACCTCTCCCCGGGCTGGACAGGGGTGCGGGCTGTCGCCGTCAGCCACCGGCTCGGCGCTTTGGAGATCGGCGATGTGGCCCTGGCTTGCGCTGTGGCGGCCGAACACCGCGCGCAGGCGTTCACGGCCTGCGCGGAGCTCGTGGACGAGGTGAAGGCCCGCCTGCCCATCTGGAAGCACCAGCGCTTCGCCGACGGCACCGACGAGTGGGTCAATTCGCCCTGACGGCCCTTTCTCGACAAGTAGGGCGCTCCCCGTGCCCACTCTGCCCTCTGCGCCCCCCGACGCCCCCCCCAAATACCCCCGGGTGCCCTGAAGGCCACCATGAGGGCACTAGACGCCCTCATGGTGGCCTTCAGGGACTCTAGGGCCCTCAAGGTGGCCTTCAGAGGCGTAAACGGGGGCAGCCGAGGGGCAGCGGGGCCGGATCGCGGCCAGGACACGACGGAGCCCCCATCGCTCGGGTGCGATGGGGGCTCCGTCGTGTTCAGTCCTGCTTCGCCGGACTCATGCTCTTAGCGAGCAAGGGTCACTTGGTGGCGATCTTCTGGCCGACGAGGATCAGGTCGGCGTCGGGGATGTACTGCGCGTTCAGCTTCTGGAGCTGCGCGTACCCGCCCTGCACGTTGAACTTGGTGGCGAGCTTCGACAGCGTGTCGCCCGAAGCGACAACGTAGTCGCCGTTCGGGTTGGACGAAGCCACGCCCGCGGCGGGGGTGGCGGCAGGAGCAGCGGCGGCCTTCACGGTGCTCTTGGGGGTCGCGGCCTTGGGGGCCGCCTTCGGCGTTGCCTTCTTGACGGCGGAGCCCTGGGTGTTCGAACCCTTGGCGACGGCGCCGGAGCCCGCCTTCTTGCCACAGACGGGCCACGCGCCGATGCCCTGGCCCTGGAGCACGCGCTCCGCGACCTGGATCTGGGCTTCACGCGAAGCGCCGTTGGCCGAGCCCTGGCCGCCGTAGGCCTTCCAGGTGCTCTGGGAGAACTGGAGACCGCCGTAGTAGCCGTTTCCGGTGTTGATCCCCCAGTTACCGCCACTCTCGCACTGAGCGATCGCGTCCCAGTTGGTGGTGGATGCCTGCGCGGGGGTCGCAGCGATGGCCAGCGGGGTGCCGACCGCGATCCCAGCGACCGCGACGCGGACGATGTTGCGGGTGGCTGCGGACATCTTGCGGTGCTTGCCTCGGTAAGACATGACTGTTTGCTTCTCTCCTCCTGCGCCGACGAGCTCTTGTCTGCGGGTCCGCCCAGGTGGGCCTGGCCAGCCGGGGGGCTGGCTGACTTCCGGCTCCGCACGACGCGTCGCCTTGGTCCCCTCGTCCCTGTCCAGAAGTGCTTTCGCTCGGGGTATGGTCCGGGACTCCGTTGGACAGGGCTTGGCGCTACGGATTCCCGGTGTTACTTGACTGGTCGGGGCCAGCCGAAAAGCGACGCTACGTAATTTCCGCCGTGATCGGAAATTATCCGGTACGTGACCTACGTCACAGTAACGGCACGCAACCTATAACGATTAGGGCATTGCCGCAGGTCAGGGTGCCGTTACCGTACCGTTTCCTACCCGAGATTATTTACTTAATGTGAGGCTTGGGTCACGTGGCCGGCGTGTCACTGGACCATTCGTGAGGCTCGCTAACCACAAGGCCGGGCACTCTATTCGCCGTCGGTGATGTCCGCCAGTCGAATACCCGGACCGAATGACACACTTGTCATTTGCCGCCGAAGATGATCCACTTCCCGGCCGCGACCCGAATGATCACTGACAGTGACCCATTACGACCGGCGCGAACCTCGCCTCCGCACGGATCGGCTGGACCGCCTTGTGAGCGTTGCGGCCGGTTCTAACCGGTCGCAACGCTCACAAGGCCGGGCTCAACCCTGAATGGGCCGGGGCTCGCGGCGCATCACGGCCAAAGGTGCCAAGAGCGGATTCAGCCACCGGCGAACGGCGGCAGTACGTCGATCTCGGCGTCGGCGGGGAGGGCGAGGGCCCGGTCCCGGACGGCGACGCCGTCCAGGAGGAAACTAGCGGCGTCCAGGACGCGCGAGAGGGCCTGGGAGCGCGTCTCGCGGAGTTCGGACACCAAGTCGGCGACCGAGGCCCCGGCGGGGAGTTGCACCTTCTCTTCGTCGACGCCGCTCGCGGCGCGCGCGGAAGCGAAATAGCGGACCAGGACGGTGACCGTCGTCATCTCAGCCTCCGATGGCACTCATCGGCCGGATCGGCTGTGCGAAGCCGGCTTCGTTGATTTCGTGACCCGCCAGCTTGCCCCACATGGTCCGCCGCCACGCGTCCGCCACCTCTTCGTCACGCGCGCCCGCGCGCACGAGGGCCCGCAGGTCGGTTTCTTCGTTGCTGAACAGGCAGGAACGGACGGCACCGTCCGCGGTGAGCCGGGTGCGTTCGCAAGCGGCGCAGAACGGCCGGGTCACCGAGGCGATGATGCCGACGTCGCCGGGGCCGCCGTCGACCAGCCAGCGCTCGGCGGGCGCCCCGCCGCGCTTGGCGGGGAAGGGGGAGAGGGAGAACTCCTGCTCCAGCATGGTGAGGATGTCCGCCGCGGTGATCATCCGGCCGCGGTCCCAGCCGTGCTGGGCGTCCAGCGGCATTTGTTCGATGAACCGCAGGTGGTAGCCCTCGTCGAGGCAGAATCGCAGCAGCGAAGCCGCTTCGTGCTCGTTGACGCCGCGCATGAGCACCGCGTTGACCTTGACCGGTGAGAGCCCGGCGTCGCGCGCGGCGGCCATGCCGTCGAGCACGTGCGAGAGCTTGTCTCGGCGAGTTATCGCCTTGAAGGTCTCAGGGACGATCGTGTCCAGCGAGACGTTGATCCTGTCGAGGCCCGCCGCGGCCAGCTTCTTCGCGCGCTTCGCGAGCCCGATCCCGTTGGTGGTCATCGAAAGCCGCGGTTTGGGCCGCAGCGCGGTGATCTCGGCGATCATGTCCTCGAGGCCGGGGCGCAGCATCGGCTCGCCACCGGTCAGCCGGATGTCGGTGATGCCGAGGTGCTCCACGGCGATCCGCATCAGGCGCAGTAGTTCGATATGGTCTAACTTCTGCTCGTCCGGCATCCAGTCGAGGCCTTCGGCGGGCATGCAGTAGGTGCAGCGGAGGTTGCATCTGTCGGTCAGGGATACCCGGAGGTCGGTGGCCACTCTGCCAAAGCTGTCGACGAGGCCCTCGTGATCGGGCCTGGGCGCGCTCGGCACCCCTCGAGTACCGGGGACACGAGGAAACCCAAGATCTACCGCTGTCATTGATCACAGCTTAACGCCGCGAGCGGCGAATTGCGGAATAGAGAGAATGTTTCCGGCGAAAACCGGCCTCGCCGGCGGCCGGGGTGGACGCCGGGTATCGGTGAAGGGGTTCCTGGATGACCGTCGAGGCGGAGAAGAAGTATCCGGTTTCCCCCGAGGAGGTGGCCCGCTTCGGCAGCCTCGGCCGGGAGACCAGCACGCTCACCGTGCTCAGGCACGCCCGCATCGCCGAGAAGATGGGCCTGTCCGGCACCGACCACAAGGCCTTGGACCTGGTCAGGCAGGCTGAAGGGCCGCTGACGGCCGGCCGGATAGCCGAGCTCACGGCACTTTCGACCGGAGCTGTGACCGGGGTCATAGACCGGCTCGAGAAGGCGGGGTTCGTCCGCCGGGTGCGCGACCCGCAGGACCGGCGGAAGGTGCTGGTCGAGATCGCCCCGATCGACGAGGAACGATTTCTGCCGCTGTTCGAATCGGCGCTCGATTCCACGATACGGATTCTGGAGCGTTTTTCGCCCGAAGAACGGAAAGCCATCGAGCGTTTCCAAAACGAGATGCTCGCGGAGCTTCGGGACGAAATACTCGGCGCGTCCCGCCCTGGATAGCTTTTCCTCATCTGCGGCGATAATGTTCTCGGCATGCCGCAATTCCGGTTATCTGAAGCAGCTCAGCTGCTGGGTGTCAGTGATGACACCGTTCGCCGCTGGGTCCGCGCCGGGCAGTTGACGGCCGTCGACGACACCGCGGGACGCAAGGTCGTGGACGGCGCGGAACTCGCCGAGTTCTCCCGTGCTCAGGCGGTCGCCTCCGAAGACCCGTCCACCGTCGGCCGGTCCGCGCGGAACCGGTTCGTCGGCCTCGTCACCGAAGTGACCGTGGACAAGGTGATGGCCCAGGTCGAACTGCAGTGCGGCGGGCACCGGGTGGTATCGCTCATGAGCAGCGAAGCGGTCCGCGAACTCGGGCTGAAGCCCGGCGTGCTCGCGGTCGCCATCGTCAAGGCGACCACGGTCGTGGTCGAAACCCCGGAGGGAAGAGCATGAGGAAGATTCTGGTCACGCTGGCCACCGCCGCGCTCGCGGCGACGGCCTGCGGTACCTCGGACACCGCGTCGACGGGCTCGTCGTCGAACGCGCCGGTGCCGCCCCCCGCCGCGGCGGGGGGCACGCTGACCGTCTTCGCCGCCGCCTCGCTCACCGAGTCGTTCAACGCGCTGAAGACGCAGTTCGAAGCCGCGCACCCCGGCGTGCGGATCAAGTACAACTTCGCCGGTTCCTCGGCGCTCGTGCAGCAGCTGACCCAAGGCGCGAAGGCCGACGTGTTCGCTTCGGCCGACCAGGCCAACATGGACAAGGCGACCACGGGCGGGGTGATCGACGGCCAGCCGACGGTGTTCGCCACCAACAAGCTCACGATCGCCGTGGCGCCGGGCAACCCGAAGGCCATCAAGTCCTTCGCGGACCTCGCCAAGGACGGGACGATCGTCGTCGTGTGCGCCCCGCAGGTGCCGTGCGGCGCCGCGGAGCAGAAGGTCGAGAAGAACACGGGCGTCACCCTGAAGCCGAAGAGTCAGGAGCAGGACGTCAAGGCGGTGCTGACGAAGGTCGAATCCGGGGACGCCGACGCCGGGCTCGTCTACGTCACCGACGCCGCGACGGCCGGGGGCAAGGTCGACAAGGTGGACTTCCCCGAGACGACCGGCGCGATCAACAACTACCCGATCGCCGTGGTCAAGGACGCCCCGCAGGCCGCGCTGGCGAAGGAGTTCGAGGACTTCGTGCTGAGCGCGACCGGCAAGACCGAACTCGCCAAGGTCGGATTTGGCGCACCGTAAACGGCACAGCCGGGGCGCCGGGATTCCCTGGGTGCTGTGGATCCCGGCCACCATCGCGCTGGCGCTGGTCGTGCTGCCGGTGGTCGGGCTGCTGGTGCGGTCGGACCTGACCCGGTTTCCGGGCCTGGTCACGTCCACCGCGT
>Ga0247768_1000188_pt1 | contig 22867 bp, 18 predicted proteins | sample UWRJL016104C6_FD_179944 | JGI IMG/M metagenome (GOLD analysis project Ga0247768, IMG submission 179944) | Plant litter microbial communities from Arlington Agricultural Research Station in Wisconsin, United States - UWRJ-L016-104C-6 | ecosystem: Environmental > Terrestrial > Plant litter >... | reverse complement strand
AGAAAACCGAGGTAGCCGCAGGCCGCGACTGCCGCGATGGCCTGCCCGGGTGCGTGCGCTTGCTTCCGGCTCGCGACGCTCCACGCGAGCGGCACGATCCCGGCCACGCCCAGTCCGACCACCGCGAAACCGGCGAGCGCCACCGCCGGGACAGGCACCGCGATCAGCAGCACCAGCCCGAGGACCGTCACCAGCGTCGCCACCCGGATGAACAGGACTGTCCCGACGTGCACCACCAGCCGGTCGGTCTTCAAGCGGACGCCGATCATCGTGATGGAGAAGGCGAAGTAACCGAGGGACGAGAAAGCCGCGGACGCCTCGGTTACGTCGCTGAGGTACACCGCGCTCCAGTCGTTGACCGTGCCCTCGGCGACGAACCCGCAGAACGCGATCACGCCCAGCGGCAGCAGGACGCGGCTCGGCAGGGCGAACGCCGGGCCGCCCTGCCCCTGGTCCGCGCCCGGCAGGAACCGCGTGACCGCGGCCCAGATCCCGGCCGACAGCAACACCGCGCCCGCCGCCGTGAAGTGCGCGACCGGCGGCACGTGCCAGACCGCCATCAGTGCCGCGACCCCGGACCCGGCGAGGCCGCCGATGTTCCAGAAAGCGTGGAACCCGGCGAAAATCGGGCGGCCATAAGCGAGTTCGACCCGCGCGGCGTGGGCGTTCATCGAGACGTCGAGGAAGCTGTTGCCCGCGCCGAGCACGGCGAGCGCGGCCACGAACAACGGCAGATCCGGGGCCAGCGCGACCAGCGGCAGCCCCGCGCACAACATCGCCGCCCCGGCGGCGACACCCGCGCGGCTGCCGATCTTGGTGATCAGCGGACCCGCGCCGAGCAGCGAAACCACCGAGCCCGCCGCGAGCCCGAACAGCCCGATCGCCAACTGACCCGCGCTCAAGCCCAGTTTCTCCTGTACGGCGGGCACCCTCGCGGCCCACGTGGCGAACCCCGCCCCGCAGACCGCGAAGACGACCGACACTCCGAAACGCGCGCGCCGGGGCTCGTGGATCACCCCGCCAAGCTACCGAAGCCCTACAGCGCTACCGCCGCCTTACAACAGCGACAGCCGCACGGCGTCGGCCATCGCCTGGTACCCGGCGTCGCCGGGGTGCAGGTGGTCACCGGAGTCGTAGGCGGCCCGCATGATCAGGGGGTCCTGCGGGTCGCGGACGGCCGCGTCGAAGTCGACGACGCCGTCGAAGAGCCCGCCGGTGCGGATGAACCGGTTGACCGCGAGCCGGGTCGCTTCCAGCGTGTCGTCGTAGACCCGCCAGCCCTTGAACGGGGTGATCGTCCCGCCCAGCACGCGGATGCCCGCGGCGTGCGCCTTCGCGACGATCTGCTGGTAGGCGGCGATGATCTGGTCCGGATCGGTCTGGTGCGGGTCCTGCTGGATGTCGTTGATGCCCTCGAGCACGATCAGCGTCCGCGGCGCGGTCTTGGTGAGCACGTCGTCGTTGAACCGCGCGAGCGCGTTGCGGCCGGCGTCCCCGCCGCCGAGCAGCAGCCGGTTGGCGCTGATGCCGGAGTTCAGCACGCCGTGGCGCTGGTTCGGTGGCGCCTGCTTCATCCGGTCGGCGAGGAGGTCCGGCCAGCGGTGGTCCGCGCCCGACGTCGACCCGACGCCGTCGGTGATGGAGTCACCGAGCGTGACGACCGAGCCGTTCGCGTGCGAGCCGTTCGCGTGCGAGCCGCGGACGTCGACCTCGGTCACGTAGTGCCAGACCGAGGTAGTCTCGTTGTACGCCGTGCCCGCGACGTCCAGCGCGTGGTCACCGTTCCGGGTGAAGAACGACGTCTGGCTCGCCGCGGGGTGGTATGTGACCGGGCCGGACGGTGACGGCGTGTACGTCGTCACGAGCAGGTCGGCGTCGGCGGGCACCGCGAGCGGCGCGGCGTCGCTCTGCACCTCGGCACCGGCGGGGATCGTCACCGACGGCTTCCCGCCGAAGGTCAGCTCCCGCACGGTGCCCGGCACGGCGGCCGCGGTGCCGTCGCTCCCCCGGACCGCGACCGACGAGTGGCCGAGGAGCAGCGGAGCGGTCCCGAACAGGTTCGAGAACCGGACCCGTGCCGTGGATCCGCCGACGCTGGTGTGGATCACATTCCTGATGGAGTAGTTCACGTACCCGTTGCCGGTGTTCGCCACCGGCCCCGCGGGCGCGGCGCCCCAGGTGCCCACCCAGTCGCCCGCGCTCACGGCGGGCGCCTGCGCCGGAAGCTGCGCGCTACTCGCCTGCGAACCGGTCACCAGCACCAGCACCGCGGCGGCCGCCAGGGTCAGCGCCCGCGTCTTCAAGATCGCCATCGATCCTCCCGAGTCCGGATCACCCGACTATAAAAGGAAAACCGCGGTAGCCGGAAAACTTGTCCCATCCTGTCACGGCTGTCCACCCGCTGCCCCAAAGGGCAGGGATCCATTCAATAGCGAAAGCGAATCACCGCCGGGTGAATTTGCCGGTATTGTCGAAACTCGCCGTAACGACCGATGCCGGACGGCCGAATATCATCACGCGTATTCCTTGTCCTCGACCCCGTCATGAGAAGGAGCATTGATGGACCCGCGGAAGGGCCTTCGGCGAACCACCCTGATGGTTCTCCTGCTCCTGCTCGTCACCGTGCCCATCGTGGCCGGATTCGTTCTGGCACAAGACAGTCGCGACGTCATCGCGGTCGATCTCCGGGGCACCCCGGCAGCGAAGGACCTCGACGACTGGTCGGCGCGGATAGCCGCGTCGAAGGATTCGGTAATCGCCGTCGTCGGCACCACACAGTCCGACATTAAATCATGTCCGGTGACCGATAAAAGCTCCTACTGCGCGATAAGATCGAAAACGGTGACTTCGTTGATCGCGGATCCGCTTGTGACGCTGCCCGATGTCCTGCGAGGACAATACGGCGTGGACATCCCACCCGGGACGGCGTACTGGCAAGGGACCGTGACCACCTCGACCGGCTTCGACGCGGGCGCCGCGATCGTGTCGTTCGTGGTGATCGTCGTGCTGGGCGCGGTGGCCTACGGCGCGCTGCTGCGCACGTCCCCGGCACCCCGGCAGCCCGCCGCACCCCGGCCTGTCGCGCCCTACCCGCCGTACCAACTCCAACAGGACCAGTCCCAACAGCGCCAATCCCAACAGCGCCAGCCAAAACAACAGCAACACCAGCTGGCCGAGGCCACCACCGGCCCGCCGCGGCATCAGCCGGCCGTCACCGCCATGCAGACGGTGCCGCCCGCGCGGCCTATCGTCCCGGAGCTGCGGTCACTGGTCAGCGGCGCCCGCGGCAAGGCCGTCGCCCGCACCCACGTCACCACCGCCGGCGGGTACGTCGCCGTCGGTGAAACCGTGGTCTGGGCGACGCTGCGTCCCGCCGACGAAGCCGCCGTCGTGCCGGACGACCGGCTCGACGTGCTCGCCGTCGACGAAGAGTCCGAAGCACTGGTCGTCGCACCCACCTCGACAGAAAGGGGGCCGCGACCGTGACCCGACCAGCCGGGCTCGACGCGCTACCCGTCCAACCAGCCAAAAGCCGCCTGCTGCTGACGCTTGTCGTCGACACTTCGAGTTCGATGTCGGAGGGCGGCCGTATCCAGGAGCTCAACCAGGCACTGCACAACTGGCGCGCCGAGTTGCTCAAGAACGACCACATCCGCCGCCACGGCGAAATCGCGCTGATCACCTTCGGCAAGGACCACGTGGTCGCCCTCGACCCCTCCGGCCGCACCGCGGGCCCGGCCGACCAGCCGTTCGTGCCGGTCTCCGAGTTCAACCCGCCGAACCTGCAAGCCGGTGGGGTGACCCCGATGGTCGAGGCGCTCCAATACGCCTTCCAGTGCCTCGCCGCGCGCCGACAGTACCTCCGGTCGTCGGGCATCCCGCTGGTCAACCGGCCGCTGGTCTACCTGATGACCGACGGTGTGCCCACCGACATCGAGGGCCGCCGCAGCGATCACTGGCGCGATTTCGCCCCGGTCATCCGGCAGCAGGAGTCGGGCAAGCACCTGCTGTTCTTCGCCTTCGGCGTCGACGGCGCGGAGCAAGAGGTGCTCCAGGGGCTCGCGCCGCGGTCGTGGCATTTCCTGTCGAACCTGCCCTTCGCCGAGGTCTTGACGCTGATGTCGGCGAGCATCGAATCCGCGTCCGCCGAATCCGCGCGGTCGAAGCCCGCCGAAGAGGTTTACCGCGAGGTCAACGTCCGGCTCGACAAGGACGCGCGCATCCGCGACTTCCTGAAGGGCAACGGCTGACATGCGCACCGGCGGCCCGGCCCGCTGGCGGCTCATCGCGGCGACCGCGGAGGGCCCCGCGCACACCAGCCTGGACAAGCCCAACCAGGATCGCCAGCTCATCGCGCAGATCGGGCTCGACGGCACCTGGGTGTTCGCGGTCGCCGACGGCGCCGGTTCGCGGGCACGATCCGGCGACGGCGCGCAGTTCGCCGTCGAAGCGGCCCAGGGAGCGGCCGAGCAGGTGTTCAGCCGCGGCGCACCGCGTTCGGCCGACGGCTGGTCCGCCGCGGTGCGGAAGTTCGCCGAGCTCAGCCTGAAGATGTTCGACGCCGCCCTGGACTCGCACGTGCGCGCGGAGGCCCGGCCGCTCGGCGGATCGCCCGACGTGCTGCGGTCGTCGTACGCGACAACGCTGCTCGCGGTCGTCTCCACACCGCCGTTTTTCGGCTACATGAGCGTCGGCGACTGTTTCCTCGTGGTCGACCGGGACCCCGGCGGGCCGCATCTCGTGGTCACCGCGCCGGAGCGCGAACACGCCGGGGAGACCGTTTTCCTCACCTCACGCCATCGCGACGACCACCTGACGCACGGCGTGCTCATGGACGCGCGCATCCGGGGCCTCGCGCTCTGCACCGACGGGTTGTGCGAAGGCATGCTCGCCGTCCGCCAAGCCGCCAGTGGCCGGTTGATTTCGCTCGCTCCGCCGGAATTTTCGGTCTATTTCGATCACTTCGGTGCTCCCGGGACCGATGCCGGGGACCTCACCAGGAAGATCGAGTCCCCGGAGTTCGCGGAGACCTCCGGGGACGACAAGACGATCGTGCTGGCGGTGCGGACACCATGAGCCTGCACCTGCCCGACGGGCGCGAAGTCCGCCTCGGCGGGACGGTGCTCGGCAGCGGCGCCGAGGGGCTGGTGTACGACCTCGCGGAGACGGACGACCTCTGCGCGAAGATCTACCTCGAACCCGAGCCCGACCTGCACCAGCGCCTGATCTCGCTGATGCGCACCGAGCCCGCGACCTGGCGCGGTGACCACACCGAACACCTGCACGTGGCCTGGCCGCGCCAGCCGCTGATGGACGCCGGCGGCCGGACCATCGGGTTCCTCATGCCGCTCGTCGAGGGCGAGCCGCTGACCAGGCTGTTCGACCCGCACGTGCGCGTCGGCGCCATCAAGGAACCGACCTGGCGGGTGATCGTCGGCGTCGCCGCGAGGACCGCCCGGCTGCTGGCCAAGCTGCACAACGCGGGGATCGTGATGGGTGATGTCAGCCCGGCCAACATCCTCGTCTCCCCCTCCGGCCACGTCACGCTGCTCGACTGCGACACCGTCCAGTTCACCGACCCGGCGACCAACATCCTTTACCGCTGCGCGAAACTGACACCCGAGTACGCGCCGCCCGCCTCGAACGGCTCCGCGACCCAGGTGCTCTCCCCCAGCCACGACGCGTTCTGCCTCGCCGTGCTGATCTGCCAGCTGCTGATGGAAGGTGATCACCCGTTCGAGGGCGTCCCGGCGAACCCCAGCGACGTGGACGCGCTGGCCTCGGACAACATCCGGCTGCAGAACAACCGGATCGTGTTCCCCGAGCGGTTCACCCCGGTGCCCGGTGCGATCCCGGTATCCGTGCTGCCCCCGGAACTTCTCAAGCTGGCCCAAGCCTGTTTCGGCGACGGGCACCGGGATCCGGAAGCGCGCCCGACCCCGGAGGACTGGGAGAAGGCGTTGGAGCGGGCCGGTTTCGAGATGATGGGCTGCCGACTCAACGACCGGCACCTGTACCACAATTCGCTCCGGTCCTGCGTGTGGTGTGACCGCGTCGCGCAGGGCTTCGACGACCGTTACCCGCGTGCCGTTCTTTCCCCGCGCGTCGTGATTCCCCAAGCGCAGCAGAGAAGTCCGGCCAGTTCACAGTTCGTCGCGCCGACACCGCCGCCGAACCCGTACGTGGCACCAGTGCCACAGAAGCCCGCGACGGACTACGCGAAGATGATCAAGATCGCGATCGTCGTCACCGTCCTTCTCCTCATCGTGATCGGGGTGGCGCTCTCATGAATACCGGCGTGCTCAAGGTGGCCGCGCTCCATCCAGACTGCCGCGTGCTGGGGCCGGGCAGCCGGTTCGCCGTATGGGTCCAAGGCTGCCCGCTCTCCTGCCACGGTTGCCTCAGTCCACAGTGGATTCCCTTTGACGGCGGCAAGAACGTCGCCGTAGACGACCTCGCCGAGGAGATCGCCGAAACCGCCGTCGACGGCCTGACACTGTCAGGCGGCGAGCCGTTCGCGCAGGCATCGGCGCTGAGCAGACTGGTGACAGCGGTCCGCGCGCGGCGTGACCTGTCCGTCCTTTGCTACAGCGGCTATCCGTTGTCCTGGTTGCGAAGCAAGGGTGACACCGCGCAGCACGAGCTTCTGGCGCAGTTGGACGTGCTGATCGACGGCCCGTACTTGCCGCGCCTGCACGGCGACCTGCGCTGGCGGGGATCGTCGAACCAGCGAGTCCACCGGCTCGGGACCCGGCCGATGCCCGGCCTCGACGGCCCCGACACCAGCGCCGGCCTGCAACTGGAGGTGACCCCGGACGGCGAGGTGCAGTGGCTCGGCGTACCGCCGGTGCCCGATTTCCGCCAGGACTTCGAGCACGCGCTCGGCCTCGCCCCGGCCGGACAGGAGCCGCCGCGGTGAGCCGATCCCCGAAGTACTGCGCGGTCCGGGCCGGTGAAGAGCGTCGCCTGCGCCTGGAACGTGAGCGTCGTGTGCGCGAACAGCGTCGCAGGCGGGAGGAGGCCATCCGGGCCAAAGCGGCCCTGGTCATCACCCGGGAAGCCGCTTTCACCCGGATGGCCGGAGTTTCCTTTCAGAGCGAGGAGACCAGGAACGACGTGCGCCGGGCGCTCAACCAGGCATCCACAGTGGACGATGTCTCGGCCGCCGTCCGGAGGCTCGACGAGGTCAGTGGCATGACCGAACAGCTGGCGCAGTACGCCGAACAGCGCCGGACAGCCGAGAACCGCCTCACCGAGCTGGAAGCCAGGCTGCTCGGCCTGGTCGCCGACGCCGACGAAACCGACGTCCCGTTGGAAGACTTGACCCTCGCGAGGGAAGCGCTCGAATTCATCCGGTCCGAGGCCGACACCGCGCCGCCACTGGAGATCCTGGAGTTGACCGGGCAACTGGCCGGGCGCCTGAACGACGTCGAGCGGGATCTCGACGCGGCCATCGAACGGATCTCCGCGCGGCGCGAGATGCTCACGTCCATTGTGGACGCGCTACCGACGCTCGGTTTCTCCATCGACGTCGGCTCCCTGCTGGAGCGGCCCGACGGCAGCATCGGCATCCAAGCCCACCGGCGCACGGGCGAGTCGCTGGCCGTGGTCGTGGAAGACGGCCACCGTGACGAGCACCGGGTCAACTACCTGCGGGAGACCGGGACGGGCACCGCCGTGCTCGACCGGCAGGCGTGTTCGGAACTGTCCGGGCTCGCCGAGCAGCTGAACGAATCCGTGCGTGGCACCGGTTTCGAGGCGGCCGCGGTGAGCTGGGACGGTGACCAGCACGACGTGACGTCAAGCAGGCGACGTCGTCAGCCCGGCATCTCCGCCGAACGGAGCGAGCGGCCATGACCGCTCCCGGGCCGACGGCGGCGGGCTGGTTCGCCCACGCGTACCACGAAATCCACCGCGAACGGCATCTCGTGCTGCACGGCAACATCGACGACCTGGTCTGCTGGGATCACGCCTACCAGCCCTTCTGGTCGGCCGTTTCGGCTTTCCTGTCGGTCACCGGATTCGTCGCGACGGCCCGTTTCGACCTGGTGGACGGACTGTCCTATCCGGACGCCGGAAGCCGCAAGTTCTTCGAATCCCGGCTCAACCCGCCAGCTCCGCAAGGTGTTGTGGTGACCGAAGGCTTGGTTTCCCAGGCCGTCAGCACGCGCGCCAAGATCATGTCGGAGTCCGCGCGGCACCTGCGGCAGCGGATGTCCGCCGCCGCGCGGGCCGATATCCGCACCACGGCGGATCTGCTCGCCGGCTCCCGCGAGATGCTCGTGCAGCAGGACCGGGCGTGCGCGATCGTCATCGACCAGGCCGACCTGATGTTCAGCGCCGAGGTGGCCACCGACGAGCGCTACCAGACGAACCTGGCCTACCTCCGCCGGATGATCACCGATGCCGCGAAGGCGCCCGCGACCACCGGTGAGTCCCTGCGGAACATCGTGGTGCTGGTGACGAAGAAGCTCACGGTGTTGCCCGAGTGGGTGCACCGGGACAACCCGCACGTGGCGACGATCGCCGTCGAGCCACCCGGGTCCGCCGAGCGGGCCGGTTTCCTGCGCGAGGCGCTCCCCCGGTTCCACCAGGGTGGCTCGCTGGCGCGGGAGGAGATCGGGGCGATCGCGGCGACGCTGGCCAACCTGACCGAGGGCATGACCGTCCGGGACGTCAACGCCCTCGCCGCGACGTCCAGGCTGGCCGGGATCGCGCCGTCGTCGCCCCGCGAACTCGTGATGCGGCACCGGTTCGGCATCCGCGAGGACCCGTGGGAGCGGCTCGACCTGACCAAGGTGCTGACCGCCGAGGAGGTGCTCACGCGGCGGGTGATGGGCCAGCCCAAGGCCATCCGCACGGTGACCGACGTGCTGGTCAACGCCCGGGTGGGCCTCGACTTCGGGTCCGGCGACGACCGGACGGTGACCCGGCCGAAAGGTGTGTTCTTCTTCGTCGGCCCCACCGGTGTCGGCAAGACCGAGCTGGCCAAGGCGATCGCCGAACTCGTCTTCGACGACGAAGGCGCGCTGCGGCGGTTCGACATGAGCGAATTCAGCCAGGAGCATTCGAGTGAGCGGCTGACCGGCGCGCCGCCGGGCTTTGTCGGCCACGAGAACGGCGGCGTGCTGACCAACTGGATGATGGAGCGCCCGTTCAGCGTGGTGCTCTTCGACGAGATCGAGAAGGCCAACCCGAAGATCTTCGACAAGTTCCTGCAGATCATCGACGACGGCAGGCTCACCGACGGGCAGGGCCGCACGGTCTACTTCTCGCACTCGATCGTCATCCTGACCTCCAACATCGGCGCACCCGGCCTGCACGACGTGCTCGCGGAGTTCCCGCGCGACACCCCGCCCGGCTACCCGGTGATCGAACGGCACTTCCGCGACGCTGTCGCCCGGCACATGTCGGAGGAGCTCGGCCGGCCCGAGCTGCTCGGCAGGCTCGGCAGCGGTGTGGTGGTGTTCGACCTGCTGCGCGCCGAAATCGTCGGCCAGATCGTCACGAAGTTCCTGGACCAGCTCGTCGCGGCCGCCTCCGCGCGCGGCTTCGAGCTGGTGCTGGACCGGCGCGCGATCGAACGTTCGGTGGCCGCGGCCGTCGCCGAGAGCGGCGCGGCACTGGGAGCGCGCCAGATCCGGAGCCCGCTGCTGGAGGAGTGGGTCCGCGTCCCGCTCAACCGCTGGATCATCGAAAACACCCCCGCGCCCGGCACCCGGATCTGGGTGCACCGGTCCGCTGAGTCGCCGCCGTTCACCGTCGAGGAGTTCCCGGCATGACTGTATCGTCTAAGCCCTCGATGTCTTCTAAGCCCTCGATGTCGTCTACGCCCTCGACTAAGGACCTCGCGGCGCGGGTCACGCGCTACGAACTCATGCGCTCGCTGACCGACGGTGAACTGGACGACTACTTCGACGCCGCGATGGCCCTGGAGTCGCGGCTTTTCGACGTCTCGACGGGCTTCGCCCAGGACTTCGACTTCGACCGCGCCAACGACACCCTGGAACAGGTCATCACCCTGAACCGGACCCGGCGCGCCATCGCCGACCGCGAACTGGCCCACCCGGACCTCCCCGACGACCTGCGGACTCGCCTGACCGCCGCGCGCGACGACGCGTCCGGGTTCGTCTACGTCGTCCAGGGCCGGATCTACCAGAACTACGCGGAAGAACAGCTCACCACCGGCGACGTGCGGGGCGCGCTCGCTCACCTGGACCAGGCCCGGCACTGCTACCAGGATCTCCGCGACGCGTCGCTGCCGCAGAGCGAATTCGCCAAGCTCGCCGGTGCCCTCACCTGGGCGAAAACGAAGTTCTTCGAGGCGAACACCGCACTGCAGCAAGGAAAGTACGAGGTCGCCAAGGAAGGTTTCCGGCAAGTGGACGCCATGTGCGAGGAGATCCTCCGGGAGATCGAGCGGGCCGCCCACGACCCCAACCCCCGGATACTGGCGATGATCAAGGACTCCCAACGCGAGTTCACCGCGCAGCAGCAGTACACGCAGGTGATGCTCCGGTACTCGGATTTCTTTTGCCGTGTCCAATCCGGCGATTGCGAATACGCCGTCGAACGCGCTGGTGAAGCCGTGTCGATGTACGAAACCTGGCTCCGGACCGCGGTGAGCGACAAACTCCCGCGCCGCGTGCAGAACCTGCGTGAAACCGAACTCGAATACTTCAAAGGCTGGCTGGCGTGGGCCAACGCCGAGTACTCCCTCGAGAAGACCCAGTGGGGCGAATGCTTCGGGTACATCAAAGACGCGCGGCGCCACTGGTTCCGCAGCAGTGACATGGCCTTGCGGCACGCGCTGCGCGGGGTGATGTCGCCGCAGTTCGAAACCGCGAACACCGAAATGCTGCTGCAGAGCACCTGGCGCCGTTGCCGGAGCGAACAGGAGTTGCACGAACGGATCAAGGCCCTGCGGCGGGAAGCCCAGCCGTTAGGGAATGTCTTTCATCTATCTTCGTCCTCGTCGGCAGGAGACATCGTGAACAACGAAACCAACAACCTCAACTTCTCCGGCCCGGTCAACGCAGGCTCGATCGGCGGCAAGCACAACAAGGTGACGGCCGACCGGATCGGCGGCGACCAGAACGTCGCCAACATGGCCGACCTCCGTGTCCTCGCCACCGAACTCGCCGAACTCCGCCACGTCATCGCCGCCGGCGCCCGCACCGACGACGAAAAGGCCGCCGTCGAAGAAATCGCCCTCGCCGAACAAGACGCCCGCGGCGGCGACGAAAAAGGCGCCCGCCACCACCTCGCCGCCGCCGGCCGCTGGGCTCTCTCCGTCGTCGAAAAGCTGGCGCTGCCCGTCGCCGAAGCCGCCATCAAAGCCAGCCTCACCTGATTCCAGACTCAAGGCGTGACCTACCAGCCATGCACATCGAAGCCATTCGCCAAGAACGGCACTGGCCAGAAAAGCACGCCAGATCGCAGCAGCTATGACGACCTGCGCCAGGTCGTCCTGTCTTCCTAACTCGCGGCAGCCGACACGCGCACGGGAAAGGCGGACATGCGTGCACAGAACGCCCACATAAGCGCTCAGGCTGCACGCGGGTGCGCGTGGAATGCACTCGGGTGTCCACAGACTGCACACACACGTGCGCGGGTGGCGCCGCGCGGTGGGGGCCGGCCTCCGGCCGTAGGCCCGGGCGCCGCGACTCACCCGGAGCCCACGGACGAACCCACCGTGGGGTGCCGCGAGGACACCCCACGGTCGAGCTATGGCCCCTGCTCAGTAGATGTTGGAGGGGCGCACCATGCCTTCGGCGAGGTCGCCGAAGCCTGGTGCCATGATCGCGCCCGGGTTCCCGAGCACTTCCTCGACGACGAGCGTCTCGGTGGTGAGCAGCAGTGCCGCGATCGACGCCGCGCTCTGCAGCGCGGACCTGGTCACCTTCAGCGGGTCGATGACCCCGAAGGCGAACATGTCGCCGTACTCGCCGGTCAACGCGTTGAAGCCTTCACCGAGCTCCATCGAGGTGACGCGGTCGAGCACTTCCTGGCCGTCGTAGCCGGCGTTGATCGCGATCCACCGGAGCGGTTCCGCGAGCGACTGGCACACGATGTCGCGGCCGATCGCGGCGTCGCCGGTGAGGTCGAGGGCGCGCGCCGCCGACTCCGCCTGCACGAGCGCGGTGCCACCACCGGCGACGACGCCGTCCTCGATCGCGGCCCGGGTCGCGGACAGCGAGTCCTCGACGCGGTGCTGCTTCTCCTTCAGCTCGACACCGGTCGCGGCGCCGACGTGGATCACCGCGACGCTGCCGGAGAGCCGCGCGATCCTGGCCTGCAGGTTGTCCTGGTCGTGCTCGTTCTCGGCACGCTCCAGTTCCCGCTTGATCTGTTCGATGCGCGCCGAGACCATCCTGTCCTCGCCCGCCCCGCCGACCAGGGTGGTGCTGCTCTCGGTGATGGTGATCCGGCGGCAGCGCCCGAGGTTCTCCAGCCGCACCGAGTCGAGCGAGCGGCCGGAGTCGTTGGTGATGACGTCGCCCGCGGTGAACACGCCGAGGTCTTCGAGTTCGGCGACGCGCCGGTGCCCGAACCCGGGCGCCCGCACCACCACGGAGGCGAAGGTGCTGTGGACGTTGTTCGCCACCAGCATGCCCAGCGCCGGCCCGTCGACGTTCTCGGCGAGGATCACCAGTGGGCTGCCCGTGCGCTGCACCTGCTCCAACACCGGCATCAGCATCTGGACGCGCGAGATCTTTTCGTTGGTGAGCAGGATGTACGGGTTCTCGAAGACCGTCTCCATCCGCTCCTTGTCCTGCGCCATGTACGGCGAGATGTAGCCGTTGTCGAACTCGACGCCGTCGACGAAGCTGACGTCCAGCCCGAACGCGGGCGACTCCTCGACGGTGACGACACCGCTTTCCCCGACGCGCGCCATCGCCTCGGCGATGACCTCGCCGATCTCGGCGTCGTTGTTGGCGGACAGCGTCGCGACGTGGGCCAAGTCGGCCTGGCCGTTGACCTCCTTGGCCCGTTCGCGCAGCTTGTCGATCACCGCGGCCACGGCCTGCTGGATCCCGGTCTTCAGCACCATCGGGTTGGCGCCCTCGTCGACCGCCCGGAGCCCTTCCCGCACGATCGCCTGTGCCAGCACCGTCGCCGTCGTCGTGCCGTCACCGGCGACGCCGTTGGTCTTCATGGCGACTTCCTTGACCAGCTGGGCCCCCATGTTCGCGAAGGGGTTGCGCAGCTGGATCTCCTTGGCGATGGTCACGCCGTCGTTGGTGATCGTCGGCGCGCCGGTCAGCTTCTCGATGACGGCGTTGCGCCCTTTCGGGCCCAAGGTCACCTTCACCGCGTCGGCGAGCGCGTTGACGCCCGCCTCCAGCAGCTGCCGCGCCTCGACGTTGAACCGCAGGTCTTTGGCCATGTCCGTACTACCTCTTCATGTCGTCGCGGTGGATGAAACCGATCAGGGGACGAGGATCGCCCGGCCTCGCACGTGACCCTCGTCGAGATCCTTGAGGGCACGGGCGTACTCGGCGAGCGGGTAGGTGCTGGTGTGCAGCGCGACCTTGCCCTGCGCGGCGAGCACCATGAGCTCGGCCAAGTCGTTGTAGGAGCCGACGAGGTTGCCGATGAAGTTGATCTCGGTGGAGATGATGTCGATCGTCGGGACCTGCAGCTTCCCGCCGTATCCGATGACGTAGTAGTTCCCGGCGCGGCGCAGCATGGCGACACCGTCCTCGATGGCACCGCCCTCGCCGACGAAGTCGATGACGGCTTCGGCGCCGTTGCCGCCGGTCAGCTCCAGCACGGCGTCGACCTGCCCGCCGTCCGCGGTGATCAGGTGCTCCGCACCCAGTTCACCGGCGAGCTTGAGGGCTTCCGGCGACCGGTCGACCACGATGATCTCCGCGGAGCTGAGCGCCTTGAGCACCTGGACACCGATGTGCCCGAGGCCGCCGGCGCCGATCACCACGGCCTTGTCACCCGGCCGCAGGAACAGCGCGGCCTTGCGCACCGCGTGGTACGCCGTGAGCCCCGCGTCGGCCAGCGCGGCCACGTCGACCGGCTGCAGCGAGGTGTCGAGCTTGACCACCGCGCGGGCGTTGGTCTTGATCAGCTCGGCGTACCCGCCGTCGGTGTCGATGCCGGGGAACAGCGAGTTGACGCAGTGCACGTCGTCGCCGTCACGGCACGCGCGGCAGAGCCCGCACGTCGCCAGCGGGTGCAGGATGACCGGGTCGCCGACGGAGATCCCCGACACGGCGCTGCCGACCTCGTGCACCCAGCCCGCGTTCTCGTGGCCGAGGGTGTACGGCAATGTGACGCCCGACTTCTGCTCCCACTGGCCTTCGATGATGTGCAGGTCGGTCCGGCAGACACCGGCGCCCCCGACCTTCACGATCACGTCGAGCGGTGAGCTCACCTGAGGATCGGCCACCTCGACCAGCTCGGGTTCCCGGTCGTACTGGCTCAGCTGTACCGCCTTCATCCCTTCGCCTCCTCTGCCATGCGCTGCAGCCGGGTGTCCAGGAGACCCCGGCACAATCCGGAGTTGCCGTCGATGCTGATCCGTACCGCCTTGGCGAACCGCAGCCGCGCGGGGAGCTGGTCGGCGGGGACCCGCTCGCCCGTGCTCTCCACGAACAGTGGCTCGCCGGGGTCGTTCGAGATCCCCAGGTCGGCACGGCGCCGGAGCAGGCTTTCCCGCTCGGGCGAGTCCGGGACGTCGCCGAGCTTGGTCTCGGCGAGCGCGTCCACTTGCCAGCCCGAACGGATGAGCTGGCGGCAGGTCCGCTCAAGGCAGGCCAGGTGTGCCTTGCGCTGGAAGGTCAACCGCAGCTCCTCCAATTCGTCCCGGGTGGTCCCGGCGCCCTGTCCGGGGAACGCCGATCCGAAGCTCTCCTGCGCGGCGACGCCGGCGTTGATCTCCTCGGAGGCGAAGTGGTCCGCGAGCTCGACGCGGGCCGTCTCGATCCCGGGCACCGCGAGCACCGCGTCATGCGCGTCCGCCACCATCAGGTAGGCGAAGTTCGGCGCGCAGAAGTAGGTCGGCAGCCGGAGCAGCACGTGCACCTCGTGCCCGCCGGTTTCGAGGCCGCGCACACTCAGCGCCGCCACGAACCCGAGCTCGGTGACCGGCTGGTCGAGCTCCGGGTCGATGACCGTGTCCAGCGCCTTCCACGCCCGCATGGCGAGGGTGTCCCGCATGGCGGTCGTCATGCCGGGACCTTGGGCGCGGAGCCGACTGCCTCACCGCTGTCGACGGGCGCGTCGGCCACCCGCAGTGACTCGGGCACCTCGATGTCGTACAGCTTGGCGGCGTTGAGGCCGAGGATCTTCCGCTTGATGTCCGGGGTGAGCACGCCGTACTCGGACTGCATGTCCTCGGGGATCTGGAAGTCCACAAAGGCCTCGACGAGCCATTTCGGGCTCCAGATGGCGTAGTCGCTCGCGAAGGTGATCCGGTTCTCGTCCAGCCAGTACAGCAGTTCCCCGATGATCTGGGCGAAGTAGCGCGGCCGGGAGTGGATGAACGGCATCGCGACCGCGAGGCCGCCGTAGACGTTCGGCTCCTGCGTGGCGATCCAGCAGAAGTCCTCCAGCCGCGGCAGGCCGACGTGCTCGACGATGAAGTTGAGGTTCGGGAACGCGCTGGCGGCCTCGTCCACGTCGGCGACGTCGAAGGCGTCGCGGTTCAACGGGTAGATGGTCGGACCCTTGTGCACGTGGATGTTCTTGATGCCCAGCGATTCACACTTCTCCAGGTAGCGGTACGCCCACGGGTCGGACAGCTTCCAGCCCTTGGAGTCGCCCTTCCACTCGGCCGTGTAAAGCTTGACACCCTTGAGGTTCCAGCGTTCCGCGAGCTGTTCGAGGCGGTCGATGCCGGCTTCGCCGTCACGCGGGTCGAACGCGCCGTTGACGATGAACTTGCCGGGGTTGCGCTCCGCGACGGCTCCGTCGTCTTCGGTGGTGTTGAACCCGTTGACGTAGAAGTCGGACAGGTAGGTCGGCTGGAAGATCGCCTTGTCGACGTAACCCGTTTCGAACAGGTCGTGGATCATCGTCTCCTCGGAGTACTTGCCGAACTTCTCGAGCGTCCAGACCCACCCTTCCGGGCTGAGGTTCCGGTGGTAGTCGTAGAAGCACTCGATGAAGCCCTTGCCGTACCGGTTCGACTGGTTGGCCGGACTGCCATCCCAGAAGTGCACGTGGCTGTCGACGATGAAGTAGTTTTCGCCATCTTTGCTGTACATCTTCCAACCTCTTATCCATTGAGCTGTCGCGGTGGAAAAGGGGCCGCGGCGCGGGAGACCGCGGCCCCTTGCAACTACAAACCTCTTGCCGTGCAACGATCTCTCAGTCGACAACCTTCAGGTCGAAGTCGATGTACTCGGCCGCGTCCTCGGGGTTGGCGAACAGGATCGTCTGGTCGTCGAGGTGGACCATGCGGCCGTAGTGGGTCGACATGATCTCTTCGAAGTCCGGCTGGGTGAAGTCGAAGCCGATGGCCTCGGAGATCTCGTCCCAGTCGAAGATGATCTTGTTCTTGCCGTCCACGCGGATCATCGACGGGTACTCGACGACCTCGACGTCTTCCTTGCCGCGCATGATCTCCGCGACCACGTAACCGTTCTGGTTGTTCATCAGGGTCACCCCGCACATGTTCGACGACGTGCGGTTCACCTCGTACTGCCTGCTGGAGGTCACAGTTCGAGTCCCTTCGGTTCGGAGAGCTGGAGGTCGGTCAGGAGCGTCCGGAACCCGTCGACGGCGGCGTCCCACGACTCGGCGAAGGTGATGACCTTCTCCGTCGGCTGCGACCAGATCGGCTGGAGCTCCCGAGCGGCCTTCACACTCTGCGGGACCCAGACGTCGAGCCAGCCCTGCATGACCTCGCGGTTGGCCGCGGAGTGCTCGTCGTCGTTCGTCAGCATCGTGAACAACGCCTTGGTGTAGCGGCGATCCCGGTCGTAGTCGTGCTCGCCGGCACCGACCACGGTCGGGGTGACGTAGTCGCCGTTGCGCGCGGCGATCTGCATCACCAGGTGGCTGCGGAACAGCACCCCGACGAGGGATTCGTAGACCACGTTGGCGGCGAACAGGGACTCGGCCCAGTCACCGACCGCGGTGATCCGCTCGACGTTCTCACGGACACCCTGCCACTCCGGCGCGGACTGCCAGGTCGCCTTGTGCACCGAGCCGTCGAACTCGATCTCCGACTCGCTCAGGTCCAGGTTGTACAGCGCCAGGTCCTGGGCGAAGCGGAGCTTGTGCACACAGTTGACCGCGATCGCGTTGTTGATCATGTTCGTCGGGGCGGACCGCTGCTCGGCGAGGAACACGTGCATGCCCAGGCCGTGCTCGGCGTGCATCCACGCGCCGACGTGGTGCTCGACGAACTTGATCCAGCTCGGGGTCCAGTGCTTGTAGGCGCCGGCGCCCTTCGCGTTCTCCAGGGTCAGCTGGATCTGCCGCACCGTGTTGGCGTTGTTGCGGTAGATCGTCTGTTCCCATTCCTCGTTGGGGTCGAGGAACTTGTGCCAGTCGGACGACTTGATCGTCGTCCACTCGTGCGGGTAGCCACCGGGGCCGTCGGCGAAGCCGTAGAGCCAGCCCTGCGCGAGGTGGCGTTCCGGGTCCGGCTGCACGTCGAGGGTGACGTCCTCGTACATGGTCGCGCGGAGCTTCTTCGGCTTGAAGTAGTTGTAACTCCGGCTCTTGGAACTCGGGAACTCCCGAAGCCCGGCTTCCGCGCCGGTGAATTCGGGTTTCGGGAAACTCTGCTCGGTCGCCTGCTGTGGTTCGACTTTTTCCGCGCTGACCATGAGCACACCTCTCTGTGTGTATGTGCCACTCCGCTCGAGGACGCTCAGTCCTCGGCAGCGGCGGTGATGGTGAACTTGTCGTAGTAGATCTGGTCCTTGGGCACGCCCATGGTCTCCAGCAGCGGCATCGCGGCGTCGATCATGGGCGGCGGGCCGCACAGATAGACGTCGCACTCGGCGAGGTTCTCCTCGCACCGCTCCAGCACCGCGGTCACCAGGCCGGTCTCGCCCTCGGCCCCCTCGGCGGGCCAATCCTCCGGCCAGGACTCCGAAAGGCAAGGCACGAAACGGAACTTCGGCAGCCGCCGGGTGAGCTCGGCCATCTCCTCGTGGTGGAAGAGATCCTTTTCGGTCCGGGCCCCGTAGTAGTAGACCGCCTCCCGTTCGTTGCCGCTTTCGGCCATCTGACCGAGCAGCGACAGGATCGGCGACATCCCCGCGCCACCACCGATGAAGACCAGGCGGCGGTCCGAGCTGACCCGCAGGGTGAACGTCCCGTAAGGACCGGTGACCGTGAGCGGGTCGCCGGGCTTGAGCGTTCCTTCGAGCAGGCTGGAGAACTTGCCGCCGGGGTACCGCTTGATGATGAATTCGAGGATGCCTTCGGCCACGGTGATGTTGGCCATCGAGAACGACCGGTGCTCGTCGGTGCCGGGGATCGCGATGTCCACGTACTGCCCGGGGTGGAACCGCAGCCCGGCGTTGTCGGTCATCTTCAGCCGCACGAGCGAGATGTCGTGCGTCAGCGCGGTGATCGACTCGACCTCGGTCTGCGCGGTCACCACCGGGAGCCCGGACCTGATCATGTCTTCGTCGTAGTTGACCAGTTCGATTTCGAGATCGCTGTAGGCGTGTCCCCGGCACAGCAGGACAAAACCTTCGTCGCTCTCGTAGTCGGCCAGCGCGAACGTCGAGTACCGGTCCATCTGGAGGTCACCCTCCAGCAGGAAGGACTTGCACGCCGAGCACTGCCCTTCCTTGCAGCCGTGCATCAGCATGACGCCTTGCCGGAACGCCGCGTCGAGGATGGTCTCGTCCTCGTCGGCCTCGATGTCGATGCCTACCGGCTCGAACCGGACCTTGTGGGTTTCGCCCATGAACGCCACTCCCAGTTTGTGTAGGGCATGCGGAACCGGGTGGAACGGTGGCGGCCGGGGCGCAGAAGCACCGGCCGCCACCGGGCTGTCCGATCGGATCGATCGCTTCAGCTAAACCGGAGTGACGTTCTTGTTCGCCCGGTACGCGGCGAGGTGTGCTTCGCGTTCGGTGTCGGACATCTTGTTCAGCGCGACCTTGGGGCTGCCGAAGGGAATCCCGCGCACGTCGTCGAGCGTCCACAACTTCTTCGGGTCGTCGAGGTCGAGGTGCGGCTGCGGGATGAGCGTGTTCCCGTCGTCCCGCACGTAACCCAGGTCCGAGATGATGTCGGCCAGGTCCTGCCCGTCGTAGAGCGTCTCCCACTCACGCTTTCCGGTGAGCCGGCCCATGCTCGGGGTGTCGCGGCCTTCGTAGGTCGGCCGGAACGCCGTGGTGTCGGTCCACGCGCAGGTCTCGGAGCAGTAGGTGCGCCACTCGCCGTCGACCTTCTCCGCCACCAGGTCCTCACGGATGAGGCACGGGACCATGCAGGTCCAGCAGCGGTGGGGGTACTCGTAGCCGACGTCCTCGAAGGCGATCGGCTTGTTCTTGCCCGGGTAGCGCAGGCGGCTGTAAGCCTCCCACCACTTGCCGAACTGGTTGTACCAGCCCGGGTACTTGGACTCGAACCACTCGAAGTCCTTGTCCGTCATCGGGTCGATGCGCCAGTAGTTGACCGGCCAGCCGGTGGCGAAGAACTGCGCGACGCGGTGGACGTAGAACCCGTTGATGATCCGGTCCCAGGCCTTCTCGACCAGGTCGTGCGGGATCTTCAGGCCGTACTTCTCCAGCGGGATGAGGTACGAGCGGTAGTAGTCGTCGTAGATCCACCGGCGCCACATTTCGGCGTAGCTGTCGCGGTCCTTGCGACGGTCCTTCGTGCCGTACTCGATGAAGGTGCCGATCGCGGCGTCGACCACGCAGTGGTTGTTCCACCACGCGTAGCGGAGGTCGCGCTCGAGCAACTGACGGTTGTCTTCGTCGGCGAGCGCCATCAGCAGAATGGAGTAACCGTTGCTGATATGGCGTGATTCGTCCGACTGGACGGAGTGGAAAACCGTCGGCAGCAGGTAGTCGCCGTTGGCGGCCGCCTCGGATGGCATAGCGACGAACAGCGTGTTGGTGAACGCCGTCTCGGCGACCACCGTCAGGTAGATGTTCGCCGCGGTGATCGCGTCACCGGTGATGAAACCTTCGCCGAACTGACGGCCGATCGTGCCGCAGTAGCTGTTGGAGAACGCTTTTTCAGTGATGTCGAACCCGGCGGGGTCGATGTAGTGGTTCATGTACAGGCGCTTGAGGTTCATCTGGATCGTCGAGTGCCGGACCTCGTCGATCATCTGCACCGCGAGGCCGTTGTGGACCTCGGGGTTGGGGACCGCGTCGATGGCCAGCGGCATCGCCCGGGCCGCCGAGATCTCCGGGAACGGGATGATCGAAAGGAACAGCTTCTGCCATTCCATCCAGCGTTCCTGGACCTGGCGGAACATGTTCCCGCGGATCGCCCCGTCCATCGCGCCGAAGACGCGGTTGTCCTTCTCCTCCTCCATGGGGAAGTAGGAGCGGAGGATCTGCTTCAGCGGGTCCTTTTTCGGGGCCTTGTCGAACTTGTAGTCCGTCCCGAATCGTTTCGCGGGCGTGGCGAACGTGGGATCCCAAGACAATTCGGTGATCTTCTTGTGCGCTTTGCTCAGACTTTGTCGGCTCACGCCATACCTCCGTGCTCGGTTGCAGCTCGGCTTCGCTCGCGCTTCTCGCGGGTGACCCGGACACACCTCGCGGTACATCCGGATGGAGCTCTCACGGCGCCGTCCTGGTAAGTCGAATCACACATCGATCACCGGAGTCGTGCGGTCTCATTGTGAGACAATCAGGGGCTTGCCCTCCGGCGTACTCTCGACACCGACACAGCGCTGTGCCGCGCCTTCAAGCTGCCAAGTCTTCGAGGTGCACAGCGGACGCCAGGCTCGGAGGTGGCTCGTTGGCGGATTCGTACGAGCGTGGGTCCGCGCTGGGGGTGCTCGCCGAGGCGCGGGAGCGTTTCCTGAGCGCGGAATCGGTCGACGCACACGCTGTACGCGGCACGATTTTGGCTTCCTGGTGGCGATCTCGCACCTGGAACGTCGCCGCGGACCATGTCGAATCGCCATACGTCAAAGACCCCAACCTGGAAACCCCGTTGAGTCAGAGCGCGGGCCCGGTGCTGAGCCGGCTGCAGGAGCAACTGAACGGCTCCGCGGTCAGTGTCATTCTCACCAACGACAGCGGTCTCGTCCTCGAACGGCGTACCGACGATCCCGCGCTACAGCGCCATCTTGATCGCGTGATGCTCGCGCCGGGGTTCAGTTACGCGGAGGAGTTCGTCGGTACCAACGGGATCGGCACCGCCCTGGAGGGCAGGCAGCCGACGCTGGTGTACGGGCACGAGCACTACGCGGAGAATCTCGACATGCTCGGCTGCGCCGGGGTGCCGATCCGGCACCCGATTTCGGGTCAGGTCGTCGGGCTGCTCGACCTCACCAGTTGGCGGCGTGACGCCGGGCCGCTCTTGATGACACTGGCGAAGGCCACCGCCCAGGACATCGAGCACGAGCTCACCACGCAGGTCGGCATCCGCGAGCTGAGTTTGTTCACCGAGTACCTGCGGGCGTGCCGCCGCGGCCAGGGGATCGTCTTCGCGGTCAACAACAGCCTGGTCATGCTGAACGAACACGCGCGGCGGCTGCTCGCCCCGGAGGATCAGGCGGCGATGCTCGCCAAGGCCGCCGAGGTGCTGACGGCGCGGCGCCCCACGACGATCTCCATGAGTCTCCCGAGCGGCGCCGAGGCGAAGCTCTCCTGCACACCGGTGTCGAGTGAAGCGGGCCCGGCGGGTGGGGTCGTCCGGGTGAAGCTGACCCGCGAATCCGACCTGCCGGCGACGGCCATCCCGGCGCAGAACACCCTCCTGCCCGGGCTCGTCGGCTCAGGCGCGCTCTGGCTGCGCGCCTGCAACGACGCCCGGATCCACCAGCGTGAGGGCGAATGGGTGGTCCTCGAGGGCGAGGCGGGCACCGGCAAGCTGGCCATCGCCCGCGCCGTGCACACCCGGCACGACCCGGCCGCGCCGTTCACCGTGCTCGACCTCGCCGACATGAGCTCCCCCGAGGGCATCTTCCAGCGGCTCGCCGAGGTGCTCAACGACGAGCGCGGCACCGTGGTCCTGCGCCACCTGGACAAGCTGCCCGCCGAACACGCGCCGACGCTGACCTCGATGCTCGACGTCGCGCGCAACCGGCAACAGTCCTCGGGCGAAGGCCCTTGGGTGGTCGCGACGGCGGCGGAGGCCAACGAGCACGTCGTCGACATCCTCGCCTGCTTCCCCCGGACGGTCCCGGTGCCGCCGCTGCGCCACCACATCGAGGACCTGCGGGAACTCGTCCCGTTCCTGCTGCTCAAGCTCGGCCAGGACACGCGCCTGACCTGCTCCCCCGCCGCGCTGCAGGTGCTGCTGCGGGCCAAGTGGCCCGGCAACGTCAACCAGCTCAAGCAGGTCCTGCGCAAGGTCGAAAAGCGGCGCCGGGCCGGCACCATCGAGCCCGAGGACCTGCCGCCGGAGTGCCGGACGGTGCTCCGCCGCATCCTGAGCCCGCTGGAATCCATGGAACGCGACGCGATCGTGCGCGCGCTCCTGGACGCCGAGGGCAACAAGGCCCGCGCCGCCGGCGCGCTCGGCATGTCCCGCGCCACCATCTATCGCAAGATCCGCGAATACGGTATCGACGTACCCCGGTGACCCTGCACGTGCGGGTATCCCGCGCGCCCGCGTGTGCACTCCACGCACACGTGTGTGCAATCTGTGCGCACTCGTGTGCAGTCTGTGCACAGGTCAGCGGACTTACCCGGCCTACCCGGCTTACTCGGCGGCGGAGACCTCGGCGACAAAGCGGACG
>Ga0247768_1000182_pt1 | contig 23178 bp, 24 predicted proteins | sample UWRJL016104C6_FD_179944 | JGI IMG/M metagenome (GOLD analysis project Ga0247768, IMG submission 179944) | Plant litter microbial communities from Arlington Agricultural Research Station in Wisconsin, United States - UWRJ-L016-104C-6 | ecosystem: Environmental > Terrestrial > Plant litter >... | reverse complement strand
CAATCGACGCCGCCGCCCTGCGCTCCTGCACCACGCCACCCCTGGCCGTCCGTCGCCTCCCCTTGTGAGCGTTGCGGCCGGTTATTGACAAGTGAGGCAAAGGTGTCCCGGCGAGCCTTCGTCGGCATGCCCTGAAGGGAGCCTTGAGGGACCTAGAGTCCCTCAAGGCTCCCTTGACGGCATCGCCCCAAGCGCCCAGGGTCGTGAAGGGCTGGTTTGCGGCGTCAGACGCGAGGAAGCGGGCTCTCGCGAAGCGAACACACCGCGAAAGTCACGACACCTTTGCCCTTCCCCTCAATAGAACCGGCCGCAACGCTCACAAGGCCTAGACCCGCAAGCCGTTGAAGACGACGGAAAGCAGGCGGGTGGTTTCCTCGGGTGTGGCGTGTTCGACGGCGAGGGCGACGCCGTGGCCGAGCCGGAGCAGGTCGACCACGGTCACGTCGGGCCGGACGAGACCGGCCTCCTGCGCGGCCCTCAGCACCGCGCCCGCGGCGTCGCGCATTCTGTTCATGCACCAGACGAAGGTCTCCGACCCCTTTTCGATCGAAGCCTTGAGCGTCGTCGCGAGCCCGCGATTCTGGGCTGACCAGGCCACTTGCTCGCGGATCCAGGCCTCCAGCGCCTCGCCGGGCGGCAACTCCTCGGTGAACTTGAGCGCCCGGTCGCTCAGTTCCGCGATCTCACCGCGGTAGACGGCCTCGATCAGCGTTTCCCGCGTCGGGAAGTGGCGGTAGAGCGTTCCCGCGCCGACACCGGCGCGTTTGGCGATGTCGTCCAGCGGCGCGCCCGGGCCGTGCTCTTTGAACGCGTCGCGCGCCACGGCGACGATGCCGTCGTAGTTGCGGCGGGCGTCCGCGCGCATGGGGCGAGCCGGGTCGGCGATCACCATCGAGCACCTCCTGCTCCCAAGAAGCGGAGAGTTTCTCCGAATATCACTTGCAAGACCGGAGACACTCTCCATATCATCTCGTCGCGTACCAATCGGAGAGTTTCTCCGCTTAACCTCGTCGTAACTGGAGTATCCCTTGACCGAGCGGACCCTGCCAGCACCACCCGTGCCCATCCCCGCGTCACCGGCGCGGTTGCGGCCCCGGCTCGTCCTCGCCCTTGTCCTCACCTGCCAGCTCATGCTCATCCTCGACGCGACCGTGATGAACGTCGCGCTGCCCAAGATCCAGGCTGACCTGGGGTTCTCCCCCACCAGCCTGTCGTGGGTGATGAACGCCTACAGCCTCGCCTTCGGCGGCCTCCTGCTCCTCGGCGGCCGGGCGGGCGACCTCTTCGGCCGGCGCCGGATGCTGGTCCTCGGCGCCGCGCTGTTCACCGCGGCCTCGCTGGCCGGAGGCCTCGCCGACTCGGCGGCGCTCCTGGTCGCGGCACGTGTCGCACAGGGCATCGGCGCCGCGGCGGCCGGGCCGAGCACCTTGGCCTTGATCGCGACGACCTTCAGCGAGCGACGCGAACGCGTCCGTGCCCTGGCACTGTTCTCCGCCATGTCCAGCGGTGGCTTCGCGATCGGACTGATCCTCGGCGGCCTGCTGACGGAGTGGTTCTCGTGGCGCGCGGTGCTCTTCATCAACGTGCCGTTAGGCGCCGCGATCGTCGCGCTGGTGCCGAAGTTCGTCCCCGCACCGCCGCGCCGCCAAGCCCACCTCGACCTGCCTGGCGCGCTCACCGGGACGGCCGGGGTCGCCTCGCTCGTCTACACCTTCATCCGCGCGGCGACCTACGGCTGGGGCGACACGACCGTCCTGATCACGCTCGCCGCGGGGATCGTGCTGCTCACCGCGTTCGTCTTCATCGAGCGAAGCGCCACACAACCGTTGGTACCGCTCAGGCTCTTCGCCGACCGCGACCGCGCGGCCGCCTACGTCAACTTCTTCTTCGGGCCGATGGCGATGATGTCGATGTTCTTCTTCCTCACCCAGTTCCTCCAGGAGGTCAGCCACTTCGCGGCGCTGGAAACCGGGTTCGCGTTCCTGCCGATGGCCGCCGCGATGTTCGGCATGGTCCGGTTCATCCCGAAACTGCTCCCCCGCTTCGGCCCGAAGCCGCTCACGCTGGCGGGGACCACGTTGATGATCATCGGCTTGGCCTGGCTGACGCGGCTCTCCCCCGAAAGCGAGTACCTGACGAGCCTGCTCGGGCCGATGGTGCTCCTCGGGCTCGGCGGTGGCCTGGCGTTCTCGCCGCTCAACATCATCGTCATGTCGACCGTGCGCCCCGAGGAGAGCGGCGCGGCGGGCGGGGTGCTGCAGACTTCGCAGCAGGTGGGCGCGACCCTCGGCCTCGCCATCCTCGTCACCGTCTTCGGGACTTCGGCGCGTCACGCCGCCGAAGCGGGCGCCTCACCGGAGAACGCGCTGGTGACCGGCATGACCGACGCCTTCGTGACCTCGGCGTCCATCGCCACGCTGACCTTCCTGGTGGCGCTCACCTTCCGGAAGCTCAGAGCTTCCGGCCGTCCTTGACCCGGTGGCTGACCCGGCGCTCGACCAGGAACGAGACGAACGGGACACAACCGGCGAGCAGCACCAGCACCGTGCCCTTGATGGACCAGCGGGCCTTGAGGGCGAGGTCGATCGTCAGGACCAGGTAGACCATGTAGATCACGCCGTGGATCGGCGAGTAGATGGCCGACGGCTCCGGGTTGTCGAAGGCGTACCGCAGGATCATCACGAAGCAGAGCCCGAGCAGGCCGACCCCCGTCACGTACGCGGCCGTGCGGAAGCGCACCAGCGGCCCGTTCAGCGCGGCGGCGGAACCGGCGGGCGTGACGTCATCAGTTCGCGTGGTCATGATCGTTCGGGAACCTCTCTCGGCTGCTCTACTCGTCCTGGGAGTTCAATTCCGCGAGGTAGCGGTTGTACGCGGCGAGTTCGTCGTCGTCCTCGACCGGGACCGCCGCGGGACGCGGGGTGCGCGGCGGCGGGGGCGAAGGGGGCGGTGTCAGGGCTTCGGGCCGGGCATCGGCCTCTTCGGCCCGCAGGCGCAGCTGGCGGATCCGGTAGAACATGAACGCCGGGAACAGCCCGAACAGCGGCCATTGCAGCACGTACCCGAGGTTCTGGAAGGTCCCGCTGGCCGAGGAGAACCGCTCCCACTGCCACCAGGCGAGCCCGCAGCACACGATCATGCTGGACACGCAGGCACCGGCTATCGCGAGTCGGCGCGACGTACGCGGGCTTACTGACACGTCCCGACGCTAGCACCCGGGGCGTTGTGAGCTCACCCTCAGTCCCGCCGGCCCGGTGCTCAGCCCCGGATTTTGACGGTTTGGGCGGCTTTGGCGTATCCGTCCGCGAGCCCGAAGACCTTCTGCGCGTATTCGGTCGAGTTGTTGTAAGAGAGGATCCCCGCCCACCAGCCCGACGCGCTGGCCATGTCCCGGCCACCGGTGCACAGGTAGCGGCCAGCGGCGAGCGCGGCGTCGTCGATCTGCTGCGGGTCGCCGAGCCCGTCGCCGTTCCCGTCGGACGCCCACTTGTTCCAGGTGCCGGGGATGAACTGCATCGGCCCGACCGCCCGGTCGGTCGTCGGGTCGCCGTCGAGCCGCCCGCCGTCGGTGTCGCCGATCGCCTTGACGCCGGGCGAACCGTCGAGAGGCACGCCGATGATGGGCTTGGACGGCCGCCCGTCGGCGCCGAGCTTCGCGCCGCCGTACTGGCCGTGGTTCGACTCGATGCGGCCGATCCCGGCCAGCGTCGCCCACGAAAGCCGGCAACCCGGGTCGACGGCCCGCATGGTCAGCTCCGCTTTGCCGTAGGCCACCAGTGCCCTGGCCGGGACGCCGGAGACAGGCGCGACCAGTGCGGCCCACGAGCCCAGCGGATCGGGGCCGGACGGGGTTTGCCGCTCGGGTGCGGGCTGTTCCGCGCCACCACCGGCGACGGTGGCGTTGATCGGGGCCACCGAGCCGACTTCGACCTGGACCGCGGGGACTTCGAGCGCGGGGATCTCCGTCGTCGTGGGGCTCGCCACCGGTGCTGTCGCCCGGGTGACCACCCACACACCGCCGCCCGCGAAGGCCAGCACGGCGATCACGATCGCCAGCCTGACCAGTACCGCTACGCCGGCGCGCGAAGCCTTGGGGGGAACAGGAGGCTTTTCGGGCACACCGGCAGCCTGGTCCTCAACTTCGGGCATGCCCACGAACGAATTCCTCCAGCCGGTCGAGCGTCTTGATCCAGTAACGAGCCCGCGCAGGTTAGCGTTACGCGGGCCGTTCGCTCGTCGTCGGCGCGCCGGGTTCCACCCGGCCGTGTTCGTGGTGCGGCTGAGGAGACTTGTGAGCGTTGCCGCCGGTTAGAACCGGCCGGAACGCTCACGACGTCGGTGAGGGGCTAGGCGGACTTCTGCTGCCTGGCGAGCCGGGCGACGCACCAGGCGGGCGCGCTGCCGCGGCGGAGGTGCTGCAGGACGGTCATCGGGCCGAGCCGGCGGCTCAGGTCCGACGGCGAAAGGCCCGCCGCGCGGTAGTCGAGGGCACGCTGGTCGAGCGGGCTGATGCCCGCGTCCCACCACAGCTCCGCTTCGTCGACGTCGCCGACCATCTGCCACCAACCGGCCGCGGCCGTCAGCAGCTCACGCGGGACTTCCGGCAACCGGCGGCGCATCGCGTCGAGGTAGCCGGGATCGGTGGAGTCCACCGGTGCCCACCGGGACGACCCGGTGCGCTCGCGCTGTCCGGGAATCCCGGGTGCGGGGCGGGGGACATCGGCCAGCCACGCGGATGCGATCCGGTCGACTTCCTGCTCCTCGACGGTCTGCTCGCGCTCGGCGGCCCACTGCCGGATCAACGCGTCCACTCCGGGATCTCCGGTCATCCCTGCCTCCTCATTGCCCTGACTGCAACTGCCCCGACCGAGAAAAGTTCGCTGACTAGAGCCTCAATGATCACCATCGTCTTGACCTGCGCCTGGTCCCGAAATCCGCGAAAGCCCTCGTGGACGGCACCAGCTGATCACGCAATGTGAGCACCGTAGGGCCGGGGCGCCGTTCTCCGCCAGACCCCGGAACCCATCAATTCGGCGACCAGGGTGTTATTCGCGGATATCCACCCGGATGGTCGAGCGTGCGGCCCAAATCCCGAGATCCGTGACTCTGAGTAGTAGTCACTGAGAGTGCGCGCCACTAAGACCGGCATCACCCTCGTGGTGCCGGCCTGCGGTAAAGCCTGGGGTCAGGAGAACAAACTCCGCACGAACGTCACGATGGCCTCCGCGCCACTCTTGAGCCAGCCGAGGACGTTGTGCACGGCGTCGGCGGACTCGGTGGGCCGAGTGATCAAGAAGAACAGCACGAGCGCGACAACGCCGACGACGAGGATCTTCTTGATGGTGGGTGACATGGCTCCATCCGACTAGGTCCCGCCGGAACCCGCACCGGGTACCGGCTTATGTCCTGTTCACGGACATCCGAGCCCATCTTCCCCCAGAAATCGGGGTACCGACAGACAATCACGCGAACGTGATACTCGGTGACTCCCCGTGTCGAGGACTCTGCGTCCACTCTAGGAGATCACCGGCGAACAGCACAGGCGGACACGCACAGACCCTGATCGGAAATTCACCCCCCTCCGACCAGCGTAAACACCGTTCACCGCCGTGAAGGCCTCCTTTACGGCGTCTGACGCCGTAAAGGAGGCCTTCACGCACCCATCGGCGCCTCGGGTGACGTGCCACCACCCGACTGTCCTAAGCGAGCACTCCGGCTTCGCGCAATCGGGTGATTTCGGCTTCGCCGATCCCGTACTCCAGAAGCACTTCGCCGGTGTCCGCGCCCGCTTTGTGGGGCCCTTCCGGGGTCGCGGGCGGGGTGCGCCCGAACTTCGGCGCGGGTGCCGGTTGCACGACGCCGTCGATCTCGACGAACGTGCCGCGGGCGGCGTTGTGCGGGTGCTCGGCGGCTTCCCACGGCGAGAGGACCGGCGTCAGGCAGGCGTCGGTGCCTTCGGCGCGGGCGACCAGCTCGTCCCGGGTGTATTTTCCGATCGCTTCGGTGAGGATTTCACGCAGTTTCGGCCACTGGCTCTGGTCGACGTGCACCGGCAGCGTCTCCGCGTCGAGTTCGAGCACCTGGACGAGCGCCGCCCAGAACCGCATTTCGATGGCTCCGACCGCGACGTACTTGCCATCCGCCGTTTCGTAGGTGTCGTAGAACGGGGCGCCGCCGTCGAGCATGTTCTCGCCCCGCGCGCCCGGCCACATCCCGGCCGCGCGCATTCCGTGCAGGCTGGCCGTGAGCAGCGCGGCGCCGTCCACCATGGACGCGTCGACGACCTGTCCCTTGCCCGACGAGGTGCGTTCGTACAACGCCGCGAGCACGCCCATCGCCAGCATCAGCCCGCCGCCGCCGAAGTCGCCGACGAGGTTGAGCGGCGGCACCGGGCGTTCCCCGGCGCGGCCGATGGGTTCGAGCGCGCCCGCGAGCCCGATGTAGTTGATGTCGTGCCCGGCGGCCGAGGCCAGCGGGCCGTCCTGCCCCCAGCCGGTCATCCGGCCGTAGACCACCCGCGGGTTGCGGGCATGCACGGCCTCGGGGCCGAGGCCGATCCGCTCGGCCACCCCCGGCCGGAAGCCTTCGATCAGGACGTCGGCCGTCTCGACGAGTTTCAGCACCAGCTCGACACCCTCGGCGGTCTTGGTATTGACGCCGATCGACCGCCGTCCCCGGGTCAGCGGGTCGCCGGGGATGCCGAGGACGTCGGCCCCGGGCGTCGCGCGGTCCACCCTGATCACGTCGGCGCCGAGGTCGGCGAGGACCGTGCAGGCGAAGGGGCCGGGGGCGAGCCCGGCCAGTTCGACGACCTTGAGCCCACTGAGCGGCCCTGGCTTCATCGGGTCGATCCCTTCGGTAGTAAGGAAAATTCGAACGGACTAGAGGGTGCGGGAGATGATTTCCTTCATGATTTCGCTCGTACCGCCGAAAATCCGCGAGATCCGGGCGTCGGCCCAGGCGCGCGCGATGGGGTACTCGGTCATGTAGCCGTAGCCGCCGAAGAGCTGCAGGCAGGTGTCGATGACCATGTTCATTCGTTCGGTGGTCCAGAGTTTCGCCATCGCGGCGCCCTGGACGTCGAGTTCACCCCGCAGGTGCCGCTCGATGCACTGGTCGAGGAAGGCGCGCGCGACGGCCGCTTCGGTGGCGGCCTCGGCGAGCTTGAACTTGGTGTTCTGGAAGCCGAAGATCGGGCGGCCGAACGCGGTCCGCTCCTTCGTGTACTCCAGTGTGAGGTCGATCGCGGCCTCCATGCCGGCCACCGCGGTGATCGCGATGAGCAGCCGTTCCTGCGGCAGCTGCTGCATGAGCTGGATGAAGCCCTGGCCCTCGGCGTCGCCGAGCAGGTTCTCGGCGGGCACGCGGACGTCGTCGAAGAACAGCTCGGCGGTGTCCTGGCCCTTGAGGCCGATCTTGTCCAGCACCCGCCCGCGGCGGAAGCCCGGGGTGGTCGTCTCGACCGCGATCAGCGAGATGCCCTGCGCGCCGGCGTCCGGGTCGGTCTTCACCGCGACCACCACCAGGTCGGCGTGAAGTCCGTTGGTGATAAAGGTTTTCGCGCCGTTGATGACGTACTCGCCGCCCTCGCGGATCGCGCGCGTCTTGATGCCCTGCAGATCCGAACCGGTGCCCGGCTCGGTCATCGCGACCGCGCCGACGAACTCGCCGCTGGCGAACTTCGGCAGCCATTCCCGCTTCTTGGGTTCGGAGGCGTAGTTCAGCAGGTAGTGCGCCACGATCCCGTTGTGCACCGAAACGCCCCACGCGCTGTCCCCGGAGCGCGCCTGCTCTTCGTAGAGCACGGTTTCGTGCGCGAAGGTGCCGCCGCCACCGCCGTACTCCTCGGGGATCGACAGCGCCAGCAGGCCGATCTCGCCGGCCTTGGTCCACACCTCGCGGTCGATCTGCTTGGCCTGCGCCCAGCGCTCCTGATGCGGGACGAGCTCCTTCTGGAAGAACGTCCGGACGAGGTTCCGGAAGTCCTCGAGGTCGGTGTCGCTCCACGAGCTCTTCTGAATCTGCAACGGCACGGCGGGGGCCTTCCTGGTAAACATTACGCAGAGAATGTAAGTTCTGTTCGGAATGTACATCCGTGCCGGACGGTACGTAAAGCCCAACGGAAGGCCGACGGTGTGACTGAAGCGACACAGGCAGGAGCGGCACCGCGGGCACACCGGACCCAGGCGGAGCGGCGCGAGCAGACGAAGACCGCGCTGATGGACGCGACGATCGACTGCCTCGTCGAGATCGGCTACGCCCGCACGACGGTCCAGGAGATCTGCGCCCGCGCCGGGGTCTCGAAAGGTGCCGTCCAGCACCATTTCGCCACCAAGGCGGACCTCATGGCCGCCGCCGTCGCGCATCTGACGATGAGGCTGAAGGCGCAGCTCGCGCAGTCGATGGCGGCGCTGCCCGGCGGCCCGGACGGCATCCCGGCGGCCATCGACCTGCTGTGGGAGGGCTACTCCGGCACCCTTTCGACCGCGGTCACCGAACTCTGGGTCGCCGGGCGCACCGATCCCGAGCTGCGCGCCGCCATCCGCCCGGTCGACCGCGCGCTGGGCCGCTCGACGCTGGAACACATCGCCTCGGTCGCCGGGGACCTGCCGCGCGAGCGGGCCGAGACTCTCTTCTGGCTGACGGTGAACCTCAACCGCGGCCTCGCCCTCGACGCCGAACTCGGCGGAGATCCCGACCGCCGCAAGCAGTTGCTCGAAGAGTGGAAGCGGATCGCGGTCGAGTTCTACCGGCAGGGTTGAGTTTTCCCCAACCGCTTCGCGTCGGCGGAAGCCGCGTTCGCCCGATAGGGGCGAAAACGCTTACTTCCTGGAAGACTGGCGGCGGATCGAGTACAAGGAGGGCGCTTTGACCGCCAGCCAGCCACCGCCCGGCTTCATGCAGGCGCCCATGAGCGATCATCCGGGGGTGGTCCCGCTCGGCGAACCCGGCCCGGAGCCCGCGCCCGCGCCCAGGCGGCCGCTGACGCTCACTCCCCGCACGATCATCGCCGCGGCGCTGGCCCTGGCGTCGGCGATCCTCGTTGTCGTCGGCACTTTCCTGCCGTACGAACGGTTCAGCGTGCCCCTGCGCAACACGCTCGTCCTCACCTCGGAGACGACCTCGTGGAGCCGGGTCTTCGGGAATTCGCGGGGCATCCCGACGATCAACGTGTTCACCGGGTTCAAGGGGCATCCGGCGCTGTACGGCATCCCGTTCTTCTTGGCGGCCGCGGCCTTGCTGCTCAGCGTGGGCTTCATCATCGGCTGGCGCGGCACCCCGGGCATCGCGAAGACGACGATCGTCGCCTCGGCCGCGGCCACCTGCGCGATGGCCGCCATGGTGATCTCGGACGCGACGGCGTACGCGAGCAGCGAAGGCGGCGGCCTCGGGGTCGACGCGACCACCGGCCCGGCGCTGTGGGTCTTCACCCTCGGCGCCATCGTCGCGATCGCCGCGGCCGGGCTCACGTTGCTTCCCGAGCGGAGGATCCCGGGCGCGGACACCCCGACGCCGCCCATGGGCTTCCCGCTGCCGATTCCGCCGGAGCAACCGGCTGATGAACCGGAAGGGCCGGAGCCGCCCCAGGTCGCCGTGATCCCGGAGGTACGGCCGTACCACAAAGGCGAATAGCTTTCATATTCTGAAGATCGTTCCCGGTATGCTCTACTCGTCGGTAACAAATGGACGGGACGGGAGACGTCATGACCAGCACGACGCCGGCGAGCACTGAGCACGACAGCATCGAGCCGCACACGATCGGGGGCGTCACCGGCGCTCCCTTGTCCTCCCGGGGCGCGCAGCTGGCCGCCCGGGTCGCCGGGGGCAAGGACACCGCGCCGATCAAGACGCACGCGCCGTTCACCGGCCTGCCGATCACCACCCTCCCCCAGGCCACCGACGCCGACGCGCGGGCGATCTTCGCCGACGCGCGGGCCGCGCAACGCGCCTGGGCCGCGCGCCCGGCCGTCGAGCGGCAGCGGGTGCTCACCCGGCTGCACGACCTCGTCCTCGAACGGCAGGCGGAGGTGCTCGACCTCGTCCAGGTCGAGGCCGGCAAGTCGCGCATGGACGCCTTCGACGAAGTCGGCTCGGTGGCGCTCGTCGCCGCCTACTACGGCAAGCACAGCGCGAAGATCCTCGCGGACCGCCGTCACCCCGGTGTGCTCCCGATGCTCACCCGGGCGGGTGAGATCCGGCATCCCAAGGGGGTTGTCGGGATCATCTCGCCGTGGAACTACCCGCTGGCGCTGACCGCGATGGACGTCCTGCCCGCGCTGGCCGCCGGGAACGCCGTCGTGCAGAAGCCGGACAACCAGACCGCGCTCTCGGCCTTGTGGCTCCACGAACTCGCCGAGGAAGCCGGGCTCCCGGCCGGAACCTGGCAGATCATGCTCGGACGCGGCTCCACGATCGGCGCCGCGCTCGTCGAAGAGTCCGACTACCTGTGCTTCACCGGCTCCACCCCGACGGGCAAGACGCTCGCCGGGCAGGTCGCGCAGCGGCTCATCGGTTACTCGCTCGAACTCGGTGGCAAGAACCCGATGATCGTGCTGCCGGACGCCGACGTCGCCAAGGCCGCCACCGGTGCGGTCACGGCGTGCTTCTCCTCCGCCGGTCAGCTGTGCGTTTCGGTGGAGCGGATCTACGTCCACGAGACCATCCGCGAAGAGTTCACGAAGGCCTTCGTCGCGAAGACCGCGGCCCTGCGCCTCGGCGGCGCGCTCGACTACTCGGCCCAGATGGGCTCGCTGACGTCGGCGGACCAGCTGGAGAACGTCACAGCTCATGTAGAGGACGCCCGCGCGAAGGGCGCGACGGTGCTCACCGGTGGCCGTGCGCGCCCGGACATCGGCCCGCTGTTCTACGAGCCGACCGTGCTCACCGGCGTCACGCCCGAGGCCGCGCTGTTCGCCGAGGAGACCTTCGGCCCGGTCGTCTCGATCTACGGCTACACCGACGTGACCGACGCGATCGCGCTGGCCAACGACACCCCGTTCGGCCTCAACGCCAGTGTCTGGTCACGCAACGGCCGGGCGGGATGGGAGGTCGCCGCGCGCCTGAAGGCGGGAACGGTGAACGTCAACGAGGGCTACGCCGCCACCTTCGGCAGTGTCGCGCTACCGATGGGCGGCATGAAGGAGTCCGGCGTCGGCCGCCGCAACGGTGCCGAGGGCCTGCTGAAGTACACCGAGCCGCAATCGATCGCCGTCCAGCGTGGCCTCAAGCTGCGCCCCGGCCGCGGGGTGCCGCCGACGCTCTGGGTCAAGTCCATGACCGCCGGCCTGAAAGCCCTCCGCCGCCTCCCCGGGCGCTGACCTCAGGCCTGCTCGATCCGGACGAGATTGCCCGCGGGGTCGCGCACGGCGGCGTCGCGGGCGCCCCACGGCTGGCTGACCGGTTCCTGCAAAACCTCGGCCCCGGGCGCGCCCGCGACCTTTTCGAAGGTCGCGTCGAGGTTGTCGCTGCTGAACTGGATCGTGCGCAACTCCCCCTTCGCGAGCAGCGCGGCGAGGGCGTCGCCGTCCTCCTGCGAGCGGCCGGCGTGCGGCTGCGACAGCACGATCTGGATCTCGGGCTGGCTCGCGGTGGTGAGCGTGATCCACCGGAACCCGTCGTGCGCAACCTCGTTGCGCACGGTGAGCCCGAGAGTGTCGCGGTAGAAGGCCAGGGCGGCGTCGGGATCGTCGACGAGGACGTGCACGTGGCTGATGGAAACGTTCATGCGCACGACCTTAAGCGGGCGTGGAGGCCGGTGCTTCTCCAAAACTGCTCGGCCGCTTGGCGGGCTTGCGCGGCCGGGTCACCACCATCATCTGGCACCCCGGCACGACCTCGACCTCGCTGTGGTCGCGGGCGCGATACGCGCTCGGGGACTCACCGACGATCTGGGTGAAGCGGGCGGAAAAAGAGCCGAGGCTCGTACAGCCGACCGCGACGCAGACGTCCGTCACGCTCATGTCCCCGCGCCGCAGTAACGCCGTGGCCCGCTCGATGCGGCGGGTCATCAGGTACGAGTACGGCGTCTCCCCGTACGCCTCGCGGAACTGGCGGCTGAAATGCCCCGTCGACATCAACGCCGTGCGGGCGAGGACGGCGACGTCGAGGGGCTGGGCGTACTCGCGATCCATCCTGTCGCGGGCGCGCCGCAGATGCCGCAGCTCGTCGAGGTCCATGACGTGCATCGTCCCACCGCGCGGCACCGGTGGCGAGGCCCGGCCACCTTGGGGTCGTGAGTGTTTCGCGGGGTTCTAACCCCGCGAAACACTCACGACCCCAGGTGACCACCCACCTTCAGCGGCGTGCGCTCACGAGGGGGTGGAGAGGAGGCCGCGGTCGTAGGCGATGGCGACGGCTTCGGCGCGGCGGGCGGCGCCGAGCTTGGCCATCACGCGGGAGAGGTGCACGCTGACGGTCTTCTCGCTGATGTACAGCTCCTCCCCGACCTGCCGGTTGGTCCGGCCGAGGGCGACGCGCTCGAGGACGTCGCGCTCGCGCTCGGTCAGCGGGTTGACCGGGCTCGGGACGGCGACGACACCGGGCAGGTCGATACGGGCCCGGTGGGCGAGGTCGGCCAGCGCGTCGCGCAAGGGGATGGCGCCCAGGCGCTCGGCCTCTTCGAACGCGGGAAGCAGGACCTTGGCCGCCATCGCGGTGTCGGCTTCGGTGCCGGAGGCGAGCAACGCCTCGGCGTGGTGCCAGCGGGTGATCGCCTGCTCGTAGACGGCGCCGTAAGCAAAAGCCTCGACGGCACGCGCCCACAGCGCCGGATCGGGCTCACCGCCCAAACCACTCGCCGACGCCTCCGCCCGGGCCAGCCACGCGAGCCCTTCGGGGCCGAGCGTGGCGCCGCGGGGACGGCCGTTCACGGCGCAGCCGCGGACGTGGGCGATGAACTCCTCACCAGCTTGGACCGCGCTCGCTTCGGTCTTGACGTCGCCGCGCAGCCGCGCGGCCGCCGCTTGCGCCGTGGCCGCCGCGATGCCGAGCGCGCCTATCCGGATGCCGCCGAGCAGCCACGGCTCCAACGCCTGGAGCCAGGCGACCAACTCCTGCGCCCGCGACACGGCGAGCGCGTGATTTCCTTGCCAGTAGGCGAGTTCCACTCCGGCGGCACCGCCGCTGAGCGCGATCTGCTCCTCCACGCCCCACTGTGCGCGCAGCCCGGCGATAGTCTTCTCCGCCGGTGCGAAAGCCCCTCTCGCCACGATGATCAGCGCCCACGACGCCAGCATCCTCGACGCCACCGCGCTCGACACGCCCCTGGCCGCACCGCCCGCGCCGTTCTGGCTCGGCCAATCCCCGCTGACGTACCTCAGGAACAGGTGCCGCGCGCGAATTTCCAAACCGTACGAGCTCCACGTGAGCCCGGACTCCTCGGCCCGGCTCATCCCCCGTGCGTAGATCTCCATCGCCGGGGCGATTTCGGCCTGGTCGTCGTAGCTGAGCGCGAGAAAGTACAGCGCCCTCAGCTCTTCGTTGAGCGCGCCGCTCTCCAGCGCCTTCTTCTCCGCTTCACGAAGCCGGACACGGGCTTCTTCGTAGTCGCCCCGGGAATCCGCCAGCGCGCCGAGCGTGACCAGTGCCGCCGCCTCCGCGCCCTGGGCCTTGACGGCGCGTGCGTCGGCCACCGCGGCTTGCGCGCTTTGCAGCGCTTCTTCCGGACGGCCGACCGCGCGCAGGATGCCGGCCCGGGTACTCAGCACCCAGGCTCGCACCGGGCTGGCCTCGGACTCCGCGACCAGGTCCCAGGCGTGCCCGATGGCGTCGACGGGCTCCTCGAGCTGGGCTTCGACCACCAGCAGCGTCTCCGCCAGCCGACGCCAGATCTTCGCGGCACGCTGCGCCGGCACCTCGGGGGTGAGCGACTGGACGGCCGAGCGCGCATAGGCGGCGGCCCGCTCCGGCTCACCGGAAGTGCCCGCGAAATAAGAAGCTTCGTGCAGCAGTTTGAGTTCGTCGACACCCTTGGGACGGCCGGACTCGGGCACCGCGTCCCAGATGGACAGTGCCTGCTCGACATGTCCCAGCGCCGCGGTGGGAGCACCGAGCTTCTCGGCTTCGTCCATCGCGCGCAGCAGCGCTGTCAGCGCCGTCACGAGGTCCCGGCTTTCCAAGCTGTGGTGCGCGAGCCGCGCATCGACGCCGCGGCCCTGCGGAGTGGACTGAAGGCGCGCGGCATACGCGGCGTGCATCCGGGTGCGCTCGCCCGGAAGCAGGTCCGCGTAGACGGCTTCATGCAGCAGGGCGTGCCTGAAGGAGTAATACCCCTTCTCGATGACGACCACGTGGTGCTGGACGGCTTCCCGCAACGCTTCGTCGAGTTCGAGCTCGCCGAGCCCGGAAATCTCGGTCAGCGCCCCGTGCGCCACCTCGTCGTTCGCCACCGAGATCACGCGCAGCACCCGCCGTGTGTCCGGCGAAAGCCGCTCCAACCGCGCGAGCAGCACTTCGGCGAGACCGGCGGGCACATCCGAGCACTCCGCCGAGGACGCGAGCAGCTCCTCCACGAAAAACGGGTTGCCTTCGGAACGGGCCACGATGCTGGCGACCGTCTGGGCGCTCAACGGCTCCTCGGACAACGCGTCGACAAAGGCCCGCGCGTCCGCCTCCCCGAACGGCAACAGGTCTATCCGCTCCACAGTGGCCAGACGCACGAGTTCGACGAGCAGGCCACGCAGGGGATGCCTGCGGTACACGTCCTCCTCGCGGTAGCTGGCGACGACGAGCAGTCGCTGCGACCGCAGGCGGGAAGCCAAGAAAGACAGCAGGTTCCGGCTCGACCCGTCGGCCCAGTGCAGGTCTTCCAGCAGGAGGACCACCGGACGGGACTCGGCGACTTCGGTGAGCACGCCGAGCACGGCGTCGAAGAGCTGCAGCTGCCCCAGGTCCTGCTCAGGCCGGGGCCGCTGCATGACCTCGCGCTCGTTGGTGGTCATCGGCGCGTGCTCGCCGCCCGCGGGCGGCCCGGCGTGCCGGACCCACTCGTCCTGCCGTACCTGCTGTGTCTGCGGGAGCAACCTGCCCAGCGGAGGCCTGCTCCGGACCGCGCCGGCCACCTCTTGATCACTCGACGTCGCGAGCGGGGCCAGCGCCTCCGCGAAGGGCAGGTACGGCAGGCCGCCGTCCCGCACGTCGATACAGCGCCCCGTGAGCACCAGCGCCCCCTGCGCCGTGGCGTACTCGGCGAGCGCCGTCAGCAGCCTGGTCTTGCCCACCCCCGCGTCCCCCGACAGCAGCACGGCACCGGCCTCACCGCGCCCCGCGCGGGCGAAAGCCGCTCGCAGCCTGCGCATCTCCTGGGTGCGGGCTACGAGCGGGATTCCGGATCCGAGTCGGGGCACAAGGTGCATTGTCGCCTACCGCACCGACAGTTTCGCCACACATTTACCGTTATCACCTGTGATCATGGTGTCCCCGCCTTCACCGTGCGCGCTCTGGCGCCACGACGGCCGCGGTCTCGCGCCGCACCTGCGCCGGCACGATCAACCCCGCCGGTCCGGTGGGCCCGCAGGCGTCGGCCGACCCTGCCCGCCCGGCCGACCCACTTGCTCCGGGCGGCCTTACGCAGCTGCTCGTTCCGGTATGCGACCTCGACCTGTACCGCGTCGAACAGCCAATCGCTACTCATGGTGCTCCCTCTGTCCTGATCCGCCTGTTCGGATTCGCTCTTCCTTGCTGAATCCCATAGTCGGCCTGAGGGAGGCGCCCGGACATCGGACGATCACGCGGTCCTGGCATGCGAAAGACCCCTTACCCCGGGAGTTTTCCTGCTCGAACGGGGTAAGGGGTCTTCGCTGGGGTCGATCAGCGCTGGTCTAGGCCACCGGAACGCGCAGCGTCCAGCAGCCCGCGCCAACCCGCCGAAGCAAGGGTGAACGCACCCCCGTCCGGGTCCTTGGAGTCACGCACCGCGGCGTCACGGCCGACGAAGGCGACCTCGACGCAGTCGTTGCCGCCCCCGCTGTAGCTGCTCTTGCGCCACTGGACTAGGGAAGAATCGGCTTGGGCCATGTCTCCCACTCCTTAACTCTGTGTTTTCGTGGAACCTTGTGCTTTCGTGGAGCCTGTTGCCTGGTAAATCTCACTACTTCGTGGTGCGTTTGTTTCGTACCAAAATGCGTACTTCGCCTGGGACACACTCAAAAATACCGACTTTTCCCAGTGCTATCCCGGGTTTTACCCAGTTGCCCGCTCGGCGAACCGTCCGGCGGCCTCGTCGATCATCGCGATCGTATCGTCGGGTTTGAGAGCGGCGGCCCGCAAATGATCGAACATCAACGTATATCGCCGGACATCGGGTGGCATTTCGAGGTACAGCCCATTCGAAGTGCTGTCGACATATACGACGTCGGGATCGGCCTGCTCGGGGAATCCGAGGATCAGGAACGGCCCCTCCATGCCGGGATGCGCCCCGGCGCCGAACGGCACCACCTGGATGGTCACATGCGGCAGCTTGGCGACGGTGAGTATCCGGTAGAGCTGCTCCGCCATCACTTCGGGGCTGCTGACGACCCGGTGGAGCACGGCTTCGTCGATCACCGCCCAGTACTCGGGCGGCGACGGGTCCGACAGCAGCTCCTGGCGCGCCATCCGCGCCGCCACCCGCCGCTTGACCTCCGGGTCGTCGGCGTCCGGGCGCATCGCCCTGATCACCGCGCGGGCATACCGCTCGGTCTGCAGCAGGCCCGGGACCAGCAGCGCCTGATAGGCGTGCAGCGAACTCGCGTCCGCCTCGAGCCCGACGAAAGTGCCGGTGAACACCTCGTTGTAGGCGTGCCACCAGCCCCGGGTCCTGGCCTCCCTGGCCAGCTGGACCAGCGCCTCCTGCTCGTCCCCGGTGATGCCGTAGAGCTCCAGCATGTCCCGGGTGTCGCGCGGGGTGACCCCCACGTGACCGGTCTCGATCCGGCTCACCTTCGAGGCCGAGCATTCGAGCTTCTCGCCGACCTCGTCGATGGTGAGGTCGGCCGCTTCGCGGAACCGCCTCAGTTCGCCCGCCAGCCTCCGGCGGCGAACGGTGGGTCCTTGACCCCTCGTCATTACGGCAACCTCCGGGTCGACTATGGCTTTCGTACGGCCTTTCCCTTATCTAACCAGCAGGCCCTACGGGCAGTGACGTAATCGCACCGGAGAATATTCAGGGAGGCCCCGATCGGTGGACTGCAATTTGCAGATCGCCGTTGTACTGTCGGGATGGGCGGTAGTTATCAGGATGCTCGCTGTGACCGCCGCCGTAACAGAGGGGGGCGAGGTGACCGAACGGAATTTCATGATGGGCCCGATGCAGGCCACCGTGCAGCGGAAGCTCTCGGAACTCACCCGGTCGGCTGACGAATTCGACACCGAAAGACTGGCGAATCTCGCGAGGGTAGAAATACCACTTCTTGTCGCCGCTTTACGTGACACTCTCGCCGAGCATCGCCCCGACGCGCGCGGCCGTTGCTCGTCCTGCCGTCCCAAACTTTCCCGGCTGTGGTCTCGCCGGCGCGGCCAGACCCCTTGCCGGGCGTACCTGGCCGCGCAGCTGAGGCTGGGCCAGGACGCCGTGCTGGTGCCCGCGAGCACCAGCCACCAAAGACGGAGGAAGCGGAATCCGCATTACGTCAGCTGACCGCCTTCTCTACCGGTGGAGGGCCGGGGCTGTTCCCCCGATCGATCCCGGCCCTCCACTTCCCAGTACCGGCCGCCGCCTCAGCAGGCCTTGAGCCAGGAGCATTCCCGCTGGTCACCCGGGGTCGCGGCGATCCGGGCCGTGATCGACGGCGAAGGCTTCGAGACGTCCGCGGCCCCGTTGTACTGGGCCAGCCGCACGCCGACGGCGTCCTCGATGGCCTTGGGGCTGCCGATGGCCTGGTTGGTGACCATCGAGAAGACCAGCTGCTCCCCGTCCGCGGCGGTCACGTACCCCGAAAGCGCGCTGGCCCCGGTGTACGAACCCGTCTTGGCGTGGAGGTTGTTCTGCGCGGCGGTCCCGGCCATCCGGTTGCGCAGCGTCCCGCCGACCATCCGGTCGGCGTTCCCGGCCACCGGGAGCGCGTTGTAGAACTGGTCGAACCACGGCTTGCCGCGCGCGGCGACCAGCGCCGAGGACAGCTGGTCCGGGGAGACTTCGTCCATTCGGGACAATCCGGATCCGTCCACAAGCAACAGAGCCGCCGGGTTCACCCCGAAGCTCGGGAAATCCTTCTCGAGGGTGGAGATCCCGCTGCCCCAGCTGCCGTTGCCCGCGATCTGCTTGCCCGCGGTCTTCACCAGGACCTCGGCGTGCATGTTGTTGGACAGCTTGAGGAACGGGGTCAGCAACTCCCCGACGGTCATCGAATCGTGCTGCGCGACGACGGCCGTGCCGGGCGGGGTCGCCCCGGACCCGTTGCCGCCCTTCACCTTCACCCCGTGCCGGGCGAGCGCGTCGGAGAAGACCGAAGCGGCGAGACCGGTCGGCTCCCATACGGCCATGAAGGAGTCCTTCGCCGCCGCGCCGACCGGGATGGACCCGGTGACGGTGAACGTGTTGCCGCCGTGCGGCCGGTCGACGCTGATCGCCGTCGACCCGCCGGCCGCCGTGGTCGTCGCGGTGCTCGCCACCTTGACGTAGCTGTTCGGCGGGATGACCTCGACCGCGGCCGGGCCGCCCTGCGTGCCGGGCTTGACCCGGACGATGACCGCGCCCGGGTCGTAGTCGGTGTCGGGCGCGATCGTCAGCGCCGAGGTCTGCGCGTTGTACGAGTACGGCTCGTCGTCCCAGGCCCAGCCCGAAGCGAGCCGGACGTTGTCGAAGTAGGTGTCGTCGGCGACGAGCTTCCCTTTCACCTGGGTGATCCCGGCCGCGGCGACCTGCGCGGCGAGCGCGTCGTAGTCGCCCGCGAGCATCGTCGGGTCACCGCCGCCCCGCAGGTAGAGGTCGCCCTGGAGCGAAGAGCCCACCCGCGTGCCGCCGGTTTCGACGGTGGTGCGGAAGCGGTGGTCGGCGCCGAGGGTGTCCAGCGCCGCCGAGGTGGTGAGCAGCTTCCCGTTGGAAGCCGGTTGCCGACGCCTGTCACTCTGGCGGGTGTAAAGCACCTCGCCGGTGTCGGCCTTGCGTACGACCAGGCCGACATCACTACCGGCGAGCGAGGGAGCGGCCAGGATCGCGTCGAGGTCGTGACCCAGCGGGTTCGCGTCCTGCGCGGTGGGCACGCCCACCGGGACACTCAGCCCGGCGACGACGATGAGCCCGACGAGACCTGCTCGCGTCTTGCGGGACATGGACATTTCGGTGATCCCCAATCAGCTGACTGAGGGGAGATCGTAGGGGTTTTTCCAGCCCTGGAGGAAGGCCGAAAGGACCAAACCACGGCCGCGGCGAAAACTGGTCGCACCTCACCTGCCAAGACCCCGGGCCTTGTGAGCGTTGCGGACGGTTAGAACCGGCCGCAACGCTCACAAGCCTTGGGGTCTCAGTCGAGCACGCGCAGCAGGCCCTCTTGGACGACGGTGGCGATGAGCGTGCCGTCTTCGGCGAAGAACTGCCCGGTGGCGAGGCCGCGGGCGCCCGACGCTGTCGGCGAGCCGCTGTCGTAGAGGAACCACTCGTCGGCGCGGAACGGGCGGTGGAACCACAGCGCGTGGTCAAGGCTGGCGCCGAGGACGTTGTCGAGGTCCCAGTAGACGCCGTGGCGTGCGAGGACCGAGTCGAGCAGCGTCATGTCCGAGGCGTAGGTCAGCACGCAGACGTGCAGCAGGTCCTGGTCCGGCAGCTTGCCGTCGGCACGCATCCACACCTGGTTGCGCGAGGGCCGCTTGCCGCTGTCCCTGGTCACCCAGGGCGGATCGTTGACGTAGCGGATGTCGATCGGCCGTGGGCGGTCGTGGTGGCCGATCTTCCCGGCGTAGTCGCCGACGCGTTCCAGCAGGGTCGGCAGCGATTCCGGGGCCGGCACGTCGGGCATCGGCTCGGCGTGCTCGATCCCGGCCTCCACTCGCTGGAAGGAGGCCGAGAGCGAGAAGATCGCCTTGCCGTGCTGCACGCCGACCACCCGGCGGGTGGTGAACGAACGGCCGTCGCGGATGCGGTCGACCTCGTACACGATCGGCACACTCGGGTCGCCGCCGCGGATGAAGTACGCGTGCAGCGAGTGCACCTTGCGCTCCTCCGGGACGGTGCGCCCGGCGGCGACGAGGGCCTGGCCAGCGACCTGGCCGCCGAACACCCGGACCGGGGAGTGGGCCGGGCTCACCCCGCGGAAGATGTTCTCCTCGATCTTCTCCAGATCGAGGAGCGCCACCAGGTGATCCAGCACCGGCGGGCCACCGGCGCCGGGATTCGTGTCGAGGCCGGTGGCGGCTTCCCGCGCCAGCTCCGTCATACGGAAAACCCAGTCATGGTTGAAGACCCTAGCTGGCCGCTTCCGTTACGTCCGTTACGCGTGGTCGTCTTCACCGAGGCGGTGCACGCGGATCAGGTTGGTCGTGCCGACGGTGCCCGGGGGCGAACCGGCGACGATGACCACGAGGTCACCCTTCTGGTACTTGCCCATTTCGAGCATCGCGTGGTCGACCTGCTGGATCATCTGGTCGGTCGAGTCGACCTTCGGCACGATGTGGGTCGCGGTGCCCCAGGTCAGCGAAAGCTGGGTGCGCACGCTCTCCTCGGGCGTGAACGCCAGCAGCGGCAGCCGCGTGTGCAGCCGCGCCAGGCGGCGCACGGTGTCGCCCGACTGGGTGAAGGCGACCAGGGCCTTCGCGTTGAGGCGCTCGCCGATGTCGCGGGCGGCGTAGGAGATGACACCGCGCTTGGTGCGCGGCACGTGCGACAAGGGCGGCACCATCGGGGAGTCGGTCTCGACGGCCTGGATGATCCGGCCCATCGTCTGGACGCTCTCGATGGCGTAGCGGCCGACACTGGTCTCACCGGACAGCATGAGCGCGTCGGCACCGTCGAGGACGGCGTTCGCGACGTCGGAGGCCTCGGCGCGGGTCGGGCGCGAGTTGCTGATCATCGATTCGAGCATCTGGGTCGCGACGATGACCGGCTTAGCGTTCTCGCGGGCGATCTGGATCGCCCGCTTCTGCACCAGCGGGACCTGCTCGAGCGGGAGCTCGACGCCGAGGTCACCACGGGCGATCATCACCGAGTCGAAGGCCAGGACGATGGCTTCGAGGTTGTAGACCGCCTCCGGCTTCTCGATCTTGGCCATGACCGGGAGCCTGCCCTTGCCCATCCGGTCCATCACCTGGTGCACGAGATCGATGTCGGCGGGCGAGCGCACGAACGAGAGCGCGATGAAGTCCACGCCCAGCTCGATGGCGAATTCGAGGTCTTCGATGTCCTTTTCGGACATGGCGGGCACGGAGACGTCCATGCCCGGCAGGGAAACGCCCTTGTTGTTGCTGACCGGGCCGCCCTCGGTGACCTCGCAGACCACGTCCTGGTTCTCGACGCCCTTGACCACGAGACCGACCTTGCCGTCGTCGACAAGCAGCCTGTCGCCGGGCTTGGCGTCCTTCGCGAGCCCCTTGTAGGTGGTCGAGACGCGGTCGTGCGTCCCCACCACGTCTTCCACGGTGATACGGACCACGTCGCCGGTGGCCCACTCGACCGGTCCGCCGGCGAAGGTGCCCAGGCGGATCTTCGGTCCCTGCAGGTCGCCCAGGATGCCGACGGCTCGTCCGCTCTCCGCAGCGACCGACCGGATCAGGTCGTAGGTCTGCTTGTGGTCACTGTGGCTACCGTGACTGAAGTTCATCCTCGCGACGTCCATACCGGCGTCAACGAGTGCCCGCATCTTCTCCGGTGTAGCGGTGGCGGGGCCCATAGTACAAACGATCTTCGCGCGTCGGCTCACGTTCGCACAGCCTAGACCTTCCACGGGCGCCCGTCTGTACCGATACCGAAAGTTCCCCGTCATGTCCACCTGATGTCCATGTCAGACGGTCTGAATCGAAAAGCTCAGTGGCGGGGTTTCTCGCTCGGGCCGACCCGGTCCAGGGCCCATTCGTTGAACGGGCGGAGCTGGCGCCACGACTTGCGGACGCGGTCGAGACAGCCGCGTTCGTGCAGCGTGTCGTCGGGTTCCCAGACCTTCATCGCGTACACCGAGCGGTAGCGCAGGAGGTCGATGCGGGGGTGGTCCTCGGCGAACCCGCGCGGCTTGGTCTTGAGGATGTCGCCCCGGATCTCCCAGCCGCCGCGGCGCAAAGTCGCCAGGATCTTCTCCAGCGCTTCGCCGTGGATCTCGGTGTCGACCGCCTGCCGGAACCGCGCGAGCTGGTCGGAGGCCAGGTAGAAACAGCCGCCGCCGACGCGCAACCCCTCCGGGCCGACCTCGACGTAATAGGCGCCACCGCCCCGGCCCTGCTCGATGACCGCGCCGCAGTGCGTCTTGTACGGGCTCTTGTCCGCCGCGAAGCGGACGTCCCGGTGCGGCCGGAAGACCTTGCCGGTGCCGAAGCCCTTGCCGAACTCGGGCGCGAGCTCGGCAAGCAGCGCCTCCATCGGCGCCCGGACGTCGTTCTTGTAGACGGCGAGGTTGTCGTCCCAGTACGGCTTCGAGTTGTCGGCTACGAGCCCGTCGTAGAAGTCGATCGCATACTCACCAAAACCCGCGAATGTCACGCCAGCACGATAGTGCGCACCACCGACAGTCCGATCGGCCGCGCAGAGGGACGGGAGTTTGCGACTGCCCGGTCGGGACATGCCTTGACAGGAATATTCGGTACCGGGCAGATTTCCCCCGGTGATGCAGACTTTCGACGTACTGGCGGAGCCCCGGCGGCGGACCATCCTCGACCTGCTGCGCGAGGGCGAACAGTCCGTCGGCGAACTCGTCGCGAAGATGGACCTCAGCCAGCCCGCGGTCTCCAAGCACCTCCGCGTGCTGCGTGAGGCCGGGCTCGTCACCGTCCGGGTCGCGGCGCAGAAACGGTGCTACCGCCTGCGGCCGGAGCCGCTCGCCGAAGTCGACGCGTGGCTCGCGCCGTACCGGCGGTTCTGGTCCGGCCGACTCGACGCACTGGAGCGCAGGCTCGACACCTAGGGTTCGGGGCAGTCGTGAAGGAGGCTGCGGTGATCCGGGTGGACGGTCGCACTTTGTCCTGTGCCGATGTGGTTTCCGCCGCGAAGACGGAAGGCCCGCTGCGGCTCGACGTCTCGACGGCCGCGCTGCGCGGCGCCGAGCACGCGCGGAAGCTCGCCGG
>Ga0247768_1000181_pt1 | contig 23244 bp, 26 predicted proteins | sample UWRJL016104C6_FD_179944 | JGI IMG/M metagenome (GOLD analysis project Ga0247768, IMG submission 179944) | Plant litter microbial communities from Arlington Agricultural Research Station in Wisconsin, United States - UWRJ-L016-104C-6 | ecosystem: Environmental > Terrestrial > Plant litter >... | reverse complement strand
ACATCGGGTGACTTACTTTTCCGGAGAAAATACGTTACGACGGCCATGAGCAAAGCGGCGCCGGCCACACAGCTAAAGCCGACGATGAAAACGGACATGGTATTTCCTTCACCGAAACGAGAAGACGCGGGAAAGGGCACCATATCCGGTGGCGGAAAAGTTCGTTAAGTGGGCGGTGTCGCCGGTTAGAGAGCGCAATTGATGAGCAGGGGCTCCGGGACGAGTTCGACGCCGAAGCGCGCGCGGACTCCGTCGCGGACTTCGCGGGCCAAGGCGAGCAAGTCCTCTGTCGACGCCGTGCCGCGGTTGGTCAGCGCGAGGGTGTGCTTGGTCGACAACGAAACGCGGCCGCCCGGGCCTTTGTGCCCCTTCGCGAACCCGGCGCGCTCGATCAGCCAAGCCGCGGAGAGCTTGATCCCGCCGTCGGCCGGGTACTCCGGCACGCGGACGTCGTCGCCGACAACGGACACGATGTGCGCCAGCACATCGGCGGCCGCGGCGGATTCGACGATCGGGTTCGTGAAGAACGACCCGGCGCTCCAGGTGTCGTGGTCCCGCGCGTCCAGCACCATGCCCTTGCCGCGCCGCAGCGCGAGCACGGCGTCGCGCGCCTGGGCGGCCGGAACCCGGGTCCCGGTCTCGACGTCGAGCGCCCGCGCCAGCTCGGCGTAGTGGATCGGCGCGGACAAGCCGTCCGCCCGCACCCGGAACCGGACCTTCAGCACAACACCGGCGTCGGTGCCCTTCAAAACGCTGGTCCGGTAGGCGAAGCCGAGTTCGTCGGCGGTCAGCGTCCGCAGCTCACGGGTGCGCCGGTCGTAGAAGTCGAGCGAAATCAGGGAGTCGCTGATCTCACAGCCGTATGCGCCGACGTTCTGGATCGGCGTCGCGCCGACCGAGCCCGGGATGCCCGAGAGACACTCCAGCCCCCCGAACCCCGCGGCGACCGTCCCCGCGACGAACTCGTCCCAGTTCTGCCCGGCCTCGACCTCGACGGAGTCGTCACCGAGCACCCAGCCTGACGTGGCCACCCGCAGGACGGCACCGTCGAATCCCGCGTCGCCGACCACGAGGTTCGAACCGCCTCCGAGCAGCAGCAACGGCTCGCCGGCGTCGTCGGCCGCGGCGACCAGCTCGACGAGGCTCGCGGACGTCGCGGCTTCGGCGAACCGCCGTGCCGGGCCGCCGAGCCGGAGCGTGGTGTGGCTCGACAGCGTCGCCTGAGTAGGAGTTTCGACTGTGCTCACGTCGCCAAACGGTACTGTCCGGGGCATGGGATCCCGTATCGACCACCGCGCAGAGTTCTCGCAGGACGTCAGCGAGGTGTACGCGGCCTCGGCAGAGGAGGTCGTGTTGCGCGCGCGACTCGAAGAGCTCGGAGGCAAGCACGGCGGCCTGCAAGAGCATTCGGCGACCCCCGACGGCGTCAAGTTCCGGCTGACCCAGGGCATCGGCGCCGAGCAGCTGCCGCAGGCTGTCCGCACCATCCACAAAGGCGACCTGATCGTTTACCGCGAACAGGTCTGGATCCGCGCGGGTGACGGCTACACCGGCACGGCCAACGCCAAGGTCGACGGCGTTCCCGGTGAGATCACCGCCCGGACCACGCTGACGTTCATCGGCGGCCAGACGGTGCTGCAGACCCTTGGCGAGGTCAAGGTCCGCATCCCGCTGTTCGGCGCCAAGCTCGAGGGCGTCATCGCCGAACAAGTCACCAAGCTGCTTGTGCGTGAGGCCGAATTCACCTCGAAGTGGCTGGCCGACCACAGCTAAGGCCAGGCGCACTCGTCGGCGCCCCCACTCGAGGCACCACCAATCCGAACAGGCTCCGCCGCGTCGACCGATGGCTCGTCGCGGATCAGCAGGTCAGCGCGGCATTGCGGCGCGCGGACGTGCCGCTCGTGGTCGACCTCGGTTACGGCGCTTCACCGGTGACGACCGTCGAGATGGCCCGGCGGCTGCGTGTCCGGCACCCCGATGTCCGGGTGCTCGGGCTGGAACTCGACGTCGAACGGGTCGCCGTCGCGCAGGCCGCGGTCGACAAGCCGTGGCTGGACTTCCGCCGGGGCGGGTTCGAGCTCGCGGGCACCCGCCCGGTGCTCGTCCGCGCGTTCAACGTCCTGCGGCAGTACGCGGAGGACGAGGTCCCCGGGGCTTGGCAGCTGATGGTGGACCGGCTCGCGCCGGGCGGCCTGCTTGTCGAAGGCACCTGTGACGAGATCGGCAGGCTCTGCGCCTGGGTGACGGTTTCCGCCGAAGGTCCACTCACGCTTACCTTGTCCTGCAAGGTATCCACCTTCGAAAAACCGTCCACTGTGGCCGAACGGCTACCCAAGGCGCTCATCCACCGGAACGTGCCGGGCGAGCGTGTCCACGACCTGATGTCCACATTGGACGCTTGCTGGGCCACGGCCGCGCCGCACCAGAACTTCGGCGCCCGCGCCCGCTGGCTGGCGGCCGTCGAAATGCTCGCCGCCCGGGGCTGGCCGCTGCTCGGCCGGCGTGATCGCTGGCGGCTCGGCGAACTGACGGTTCCCTGGTCCAGTGTGATGCCCGCGTGAATTCATCCAGGGAACCCCGGTGCGTCACCTGGGGGCGACCTGGAGTGATCACCATGGGCGAGTGGAGCTCTTGGAGCAGTTCACCGCGTTGGTACACGGCACGCTGGGATCACCCTGGCTGTGGGTGATCGTGTTCGGCGTGGCCGGATTGGACGCCCTGCTGCCTTTCATGCCGAGTGAGACGACCGTGCTGATCGTCGCCGTGCTCCTCGGGCCCCACCCGGCCGGGTTGGCCGCGCTCGCGCTCGTCGCGGCCGTGGGCGCGTGGACCGGTGACTGCGTGGGCTACGCGGTCGGCCGGAGCGCCGGGCCGCGGGTGATCACCCGGCTCCAGCGCGGACCCGCCGGTCGTCGGCGGTACGAATGGGCCCGGCAGCGCATCGAACGCCACGGCGCGTTGCTGATCATCGCCGGTCGCTACCTACCCGGCGGGCGCGTCGCCAGTTCGCTGGCGAACGGCTCACTGCGCTACCCGCTCAGCCGTTTCATGCCACTCGACGCCGCGGGTGCCGCGCTCTGGGCGATCTACAGCGTGCTCATCGGTTTCGCCGGTGGAGCGACTTTCACCGACGAGCCGGAGAAGGGCCTCCTGCTGTCCTTCGGGATCGGGTTGGCGCTGGTGGCGGTCATCGAGTTCGGCAGGCGCCTTCGACCGCGGCTCGCCCGGCAAGGAAAGATGTCCGATCGTGCCCACCTCTGAACGTCGCTACGTCATCACCTTCGGCTGCCCCGACCGCACCGGGATCGTCGCCCGGATAGCCGGTTTCCTGGCCGAATCCGGCGGCTGGATCGTCGAGGCGTCCTACCACACCGACCCCGACACCAGCTGGTTCTTCACCCGCCAGGTGGTCAGGGCGGACTCGCTGGCGTTCGGCGTCGACGAGCTGCGCGCCCGCTTCGCCGAGGTCGCCGCGTCGCTCTCCGAGGCGTCGAGCTGGAAGGTGGCCGACACCGACGAGCGGCGCCGTGTTGTCATCCTGGTGTCGAAGGAAGGGCACTGCCTGTACGACCTCCTCGGCCGCGTCGCCGCCGGCGAACTCGACGTCGACGTGCGCGCGGTCATCGGCAACCACGCGTCGCTCGGGGACATCACCCGCGCACACGGGATCCCGTTCCACCACGTGCCGTTCCCCGCCGAAGGGAAGGCCGAAGCCTTCGCCGAGCTGCGCAGACTCGTCGACGAGCACGACCCGCACGCCGTTGTCCTCGCGCGGTTCATGCAGGTGCTCCCAGCCGAACTGTGCGAGGCGTGGGCGGGCCGGGCGCTCAACATCCACCACAGCTTCCTGCCGTCGTTCATCGGCGCGCGGCCGTACCACCAGGCGCACAAGCGCGGTGTGAAGCTCGTCGGCGCGACCTGCCACTACGTCACCGCCGAGCTCGACGCGGGCCCGATCATCGACCAGGACGTCATCCGCGTGGACCACAAGGACTCGGTCGCCGACGTCGTCCGCAAGGGCCGCGACATCGAAAAGGTGACCCTCGCCCGCGGCCTCCGCTGGCACCTCGAAAGCCGCGTCCTGGTGCACGGCAGCAAAACGGTCGTTTTCTAGGGGCCGCGTGCCATGAACGGTCCGTTCATCTCAAAAATGAGATGAACGGACCGTTCATGGCACTTCGGGACGGGCGGGCCTACTCGGCGACGCGGACCAGCATCTTGCCGGTGTTGGCGCCGTCGAGGAGGTCGAGGAAGGCCTGCGGGGCGTTGCGGATACCGTCCACAATGGTCTCGGAGTACTTGAGCTCGCCGCTCGCGACGAGCGGGGCGACCTCGGCGATGAACTTCGGCCGCAGCGCGAAGTGGTCGCCGACCAGCATGCCGCGCATGGTGAACCGCTTGGCGATGATCGCCCCGAGGTTGCGCGGGGCGGTGGCGGGCTCGGTGTTGTTGTACTGCGAGATCATCCCGCAGATGGCCATGTGGCCGTGGAGGTTGATCGAGTCGATCGCCGCTTCGAGGTGCTCGCCGCCGACGTTGTCGAAGTAGACCTCGATGCCCTCGGGCGCGGCCTCGCGCAGCTGGTCGATGACCGGGCCGTCCTTGTAGTTGAACGCGGCGTCGAAGCCGAGGTCGTCGATCAGGTGCCGGACCTTCTCCGCGGAGCCGGCGCTGCCGATGACCCGCTTGGCGCCCTTCAGCTTCGCGAGCTGGCCGACGACGGAGCCCACCGCACCGGCCGCGCCGGAGACGAAGACGGTGTCGCCCGCTTTGAACTCGGCGACGTCGATCAGGCCCGCGTACGCGGTCAGGCCGGTCATGCCGAGCACACCGAGGTACGCGGTCAGCGGCGCGCCGTTTTTATCGACCTTCGAGGCTTGCTTCGCCTCGACAACGGCGTGCGTGCGCCATCCCAGGCCGTGCAGGACGATGTCGCCGGGCGCGAAGGAATCCACAGTGGACTCGACGACCTCACCGATCGCCCCGCCGTGCATGACCTCGCCCACCTCGTACGGCGCCGCGTAGGACTTGGCGTCGCTCATCCGGCCGCGCATGTACGGGTCGACGCTGAGGTACAGGTTGCGCACCAGAAGCTGGCCTTCACCGGGCTTCGGGATCTCTGTCTCGACGGTCTCGAAGTTCTCCGGCGTCGGCTTGCCCTTCGGCCGGGAAGCGAGCCGGATTTCGATGGCCTTCTCGGGTGCGTTCACCAGTGAACCTCGGTTTCTCTGTCGTGGATGTCCTCATCGGCTCCAACCCGCTAAGCGGGGCGCACATTCCGATTGTGATGCGCTACACGATCTCCGAAAGTTTCACGAGCACGCCGTCGTAGATGCGCTTGAGCCCGGCCGGAGCGAACGTCTTCTCGAAGAAGCCGCCGATGCCGCCGGCGCCGTCCCAGGTGGTCTCGACCCGCACGAAAGTCCCCGCGCCCGCCTCGCGAACAGTCCAGGTGGTGACCATCGACGAGTTCGCGTCGGTCTCGACGAGGGTGCCCGGCTGCGGCTCGGTGACCGTCGCCGCGACCGACCGGACGCGCTTCGACGTCGCCTGCAGCTTCCAGTTCGCCTTGGTGCCCGCGCCATGACCGCCTTCGACCACCTCGTAGTCGTGGTACTGCTCGGGGAGGATCTTCGGCCGGCTCTCGGTGTAGTCCGCGATGACCGCCCGAACCTTCTCCAACGGCGCCTCGATCTTGCGCTCCGCCGTTGCCGTGACCTTCGCCATTTCACTCCTCAAATCGCCGGACTCGACCGGAGTAACGATCCCACGACGCATTGTCACGCGAAAACGGACCTTTGCCCACGTGATTCGTGGGCAAAGGTCCGTTTTCGGAACCGCGGAACTAGCTGAGACCCTGCTTCTTCAGCCAGTCCTTCGCGACATCGGCGGCGACTTCGCCGTCCGAGTCGACGCGCTTGTTCAACTCACGCAGCTCTTCGGTGGTGAGCTTCGCGCTGACGGCGTTGACCACCGCGGCGAAATCGGCGCCGCGCTCGTCGAGCACCTTCTTGTTGACCGCCGGGACGACGTTCTCGGTCGGGACGATGCCCTTGTCGTCCTTGAGCGCCAGGTAGGTCGGGTCGTTCACGATCGGGTTAACCGAGTCGACCGGGATGACCGTGACCGCGCCGGACTTCAGCGACGCGACACGCGGGCCGGCCTCCTGCACGGCCTGGAAGGTCGCGTTCAGGCCGTAGACCTGGGTGAAACCGGCGAAGCAGGGAAGCCGCTTCTCGCACTCCGGACCGGCCGCGACGATGACCTTGTCGAGCTTCTTCAGGTCGCTGATCGTGGTGATGCCCTTTTCCTTGGCCATGTCGGCCTTGACGATGTAGGTGTTCTTGTCCTCCGCGGGCGCGTAGTTCAGCAACGAGATGCCCGACGGCTCGAACAGCTTCGCGAGCTGATCGTGCTCACCGGCGGCGTCCTTGGCCGCGTCGGCGCCGAAACCGGTGGTGATGGCCGCGCCCTGGTACTCCGGGATGAACTGCAGCTCACCCGATTTGAGCGACGGGTAGATCAGTTCGCGCGAGCCGAGGTTCAGCTTGCGCTGCACCGGGTAGCCCTTCGACTCCAGCGCGTTCGCGTAGAGCTCGGCCAGGATCTGGCTGTCGGTGAAGTTGAACGACGCCACCACGATCGGCGCACCGCCCTTGGCGGGCACGGCCGGCTGATCGCTGTCGCTGCCCCCACAGGCCGTCAGGCCGAGCACCGCGACGGCCAGCGCCGCGGTCACTCGAAGATTCCGTGTCCAGCGCACGTGCACACACTCCCTAACTCGAATAGAGGAACGACCCTAACCTCGGGGTACGACAGAATCCACATAATGAGACCTATAGGTGCACAGTTCCCACCGGCCGGAATTTTCCCCCCCGATCGAGGTAGGGTCTTTCGGTGCAGCTCTTCGCGGCCCAAAGTGATCGGCCGATCTTCGAGTGGCGCTGGGTAGAGCGCAACTCCGACAACATCATCCAGCGGCTCGGTGAGCACATCTCGCTCACCGCGACCGCGCTCGGCATCGGACTGGTGCTCTCGATCGCGCTGGCCGTACTTTCGTTGCGCTGGCGGTGGTTCTACGCCGTCGCGGTCGGTGTCACCGGCGCGTTGTACGTCATCCCGAGCCTGGCCGCGTTCGCGCTGCTGGTGCCGTTCCTCGGGCTGACGTCGTTCAGCACCGCCGTCGTCCCGCTCGCGAGTTACACGCTGCTGATCCTGCTGCGCAACATCGTCACGGGCGTCGAACAGGTACCGAAAGAGGTACGCGAGGCGGCGATCGGCATGGGCTTCACGCCCCGGCGCCTGCTGCTCCAGGTCGAACTCCCGCTGGCGCTGCCGGTGGTCATCGCCGGGCTGCGGGTCGCCGCGGTGACCACGATCGGGCTGGTCACGGTGACCTCGATGCTCGGCAAGGGCGGCCTCGGGTTCTTCATCCGCGGCGGCATCCAGACCGCGACCCCCAACCCGACGGAGATCATCGTCGGCATCGGACTGTCCATCGTGCTCGCCGTGGTCGTGGACCTGTTGCTGTGGCTGAGCGAGCGCGCGCTGGCGCCGTGGGCCCGGAAGGCGAAACTGCGATGAGCATCCTCGACCAGACCGTCGCCTGGCTCGGCGAGCCGAACCGCTGGAGCTGGACCGATCCGGCGGGCATCCCGTACCGCACCCTGCAGCACCTCGGCTTTTCCTTGCTGTCGCTCGCCATCGCCGCGCTGCTGACCGTCCCGCTCGCCCTGTGGCTCGCGCACTACCGGCGCGCGCCGTTCCTGGCCAGCAGTGCGGTGAACATCGGCCGCGCGATCCCCAGCTTCGGGCTCATCATCCTGTTCTGGTTCCTGGCGGACCGCTGGGCCGTCAGCACCGATTTCTGGCCGCTGCTGCTCGCCCTGGTCGCCCTCGGCATGCCGCCGCTGTTCACCAACACCTACGCCGGTGTCATCTCGCTGGAGCAGGAGACCGTCGACGCGGCACGCGGGACGGGCTTCAAGGAGCGGCAGATCATGCTGCAGATCGAACTGCCGCTGGCCCTGCCGGTCATCCTCACCGGCGCGCGCGTCGCGTTCCTGCAGCTGGTGGCGACCGTCGCGATCGGCGCCATCGTCAACGACGGCGGCGGCCTCGGCCGCTACATCGTCGACGGGTTCGCCGAGGGCGTCGCCGGGAACGGCGAGATCCTGGGCGGCGCGGTCGCCGTGATCATCCTGGCGCTGGCCTGCGAAGCCCTCTTCAGCTTCATCACCCGCGTCGCCACCCCGAAAGGCCTGGCGCTGCAGCAGAAAGTCCGCTCGGACGCCTGAGCCCGCTCGCGCCTCTGCGGTGGGGCGCGACGGTCGTGTGCACAGATTGCACACACACGTACACAGATTGCACGCGGCAGCGCGCAGAGTGCACACACCGGCTGAGCGTCAGAGGGTGGCGATGAGGCGGGTGACGTCGGGGCCGAGGGGGCGGTCGACGCGGACGGGCGGGACGACGGCGGCGAGGCGGGCGTAGTGGGGAGCGAGGGCGGGCGCGGCGGGGAGGGCTCGCAGGTAGTGGGCTTGGGAGCCGCCGATCAGCTCGCACGCGGTGATCGCGGTCAGGTGGCCGAGGGCGGTTCGGAGTTGCTCGCCCGCGGCCCACGCATACGCTTGCACATCCTCCTGACCTGCGGATGTGTCCATCGAGCCCAGGGTCGCGGGCGCGGCCAAGCGGCGGAGGGCGTGTAGTTCGCCGACGGCTCGTTTGTGCAGGGGGGCGAGCCCGGCTTGCGGGCCGGGATCGGCCGCGAGCTGCGGGTTCAGGCCACTGAAGCGCTCGTCCAGCAGGCGGTGGAAGCGTTGCACGCTGATTTCGCCGAGGTGCACGAGTGCGGCGGTCATCGCGTCCATGCGCAGGCCGAGTTCGACGGCGTGGAAGCCCGTGGTCGACACGAAATCACCCGCCACGAAAGCCGGGGAATCGGCCGGGGTGTTCCAGAAACGGTCCAGCGCGGCGGACATCTCGTCGGCGACCCGGTCGGCGTGGGCGAGGGCACGGGGGCCGACACGCAGGGAGATCGGGGCTTGGACGAGCCCGGCACGCGGCGCATAACCGCTGGTCAGGTCGTGGATTTCCCGGAGCCGGGCGGTGAGACGGAGGTCGCCGCCGCCGAGTTCGGGGGCGTAGATGCCTCGCGGAGCGCCGACGACGTCGACAGCGACGGCGGCCGCGATCGCCTGCAGGTCGACGATCCGTGAGACGGCGGCTCGGCTCAGGCACAGGTGCGTGACGGCGAGCGGTGAGCCCTGGATCAGGCTCGCGCCTTCCTTCGGCCCAAGCTCGTACGGCTCGACACCTCGCCGCGCGAGGGCGTCCGACGCCGGGACCTCGACGCCGTCCTCCAGCACGGTCCCGATGCCGACGAGCGTCTGAAAAGCGTGGGACAGCGGGATGATCTCCCCCGCGCTGCCCGACCCCGTCCGCGGGACCGCGGGCACAAAACCGTCGTTGAGGCGGTCCGCGAGGAACCGCACGAGGTCGGCGCTCACGCCCGCTTCGGGAGCCAGAAGATCCGCCAGCCGCACCGCCAGCAACGCGCGAACGTCTGCCTCCGGGAGCCACGGCGGGCCGCCGACAGCCCGGCCGATCAGCAGGTTGCGCTGGTGTTCCGCCTGCTCGGCGGCAGTGAGCCGGACGCCGACCAGCTGCCCCATCCCGGTGTTCACGCCGTACACCGGACGATCCGCGCTGGTCAGCGCGGTGAGCATCAGCTCACGATTCGCCGTGACGGACTTCAGCAGGGCGTCCGAAAGCTCGACGAGTTCGCCGGAAGCGATCTCGGCGATCGCCGAACGCAGCTCGCCCGCGTTGTCGATTTTGATCATCGGTACGGCAACATCGTGCCGATTTCGGCCGCCTCGGCGCGTTTCAGGATCATGTGCGCCACCGCGAGGTCCGTTGTGGACAGTCCGCGATGCCAGAACAGGATTCGTTCGTCCTCGTTTTCCCGGCCGGGACGCTTGCCCGCGACGATGTCGCCGATCTCGGCGTGCACCCGTTCGCCGGTCAGCAGCCCGGCGTTCAGCTGCGGCCGAAGCGCACCGAAGCGCGGATTACCGGACTGCGACTCGCGCCAGTTGTCGACAACAACCTTGTCGACGACGTCGAGCAGGTCGAGTTCAAGCGCGCTGATCGTGCCGTACGGCACCAAGAACGTGCCCGGTCGCAGGTATTCCTTGCGCACCAACGGTTCCGGCTGGATCAGCCGGGACGCCTCGACCATGATGTCGGCGCCGTCCAGCGTCTCCGCCGCCGTCGCGACCGCGCGCACCGGCTTGCCGAGGAACTCCGAGAGTCGCTCCGCGAACGGCTCTCGCGACTCGGGCCGCTTGCTTGTCACCCGGATCTCGGCGAAGTCGAAGATCGAGTCGAGCAGTACGACGTTCCACCAGGCGGTCCCGCGCGCGCCGATGTGTCCCAGGATCCGGGAGTCCTTACGCGCCAGGTACTTCGCGCCGACAGCGGTCATCGCGCCGGTCCGGGCGTCGGTGATCATGGTGCCGTCGACGATCGCGCGTGGCATGCCGGTGTCCGGGTCCAGCAGCAGGATCAGGGCCATCTCGCTGGGCAGGCCGCGTTCGAAGTTCGACACGAAGTCGCCGACGACCTTGACCCCGCTGACGTTCTTCTCGGACAGGTGCCCGCGCAGGACGTTGAAGTGCCCTTTGCCGCCGTTGTCCGGTACGAGATGCGTGCGTGGCTCGAACACGACCCGCCCGTTGCCGTGGTCGACGAGCACGTCTTCCACGGCCGCGACGATTTCGGCGTTGGTCACGCCCAGCGAGTCGATGTCGGCACCGGAGAGGTACCGCATCCACACTGCGCCTATTCGACCGGGGCTTATTCGATCAGGGGTCACTCGACCACTTTCGCGAGGTCTTCGATGACCTCCGCGCCGGGCAGGGCGGCGAGCACCGAGCCGGGGATGAAGAGCTTGCTGCCGCGGATCCCGCTGCCGATGACCAGCTCGGGCGCGTCCGCGACAGCCTTGTCGATGAAGAGCGGCCAGCTCGCGGGGAGGCCGACGGGCGTGATGCCGCCATAGGCCATGCCGGTCAGCTCGACAGCCTCGGCCATCGGCGCGAACGACGCCTTGCGCACGTCGAGACGCTTCTTGATCAGGCCGTTGACGTCCGCGCGGGTTGTCGCGAGCACGAGCGCCGCGGCGAACTTGACCTCGCCCGCGCGCTTACCGGAGACGACGACGCAGTTGGCGGAGGCCGTCAGCGGGGAGCCGTAAGCCTCGCAGAACGCGGCCGTGTCGGCGAGTTCGGGATCGATCACGGCGACGCCCACGGCGTCCGGATCAGAGAGGGAGGCGAGCGCCTTGGCGACGGGCTCGGCCAGCAGATCAGCCCTGCTCAGGGCAGGTTCGACAGTCAGTGTTCCGGCGATGGTCCAAGTGGTCACCCGACCAAGAGTAGCTACCAGCTACGGCCGCCGCGCTGGACCTCGATGAGCTTCGGCCGGACGTCCACCAGGTAGACCAGGACGGCCACGCAGCCGGCGAGCCAGAAAAGACTGCCACCGCCGCCGAAGCCGAACAGGCCCATGGCCAGGGTGCTGCCTGCGGTGATGGCCGCCCAGATGGGCTTGGTCTTGCGGTCGGCCGCGGAGTAGGCGTCGGATTTCTGGAGCAGGGAGTGCACGAACGCGAACAGCCCGGCCAGCACACCGGCCCAGCTGATGATCGCGGAGATCAGGTTGGCGACGAACACCCCATAATCCTACGGCAAACTTCGGCCGACGCAGCGGGCCCCGGCACCTGGGAGGTGCCGGGGCCCGATCTTCGACTGCTTACTTCTCCGTCTTCGGCGCGGCCGGCTTCTTGGCCGTGGTGTTGGTGGAGGTGGTGCGGCGGGTGGTGCTGGCGGACCGCGGGGCGGTCTTGTTCGCGGCCTTACGGCTCACGGACCGGGTCTCGTGGGCCAGGTCGTCGCCGAGCTCCTCGACCTTGACGGCGGCCTCGTCGGCCACGGTCTGCACCTTGCGGGCGGCCTTCTCGCCGGTGGAACGGGTCTGGCGGGTGACCTTGGCCAGCACGCCGTCGACGCGGCCACGGGTCTCGGTGGCGACCTCTTCGACACGGCCCTGGGCCTGCTGAAGAGCGTCCTCGAGCTGCTCGATGGCCTTCTTGACCTGCGGCTGGGCGACGATCTTGTCCCAGGCCTGCTCGCCGGACTCGGCCAGCTTGTTGTAGAGCTTCAGCGCGGCGTCGGTGTACTCGTCGACGACCTTGCGCAGCTCGGCCGGGTCCAGCTTGCCGCGGAGGCTCTCGACCTCGGTCGGCAGCTCTTCGATGTTCTTGCGGGCGGCCTCGCCGCTCTCGGTCACGCGGACCTTGGCCTTCGAGACGGCGTCGGCGACGGCCTGGCCTGCCAGGTTCCCGGCGCCGAGCGCGGCGAGCAGCGACGTGCGAACCTGCTCGACAGCGGTGTTTACTACCTTGCGGACATCTTCAGTCTTCGGTGCGGTCATGGTTGTTCACTCCTTTGTCAGCGGTGGACGCGTTCCGCTCGGCTGGTGGTCGGGTCTGGTTCTCCGGTGCGCGAGCCGCCTGGTTCTCCCGACGGAACGACTCGTAAACGTCGAGCAGAACCTGTTTCTGCCGCTCGGAAAGCTCGGTGTCGGCTCGGATCGCGTCGCCGACCGGGCCACCGGTGGGCAGATCGAGAATTCCTGCCTGCACATAAAGCGCTTCGGCCGAAATCCGCAGTCCTTTGGCGATCTGCTGCAGGATTTCGGCGCTGGGCTTGCGCACCCCGCGCTCGATCTGGCTCAGATACGGATTGGACACCCCGGCGAGCTTGGACAGCTGCCGCAACGAAATCTTCGCGTTGCTGCGCTGCACCCGGATGTATTCACCGATGTCACGACCGATGTCGGCGACCTTTTCGATGGGTCCGACCGGTGATTCCCCGGCTTTTCCCGTTTCGCTCATCTGAGGCCACCTCCTCGTGACACCAATAACTTTACGCCTGAGTGCTAGCTCTTGCAAGCGCCCTGCTTGCAGAACCGCTGTGTCTTGCACCACCCCGCTAACCTGAGGAGATGGCAAGTGCGGCAAGGCTTCGGCAGCGGCTCGTCGCTTCCCTGCGCCGCGAAGGTGCCTTGACCGACGAGCAGTGGGTGTCGGCCTTCCGCGTTGTTCCACGACACGTGTTCCTGCCGAAGTTCTTCGTTCCGGCGGACCACGGCTGGACGGCGATGGCCCGCGGCGACACCGGCTGGCTCAAGCTGGCCTACTCGGGAAACGTGCTGGTCACACAGCTTGACGACGATCCGGAGCGTTGGTCGGAAGCCAGGGCCGAAGGGCCGATCGCGGGTACGCCGACGTGTTCGTCCAGCCAGCCCGCGATCATGGCCATCATGCTCGAAGAGCTCCAAGTGCGCGACGGGCAAAGGGTTTTGGAGATCGGCACGGGTACCGGTTACAACGCCGCCCTGTTGTGCCAACGGCTCGGCTCGGACCACGTGTCCACTGTGGACGTCGATCCGGTGCTTGCAGCACAGGCCCGGCGCTCGCTCGACGAAGCCGGGTACACCCCCGCCTGTTCGAATTCCGATGGCGCACAAGGTTTTCCGGCACAGGCGCCGTTCGACAGGGTGATCTGCACCTGCGCGGTGTCGACCATCCCGCTCGCCTGGCTGGAGCAGACCGTGCCCGGCGGGCTGATCGTCACCACGCTGAACCGGCCGATCGGCGCGGGCCTGGTGCGCATCACCGCCGGCGAAGGCGCGACAGGGCAAGGCCGCGTCCTCACCCGAAACGGCCACTTCATGCCGCTGCGAGCGGACCGTCTCGCCAATCCCGCGACCCTGCTGGCGAGCTACGGCGAGACACCCGGCGCCACCAGCCGGACGTCGCTCCGGCTCGACGCGGTGCTCAATCCGGCGAGCCCGTTCGCCTTCTTCGCCGGGCTGGGGCTGCAGGGAGTTGTCGCCATCGGCCGGCATCTGCTGCATCCGGACGGCTCCTGGACGGAGCACCGGGGAAACCTCGTCAAGCAGGGTGGCCCGCGGCGACTCTGGGACGACGTCGAGCGCGCGCACGCCGAGTGGGTCACCCTCGGCGAGCCGCGCCGCGACCGCTTCGGCCTCACCATCACGCCGGAGGCGCAGGTGCTGTGGCTGGACGAGCCGGACGGGCGGCACTGGGCATTAGCTGGGCCCAAAGCCTTGTGAGCGTTCCGACCGGCTCTAACCGGCCGGAACGCTCACAAGCTTTGGAGGTGACCCACCACCCAGTCCTCGGCCACAGCCACAGCGGCGTCGACGCTGACTCGCGTCGTGTCGAACAGCCGCACGGGCGGTGAGGTGGTCGCCGCGTTCGCCAGCAACCAGGTGTTGAACTCCAGCATCTCGTCGATGCGCGGCTCGTCCCACTCCCGCCAGGCGGGCCGGGCACGCAGGCGTTCACGCAGGACATCGCCGTCGCCGACCAGCGCGAGGTAGTGGATTTCGGAGAAGAACACCCGCTCGGGCAGCTCCTCGAACTCCGGCGGCACGACGGTCCCGCAGAGCACGACCGGACGGCCGCTCTGGTGGATCATCGCCGCCATCCGCAGCCACACCGACCGGAACGCCGGATGCCCGTCGACGTCGTCACGCAGGCCGTCGACCCACAGGAGGTCCTGTTCGAGCAGGACGACCCTGTCCGACAGGCGCTCGGCGAGCCGGGGACCGACCGTCGACTTCCCCGCCGCGCTGGGCCCGGTGAGCGCGAACAACGGCAGCCGCCGGAACGGCCACCGATGTCCGCACCTCACACAGATCAGCTTCTCGCCCTCGGCCTGTGGCCGTTCGGCGCGATCGCCACAGGCCGGGCAGATTCGCAGATCGAGCAACGGCCTAGTCGAACAGGTTCTCGAGGAAACTGCGCTTGCGACGGCCGCCGTGGCCGTACGGGCTCGGCGAGTCACCGTGCCCACCGCGGTACGGCTTGGGCGAATCGCCGTAGCCACCCCGATACGGCTTCGGGGAGTCCCCGTGGCCACCCCGATACGGCCGCGGCGAGTCCGCTCGCGCGTACCCGGCGGGCTGGCCACCTGGATACGGCGGCGGGACTGCCTGGTCCCCGTAGTAGGAGTTCTCGGCACCGACGATCTGCTCCAACTCGCCCCGGTCGAGGAAGACGCCGCGGCATCCCTCACACAGTTCGATGTGGATGCCGCTCTTGTCGACGGTTCTCATCATACTTTGACACTTCGGACAAATCACATAATCAAGACTACGCACACCTGGTTCAGCAGGCACACAGGCAGAACGGGTGACCCGCCGGATCGGCGTAAACGCGGAACGTCTCGGGCTTGTCGTCCAGCAGCTTCGCGCCGATCCCCAGCACCCGCTCGTGGGCCGCTTCCAGGTCTTCGACGTCGAAATCGAAGTGCGACTGCTGCGGGATCTCCTGCGACGGCCACTCCGGCTCGCGGTAGCCCTCGACCCGCTGAAACTCCAGCCTCACCCCGCCCAGCGGGTTGGCGAGTGTGACCCAGTGGCCGTCTTCCTGCGCCTTGGGTTCGCCGGGCCAGCCGAGGACTTCGCGATAAAAGCCGGCCAAGGCCAGCGGATCGGGGCAGTCCAGGACGACCGCACCGAACGTGGGGACCGCGGTGGAACTCATGTCCATCTCCTCACCATCGGGAATAACCGGTGAAACGAGTATGTGAGTTACAGCGCCGGGGCGCAACCGGTATTCGCCGTACACTGGTTGCGTGGACACCTCGGCCGACGCCTCGCTCGTGGTCGACTTCCTGAACACGCTCGACATCGAGGAGGGCACCGACGTCCTGACCGAGCCCGCCCTCTGGCAGGCATGGGCCGTCGAGCGTGGCCTCCGGCCCGACCCTGAGCAGGACGCGCGAAGCGTGCGTGACGCACTGCGGGCCGCGGTCGGCGATCCGCGGCTTCCGGGCGTCGACACCGAAGCCCCGGTGCGGATCGCGCTGACCCTCGACGGGCCCGTGCTGATCGCTGACAACGTCGTCGGCGCGGTGCTGTCCGCGGCGGCCCGGCTGGCCGTTCTCGACGAGTGGCGCCGCGTGAAAATCTGCCCCGCCGACGACTGCCTATGGGCCTTTTTCGATCACTCCCGCAACCGTTCCCGCACTTGGTGCTCAATGCGGGCCTGTGGAAACCGTGAAAAAGCTCGCGCCTGGCGGGATCGGCGAGCGAGCCCTGTGGATCATCACTAGGCCATCAGGGTTGATCTCTGTGGACAACCCCGGGGATAACTCAGGTTCCTGTGGACAACTCGATTCAGTCGTCCAACCGTGTGATATATGCCCCGGACGAGTTATTGAGGGGATGGGCAAATGTGTCTGGCCGCTGGGATGCCCTGAACGGCGCGTTGAGGACGTTGAACGTCTCGAACGCGTCGTTCAGGGCATCGGCCGCGCGTCAGGTGAGGTACAAGACCCACCTGCGGACCCGCCACCCCCTGGACACAGGTTGCCCTTGAGTGCGCGTGGAGTGCACACGGGTGTGCGTGGATTGCACACACGTGTGCGTGGGGTGCACTCGGGCGCTAGAAGAGCAGTTGGGCCAGGGAGTAGATGATCAGACCGGCCAGCGAGCCGACCACGGTGCCGTTGATCCGGATGAACTGGAGGTCGCGGCCGACCTGGAGCTCGATCTTGCGTGAGGTCTCCTCGGCGTCCCAGCGCTCGACGGTGTCGGTGATGATCGTGGTGATCTCGTTGGAGTAGTGCGTGACCAGGTAGGCCGCGGCGCCCTCGATCCAGCCGTCCACCTTGGCCTGGAACTCGATGTCCGACTCCAGCTTGACGCCCAGGCTCCGCAGGCCGTCCTTGACGCGGATGCGCAGTTCGCTCGACGGGTCCTCGGCCGCGTTCAGCAGCATCTCCTTGGCCGTCGACCACGCCGAGCCGATCAGCTTCTGGACCTCGGCGTGCTCGATGACCTGCGTCTTGACCTGCTCGGCGCGCTCCATCGTCTCGGGGTCGGTCTGCAGATCCTGCGAGAACTCGACGAGGAACTTGTCGAGTGTCTGGCGCATCGGGTGGTTGACGTCGGTCTTCACCGCCCAGGCGAACGAGAGCACCTCGCCGTAGACCTTGTCGGCCAGCATCTCGTCGACGAACTTCGGCGACCATGACGGCGCGCGGTCGGAGACGACCCGCAGCATCGCGGTGTGGTTGTCGCGCACCCACTCGTAGGCGCGGTCGCACATCAGGTCGACAAGCTTGTGGTGCGCACCGTCGGAGAAGACCTGGCCGAGCAACTTGCCGAGCGGCGGGCCCCACGGCTTGTCGATGATCCGGCGCACGACGGCCTGCTCCATCACGGCCTGCACGTCCTCGTCGCGCAGCACCTGCACAGCGGCCCTGACGACGGTGGCGAGCTCGGAGGTGATCCGCTCCGCGTTCTCGGGCTGCTTGAGCCAGCCGCCGAGGCGGCGCGCGATTTCGACGCGCTTCAGCTTGTCGCGCACGACGGATTCGGAGAGGAAGTTGGAGCCGACGAACTCGCCGAGGCTGCTGCCCAGCGCGTCCTTCTTGCTCGGGATGATCGCGGTGTGCGGGATCTTGAGCCCGAGCGGATGCCGGAACAGCGCCGTCACCGCGAACCAGTCGGCGAGCGCGCCGACCATGCCCGCTTCGGCCGCGGCACGCACGTAACCGACCCAGCCGGACCAGCCGCGGGCCTCCGCCCAGCTCGTCAGCAGGAAGACGATCGTCGCGCCGACCAGGAACGACAGCGCGATCAGCTTCATTTTCCGCAGGCCACGGCGCTTTTCCTCGTCACCCGCGAGACCACCGGGCGGGTCCGCCGGCGTCACTTTGCCACGCGCGAGCTCAAGCTCGCCCGGCCGCTTCTCCCCCGACGTAATTTGCTCCACAGGCCCATTGTCCGTGAGGATCGCTAATCGTGCGCGAACCAGTTCTAGTCCCCCGCCTCCAGCCCTTCACCTCGACCATCTTCGCGGAGATGACCGCGCTGGCGAACCGGCACGAGGCCGTCAACCTCGGGCAGGGCTTCCCGGACACCGACGGGCCGGTCGGCATGCTCAACGCGGCGAAGAAAGCGCTGTTCGGCGGCGCGAACCAGTACCCGCCGGGGCCGGGGCGGCCCGAGCTGCGCGCCGCCATCGCGAAGCACCGCCTGCGCTACGGCACCGAGTACGACCCGGACACGGAGATCCTGGTCACCGCGGGCGCCACGGAGGCCATCACGGCGGCGCTGATCGCGCTGACGGAAGCCGGTGACGAGGTCATCGTCATCGAGCCGTACTACGACTCCTACGCCGCGGCGGTCGCCATCGCGGGCGCCAGCCGCCGTGTCGTCTCGCTGACCGAAGGCGCCGACGGGCGGTTCGGGCTCGACATCGACGCCGTCCGCGCCGCGGTCACTCCGCGCACCCGCGCGATCCTCGTCAACTCCCCGCACAATCCGACCGGCACCGTCTTCACCGCCGCGGAGCTGGCCGGGCTGGCCTCGGTCTGTGTCGAGCGCGACCTGATCGCGATCACCGACGAGGTCTACGAACACCTGACCTTCGACGAAGCCGAACACCTTCCGCTGGTCAACTTCCCGGGGATGCGCGAGCGGACCGTGACGGTCTCCAGTGCGGGGAAGTCGTTCAACTGCACCGGCTGGAAGATCGGCTGGGTGTGTTCGACGCCTGAGCTCGTCGCGGCGGTCAAGGCGGCGAAGCAGTTCATGACCTTCGTTTCGGGCGGGCCGCTGCAACCGGCTGTCACATACGCGCTCGAAGAGGAATTGGACTGGGTCGAGATCCTGCGCGGCAGCCTGATGGCCAAGCGGGACAGGCTCGCCGCGGGGCTCGCGGAAGCGGGCTTCGGTGTCCGGCCGACCGCCGGGACCTATTTCATCTGCGCGGATGTCCGTCCGCTCGGTTTCGACGACGCGGCGGTGCTCGCCTGGCAGTTGCCTGAACGGGTCGGCGTCGTCGCGGTGCCCGTCAAGGTCTTCACGGATCACCCGGATGAGTGGAAGCACCTGCTTCGGTTCGCGTTCTGCAAGCAAGACGCCGTTCTGGACGAAGCGATCACCCGTTTGCACAAGCTGCGTTAGAGACCGGGCTCGAAGCCGTCGGCGAGCAGCCGATGGCGGAGCTTGTCGAGACAGCGTTTGCGGAACGGCCCGACACTGCCGGGGCTGATCCCCAGCTCGGCGGCGATTTCGGCGTAGGTGAGCTCCGGCCGGTGGGCCAGCAGCCAGAGCAAGCGGCGCTGCCGGGCGGGCAGGCGGGCGATGGCTCTCCACAGTTCACTGTCACGTTCCCGGCGCAGGACGAGCGATTCGGGCGACGGCACCAGGTCGCGGTCGCACGAGAGGGCCAGTTCGCTCGTTCGGCGGGCCATGATCCGGAGCGCCTGCCGTCGCGCGGTGGTCGCCAGCCAGCCGGGCAACCGGGCGCTGTCGCGCAGCGAACCGAGTTGCTGGGACACCGCCAGCCAAGTGCTCTGGCTGACGTCGCGCGCGTCCGCGTCGCTGAGCCGATAGGTCCGGGCGACACTCAGCGCGACCGGTCCCAAGCCCCGCACCAGCGCGCTCCACGCACCTTGATCGCCGAAAACCGCTTGGGGGACCAGTTCGCCGAAGTCTCGTTCCGGCATCGGAAACTCCCTCTCGCCGCACCCGGGAACGTCGCCGGAATCGGCGACCGAACACGACCTGAGACGGCACCCGGCGCGCGCGGGATCCGGTGAACACAAAGGTCAAGCCGAAGATGAGTAATTACCCTCAGGCACGAACGGCCGCCTCCCGCCCCGAATCCGCCCACTCTGCGTGAGGGAATTCCGCGGCGCGGCCACCGGTGCCGGTACGTCCGTTCGGCCCTACGGGGTGGATCGAACGCGGTTGAGATGAAACACTTCCCACCGGTGCTAGAAAGAGTCCAGTCCCCTCTGGACTGTGACCCGGCGATGACAGGAAAAGCGGGGACCCCCGCAAGATCGATTCTTTGACTCGCTCCTTCGGAGCCGAGGCCCGGACGGTGGTGGTGACGGTGAGTGGCAAGGAATCCTTGCGCCGCTGTGGCCGTGCGCTGTCCAGGCCCGCCAAGCGACTCGCCGTCGCGGGCGGTCTCGTGCTCGCGGGCTGGGCGCTGGGGGCGGTCCTCGGCACCACGGCGTCCGCGGACGAGTTGCCCGCCGGTTTCGACGGCCAGGGCACGGTTTCCGCCGCGGCCACCACATCGGACAACTCCGTGACGAGTGAATCCGATTCGGTTCAGCCCGATGCCGCGCAGACCTCGAAGCCGAAGTCGAAGACCGCGTCGGTCGGTGCGGCGGGCAACGGATTGCTCGGCGGGCTCATCGGCGGCTTGGTCGGCACCGTCGGCGACACCTTGGCCACCACCGTGGACACCGTGCACAGCACGGTCGAGACGGTCAAGCAGACGGTCGGCAGCGTGGTCGACACGGTCGACCAGACCGTCATCGGGCCGATCACCGGCGGCGGCTCCCTCACCCAGGTGACCTCGCTTCCGTTGCTCAGCAACCTGGTTTCCAGCGGTGGCACGGTGACAAGCACCGTCAGCACCATGTCGATCACCGTGGCCACCCCGGCCGTGAACTCCGCACCGGAGACACCGCGGCCCGCGACTCCTGACGCGACAAGCTACGAGCCGTCGGCAACACCGACTCACCCGGCCGGGCCGCGGATCGCGGCGCAGCAGCAGGCAACCGTCGTCGAGCAGCCGCCCACCGAGTCCGGCAAGCGCATCGGCCTGCCTGGCAACGGTGGCGGTTCCGGCGGTGGCGGCCTCCCGGCAGCCCCCAGCTCACCGATCGCGCCGGCCTCGGCCACCGCGGGCCACGACGGCTCCGGCGGGGCCCGCCAGAACGCGATCCTCGGTTCCGACGTCACGACCACCCAGCTCCGGCTGATGGGTGCGAGTCTCGACCCCGAAGTCGACGGTGCGGGCAGAGACGCCGCCCTGCCGACAACCTCCCCGGATTGACCTGACCCGGTCCGCCGGGGAGAGCTGCGTCCAAACCAAGATCAACTTCGCGGCCTCGACGCCCTGAAACTGCGTCCGCCGACTCCCCAGCTTCGTTTTTCGTGCAGGGGCCATTCACCACGTCGTTCCACCGAACTCCCCGGTCCGCCAACCGCGCCTGGCCGGATCGGGACTCGGCCCCGGCGTCACGCGGCCTCCGTGACGCCGGGGCCCGCACCGGCGCTCATCGAACGTTCCTTCTCACCGCGCCGAGCAGGAACAACACCCGATGCGCGCCCGAGCCGCGCGTTTCCCGGCACGTCGAGGGGCTGTGCCTGGAGATCGCCGCGGGTCCGTTCCGGTCCGACCGGAGCGGGCACGGCAGCCGGTGCACTGGATGAGCTCAGCCGTTGTACCTCCCTGGGACGACGGCCCGCCATCCGGTGCACCGGCTGTTTCTCTGCCGGTCGCTAGGTCACCGGCATGTGCAGGACACCCGCGCCGCGCACCGAAGCGGCCGCGGCGCTCAGCCGCCGCACGGCTTCGGCGGACTCGTCGGCCGGGTGTGACGCGAAGGGCAGCCGCAGCCAGCGTTCCAGCCCGCCGTTCGCCCCGAACCGCGATCCGGGCGCGATCTGCACCCCGTGGTTGACCGCGGCGACGGCGAGCCGGGTGCTCATCGGCTCCGGCAGGTGACACCACAGCGAAAGGCCGCCGTCCGGCACCCGGAGAGTCCAATCAGGACAGTGCTGGCGCAGTGCCTCGACCACGGCGTCCCTGAGCCCGCGAAGGTCGTTCCTTCGCTTACCCAGCAGCGAATCCGCGTCGGTCAGCAGCTCGGCGAGCACCAGCTGCTCGAAGATCGGCGACCCGAGGTCCACCGCGTAACGCGATGAAACGAGCCTGCCGAGCATCTCCTCGGACGCCCTGAGCCAGCCGATCCGCAGGCCGCCCCAGTACGACTTCGACGCCGAGCCGACGGTGATCGCCAGGTCCTCGGCGAAGGCGGCCAGCGGCGGCGGCCCGTCCAGTGGATCACCTTCCAGGTCGAGGTCGACCATGGTTTCGTCGACGACTACCGGCGTCCGCGCCCTGGTCAGCACCCTGGCGAGGCGCTCGCGACCCTCGGTGTCCAGCCGGAGGCCGGTGGGATTCTGGAAGTCGACCACGAGATACGCCAGGCGCGGTGCGGCTTGGCGAAGCGCCGCCTCGATGCCCGCGATGTCCCAGCCCTGTTCGCCGGAGGGGTCGAGCGCGACCGGGACCGTGATGGCGTGCGCGGCGCGGATCGCCTCCAGCGCGTTCGGGTAGGTGGGCTGCTCCACGAGCACCCGGTCGCCGGGGCCGGCGAGCATCCGCAGTGCCAGGACAAACGCGTGATGAGCACCGTTGGTGATCATCACCTGCGCCGGTGTCGTCGGGAGGCCGCGCGCGGTGTAGCGCTCGGCGATGCGCTCACGCAGCACGGGCAGGCCGCGTTCGCTGTAGCCGTGCGCACCGAGGTGGTCACCGAGCGCGCGCCGGGCCGCGTCGACGGCGGTCATCAGGCCCGCGGTGGCCGGCGGGGCCGCCCTGGAGAAGTCGATCAGGTCCTTTCCACGTGGGAGCGAGGTCTCCTGACCGCCGTGCCCCGGCGAAGCGATCCACGAACCCGCACCCCGTCTGCTGGCGACCAGGCCGTCTTCGCGGAGCTTGTCGAGCGCGGCGCCGATGAGGGTCCGGCTGATGTTCAGCGCGTCGGCCAGTTCCCGCTCGGCGGGCAGCCGGGTGCCGAGCGGAAGCTGGCCGTCGAGGACCTGCAACTCGATCGCGGCGGCCAGGTCGGCGGCACCGTGACGAGAACCACTTTGCCGCCAGGTTCCCAGCATACCGGCCAATCGAGAGCCAGATATCCGTCCACTGGGCGGGATCACGAAGTCCATGAGACCAATTATTGCAAAGTGGCTATGGTCAAGGAAGCCACTTCCAGCCAATAGTGACGTCGTGGCTCAGTTAGATCTTCGTCCCGTGACCCCGGCCAAGGCTCCGGCCCGCCGTTTCATCCAACTTCTCCTCGGCCTCGCCTGCTACGGCGCCAGCATGGCCATGCTCACCAGGGCCGGCCTCGGCCTCGACCCGTGGGACGTCCTGCACGAGGGCTTCACCAAGCGCACCGGCCTCAGCTTCGGCGTGATCACCGCGATCGCGTCCGTCATCGTGCTGCTGCTGTGGATTCCGCTGCGGCAGCGGCCCGGTATCGGGACCGTGCTGAACATCCTGGTCATCTCGGTGATGGTCGACGTCGTCCATCACCG
>Ga0247768_1000179_pt1 | contig 23417 bp, 16 predicted proteins | sample UWRJL016104C6_FD_179944 | JGI IMG/M metagenome (GOLD analysis project Ga0247768, IMG submission 179944) | Plant litter microbial communities from Arlington Agricultural Research Station in Wisconsin, United States - UWRJ-L016-104C-6 | ecosystem: Environmental > Terrestrial > Plant litter >... | reverse complement strand
GTCTCCGCGCCCAGAAGCTCGACGCTGCGCGCACCCTCGTTCGCGCGCAACAACTGCCGTCGTGCCAGCAGCGCGCGCAGAATAACGTCCGAAAGTTCGCCGTCGGAACTCATCAGCCGGCGGAACGCGTCCGGACTGACCCGGTACACGACACCGGCCTCCGACACACGCGAGTCCAAATAGGTCGCTTGCCCGGTCAGCAGATTCAATTCGCCGCTGAACTGCCCCGGGCCGTAGTTCGCGACCACGACGCCCGGTTCGTCGCCCTGGCCGCGACGGATGATTTCGGTGCGTCCGCGTTCCACCAAAATCAGGTCACAGGACACCTCGCCCGCGCGGAACAGCCATTCGCCGGCCTGGACGTCGTGAGCGTCGCCGTAGGCCTTCAGTCGCTCCCATTGAGCGCGGGTGAAGGCCGGGGAGGCGGGATTCGCCTGTGGTGCCGACATGTCGCTCCTGATCCGTCATCGGACGCTGCCGCTGCTGGGCAACACCCGGAGCCACTCTGAACTGGAGATTCCAACCTAGCAGGTTGAGTTGTAAAAACCAATCTAGACCAGTCCACTCACAGCGAACCCGATGGAATCAGCATTAACTGGGCTTTCATGCCGCAGGGATGCCGACTCGCCTGCCAGTTGCACCCACATCAACGCCTTGCTAACTTGTATTTACCAAGTCAGACCTCAGGGCCACCATGCCCAGAGGCTGGCTCCGAGATCAGCACGCGGGAGATCACATGAGCGCCACCGACACCCGGGCCACCGACACGGCGATGTGGAGCGGCGAGCACGACGTCGTGAGTGTGCTTCGCCGGAAAGGCACCGGGGCGTTCGAAGGCGTGCTCGGCGGGATCGACCTCCCGCTCGCGCTGGTGGGCCGAAATCCCGACAACCCGCGGACGCGGTATCGGAACATCGAGCGCCTGGCGGTCAGCGTCCGGACCTGGGGACTCATCCAACCGATCGCCATCGTCCCGATCGAGACGTGGCTGGCCGAGCACCCGGCCCACATCGGGCACCCGGAGCTGGCCGGAACGGACTTCGTGGTGTCGGCAGGCAACCGGCGGCACCGGGCGCACGAGGTCGCGGGGCTGGAGTCGATCTCCGCGGTGCTCCGGAACGATCACGGCGGAAAGCTCACCTCGGCCCTGATCCCGATCATCGAGAACGCCGAACGGGAGGACCTCGGGCCGATCGACCAGGCAGTGCAGTTCCAGGTCTTGGTGGACCTGGGCATGTCACAGAGGCAGATCGAGAGCGCGACGCCGTTCAGCCAGAGCCACATCAGCAAACGCCTGAGTCTCCTCGCCCTGTCGGACACGCTGAAAGCGGCGGTCAACACAGATCAGCTGGAGGTCGGTCAGGCGCTGGCGCTCGTGAAGGCACCTCAGGCCGTACTCACCGACGACAACGCCGAAGACGACGCGCGATGGGACGTGCAAGAAAAAGCCTGGCAACTCATGCGGGAGAACAAATGGCCCGCCAAGAGCGCGATCGCTCACCTGGCACGGCAGCACCGGATCAGCATCGCGCCGCTCGACATCGACCGCACGGCGGACGACGTCCGAACCACCCACCACCGGCGAACCGTGGGCCACCCCGCGCAAACCTCGTACGCACAGGTCGCTTCCGCACGGCGGCGAGAGTCGATCTGCCGGCTCCTGGTCGGACAACGCTCAGGCTCCGCGGAGGCCACCAAGGTACTGGCCGACCACGTGCTTCGCGAGGTTGAGCACACGGAAGTCCGCGCGCTGGCGCACCGGTGGCTGGGTTCTCTCGGCTTCGGGCCGGCCGGAGCCACCGCCGAAGGGTGGGAGCGTGCGGTCCGGACGAGCGCGGACAGGCGCGTACGGGAGCAGGCCGCCGTCGCCTACGGATGGGCACGGCTCGAACTCGAAGCACGCAAGGACCCCGCCTCGTGGAGTGCGGATGTCGTCGAGTACCTCCGCGCGCTGGCCCGGGACCACGGCTACGTCCCGAGCGAAGAAGAACGGAACCTGATGCACGGCTGACAAGCCGAACCCGCTACTGCTCCTTCGGCAGACTTTCGAGGTACGACCCCAGGTTCGTCTCCAGATCACCACGCTTTTGCAGGCCACGCTCGAAAAGTTGGGCCACCCGCTCGCGCAGCGGGTCGGACTTCACGAACTCCTGAAAGCGCGTGGCGTCCGCGCGCACCTGGTCGATCGTCGGAAGAGAGATGTCGTTGACAGCCCGTTTCGCGCTCACGACAGCGTCCCGGGGAAACGAAGCGATGCGTTTCGCGATCATCGACACCAAATCGTCCAGCTCATCGTCGGGAACCGCCCGGTTGACCCACCCGTACCGCTCCGCGTCCGCCGCCGAGTAGTCCGACGAGGTCAGCACGACCTCCAACGCCCGGTTGCGGCCTATCAACCGCGTCAGGTGCTGCAGCGCCCCGGCCCCGGGTGGCGCGCCCATCCCCACCTCCGGCTGGCCGAACGTCGTCGACTCCCGCGAAGCGAACTGCATGTCACAAGCGAGCGCGAACTCGTTTCCCGCGCCGCCGACCCGGCCCCTGATCTTCGCGATCGTCACGACATCGGCCTCGCTGAACCGGCGCCACAACACTCCCAGCGACGCGTCCTCGGGACCTCCGCCCGCTTTACCCGCCTCCGCCACGTAGTGCGGCACCTTCGTCAAATCGACGTGCGGAAGGAAGTAGTCCCGGTCCGCCGAACCGAAAACCACCACCCGCACCTCCGGCCGTTGCGGCAGGCTCAACACCAGGCCGACGAGATCCCGCACGAGTTCCGGACCGACCAGGTTCAGCGGCGGGGCGTCGAACTCGACCGTCAGAACGCCGTCGGCAAGATCTGTCCGCAGTGTGGTGTAGGTCGACATCCCGCTCACTTTCCTTTTCATCCGGACACCATCGGAACCGGCTTGTTTTGTCCAGGCGTTCCCTTGTCGACCTGCCTATCCCGGCCGGCCGCGGCGCCCACCACGGCCTGGGGAACGAACAGCGCGAGAAGCACCACGAGTGGCACCGTCCACCCGCCGCTGGCATCATGCACCACGCCCAGCACGAACGGACCGGTCGCGCCGAACGTGTACCCGAGACTCTGCGCCATTCCGGAAAGCTGGGACACCGTGTCGCCGTCCGGAGACCGCAGGACGATCAGTGTCAGCGCCAAAGCGAGCGCCGCCCCCTGACCGAATCCCATGACCGCGGTCGTCAGTACGTCCAGACCGGGAAACGCCAGGAGGCCGAAGACGCCGAGGGCGGTCGTCCCCGTGATCGTGAGCACCGCCCAGCTCTGCGTCCGCGTTTTCGTCGCCAGCACCGGCGCCACCAGCGCCCCCGCGATCCCGGTCAGGCTGGCGATCGAGAGCATGAACCCGGCGACCGCCGGATCGACGCCCCGTGAAGCGAGAATCTGCGGCACCCAGGAGGCCAGCGAGTAGTAGCTCAGTGACTGCAAAGCCATGAAACCCGTGACCTGCCAGGCCAGCGACTGCCGGCTCAGCACTGCCCGGCCCGATCGACCGGCCGGTGCGGGCGGCCTCGTGCGCAATGCCCGCGGGACCCACACGAACAACGCGAGCACCGCCAAGCCGCCCCAGACCGCGAGCGCCCCATGCCAATCCAGGCCACCGGCCCGCGCGATCGGGACCGTCAGGCCCGCCGCGAGCGCGGCCCCCGCCGAAATCGCCATGGTGTAGAGGCCGGTCATCAAGCCGGCCCGGTCGGCGAAGTCGCGCTTGATCATCGCGGGCAGGAGCACATTGCCGATCGTGATCGCGCCGCCCACCAGCACCGTGCCGGCGAAGAGCGCCACCCGGCCCTCGACAGCCCTCACCGTGATGCCCGCGCAGAGCAGCAGCAGCGCGACGACAAGCGCCCGCTCGATTCCGACACGGCCGGCCAACCGCGGCACAGCCGGTGCCAGCAACCCGAAACACAGGACCGGAAGAGCCGTCAGGATTCCCGCCGTGGTACCCGAAAGCCCCTCGGACAGCTTGATCTCGCCGAGCAGCGGCGCGACCCCGACCAGCGCCGCGCGAAGATTCACCGCCAAGAGAACGAGCGCGATTCCCGCCCACCAAGCCTTGCGCCGCGGCGATTGACGCGCCTGACGCGCGGTGGTGATAACCGACATGGATCCCTCATTCACATCTTGACCGTCGATCTCCGTGATCCAAGTCGTCATTGGCAACTCAGAGGAGAGTAACTGCGGCACAACGGATCGGCAAGCAGGCCAGGCGTCGATCGAGTACCACCGTCAGTAATCCAACCGATTCTGCGGAATCGCCGACACAGTCGCAAGACGGTATCTCCGCGACGTATTCGGGAATTACCAGCACCTGTATTGGCATGTCCAACTCAGATGGGTACCGTGGCCGTGACGTGCCGACAACAACGATGAAATCGAGCGAGGAGAAAAAATGATCGTCAACGCTTATTCCGACTGGAGCGGCTCCTTCAAGGAAGGGACCGGAATAGTCTCGACGGCCACTGACACGCTTCAGAACGCGCCCTACACCTTCGCCAGCCGGTTCGAAGGCGCGCCGGGCGCGATCCCGGAGGAGTTGCTCGCCGCCGGGCACGCGGGTTGCTTCAACCACGCGCTGGCCAACATCTCCGGGCAGAACGACCTGACCCTGGACGCGGTACACACCACCGTCCGGCTCACGATGGGCACCGACGACCACGGGCCGTCGATCGCCGCCATCCACTTCACCGTCGACGCCAAGCTGCCGGGCGCCTCCGAGGAGAAGTTCCAGCACATCGCCGAAGGCGCCCGCGCGTGGTGCGCTTTCTCGAAAGCGCTTTCAGCGGTGGACATCACGATGAAGGCGACACTTTCCCAGTAGTGCGTCCCCCGGCTCGGGGTCGTGAGTGTTTCGCGGAGACTGCGGGGATGTCCTGAACGGCGCGTTCAGGACGTTGAACGTCTCGAACGCGTCGTTCAGGACGTCGGCTCCGCATTGGGCGAGTGTGGCTTGTGAGCGTTGCGGCCGGTTCTAACCGGCCGCAACGCTCACAAGTCACACTCACGATCCTCGGCGGTGGGTGGCGTCGCGCCGGACCTGGTCGGTGCGTTCGGTGACCGCGCCGACCTGCCGCGCCAGGTCGCCGTGCCGCTCATCCAGGTGGGATCGCGCGTCCGCCAGCGGCGACAACAACGCGGCCGGGTCGTCGGCACCGAGCGCCTCGCCCAGCCGGTCGGCGCGTTCCTGGCCTTCCTCACCGAGGCCGTCCAAGGCGCTGACCTGCCCGGCGAGCTTGCGCAATGACGCCGAGTTCTCCCGGGCCCACTCCGACACCGCCCGATCCCCGGCGCGCCGGGAGCGCTGCGCGTCGACCCGGGCCTCCCCCGTGGTCTCCCCCGTCGACGACGGCTGCAGGCGCAGATACCGGCGCTCCGCGGCCTGCCTGCTCGCCACCCCCAACGCCGGCGCCAGCGCCGTCCAGCTGACCCCGGCCGCCCGGGCCGCGGTGATCAGCACCGGCTCCCACCCGGCCAGTTCCTCCCGCAACCCTCGCAGCGCGGCCAGCGCGACCAGCACTCGTTTCCCGTCGGCCGTCCCGTCCCGCGCGCCCGAGACCGCGGCCTGGACCTCACGTAACGCCCTGACCTGCTCATCCACCATTTGTCGTCCTTTCGACGACGTACCACTTGTCATCTCTTGGATGACATGTTAGAACAGTGGGGCGTGTTGACACCAGACAACAGACCCCCAGGAGGTGGAACCCATGTTGATGCGCACCGACCCGTTCCGCGACCTCGACCGGATCGCCCAGCAGATGCTCGGCACCACCGGCACCTGGTCCAAGCCGACGGCGATGCCGATGGACGCCTACCGCTCCGGCGACGAGTTCGTGGTCTGCTTCGACCTCCCCGGCGTCGACCCCGCGGCGATCGAACTCGATGTCGAACGCAACGTGCTCACCGTCAAGGCCGAACGACGGCCACTGCCGACCGGTGACGACGTCACGATGCAGATCGCCGAACGCCCCCTCGGTGTCTTCTCCCGCCAACTCTTCCTCGGCGACACCCTCGACACCGAACACATCAACGCCACCTACGACGCCGGTGTCCTCACCCTGCGCATCCCGATCGCCGAAAAAGCCAAGCCACGCCGCATCGACATCACCGCGCCTGCCAACGAACACCGGGAAATCCAAGCCTGAGCGGGAAATCCCGTTCCGGCCGACCAAGTGGGCAGGTACAGCGGAAACGACGAGGTGATGCCTATCGGTGACGGCAGAGTACAAACACCACATCCGGAGCATTCAGCGGTGGGCCGGTGACTTAAACCCGGCCCACCGCCCGACCCCAGCACAGGGATCATCGGTTCATTCCGGTGGGTGATCCCCGAAATCCTCCGGTTTCACCTCGTCCAGGAACGAGCGGAACTCCTCTATCTCGTCGCTCCTGGCCAACTCGTCTTCGGTTGGCCCGGCTCCACCCAACTCGATCTCCAGACCGGCCGTCTCGAGCACCGACTCGGCGACCATCACCGGGGCGTCCACGAGCAGTGCGACCGCGATCGAGTCGCTCGGCCGCGCCGAAACCCGCACTCCAGCGTCGAAAACCAGCTCCGAGTGGAAGGTGTCGTCGTGCAAAGCCGTGACTTCGACCCGTTCGACGGCACGATCGAAACGACCAGCCACCGCGAGTAGTAGTTCGATCGTGGTAGGCCGCGCATGAGTGACCTGATTCTGCGCCTCCACCAGCGTCTTCGCTTCAGGCGCATCAATCCTGACGATCAGCCAGCGCCGCCGTCCAGTGGTTTCGCGGAGCAGCATGACCGGCACATCCTCGCCCGCCAGCACCGCGATTCCTTCAACCCGTACTGGGATCATCAAACCGGTACCCATTCCAAGTCGCGGAGGTTCATATCGTCCATTTCGATCACTAATGCCCCATCAAGGGTCTAATTCGATTACCCGCCACCAAGGACAAAGAAACATTCGGCACGCTGACCTCGGTCGTTGTCCCGGCGGCCGAAGTCGGCCGGGCACCGGTCGGCCGCCTCGAGACGATCGCGAGGTGACCGCAGGGGACGGCTTCGAGACGCGGAACCCGTCACCGGGTCCGAAATTCCGATCGCATGACTCCGACAAGCACCGGCAGCACAGCCAGCAGAGCCACGCCACGCGCCGCGCCCGCGATCGGATAGACCGCGCCCAGACCGAACTCGTGCCCGATGAAGCCGCCCGCCGCCGCACCGAAAGGCATGAGACCGAACGACAGCATCCGGTAGACGCTGTTGACCCTGCCCATGAGTTCTGCCGGGGTGAGCCGCTGCCGGATGTTCAAGGCCCCGACACTCCAGAAGGAATTGGCGAACCCGTTCAACGCCAGCAAGGCGGTCACCACGATGCCGTTTCGCGTGAGCCCGATTCCCTCGAAAATGAGGACATTCGCGACCAGGGAGATCATCAATGTCCGCACGGGTCCCACCCGCCTCGCCACGCCAGTGTTGACAATCCCGCCGAGAACCCCGCCAACGGCGGCAGAGGCGAGCATGAACCCGTAGTCGCGGGTGGTCACGTGCAGCGTTTCCTGTGCAAGCAGCACCAGAATGGCGTTACCCATCTGGAAACAAAAGGTGTTCACGCCCACGACCAGTGCCAGCGCGCGCAACAGCCGATGTTTTCCCAGCCAGCGCATGCCGTCCTTCATGGCGGCGAACACCGGCGTCTTGTTTTTGTTCGCGACCGGTCGGCGGGGAAGCTTCGCGAGGAGCCCCGCGGAAAGCGCAAAAGAGCCGACATTGACCCCAAAAGGCAAAGCGGCCGAAACGGTGTAAAGCAAACTCCCCACGGGCGGCCCGACAAAAACCTGACCCACGACCGTGACCGTGTACTGGCTACTGTTCGCCTTCGGCAACTGATCGTCGGAGACAAGGTCCGGCAACATGGCCTGCGAGGCGTTGCTGAAGACGACTTCGCACACACCGAGCGCGAAACCCATCAGGATCAAGGTCACCAACCCGGCCTTGGACACCAGGACAAGGACGGTCACCACAGCGACGATGACAGCCTGCGAGGCTTGGGATCGCCACATGAGAGACACGCGGTCGCGGCGATCGACCAGCACACCGGCGGGAATCGAGACGAGAAGCCACGGCGCGTAACCAGCGGCCGACACCAGCGAAATCAGCCTCGGATCCCGCGTTATCGCGCTGGCCAGCAAAGGGACAGCGGTGGCAAAAGCGCCATCACCGACATTGTCCACGGCCGCGGCCCACCATAATCGCCAGTACACGGCAGGCAGCCGAATACGATTCTCCCTTTTCGGGCACGTCTTCCTTGGTTCGAACACCTGTTCGAAGCTAGCAATCCCTGGGCAAGCAGGCAACCGTGCCCCCAGGTCTCGATCAACGTCGCGCAGATCAAGGGACGTGGAGGCTAGCCACTACCCTGGCGAAGTGGGGTGGACGCTGAGCGATCTCATCGCGAAGTACGACGTACCAGGCGCGCAAGTCGCCGTGCTGGCCGACGGGGAGATCCAGGACGAGGCCGCGGGCGTGCTGAGCCTGCACACCCGAGTCGAAACCACGAGCGACTCGGTGTTCAAGATCGGCTCGATCACCAAGATCTGGACTGCCACGCTGATCCAGCAACTCGTGAACGACCGTGTCCTGACTCTCGACCGTCCCGTTCGCGACTACCTGCCCGGCTTCCGGCTCAGCGACCCGGCCGCGACCGACACCCTCACCACCCGCCACCTGCTCACCCATACCGGTGGCCTCGACGGCAACCACTCCACCGACACCGGCCGCAACGACGACGCGATCGAAAGGTTCGTCGCCACCCTCGCCGACGCGGACCACCCCCTCCCGCCGGGCACCCTTTTCTCCTACTCCAACAGCGGCTACGCCCTCCTTGGCAGGCTGGTGGAAGTGCTGCGCGGCAACCCCTTCCACCACGTACTCCGCGAACGACTGGTGACACCGCTGGGCCTGCGCACCGTCGCCACCGACACCTACGAGGCGATCCTGCACCGAGCCGCGATCGGCCACCTCCACACCGGCGGAAAACTCACGCCCACGACGAGTTGGGCGGTCCGTTATCACTGCACCCCCAGCGGCTCCCATCTCGCCATGAGCGCTCGCGACCTCCTCGAATTCGTCCGGCCGCACCTCACCGACCCCGCACTCGCCGAGCTGCGCGAACCGCAGCTCGCATCCGTCCCGGACTTCGGCGGCGGCATCCTCGGCTGGGGGCTCGGCTGGATGCTCTACCGTGACGGCGTCATCGGCCACACCGGCGTCTCCAAGGGACAGAAGGCGTTCCTCCGCGTCGTGCCCTCGGCAAACGTGGCGGTGGCCGTGCTGACCAACAGCGCGGGCGCTGAACCACTGGCCCACGAGATCCTCAGTACAGTGCTCGGGGAACTCGCGGGCGTCGAGACGACACCGCCACCCGTGCCGCCCGCGAACCCCACCCCGATCAACGCCCACCGCATGTGCGGCACGTACCGCACCAGCCGGTACGACATCACCCTCAGCGTGGAGGACAACCGCGCGTTCCTCACCCACCACCCCCGTGACGAACTGGCCGACACTTTCCGCGGCAAGCCCGAGGACCGCGTCGAAGTCGTCCGCCTCAACGACAGCGCGATCATCACCGCCGAACCGAAGCCCGGCGGCCACCAAGTCCGGTCCCTGATCGGCACCGACGAGCACGGCCGAGCCCGCTTCCTCCACAACGGCGCCGCCGCCCACCGAATCACCTGACGATCACCTTCGACCGCGCCCGGCAATTTGGACGGCCGACGGACCTTAGCTTGTTGTTGATCATGTTGCTGGCCTGAGGTTTTGCCGATCCGGTGGACGCGCTGATCCGCGGCACCCCTTCCGGCGGGGTGCCCGCGGAGATGTGGAAGATTTGCCCGGTTTGAGTGCGCGGAGCTGGACAACACGATCGCCAACGCCCACGCGAGCCTGGTGGCACGCCCGTAGCTCCCGGGTCAGCCCGCGCGGGTCGCGGTGATGCCGCCGTCGACCGCGATCGTGGCGCCGTGCACGTACGCCGACTGGTCCGACGCCAGCCACGCGACCGCGGCAGCGATGTCGTCCGGCGTGCCCGCGCGCCCGGCGGGCAGGTTTTCGGTCATGCGGCGGATGACGTCGTCGGAACCGTCGTTGATCGGGGTGCGCGTGGCACCCGGCGCGACAGTGTTGACACGCACCCCACGCGGCCCGAATTCGGCCGCCCAGCTGCGGGCGAGTTGCGCTTCGGCGGCCTTCGACGCGGAGTACAGGCCGACGAACGCGTGGCCGACCTCGGCCATCCACGAACCGACCACGATGATCGCGCCGTGGCCCTGCCTTGTCATCGCGGGCGCCAGCGCGGCGGTGAGGACATGCGGGGCGCGGATATTGACCGCGAGCGTCTGCTCCAAGTCCTCATCGGACAGTGCGAGCGTGTCCACGGCGGGGCAGACCGCGGCGTTGTGCACCAACAGGTCGATGGTGGCGCCCGCGGCTTCGGTGGCCTCCCGGGCGAAGTCGCGCAGAGCGTCAGGTGTGGCAGTCAGGTCGGAGGCGACGAACAGCGCGTCGCCGCCGTTGTCGCGGATCTCCTTCACCACAGCGTCGCCGCGAGCGGTGTCGCGACCGGTGACAACGACCCGCGCGCCTTCGACGGCGAGGCGGTGCGCGGTGGCGGCGCCGATGCCGCTGGTGGATCCGGTGACGAGTGCCGTGCGGCCGGTGAGTGTCTGGGTCATGCCCCCAGGCAACACCGGCTACGGACCGGGTACCAGTGCGAGCGCTGCCTGGTCACGGCATGACCAGGCGAGCATCCGCGACGCTGTTTATGCTGGTAGGCGTGCCAGCAGACCGTGCCGCCCTCGGAGCCTTCCTACGCTCACGACGCGACCGCTTGACCCCGGCGCAAGCGGGAATCGAGCCGTTCCCCGGGCCGCGTCGGGTCCCCGGGCTGCGCCGCGAGGAGTTGGCCGTGCTCGCGGGCCTCAGCCCGGACCACTACAGCCGCATCGAGCAGGGCCGACAGCCGACGATCAGCGAGGACATCGTCAAAGCGCTGTCGCGAGCGCTCCACCTCGACGACGTCGAACACGAACACCTTCGCGACCTCGCCGCCCCGGTCAGACGCGCCCCACGCGACGACAGCGCCCCGCAGCAACCCGATCCCGGCCTTCTGCGCGTGATGGACAGCCTCGACGTCCCCGTGCTGCTGCTCGGCCGCCGCGGCGTGGTCCTGGCCCGCAACGCCCTTCTCACCGCCGTGCTCGGCGCGTCGATGGAACCGGGTTCTTCCTTCCTGCACTGGCTTTTCCTCGACCCACTCGCCCGCGACCGCATCGTGAACTGGGCCGACTTCGCCGCCGCGGCCGTCGGCGCCATGCGCTACGAAGTCGGCCGCCACCCCGGCGACCGGCGCCTCGCCACCCTCGTCGCCGACCTGCGCGCCACCGACCCCGACGTCGCGCGCTGGTGGGACGACCACGGCGTCACCGACCGCACCTCGGTGGGCAAACGGATCGCGCACCCGGTGGCCGGACCGCTGGAGTTCGGGATCGAGACGGTTTCCAAACCACACGACCCCGAACAACGGCTGATCATCTACACCGTCGAACCCGACTCCCCCACCGCGCGGAACCTCCCCTTGCTCGCGGCGTGGGCCATCGTCACCTGATACCGCGATCGAGCCCGAGCTTATTCTTGCGCGAGAACGCCGTTGAACTTCAAGATGGCGTACTTGGGCACCATCAACACTGCCGACACGACGTCGGTGGCACCAGTGGCGGGTTCGGCGGACGGCGCCGCGTTCGCGGCACCAGCACCGGCAGCGACACCACCGAGAGTGACCGCGGCCAGCGTCGCGACGGCGAAGATCTCGCGATTCGAAAATCCTTTCACAGATCGGAAATCGCACAGTAGACGGCACCCGCCGAGCCCTTATCCCTACGACACGAGACCCACGCCAAGGTTCACTACCCCGAGGGCCGAAACCCAGAGTCGAGCGACTGTTCGACCAAAGCCGACTCCAACCTCAATTTCGTTGCGTCTCCATCCTGAGATTCGACGCGAGGAATTCGTTTGACATTTTTCACCGAACCGAAAAGCAGAACGTCGATACGCCTGGCAATTTGGACATCGCCATCATTTCCCAATATATCGAGGGGAAGGGAAAAGGTGGCGTGAGCGCGGTCAAGGTTGTGAAAATCCACATTCACGGGGCTGGTTCGAGGTGCGGGAGGGCCGAAGCGAACTCCTGTGCCGCTCGCGCCCACGGAGCCGCCGCGGCGGCACCTCGCGCGCAAGCATACCTACAATCCCTGCTCAGAGCGCGTTCAGGAGCAAAAATCGACCGCATGCGGTCGAAGATTGTCATCTCGGCGAACCCGCGCTACGTTCGTGGACGACCGGACAAGAGGAACCAGACCTGGAGTTCTGTTGCCGAAGTCAGCGCTATGGGGCGTGTCGTTCGATGCGACGCCACTGTCCGGTTTGGTGATAGAATTCCTCAAGACCGCTCGGTTGTTCGCCGACCGCGGTCACCGAGTCCATCTTGACCTCGGCTACGACATCAAGGCCGACAAGGGTTCGTTCTTCCGCCCCTACCAGGACGAAGGCGACCTCCTTCCGGCGTGGGTGACCCTCGACCGAGTCGCCGGCCTCGACCGGATCCCCGGCTACACCCCGGAATTCGTCACCCAAGTCCTGTCCGATGTCATCAGGGGCGGCACAGGGGCGGATCACCTGCCCGAGATCGGCCGCATCGCGGAGGAACTGGCGCGGCGGATGGAACAGACGTGGGAAGAGCGGGGAGTAACCCTGGTCCTGGTCGAAAACGGGACCCTGCCGGAAAACATCACCTACACCCGGGCTCTGTACCGCGCGATCGAACGCTACGGTGCCCGGCATCGGCTGGGCAGGTTCGTGCTCTGGCGCGACCACGACCTGATGTGGCAAAGCGAATCCGGCTCCGCGAAGTACGGCCGGTTCCCCTACCCTGGCACTCCACGACCGGTCAACTCACCATATATCCACTACTTCGCGCTGCACGAACAGGCCCGCGACCGTACGCTGGAGTGGGTCCCCGGCCTGCGCAACATCGACGTCCTGCCCAACACGTTCGCCTCGGTCCCGGCGACGATCGACAGGGGCAACGCCGACTTCAAGACCCGCCATGGCATTCCGGCCGATGCGAAGGTGATCGCCCGCTGCACGCGGATCATTCCGCAGAAGCGGATAGACCGCGACCTCCACCTGCTGGCCGCACTGGCCGGGGACATCGACGTCTACTTGTTCGTCGCCGGTAACGTCGACGAGGCACCTGGAGAGTACCGCCGCCTGACGGACCTGGCGGTCGAACTCGGCGTTTCGGACCGGGTGGTTTTCGGTGGCTGGCTCACTCCGTACGAATCGGAGGGTGCTGCCAGGGGCGGGCGGCACTCGGTTCGAGATCTGCTCGCGCACGCCGATGTCGTCTCGTTTCTCACCTCGTACGACTACGAAAGTTACGGCAACCCCATCAGCGAGGCCATCGCGTCGGGCACGCCGTACCTCGCCAGCCGCTATGAACTCTACGACACGGTCTACGGCGACAAGGGATTCCACGCGCCGGTGCTCGACATCGCGGTACACGACCTGCCTGACGCGGCATTCGTCGCCGACGTGGCCGAACTGATCATGAACGACGGGAAGCGAGCGGACGTGGTGGAGTTCAACCGACAACTCGGCGCGAAACATTTCGGCCAGGGTGTGGCCGAAGAACTCGTCAACCGGCTCTACCCGCACCCGATGGGAGAACGTACCCGCCTCAGCGTCGTGCTGCCGGTCTACAACGAGGCCGCGAATCTCACCGAGGTCCTGCGGACGCTCCACGACCAGCGCGACGTCCACGGTGACCCGCTGGACAAGGAACTTTACGAAGTCGTGCTGGTCGACAACAACTCCGACGACAACACCCTGGCCGTCGCCCGGCAGTTCGCCGCCGGCCACCCCGACCTGGCGCTGCACCTCGTCCGCGAGACCGAGCAGGGCGTCGCGTGTGCCCGCCGCACCGGGATGGACTTCGCCGCCACCCGCAGCCGAAACCGGCCGGGAGCAGACCCGGGACAACGCTTCTACCTGGTCTCCGCCGACGCGGACTGCCGAGTCGACCCGCAATGGCTGGCGCAGTTGCTTGCCGCCATGGACAACGGGAAAGCCGCGATCGCCGTCTGTGACTACTACTACTCCGCTGAGCACTTCACCGGCAGGCCACGGCTGTGGGACGCGATCGACCGCACCTTGCGCTGCCGTGCGGTGACGTTCGCTCTGTTCGGCGGTTTCCCTGACGGGAAAGGGTTCGCCGTCGACCGCGACACCTACGAACGAGTCGGCGGCATCGAAATCTTCTATCAGCTCCACGACGGCCGCTTCGTCAACCATCTTTCCGATGACTGGGACTTCGGCATCAAGGTCCGGGGATCAGGGGAAGAAATCGGCTACGCACCGCTGTCCCGCGTCGAAATCAACCCACGCCGGGTCAATCACGCCATCGAGGAGGTCATCACCGGTCGTGCCTACGGTTCGGACGGCATCATCGTGATGCGTGACATCCGCCCCGAGGACACCGCGGCCGAACCGTCGCCGAGCGACCTCACCGAAGCCGAAGCGTTGCAGGCCTGGGAGTTCTCGATCAAGGACTTCACCCCGAAGAACACCATCCTGCCCGTCCTGCTGACCCCGTCGCTGCTCGACGACGACGCGGTGATCGAGTTCTTCGGCGCCGACCTCGCCGCGCGGCTCGCCCGCCGGATCGCCGAGATCACCGAGGAGATGCGGGTACTCGACTTCACCCCCATCCATTCGTACAAGACACCGTCCTACCGCCTGTATTTCGAGTTCGCCGACGACCTCTTCGCCCGGCTGCGCGCCACCGTGGGCGAGGACATCGGTTATCCGCCCCCACTGCCGCCGTGCCTGCGCGACGTCCCGGCCGAGCGGTTCACCGAATTCGTCAAGTACTACTGCGAAGACCGCGAATCCGGCGAAGCCCACAATTATTTCGGCAACGGAGGAGTGTTCTGATGAGCATCGGGTACGAGCAAGCGATCGACTCCCTGCACGAGATGGACCCGGCTCACCCCGTTCCGGCGGTGCTCGCCGCGCTCGGCGACCCGGTCAACAGCCACCTGCTCGACTACGTCAAGGAAGACCCCTTCGGCGCGCACGTCTTCCCCGGCGACATTCCCGGGTACGACCCGGAAGCGTTCCTCTCCGATCTCGACGCCCAACTCGTCGACACCGCACCGATCCACCTGTGGTCCTACATCCCGACTTGCGCCTACCGTTGCCGGTTCTGCCAATACCCCGTCGTCCTGGTCAAGGGAAAACCCGAGGTGGCCGACGAAAAGGCGACCCAGTGGGTCGACTGGAACATCCGGGAGGCGAAGCTGTGGCTGGCCGCCACGCCCCATCTCGCGAACGCCCCGGTCGGCGAGTTCAACGTCTTCGGCGGCACACCGTCGCTACTGCCGGAACACGCGATCCGGCGGCTTCTCGAGTTCTACCGCGAGAACTTCGGCTTCACCGAGGACACGACGATCCGGTTTGAAGGTGATCCCAGCACGTTCACCCCCGCCAAGCTCGACCTGCTCGCGGAACTGGGCTGCACCAAGCTTTCCAGTGGAGTGCAGTCCTTCGACGATCCGGTCCTGGTTCAGTGTGGCCGTGAACACTCCGCGAAGATGTGCGTCGATTTCATCCGCAACGCGCGAAAGGCGGGCTTCGACTGGGTCAGTATCGACCTGATGTACGGCCTGCTCGACCAGACCGTGGACAGCGTCCGGCGTGATCTCGACATCGTGCTGGACAACGAGGTCACCGCCGTGGTGTGCACCAAGCTGCACCTGGCGTCCTACAGCGACACGCGTACCGGTGTCACCGGCGAGAAACCGGCGGCGTGGCAATTGCCCGCCTACCGGGACAAGCTCGTGCACGACGGCCACCACTGGCCGACGCTGGGGTCGCAATACCAGATGCGTGAGGTCTTGACCGAGGGATTGCGGGCAGGCGGCTACACCGAACATCCGACGATGTACTTCGCGCGCGCGGGCCTCGGCCCGGAGAAGTGGAAGTCCATCATGGTCGACCAGGACAAGCAGGAAGCCGAGGTCGCGATCGGGCTGGGCGGCAGTTCCAGCTGCCGGGCGTCCGAAGCGATCACCGACGTCAACTGGAAGACCTACTCCGAGGCGGTCGAGGCCGGCCGGATCCCGCTGGGCTCCGCGACCCGGTTCACCGAGGAGGGGCAGGAAGCGCGAGCGATCAAGATGGCGCTGTCCACCCTTCAGCCGCTTAGCGACGCCCTCCACCGGCAACGGTTCGGCCGGTCGCTGCTCTCGGAGCCCTGGCTCGGCAAGTTCCGCTCACTCGAGGAACGGCACCTGGTCCGGATCGACGAACAAGCTCGTGAAATCGCGCTGACCGCCAACGGCGAGGTCCTGGTGGAAGCGATCATCAACACCGAGCTGTGAAGCACCGGTTCAGGGCCTTGTGAGCGTTGCGGCCGGTTAGAACCGGCCGCAACGCTCACAACCTGGGTTCAGGCGACCTCGATGTAGTCGACCTCAGCCCAGTTGGTCAGGTGCCGCAACCGGATCGCGTTGAAACCGGCCGACAGCGTCACATTCACCGGCACTTGAGTCCAGTTGTCCCATCCGTGGTCGGTGTAGTTCACCACCTGGCTCGCGCCGCCGTTCACGGTCAGTTCTTGCTGGGCGTTCCCAAAACCCGCGGCGTAACCGATATTCACCGTGTAGCCGCCGGCCACCGGAGCGAACACCGACAGTTGAACCCAGCTGTCGGAATTATCGATTTTCCCGATGACGGCGCCTTGCGACGCGTTTGCCGCGCCGGTGCGGACCACGCAATCGTTCAGCGCCCCGCTTTCGCCTTCGTAGCGCGTTCGACTACCTCGCACGACCGGGTAATCATTGGCCCAGCCGAGCGACGCGACGTACATGCCGCGCCCGCCACCTCCCAGATGACCGTGGAAGAAGATGCGATCACCGGCGATGTCCGCGCCACCCGGGCCGTTGACCGCGTTATCCGTACTCGCCGTCGTCAGCAGCGGCCGGTACGCCCGCGTGTACGCCCCGGTCAACGACGGCGAAACCGCGTAGCTGGTCTGGTAGTTTCCGGTCGTATACACACCCGCGGAGTAGAACAGCACGTACTGGGATGAACGCTTGACCAGTCGCGGCGCTTCGATGACACCCTGCTCGGACGGTTGATTGTTGCGCAGCAGCTCGACTCGCGCGCCGCTGAAGGTCACTCCGTCCGCCGCCGTGCGCTGCAACCAGATGATCGCGGGCTGTCCGATCGCGTTGCCGTCGTTCTTGTACAGCAGGTATCGGGTTCCGTCGGCGTCGACGAAGCTTGAGGGGTCGATGTCACCGCCTTCGGCCGCGGTGCACACCAGCGGCTGAGCCGAAGTGGGCACGAACGGACCAGCCGGACTGGCGGCCAGCGCGGCGCCGACGCACATGCGCCCGGCGGCCACGCTCGGGCCGGTGAAGTACATCAGGTACTTACCGTCGGAGCGCTGTGAGACGTCTGGTGCCCAGAATCCGCCGTTGCCCGCCCAGGCTGGCTTGGTCGGCAGCGCGTCACCACGGAGCGTCCACGGACCGGTGGCCTCCGACGCCGTCGCATACGGGACACGACCGTGCCCCGAGCTTGTCGAATACGCGTAGAGAGTGCTGCCGAACTGGTTCACCTCCGGGTCGGGGAAGTCTTCACCGATCACCAGCGTCGGTGCTGTCGTGACGGCATCCGCCGTACCCGGGACAGCGAGAAGCACGGCGATGGCGCCGGCCAGAACAGCCAGGTTGCGGGAGATCTGCATCGTGTACCCCGTCTCATGGACATGAGGTCTAGACCATTCGATCACCTTTTGCGTATGATAAATCATACGCAAAAGGGCTTGACGTACGGAAGGCTTCGACACCGGGAAGTTTCCGGTCGAGCCCAAACCAGAACGGCTGTCGCGCAGTTCCCGGTACACCCAACGCAGAGTGGAGCCGATCATGTCCCAATTTTCCGCCGTGCCTTCCTCGGTGCCAGCGCCGCGGCACTCGCCGCCCCCGCGCTGACATCCCAGGCCCTCGCATCGCCGCAAGCTGTCGTCGCCGGCACCGAACTCCTGCGCGACGACTTCGGGCCGATCTCGGGCTGGGCACGGCAAGGCACGGTCATGCGGCAGTCCCTCCCCTGGGAGACCTCGCTTCTCCAGGACCCGTGCCTGGTGTACAACACGGGCGGAGGCCCGCTTTTCAAGATGTGGTACGGCTCGCTCTACTACGTCGGCTACGCGACCAGCGAAGACGGCGTCAACTGGACCAAGGCGGCCGACCCGGTGCTGTCACGTTCCATCGAGGCCGACCACAACAACCTGAACCAGCCCAGCGTGGTCTACCTCGACGGGACCTGGCACATGACCTACTTCGGCATCGACAGCGCCGGTAAGGGCCGGGTGCTCTACGCGTCAGCGCGGCAACCCGGCGGTCCGTGGACCAAGCACGGAGTGATCCTCGAGTCCACCCAACCATGGGAGGACGACTACATCTACAACTCGTCCCTCTACTACGAAGCATCCGAGCGCCTGTGGAAGATCTGGTACACGGCTGGAAAGATCGCCTCGGCCGGCGGTGAACCGGAGTTCATCTGTTATGCGACCGCGTCGAACCCCGCCGGGCCGTGGACCAAGTACTCGGGAAACCCCATCCTGAAGCCGATGAACGACGGCGGCTGGGCGTCGCTGGGCATCGGCGGACCGAACGTGCGCCGCTATCTCGACGGCACCTATGAGATGCGGGTGGTGGGCTGGCAAGCCGACTACCCGTCCCGCGGCGGGAAACTGCTCTCCCGCGACGGCGTCCAGTGGACGCTGGCCCGGTCGAACCTGGAACTGGACCTCGGGGTGGTCGGCGGGCCGGAGGACGCGATGATCTACCGCCAGTACGTGGTCAACCACCGAGGCGTCGACCATGTCTACTTCAACGCCAAGAACAACCGGCCCGGCTGGAACGAAACCATCGAACTGGCCACCTGGCAAACCGGCCTGCAGATCGTGAACCCGGCCAAGTGGGCGATGACCCAGGGCTCCGGCGCTCCCAACGGAGCATCCTTCACCGTCTCCGCCAACCGGGCGACGACACTCGGCAACGCACCGGCCAACGGCTCCACGCAGACATTGCAGGGCAACATCGCACTAACCGCCCGAGACTACGATCTCGCCGTCGACGTGACCCCGCAAAGCACCGCCGTCGCGGACCGCGACACGGTCCTGATGATCCGCTGCACCGACCGCAACAACTACTACTACGCCGGTATCGCGTCCTGGGGCCAGGAATACGCGATCGGCGTACTCCGCGATGGGGCCAACACCAAGCTCGCGGGAACAGGATCAGCGTCCAACGTCGCCCAAAACGTAACCCGATCACTGCGATTCGCCGTCAGCGGCACCACACTACGACTGTTCGACGGCGACCGCGAGGTCCTGACGGTCCAGGATTCATCGCTCAACCCGAACGTCAGCTACGTGGGCGTCCAAGCGACCTCCGCCACGGCCCGCACCTCATTCGGAAATCTCTCCGTGCACGCGTTGTAGTCCGCCTGCTTTCGTGCGTCTGACGCCGCAAACCAGCCCTTCACGACCCTCGGGTGCTTCGGGCGATGCCGTCAAGGGAGCCTTGAGGGACTCTAGGTCCCTCAAGGCTCCCTTCAGGGCAGGCGGACGGAGGCTCGCCGGGACTGTTCCCGCGGGTCGGGGTCGTGAGTGTTTCGCGGGGTTCTATTGAGGGGATGGGCGAAGGTGTGGTGGCTTGGTCAGGGTGGTCGGAGGTGGTGAAGGCCTCCTTTACGGCGTCTGACGCCGTAAAGGAGGCCTTCACTCCCTTGCGAGCCGCTCGAACACCTTGTGAGCGTTGCGGGGACGCGCGGGCGATGTCCTGAACGACGCGTTCGAGACGCTCAACGTCCTCAACGCGCCGTTCAGGACATCCCCGCAGCCAGACACTTTTGCCTTACCCCTCAAGGCTCCCTTCAGGGCATGCGGACGGAGGCTCGCCGGGACTGTTCCCGCGGGTCGGGGTCGTGAGTGTTTCGCGGGGTTCTAACCCCGCGAAACACTCACGACCCCACCGAGCCCACTGCCCAAGCCGACACGCCACCTTTGCCCATCTCCTCAACAACCGACCGCAACGTTCACAAGGTCCGGCGGTACGCGGCGGTGGCGGACAGAGGGTGTCCGCCACCGCGCGGGTCAGGCCGGGGCGAGGGCGGCGAGCGTCGACTCCAGGTCGCGCAGTCCGGTGTGGGGCGCGCTGACGAGGACGGCCATGTTGCCCGGCGGGTGCTCGTTGTCGCGCATGAGCTGGTGCGCCCGGCCGACGTCGTTCAGGTCACCGCACCACGACAGGCACGGGTCCAGCCTGCCCGCCCCGACCAGTTCGGTCACCTCGCGGCACTCACGCGAGTTGGCGTAGTGCGAACCCTGGAGCCGCTTCTGGCGCATCCACAAATGCCGCAGGTCGGTGTCGGCGTTGTAGCCGCTGGTGCCACCGCAGATCACCACCATCCCGCCCGAATCGCAGACGTACATGGACGTCGGGATGGTGTCCTGGCCGACGTGCTCCAGCACGATGCGCGGCGATCGGCGCTCGCCGAGGATGTCCCAGATCCGGCGGCCGAAGGTGCGCGCGCCGTGCGTCCACTGTGCCATCGCCTCGTCGTCCATCACTTCGGGCAGCCTGCCCCAGTGGCTGAACTCCTTGCGGTTGATCACGCCTTCCGCGCCCAGCCGCAGGCAATGCTCCGCGCGGGACTCGTCGGAGATGACCGCGATCGGTATGCCGCCGCGCATCCGGACGATCTGGATGGCCATGGAGCCGAGTCCGCCCGCGCCGCCCCAGATGAGCACCGGGTCACCCGGGCGCACGACGTGCGGGGGCCAGCCGAGCAGTTGCCGGTAGGCCGTGACCCCGGTCAGCATGAAGCAGGCCGCCTCCTCCCAGGTGAGGTTGGCGGGTTTGGGATGGCACTGGTACTCGTCGACGACGGTGAACTGCGCGAACGAACCGTAGTTGTTCTCGTAACCCCAGACGGCCTGCGACGTCGACAGCACCGGGTCGGCGCCCAGCCTGATGTCGGCCGCCGACTCGTCCCACTGGAGGCCGGACAGGACGACTTCGGCGCCGACCTGGACGTCGCGGACGGCCTCGCCGACCGCCCACACCACACCGGAGCCTTCCGAGCCGCCGATGTGGAACCCGCTCTGGTCGCCGGCCTTGGCACGGGCGGCGATCACGTCGAGCGGCGAACCGAGGGCGGACCAGACGTTGTTGTAGTTGATCCCGGCCGCCATCACCAGCACCAGGACCTGGCCCCGGCCCAGCTTCGGCACCGGCAGCCGTTCGATCTCGAAAGCGCTGACCGGCGGCCCATACCGCTCAGGACGGATCACCGAGGCGTACATCTGCTCGGGAACGGTGCCCAGAGGGGGAATTTCGCCCACCTCGTACAACGACTTCACCATCGCCTGCATCCTTTCTGGTATCCCGTTCTCCGCGGAGGACGGGGACGACCGGACGACTCGCCCGAGTTCGGGCGGCCGTTCATCGGGTAGCCGCCGGTACACTGTCCACATAGGTCAGTTGTTTCCCGAGCGCGGAAACCACCGAGCGGATCGTCGGATGGCGGTACAGTTCACGTAGCCGCAACGGCGGCAGGCCACCCTCCCGCATGCGCGCCCCGATGCGGACCGCGAACAGGGAATTGCCGCCCAGCTCGAAAAAGTCGTCGTCCGGTCCCACCGGGACACCCAGCACCGAGCCCCACACCTCGCACAGCCTCGACGCCAGGTCGTCGTCATCCGCGGGCCGGCCGAGTGGCTTCGGCGGGGCCGCCGGTGACGGCAGTCTCGCCGCGTCCAGCTTGCCGTTCGTGTTCAATGGCAAGGAATCCAAGGCCGTCACCGACGTCGGGACCATGTAGTCGGGCAGGACGGTGGCGGCCCGCTTGCGCACGCTCGAAGCCACACCGGAGACCCCGGAGGCCAGCACCACGTACGCGTCGATGCGGGCGGTGGCCGCGTCGTCCGGGCGGTCCCTTCGCACCACGACGGCCGCCGTGCGCACGTCCGGGTCCTCCAGCAGCACCGCGCGGATCTCGTCCAGCTCGATCCGGAAACCGCGCACCTTCACCTGGCTGTCGATGCGCCCCAGGTGCTCCAGGGTGCCGTCCGGCCGCAGCCTGCCCAGGTCGCCCGAGTGGTAGACACGGCCGCCCGGCAGCATCGGGTCCGCGGTGAACCGCTGCGCGGTCAGGTCGTCGCGGCCGAGGTATCCGGTTGCCACCCCGGCCCCGCCGACCCAGATCTCCCCGGGGACACCCGGCGGCAGCAGCCGCCCGGCCGGGTCGACCACGTACACGTGCCACCCCGGCAGGGCGGGCCCTACCGACCGCGACCCGGCCAGCGCGTGCCGCCGGGTGACCGTCCGGTGCGTGACGTGCACGGTGGTCTCGGTGATGCCGAACATGTTCACCACGCGGCACGCCGACTCCGGGTGCGCGTCGAACCACGGCAGCAGCGCCCGCTGGTCCAGCGGCTCACCGCCGAACACCACCAGTCGTACCGTCAGGTCGTCGTGGCGCACGTCGAGAAGCTGCGCGAAGGCCGACGGGGTCTGGCTGAGCACGGTGACCCGCTCCGCCGCCAGCAGGTCGCGGAACTTGTCCGGATCGCGGGAGACGAAGTACGGCACCACGACGAGCCGGCCGCCGGTGAGCAGGCAACCCCAGATCTCCCACACCGAGAAGTCGAAAGCGCTGGAGTGGAACAAGGTCCACACGTCCGGCGCGCCGAGCCGGTACTCGTCGCGGGTCGCGTCCACCAGCGCGACGACGTTGCGGTGCGGCACCACGACGCCCTTCGGCCGGCCGGTCGACCCGGACGTGTAGATCACGTATGCGGGGGCGTCCGGCGACACTGTGCTCGTAAGCGGTTCCACCGCGGCCGCGAGCAGTTCGTCCGGTGTCACCGTGGAGACGGCGCCGGGGAGTTCGGGAAGCCGGGTGACCACCAGCTGGAGGTCGGCGTCCTGCGCGGTGTAGGCGAGTCTTTCGGCCGGGTAGGCGGGGTCGGCGGGCACGTAGACGGCACCCGCCTTGAGCACGCCCAGCAAGGTGACGACAAGCTCCGCGGTGCGCTCCAGGCATATCCCGACGCGGTCACCGTCCGACACGCCTTGCGCGCGCAGCCCGCTCGCCAGCCTGTCCGAGCGCTCATCGAGTTCGCGATAGGTCAGGGAAACCAGGTTTTCGGTGAGCGCGACGGCGCCGGGGGTGCGGGCCGCGACCGCGCGGAACGCCGTGTCGATCCGCGTCGGCGTGGTCGTCGACGCACCGTCCGGC
>Ga0247768_1000178_pt1 | contig 23463 bp, 15 predicted proteins | sample UWRJL016104C6_FD_179944 | JGI IMG/M metagenome (GOLD analysis project Ga0247768, IMG submission 179944) | Plant litter microbial communities from Arlington Agricultural Research Station in Wisconsin, United States - UWRJ-L016-104C-6 | ecosystem: Environmental > Terrestrial > Plant litter >... | reverse complement strand
AGGCACAGCAGCTTAGGAGCCGCAGTCTGTAATTTCGGAAGCTCTTATACCCGTAAGCTCGGACCCTGCTAACCGAAGAGGGCGAAGAGATTAAGGCCGAGCAAAGCGAAAACCGCCGCCGTTATGACGTACCACAGCTTGATCCAACCTTCGTTGGCGGGACGGATTCGTCTGAGCGTGAGAAAGAGCGCCATCGAGCCGGCGGCGACCACCTTGGCTATCCACTCGGCGTTATCCCTCCACCCAAACTGGGTGTAGTCAGCGTTGAACAGCGGCTTGAGCGCGCAGGCCACGCAGAAGAACCAGAAGAGCGCTTCGAACACCTTGGCTTCGGTCCCCTCGAACATTCGCCAACCGTAGGGCACGACCCCCGCGGCGCAAATGGGGCAAATGGTAATCGCCGCAAATCAGACCCCGCGGGTCGTCGATGCCGCTGGCAGCAAATCCCAACCCCGGTGGGTACGCGGTCACCTGTGTGCAGGCGTTTAGTGTGGTCATTTTTTTGCTACTGACGGGTGTTGATACGCCTGCCAAGCTGCGCGCATGAAAGCAGCGTTCAAGAGCCGGGGACGAGGCGGGCAGCGGTGGCACAGCACCTTTGAGGACTTCCAGCAGGTGCCGCGAGTCGGTGACTACATCGCGCGAACAACCAGCAGCACGTGGGTGCTCGTTGAACTGGTCGCATGGTTGCCGGACGGCGCGGAAGGTCGCGACTGTGACGTGGAGATCTACGGCGTTGAAGTTGACCAAGCGGAAATACTCGGGAACCTGCCTTAACTGAGGAGGCAGAATTCGAGCTAGGGCCTGGGTCAGACGTCAGTGAGCTCCTTCGAGATCGCGCGCCACAAGGCATCGAAGCGATCGTCGTCGAAGTTCGCGCCCGACTTGAACAGTGTGTTGCCCTGAAAGCGCTGAGACGGATAGTGACCGACCACGTCCAGATGGTCGCCTTGTACGAGGCCTGCCGCGGCCCCGTGGAGGGTCTGGGAGCTCGTGGGAACGACGCCGTCGTTGGCCTCCTCGTCGAGGCTCTGCGAGCCAGGCCCTCGTTCGCCGATCCAAGGGCCAGTGGGGAAGCTCATTCGTTCGGCGGGTTCCGGGCGCGTCAGCCGTTGCGCGCTCGCGTAGAAGGCCGCGCTCAGCGCTCCGCCCTTCAGCCCCTGATTGAGCACACGGGCAAGGGTCGGTGTGGGGGCGGCCGTGGCGTAGTACTTCACTCGCAGGCATTCGCCGGCAATCACGGCTCGATTCAGGCGCGCCATCGAAAGCGGCGTCAGATCGTGAATCAAGCCATGATCGTCGACGACTCGCTTCAAGAAGCGAGTCACGTCGTTGGCGACACCCGCCGGCAGTTGACCCATGGCGCGCAGCACGTGCGTCGAGGGCTGCTTGCTCGGGTCGATGCCCACGGTGAAGAGGGCGAACAGCAGCGACTCCACAATCGGGAAGCGATTGTGCTTGGCTAAAATGCTCGCCAAATAGAGCTCCGGTAAGATGTCCTCCAGCTTTCCTCGCAGGCGCCGAGCGATCGGCGTGCCCCAATGCGGTCCCGAGAGCGAAACCACAGCGCCGATTCTGGACCGGAAGGGCGCGTTCGCCGCCGCCCCTGGCCACCGATACTGCGAGTTCACCAGCAGTCGCACATCCACGCCGCCCGTCGAGTGCCCGATCAAGTGCACGCGGTCGACCGCAGGCAAACTCGGCAATCGACCGGCCAGCGCGCGTTCGACGGCTTCGGCTAGCGATCGAACGCGCCAAGCGAGAGGTTCGGCGGGGCCCGGCTTATGCACGAGGATTTGCTCTTCACTCCAACCGGTGAAGCTCGCAATCCGCGCCGATACGTGATCGAAATAGGCAATCTGCCCGGGATCAGAGCCAAAGCTGCGAAACCCGAACAGCCCAGGAACCAAAATCAGCACGTCACGAGCCACGGCAACTCCTACGTCCTGCCCGGCGAAGCACGCGTGCTTGCACGAGCTGACCTTATTTCCCACGCCGAGGATCGACGCCCGACCGTGACCTGTCAAGACACGACCGGCCGTGTTGCATGGTCACTTTTACCGCGAAGGGTCGGGCTGCACCTCGAGTCCTCGGCCTTTGAGCTCCGCCGATCGCTTCACTCTCGCAACAGCGTATCGAGCCTTCGTCGCACTTCGGCGGCGCGTTCGGCTTGGCCCGCTTCGCGGAGGTAGCTGGCGAGCGCCCCGAGGGCGTTCGCGTCGTTCGGGCGATTCTTCAGGGTCGCCTGGAGGATGCGGATCGCCTGGTCGCGGTCGCCGCTGCCGGCGATCGCCACTGCCAGCACGTAGCTGAAGCGGGGATCGGTGGGTACGAGCTCGACGGCCTTCTTCAAGCTCACGAGCGCGGCCTGTGACTGGTGTGCGCGAACCAGCCATAAGCCCAGGGCGTGGTGAGCAGCGGCGTTTTGCGGGTTGCAGGCGAGCGTCGCACGGATGGCGCGCTCTGCCCCAGCCTCGTCGCCGCGTTGGCGCAGCAGATCGGCCTGGTTCAATTGGGCCTCGGCCAAGCACGGCTGAAGCCGCAGCGCCGTTTGCAGCGACGCCTCGGCTTCTGACAACCGGCCGCGGTCGAGCTCGAACGCACTGCGCTCCACGTGTGTCTCGGGCCGCGATGCCGCAAGCTCGAAGCTTTGTTCGACCTCGGCGAAGGCACGCTCGAGCGCGGCGCGAGCGCTCGACGGGAGTTGCTGAGCGGGCGCTCGCGCGAGCGCCTTGCCCACGGCAATGCGCACCGCACGCAGGGGATGTTCGAGCAAGGGAGTGAGCAGAGTCAGGCGCTGCGGCGGCGGAAGCTGCGCTGCGCCCAGCACCGCCCCATAGACCACGAGCCCGTCGGGACTGGCCAGCGCTACCCGCAGCGTTTGCAGCGTTTTCTCGCTGGCATGGGTCCCGAGTCGTTCGAGCGCGGTCGCGCGCGCGATGGCGGGGACGCTGACGTCCTCTACCAGCTCGCGAAGCGCGCGGGCCGCGTCGAGCGCTCCCTGACGCTCGCGCCCGAGCGCTTCCACGAAGTGCGCTCGCTCGTGCGACGCCGGGAACCAACTCGCGACCGCATCGCGTGCCCAAGTCGCGGACTTTTTCGTGTGACAACCGTTGCAAGCATTGGGCGTGCCGAATAGGAGGCTGTGATCGGGACGCGGGATCCGGATCGAATGGTCGCGCCGCTCGTCGATTTGCATGAACGTGGCGGGCGGCATGTGGCAATCGATGCACAGCGGCGCCTTGCCTGCGGCATGATGCGAGTGCCCTTCGACGTCGAAGCGCGCGGGCTCGTGACAGCGCACGCACAGCGCGTTGCCCGAAGCGTAAAGCTTGCCGGAATGCGGATTGTGACAATCCGAGCAGCGCACGCCCGAGCGGTACATGCGGCTCTGCAGGAACGAACCCCACTCGTACACCTCGCCTTCCACCTGGCCGTCCGCATGGTAGCGACCTGGACGCAACAGATCGGGCTGGAACGAGTCCAAGAACGGATCGCTCGCGATGAAGCCTTCCTTGAGCGGCGTGCGCCGACTGTGACAGGGCGCGCAAACCTCGACCTCGCCGCCGTCCTGGGTGCGCGGCGTGGGGCTGCCGGTGGCCGAGGGCAGCCAAGGCTCGGAGGGCTCGAGCGGCCGCGCGAATGCGGCGGCCCTGCCGGCTTGTGCCGTTCGAACGTGCTCGGCACCGGGCCCGTGGCACGCCTCGCAGCCGACGGACAGCTCCGCCCAGCGCGTGTCGAAGCTATCGGCGGCGACGTCGTAGCGACGCTCGACCCGCGTCGAATGGCAATCCGCGCACACCTGATTCCAGTTCTGCGCGGACGACGTGAAGAACAACGGGTCGCTCGGGGCAATCCCGCTCGGTCCATAAACGTGGAACCACTTGTCTCCGCCTGCGTCCGCCGTGCGGCTGTCCCAGACCACGCCGAGCGACTGCAGTTTGCCGCGTTCGGTCGCGACCACGTACTGTTCGAGCGGCCAGACACCGGAAACGTAGCTGATTGGATAGCTCGCGCTCTTCCCGCCTGCGACCTTCGTGGTCACGAACGGGGCGCCATTCTGCACTGAAAAGTTCGTCACTCCGCCCAGCTTGGAAGTGAAGTGACTGCCGTCGAAGCGATCCTTGGCCAGCTCGGGACTGGGCGTCACCAGCGCCTTGGCGTGATGCGAGCCGACGTACGCTTCGCTTTGGGCTCGATGGCAGCCCGCGCAGGCCGCCGAACCGACGAACTGTTCGCGGCCTCGAGCCGAGCTGGGATTCGAAGGGGTGGACGCGGGCGGCAGCGAGCTCGTCACGGCGGGCGCCGTGACGCCCGCGGGGTTTTGGCTCGGGGCCTCAGCGACGCCTCGGGTAACCAGGACCACCACAACGGCGCCCAGCAGCACGCCCAGGAGAATCAGCCAGTTTCGCACTCGCGCGGTTGTACTTTCAAAGATTCGCCAGGGCTAGCGCCGCTTCCATCACGAACGGTGGAAGCGGCGCGGTCGCATGGGCGACCCTTACGGGAAGTAACCGGGCTTGGCGTCGGCGTTCAGCTTGTCGATTTCCGCTTCCAGGCTGGCGCGTACCGCCGCGTACTCCGCCTTGGCGTACAAGTCGGTCGTCTCCACGGGGTCTTTGACCAAGTCGTACAACTCACGCTTGCCGAGGTTGGAGACCAGCTTGAAGCGCGCGTCTTTCAGACCGTAGCGGCGGTTGCTCGTACCGCTCGAGGTCTCCGAGAACGAGTGCGTGCGTCCACTCGTGGCCGTCTCGTCGTTGAGCAGCGGTTTGATGCTGTAGCTGTTGTTGACATGACTCACGTTGATGCCAGTGAGCGAGAGGATCGTGGCGTACAGATCGGTCGTGACCACGAGATCGTTCGCGCGACCCCGGCGCGTCACGCCCGCGCCCGTGACGATCAACGGCACTCGCACGCCGCCCTCGTACGCGCTGCCCTTGGAGTCGCGGATCCCCGTGCCGGTATCCTTCACCGGGGCCGGCGTGCCGTTGTCCCCGACGAAGATGACCACGGTCTTTTCCAGGTCGACCTCCTTCAGCAATCGGCCAAGCTCCGTGTCCAAGGCCTGAATATCGGCCTTGTAGATGGGTACGTTGGTCGCACTATCTCCAGGTTTGGGATTGCCGACCGAGCTGAGATCGACGTGATGGAGCTCAGCTGGCGGAACCTGATACGGACTATTGCCGCCGTTCGCCGCGTGCGGCGCGTTGTACGCTTGATACACGAACCATGGCAGATTGGGCCGCTTTTGCTCCTGAGTGTGAATGTAGTCGATGGCCTGGTCCGTGAGCGCGGTGGTCGCGTAGGTCGTGGTCGGCACCGCCGGCCCATTGATGTCGTAGATGTTCCAGCTGAAGTAGTCGGTCAACGCGCCGCCCAGGATGCCGTGGAAGTTCGGGATCCCCAGATCGCGCACGTGCTGCAGGATCTTCGGCGCGTCGGCGTAGGCGACCCCCGCGCGCGGATCGAAGCCGCCACCGCCGCCCAGGTGGTATTTGCCGAAAAACGCCTGCGAATAGCTGGGGCTCTCGGCCGTGATGCGGTCGAAGAGGGTGACCGTGTCGGTCGGCAGCACCGCGCCCACCGACGTCACGCCGGTGCGATAGCCGTACAGGCCGCTCACGATCGTGCCGCGAGTCATCGAGCACGCCGGGCTCGCCCAGGCATTGTTGAACACCAGGCCATTCTCAGCGAGTGCTTCGACGTTCGGAACCGGCACCGCGCCGCTGTCGCCCACGAGGTTCGGGTACAGGCTGGTCGCTTCCGCGCCCCAGTCGTCGGCAATGATCAACAGCACGTTGGGTTGCTTCGGGCCATCGCCGCTGCCGCCCTCGCCGCCGGCACCGCCACTTCCGTCCGCTTCGCGCTCGACGAAGGTCACCGTGGTGCTGGTCGAGCTGGTGACGTCCCCGTCCGATACCGTCAACTTGACGGTGAAGGTCCCAGGGCTCGCGCTGGTCAGCTTCGCATTGGGTCCAATCGGGTTGTCGATTACACCCCCCGTAGTCGACCAGTAGTAGCTCAAGGCAGACGGCCCCTGGTCGGCGTCGTTGGCGACTCCGGTCAGGGACACGCTGCTGCCGACGAACAGCTTCTGGGGCGTCACCGTCAGCTCGTCGATCACCGGACCCACGTTGAGCGTGCCGTTTACCGATACGCTGCCGTTACCGCTCGCGGTGGTGCCCTTGAGGTGGATCGTCACCGCGGTCGTTCCGCCGGCGGTCACATCGAAGGTGGCCGAGCCGCTGAACGTGGTCGTGCCTTCCACGGACGTGGCGGTCAGCGTGATCGTGTAGCCCTTACCGGCGGGAATGCCGCCGATCGTCCCGCTGATGGTCGGCGAGCCGCTGCTGTCGATGCTGCCGGTTTTGCTGAAGCCGTTGCCGGTGATGCTGTACGCGACGGCATTCAGCGTCACGCCCGGAGCCGCCTGCAAGTTCAAACCGAGGGAACCGCTCTGCTCGACGCTGCCGTTGCTGAGCGGCTCACTCGAGCAGCCATTGAGCAACGCGCTCGAGCCAAGCGCCAACAAGCACACCAGAGGAACCTTGCCGAGCTGTGTGACGAGCCCAGACCTACCGCGCCAATTCTTCATCAATCGATCCTTTGCTGGACGTCGTCGGACCGGCCTGTGCAGCCAGCTCGACGACTAGGTACAGTGCTCACTGGTCATGGGGGCTCTTTCGGGAAGACTTTCCAGTTCAATACATACAAGACCAAGCGAGCCCGCCGCCCCGCCCACGAGCGGCGGAGCGGCGGGCTCGAGCGCTCGACCCTTACGGGAAGTAACCGGGCTTGGCGTCAGCGTTCAGCTTGTCGACCTCGGCTTCGAGGCTGGCGCGTACTGCTGCGTACTCCGCCTTCGCGTACAAGTCGGTCTTCTCCAGCGGATCGGCGAGCAGATCGTAGAGCTCTCGCTTCTTGAGGTTGGAGACGAGCTTGAAGCGCGTGTCTTTGAGACCGTAGACGCGGTTGCTGGTGCCGCTGGACGACTCCGAGAAGGAATGCGTGCGTCCGCTCGTCGCCGCCGCGTCGCCGAGGATCGGCTTGATGCTATAGCTGTTATTGACGTGACTCACGTCGATGCCCGTGAGCGAGAGGACCGTGGCATACACGTCGCTCGACACCACGAGATCGTCCGTGCGGCCTCGGCGCGTCACGCCCGCACCCGTGACGATGAACGGCACGCGAACGCCGCCCTCGTAAGCGCTGCCCTTGGAACCACGGATCTTGGAACCGCTGTCCTTCACGGGGCCCGGCGTTCCGTTGTCACCCAGGAAAATCACCACCGTCTTTTCGAGGTCGACCGCTTTCAACAATCGGCCAAACTCGGTGTCCAACGCCTGAATATTGGCCTTGTACACCGGAATATTCGTAACGTAAGTGCCGGGCTTGGGGTTGCCGACCGAGCTCAGATCCACCGAGTGCAGCTCGGGCGGAGGCACCTCGAACGGGTTGTTCGCGCCGTTGGCGGCGTGCGGAGCGTTGTACGCCTGGTAGACGAACCAAGGATCGTTTGGCCGCGTCTTTTCTTGGTTGTGGATGTAGTCGATGGCCAAGTCCGTGAGCGCCGTCGTGGCGTACGTCGTGGTCGGCACCGCAGGCCCATTGCTGTCATAAATGTTCCAGTTGAAGTAATCGACCAGCCCGCCACCGAGGATGCCGTGGAAGTTCGGGATCCCCAGGTCACGCACGTGCTGCAGGATCTTCGGCGCGTCCGGGAACGCGCCGCCCACGCGGGGATCGATATTGCCGCCGCCCAGGTGGTACTTGCCGAAAAACGCCTGCGAGTAGCTCGGGCTCTCGGCCGTGATGCGGTCGAATAACGTTACGGTGTCGGTCGGCAAAACCGCACCCACAGAAGTCACACCGGTGCGATAACCGTACAGGCCGCTCACGATCGTACCGCGAGTCATCGAGCACGCGGGGCTCGCCCAGGCGTTGTCGAACACGAGGCCGTTTTGTGCGAGGGACTCGAGGTTCGGTACTGGAACCGCGCCGCTGTCGCCCGCCAGGCTTGGATACAGGCTGGTCGATTCGGCGCCCAGATCGTCAGCGATGACCAACAAAACGTTGGGATGGTTCGCACCCTCGCCACCGCCAGCGCCGCCGCTTCCGTCGCTTTCCTGCGCGACGAAGGTCACCGCGGTGCTGGCCGAGTTGCTGATTTCTCCGTCCGACACCGTAAGCTTGACCGTGAAGGTGCCCGGCTTCGTGCTCGTCAGCTTGGCGTTCGGTCCGATCGGGTTGTCGATCACTCCCCCGCTGGTCGACCAGTAGTAGCTCAGAGCCGCTGGCCCTTGATCGGGGTCCTTCGCGACACCCGTCAGCGTGATGGTCTTGCCCACGAACACGTTGACCGGGGTAACGCTCAACTCGTCGACCACCGGACCGACGTTGAGCGTGCCGTTCACACTGACGCTGCCGTTTCCGCTGACGCCGGTGCCCTTGAGGTGAACCGTCACCGAGGTGGTTCCACCGGCCGTCACGTTGAAGCTGGCAGAGCCAGTGAAGGCCGTGCCGGCTTCGACAGAAGTAGCACTGAGCGTGATGGTGTAGCCCTTGCCCGCCGGAATGCCACCGATGGTCCCGCTGATGCTGACCGCTCCGCTGCTATCGATGGTGCCCGTCTTGCTGAAACCGTTGCCCGCAATCGTGTACGTCACCGCGTTCAGCGTCACACCCGGAGCCACCTCCAAGTTCAAACCCAGCGAACCGGTCTGCTCGACACCCGCTTCGCTGAGCGGCTCACTCGAGCAAGCGATGAACGCTGCGCTCACGCCCAGCGCCAACGTGCAAACGAGAGGAACCTTGCCGAGCCTCGTAACGAGCCCAGACCTACCGCGCCAATGCTTCATGAATCGATCCTTTGCTGAAAAGTCGGCGGCGCGCGCGTAGGCGGGCGGGCCGACTAAGTACAGGGGTCGATCGTCATGCGCGCTTCTTTAGTGCGCTGCGTTCTTTCAAGCAAGACAAATGCACGCCCAGCAGCAGTCGCACCAGCGGGGAATCTCGCCTCACTTACTTCGCAAACCTCAGGCTGAAACTGCAACCAACCTGAAGCCATTGGCCTCCCGCTGGTAACGCTTCCCCATATGGGCTTCTCGCTAGAGAGACGTGAGTCCGTTGGCCCGGCGGGTCACTGGGCTTTGGCGACCAGCTCGAGCTTGCCCGCTGCGTTGCGCGACACCTCGAACCGAAATGATGCGCCGGGTAACTCATGCGCCGTCACTCGAACGGTCAGCGCAAGCGGTTGCAGACCAAGCCCGTTCGGCAACCCACCGTGCTTGGAACTGTCGTGAACGAGAATGAATTCGGGATAGCCATGCGGCAACGCGACGAGCTCGATGTACACCTCGCTGCGAGGGGGCAAGTCGAACGGATGCGTTCCGCCCTGCCTGCGCTGCAGACGAACGGGCTCGAACCAAGTCGGCGTCGGACTGCATTCGGTCAGCGTCACCTCGACTTGACGGATCTCTCGACCGCCCGTGTTGGCGACGCGGATCCGTCGCAGGCTGAGGCGGCTGGCCTCTTCGTCGGCATGCTCCCCTACGCGGTCGACGATCAGCCGTGGGCCTTCTGACGTTTGCGCGCGGTAACTGCGACGTGCCGACCAAAGCCAGATGCTCACGGCCACCGCAGTGCCAACCCCAGCTGCCCAGTTCGTCCCGCCCAAGCGCTGCGCAAGCGCGACCACTAGCCCTAGGAACACGAGCAGGAGGGCAGCGCTGCCGACCCGGTTGGAGGCCGATTGAGTCTTCAAGCCAGAAACCATGCCCCGTGCCGACGATATTTTGAAGCCTCCCGCGGCGAGGTCCGCGTTTCGACGGGCGTTCCCGCTAAATGTCACTCGCCGGTCACCGGCGCGGAACACGCTTCTGCTGAGCTGCTGGCCAATGAGCTTTCAAGACGATGCCGTCGAGCCACTCGCGATCGAGTCGGCACAGCACTTTACGGAACTACTGCGGCGCGCCGGGGCGGGCGTGGCGCGTGAGGCGGGCGAGCGCTGCGCCAACGAGCGCGAGCGCTGGCAGCGCCCGGAGCCTCGGCGAGCGTTGCCGCGCGAGCTCGGGAATTAGTCGGGCACGAGTCGGGTCGAGGCACTAGCGCAGCTCAATGCGCAGGTGACGCACCGCCTCAGCTCGCGACAGGCGCTGTCGCTCGGCTCGGCGCTTTGGTCCGCAGGCGATCCCTCGACCCATGCCTTGTACATCGACGTGGGCAAAGTGCAGTGCAGCGAGCCACACGGCAGGCACCAGCGCATGTGCAAAAATGCCCCATATTTGCCCCTGGACAAGGGCGAGCAAAGCACCTTGACCGGCTCGGCGATCGGAACGCACTCTCGCTCGTCGCATGCCGGACATCGATTTCTTTGCGGGACACGGCCAGCTCGCGACGCTGATTCGCGACAAGGATTGGGCCGGCACGGCCCTCGGCCCCATCGACGCCTGGCCGGCCAGCTTGCGCACCGTGCTGCGCTTGATGCTGAGCTCACGCTACGCGATGTGGATGGGCTGGGGAGCCGAGCTGACGTTCTTTTACAACGACGCGTACGCAGCGCAGACGCTCGGAGCCAAGCACCCCTGGGCGCTCGGTCAGCCGGCGAGCTCGGTCTGGGCCGAGATCTGGGATCTGCTCGATCCGCGCATCGCCCACGTGATGCAGACCGGCGAGGCGACTTGGGACGAGGGCCTGCAGCTGTTCCTCGAGCGCAGCGGATATCCCGAGGAGACGTACCACACGTTCTCGTATAGCCCGGCACCGGGCGACTCATCGAGCGAGATCGGCGGGCTGTTCTGCGTCGTGATCGAAGAGACCGAGCGCGTAATCGCCGACCGACGGATGGCGCTGCTCCGCGATTTTGCGGCAAGCTTGGCTCGAAGCAAGAGCGCCCACGAGGTGTTCCGGGCACTGGAGCACTGCCTGCACGAAGAAGCCCGCGATCTACCGTTCTCGCTCTGCTACCTGTTCGAACAGGACGGGCGATCGGTACGCCGGGTGTCGCTCACCGGCTTTGCGCCGGCGCAGCCCGAAGCCAGCGCCGAGCTCTCGCTCGATGAGCCGACATTTTGGCCGTTTCAAGCGTTGCTCGAGCAAACTCCGCAGGTCGTGGTCGAGCTCGATGCCACACGCGATTGGCCGAAGGGAGCCTGGCAGCACGCGCCGCGCCAGGCGCTCGTCTTGCCCATCGCCCAGCCGGGCGAACCCCGACCCGCGGGGGTGTTCATCGCGGGCTTGAACCCGCACCGCCCGCTGGACGACAGCTTGCGCAGCTTCGTCGATCTGCTCGTGGGCCAACTGGCGGCCGGGCTCGCCAACGCGGGCGCGTACGAGGCCGCCCAAAAGCGCGCCGATGCCCTAGCCCAGATCGATCGCGCGAAGACCGCGTTCTTCTCCAACGTGAGCCACGAATTTCGCACGCCACTGACGTTGATGTTGGGACCGACCGAAGATGCCCTGGGCTCGCCCGAGCGCGCGCTCACGGGCGCAAATCTGGAGACGGTGCACCGCAACGAGCTGCGCTTGTTGAAGTTGGTCAACGGCCTGTTGGACTTCGCGCGCATCGAGGCGGGGCGCGCGCGAGCCTCGTATCAGCCGACCGATTTGCGCGCGCTCACCGTCGACTTGGCCAGCACCTTTCGCTCAGCCATCGAGCGCGCGGGCCTGGCCTTCCAGGTCGAGTGCGAAGCGCTACCCGAGTCGATCTACATCGACCACGACATGTGGGAGAAGATCGTCCTGAATCTGCTCTCGAATGCCCTGAAATTTACCTTCTCTGGCGGCATTTCCGTGGCTTTGCGCTGGCACGCCGGGCAGGCCCTGTTCACCATCCAGGACAGCGGCGTGGGCATCGCGGAGCATGAGCTGCCGCGGCTGTTCGAACGCTTTCATCGCATCGAGGGCACACGCGCCCGAACTCACGAAGGTTCGGGCATCGGCCTGGCACTGGTGCACGAGCTCGTTCGCCTGCACGGCGGTTCGATCGAAGTCACAAGCGAGCTCCATCGCGGCACCACCTTTTCGATCGCGTTGCCCGCGGGCAAGGCGCACTTGCCGGAAGACAGCATCGGCGATACCGGGCGACCCACGCCCACGTCTGCGTACACCGCGTACGTGGAAGAAGCGCTGCGTTGGGTGCCTTCGTCGATCTCGGGCGAGCCCTCGAGCCGCAAGAGCGAGGCCCAAATCGGTGCTCGCATTCTGGTCGCGGACGACAACGCCGACATGCGAGAATACATCGTCCGTTTGCTGGGCCAGCACTGGGCGGTGGAAGCGGTGTCGGATGGCCTCGAAGCGCTACAGGCTGCGCGCCGCGCGGCACCCGACTTGATCATTTCGGACGTGATGATGCCGCGCTTGGACGGCTTCGGACTGATCCGCGAGCTGCGGCTCGAGCCAGAAACTGCGAGCATTCCCACGATTTTGGTCTCGGCACGGGCGGGCGAGGAAGCGACCGCCGAGGGCCTACGCGCGGGCGCCGACGATTATCTAGTGAAGCCCTTTTCAGCCAGCGCCCTGCTGATCCGGGTGGAAGCGCAACTCTCCGCTGCTCGCCTCCGGAGGAGCTTGCGCACCGCTGCGGAGTCGGAACGGCAACGCCTGGAATTGATCTTTCGCGAATCGCCGGCCGCGATTTGCATCCTGCGCGGCCCCGAGCTGAAGGTCGAGCTCGCCAATCCATTGATTTTGCAAGTTTGGGGCAAGAGCGCGGCTATCATCGGTCAGCCGTTTGCCGACGCCGTGCCCGAAATCCGCGGCCAAGGTTTCCTCGAGCTGCTTCACGCCGTGCGTGAAAGCGGCACCCCGAGCCACGGCAAGGAAGCGCTGGTGCGCCTCGACCGAGCGCGCGACGGGCTGCTGCGCGATGCCTATTTCGACTTCGTGTACGCGCCGTTCCCTTCTCCCGACGGCACCATCGATGCCGTATTCGTGCACGCTTACGAGGTGACCGAGCAGGTGCTCGCGCGCCGCAGCTCCGACCTCCTGCGCGAAGCCGAGCAGCTCGCACGAAAGGACGCAGAAGCGGCCAACCGCTTGAAGGACGAGTTCTTGGCCACGATGAGCCACGAGCTGCGCACGCCGCTGAACGCGATTTTGGGCTGGGCTTCGATGCTACGTCACGGCGCGCGCGACGCCGAGGGCTTGGAGCGAGGACTTTCGACGATCGAGCGCAACGCGCTCGCCCAGGCGCGCCTGATCGAGGACGTGCTCGATGTGTCGCGCATCATCAGCGGCAAATTGCGACTCGACATCCGGCGCGTCGATCTGATCGCGATCGCGTCTGCCGCGGCCGACGTCGTGCGCCCGGCCGCCAGCGCGCGTCGCGTGCAGCTGTCCATCGAGCACGGCCCCGAACCGAGGCTCGAGCTGGTCGGCGACGCCGATCGACTGCAGCAAGTCGCTTGGAATCTGCTCAGCAACGCCGTCAAATTCACACCTAGCGACGGGGTGGTGTCGCTCAGCATCGAGCGTAAGGGCAGCGCAGTGCGCATGATCGTGCGCGACACGGGCTCGGGCATCGCACCCGAGCACCTGCCCTTCATCTTCGAGCGCTTCAGACAGGTCGACAGCTCGACCACGCGAAAACACGGTGGCTTGGGCCTGGGCTTGGCCATCGTGCGTCATTTGGTGGAGCTGCACGGGGGCTCGGTTTGGGCAGAGAGCCCGGGCATCGGGCATGGCGCGACCTTCACCGTGGAGCTTCCTGTGCGCGCGCTGTACAGCGAGCGTCCAGAAGCGACGAGCGACGGCGCAGCGCAGCACACGCTAGAGGGCTCAGACTCGCTGACCCTGCTCTTGGGCGTAAAGATCCTGGTCACCGACGACGATGAAGATTCACGCCTGCTGCTGCAGACGGCGTTGCAACGGGTCGGGGCCTGGGTGCGCGTGGCCGACTCGGCCGCGAGCGCGTTCAAGTTCCTGGAGCAGCAGCAAGTCGACGTCCTGATCAGCGACATCGGCATGCCGGAGGAAGACGGCATTTCGTTGATGCGCCGACTGCGCGCACTGAGCGTAAATCAGCGTCTGCAAGCGATCGCCCTATCCGCCTACGCGCGCAGTGAGGACGTGACGCGGGCACTCGACGCAGGCTTTCAGCGCCATGTCGCCAAGCCCGCAGACGTGTCCGAAGTCGCGCGCACGGTCGCCGAGCTGGTCCTGCGAGCTACGCTCAGCAGGGGCTGAGCGACGGCTCGGCCTTCACTTGCGGACCTCCACGCGCTTGCCGTCCACCATGTCTGCGCTGGATAGCTTGACGACGCGCGCGTCGGCCGTGAGCCCGCTCGAGATCTGCACCGTGGCACCGGTGTCACGCTCTACTACGACCGGCACCAAACGCAGCGTATCGCCGGCATCCACCAGCGCCACGCGCAAGCCTTTGGCGTCGTTCAGCAGGGCGGTCGCGGGCACTTCGAACACGCGATGTGACGAAGGCAACGTGAGCGCCACCTCGGCGTACATACCGGCCAAGAGCTCGTTCTTGGGATTCGGCACGCGCACTTCGACCAGCATCGTACGCGTGTTTTGGTCGAGCGCGCCGCTCGAGCGCGCCACCTTGCCTTCGAACACTCGCCCCGGGTACTCACGCGTGCTGACCTTCGCTGCCAGGTCGTTCTGCACGCCCGACGCGGCGTCTTGCGGCACCTGAACGAACACGCGTACCGGATCGAGGATCGCGACCTTGAACAGCGGCGTAGCGTTCCCCGAGCTGACTAGCGAGCCCCGCTCGACATTGCGAGCCGTCACCGTGCCGGCGAACGGCGCCACCACGTGCGCGAAGGACTTCAGCTGTAGCAAGCGACGGATGTTCGCCGTTTGCACTTGTACGGCCGATTGCGCGACTTTGACGCTGGCCGAGTCGACCTGCGACTGCGCTTGGGTCTTGTCCAGATCTTGCTGGCTGGCGACACCTGCTGGCACGAGCTGCTTGAAGCGCTCCAGGTTTGCCTGCGAAAACTCGCGATTCGCGTCGGCTTGCGTAACCCCCGCCGAGGCCTGAGCCAGCTGCGCACGCGCCTGATCGAGCTCTTGATCCAACTCGGGCGTTTCGATCTCGGCCAGAGTTTGGCCTTCTTTGACCTTGTCGCCGATGTCGACCAACCATTTGGCGACGTAGCCGTTGGCGCGCGGATAGAGCACTGTTTCTTCCAACGGACGCACGCTGCCACTCAGCACGATGGCGCGATCGCTGCTCGTGACCGTGGGCCGTACCACCTCCACGCGCGGCGCGCTCTCGGCCTCGGCGCGCACGCCCGCGGCCAGCTCGGCTTTGGCGTTGTGTCGCGGCAGGTAGCCCGACAGGAATGCTGCAGCCAGCAGCACGGCGGCCAGCCCAGCGAGGGCAAATAGTCGACCACGACTGGGGCTCGCCGGTTCGGGCAAATCAAATCCTAGATCATCCGCGGCTGGATGCACGGATTCGGGGGGCACGGGCGTGCGCGAACGTTCGGGCGAAGTCACAGGTCCTCCAACAGCGGATCAGTCGTGGGTGCCTTGTGGCGCAGTACGCTGTACATCACAGGCACGAAAAATAGCGTCGAAAGGGTAGCCAGCAACAGCCCGCCGATCACGGCACGACCGAGCGGGGCGTTCTGTTCCCCACCCTCGCCCAGCCCGAGCGACATGGGCAGCATGCCGATGATCATGGCCATGGCCGTCATCAGCACCGGGCGCAGCCGGGTCATGCCCGCAGCCAGCGCCGCGTGCTTGGCATCTCGACCGACCTCTCGCTGACCGTTGGCGAAAGTCACCACCAAAATGCTGTTGGCGGTCGCCACCCCGACGCACATGATCGAGCCCATCAAGGCGGGCACGCTGAGCGTGGTGTGCGACAAAAACAGCAACCAGACGATGCCGGCGATCGCACCCGGCAAGGCCATCAAGATCACCAGCGGATCGAGCCAGGACTGAAAGTTGACCACCATCAGCAGGTACACGAGCAATACCGAGAAGATCAGCCCATAACCGAGGCCGGTGAAGGACGACTCCATGCTCTCGACCTGGCCTTTGATCTTGACCGTCATGCCGCGCGGAAGCGTCGGCTTGATGCGCTCGACGATTTTCGAGATCGCGCTCGATACCGAGCCGAGATCGGTGCCATCGACGTTGGCTTGGACGTCGAAGGTGCGCGTCGCATTGTAGTGAGTGATGTTGGCCGGCGCGACCGAGCGAGAAATGGACGCGACGTTGGACAGCAGCTGTGGCCCGAAGGCGGTCGGCGTGGAGAGCGGCGTGCGCTCGACCGCATCGAAGCTGTTGTTCTGGTATTGCGGCGTTTGCACGGCGACCAGGTATTGCACGCCGCGCTTGGCGTCGAGCCAGTAGCTCGGCGACACTTGAGAGCTGGAGGACAGCGAGACCAGTAGATCGCTGGCCACGTCCCTTTGTGTCATCCCGGCTTGGGCGGCCATGGTGCGGTCGACGTCGATGCGCAACTGCGGTTTGCTCACCACTTGCTGCAGGTGCACGTCGACGGCGCCCGGAATGGTCTTCATCTCGGCCATGATCTGGCGGGCGACCTTGAGCGTGTCGTCTTCCTTCCCGGGCACGCCCACGAGCTGTACGTCGATCGGCGCAGCCAAGCCGAAGTTCAAGACCTGCGTCGACATGTCCGGCGCCAAGAAGAAGAACGTGGCCTCCGGATACTCCTGGCGCAGCTTCGTGCGCAGCTTTCGCACGTAATCGGCGGTCGGCGCGTGCTCTTCCTTCAGCGCGATCATGATCTGTCCGTCGGAGGGCGAAATCAGCGCGCCCTCGCTCAAGGACAGATTGAGCCCGCTGTTCGGCACGCCCATGTTGTCGAGCAGGGTGGCAATTTCCGACGGAGGGATCACGGTGCGGATGGTCTTTTCGATCTCCGCGAAGCGCCGCTCGGTCTCCTCGATGCGCAGACCCGGCGAACCGCGCACGTGCAGCTTGATCAGCCCGGCATCGACGCTGGGAAAGAAATCTCGACCGAGCAGAGGCACCAAGACCACGACGCTCAAAAGCACGAAGCTCAGGAAGCCGCTCACCGATAGCGCGCGGTGCTCCAAGGACCAGGCGAGCCAGCGCCCATAGCTGGTGCGCAGAGACACGAAACCGCGCTCGAACCCGGCGAAAAACCGCCGCGCCAGGCCGGGCTTCCCATGAAACCCCTCGTTATGTTCCTTGGCCTCTTTTTCCAGCAGAAAGCGTACCAAGGTCGGCACGAGCGTGCGCGACAAGACGTACGAGGTGAGCATCGCGAACACCACCGAGAGCGCCAGCGGCACGAATAGAGACTTGGCGGCGCCCGCGATGAACGTCACCGGCACGAACACGATGCAGATACACAGTGTAGAGACCAAAGCCGGCAGAGCGATCTCTTGGGCGCCATCGACGATCGCGCGAATGAACGGCTTCTTCTGCGCCATATTGCGGTGAATGTTCTCGATCGCGACGGTCGCGTCGTCGACCAAGATACCGACCGCCAGCGCCATGCCGCCCAGGGTCATCACGTTCAGCGTGTGGCCCAGCGCTCGCAGCGTGATGATCGAGACCAAGATCGACAAGGGGATCGACACCACCACGATCAGCGTGCTGCGCCAGCTACCGAGAAAGAGCAGGATCATCAGTGCGGTCAGCGCAGCGGCGATGGCCGCCTCCTTGACCACACCACTCACCGCAGCGCGCACGAACACCGACTGATCGAAGAGCAGCGAGGCCTTCAGCTCCTTCGGCACCTTGGCCATCGCCGCAGGCAGCACCTCTCGGATGCGACTCACCACGTCCAACGTGCTGGCGTTGCCGTTCTTCAGAATCGACATCAGCACGGAGCGCCCGCCCGAAACGTGCACCATGCTGGTTTGCGGCGCATAGCCGTCGCGAACGTTCGCCACGTCCCGGATGTAGACCGTGGTGTTGTTCACGGTTTTGACCGGAATGTCGCCTAGCTCCTGGATCAACTCGGGGCTCGAATTGATCACGATCGGGTACTCTTCGACGCCCATTTTGGCGGTACCCGTCGGCAGAATCACGTTCTGTAGACCGAGCGCGTTGTTCACGTCGCGCGGCGAAAGCCCCCAGGCGTACAGCCGCTGCGGGTCGATATCGACCATGATTTGCCGCTGCTTGCCGCCGTATGGATACGGGATCTGCGCGCCGGGCACGGTCACGATCTCCGCGCGAATGGAGTTGATGCCGTAGTCGAAAATCTGCTGTTCGCTGAGTGAGTTGCTCTCGAGCGCGATCTGCAAAATGGGTACGTTGGATGCGCTGTAGCGAATGATGAAGGGCGGGGTCGCCCCGGGCGGCATGGCGCGGACCACCGTCTGTGAAATCGCGGTCACCTGCGCGGTCGCGCCTTCGATGTTCGCACCGGGCTGGAAGAAGATCTTGATTACGGCGACGCCGCTCAGCGTCTGGCTCTCGACGTGCTCGATGTCATTGACGGTCGTGGTGAGGACGCGCTCGTAGTTCGTGACGATGCGCTTCTCCATCTCCTCCGCCGGCAGCCCGCCGTAGTTCCAGATCACCGAAATGACCGGGATATCGATGTCCGGGAAGATGTCCGTGGGCATGCGTAGGATGGTGAACACCCCCAAGATGACGATCAGCATCGACATCACGACGAAGGTGTAAGGGCGCTGGAGTGCTACGCGAACGAGCCACATGGGAAAAACACCGGCTTTCCTGCCTCCCGAAACGGTTCAGGCGGCCCTAGGAAACGGGCTTCGTACCTCCTAGGGTCGGCGCGCGCGATCGTCCAATATATTGTTCCGTATCCTGTGATACCCTATGAGTATCACCGCGCTCAATTTGACTCGAGAACTCATGGAATTCCGGCATTTGAGGTACTTCCTGGCGGTGGCCGAGGAGCTCCACTTTGGGCGGGCCGCGCAGCGCTTACACATTCAGCAACCTCCGCTCAGCCGACAGATCCAAGACTTGGAAGCCGAGCTCGGCTTTCCACTGTTCGAACGCTCCCGCCGTCGCGTCGAGCTGACCCCCGCCGGAATCGCGTTACTCGGGCGTGCGCGTCAGGTGTTCGAAGCCTTGGACGTGGCCGTTCACGACGCGCGCAGCGCGAGCGAGGGCGAAACCGGCCGCTTGGTGATCGGCTATCCGTCGTCGCTCGCGTACAGCGGCCTCACCGAGTTGCTGCGTGCCTTCCGCACCCGCTTCCCGTCCGTCGAGCTGTCGCTGCGCGAGCTGCCCCCGGGTGACCAGATCGACGGGCTCAAAGCCGGCAGTTTGGACGTGGGCTTCGTACGCTCGTCACTCGACGAGCCCGGCCTCAGCGCCGAGTTGGTGCGCCGCGAACCGCTGATGGCCGTGCTACCCGACGACCATCGACTGGCCACACGCCGCAGTGTTCCGCTGGAAGCGCTGAGCAACGAACCGTTCGTGCTCTTCCCGCGCGCCCGGGGTCCTGCCTTCTTCGACCAACTGATCACGCTGTGCGGCACGGCCGGCTTCACGCCCCGCGTCGTGCAAGAAGCCCCCCAGCTCGACATCGTGAGCATGGTCGCCGCCGGCTTCGGCGTCTCGATCATGCCCGCCTCGATGCGCAACTTCCGCCGACCAGGCGTGGCCTTTCGCCCGATCGTGGGCGCGCCGCAGACCGAGCTTTTGATCGTCTGGCGAAAGCACAATTTGTCCGCGGCGCTGCACAAGTTCGTCGATCTAGTGCGCGTGCTCGGCGTCGATCGCCGTCGCAAGCGCAGCTCGAAGCAATGACCCTCGCCCGCGCCGCCGTCCGTCCTTGACCGAGCGCCGTGGGGCGGTGATTGGGCCTGGAGCGCGAACGACTATTGGGGGCGAGATCATGCGGGCTTTTTGCGCCTAGACTCGAGCTTCCAAGATGCGCCGAGTCGGGACTAGAGTGGGCGGTCATGTCATCCACCGTCGTCAGCTCGCTCGCCCTGCTCGGTTTGGTCACGTTGCTCGCAGCCTGTGACGATCCACCCAAGCCTGCTGCCCCGGAGAAACCCGCCGCGTCGGCGTCGCCGACGCCCGCCGTCGCGAGCGCCGCGCCCGCGACGCCTACGCCGCCCACGCCACCTCCCGCCGTCGCGCTGGCGCCCAAGAAGCTGTCCGAATGCGGCAAGGGGCCGAACGCGGTGTTCGATCAACCGGGTCTCGAAGACGAGATCCGGAAGAAGCTACAGAAGCCGGACGGGCCGATCACGAACGCCGATCTCGGCAAATTGCATTCGCTCAATCTGTCGCAAGCCAAGCGGACCGCGCGGCTCGACACCTGCACGCTCGCGCGCCTCACCGGCGTGAAGGATCTATTTCTCGCGCCCGGCGAATACGACGATTTGTCCCCGCTTGCCGAGCTGAAAAATCTCGAATCGCTGAGCGCCGCGCACAGCAGCGTGAAGGACACCGCGCCCCTGGCCAAGCTGAAGAAGCTCGACCGCCTAGATCTCGCCCACACTCAGGTGGCCGATTTGAGCACCATTGCGACGCTCACGAACCTGACCGAGCTCACCCTGGATGACACGCAGATCACCGATGTTACGCCGCTCGCGAAGCTGAGCAAGCTGGAGAAGCTCGGCATTCAACACACGCAGGTCAAGGACGCCTCTCCGCTCAAGGCCCTGAAGAAGCTGAAGACACTTTACGTCGCGGGGACGCCCGCCGACGAAGACGCGCTGACGCTCGCCGGTGTGCGCGGTAACGGCACCAAGGTGATCAACTAGCTCTTCTCGGAGCCAGGGCGAGCGAGCCGCTCAGGTGTGCAGACCACACTCGCGCTTGGTGGCCTCTTCCCACCACCAGCGCCCGGCGCGCTCGTGCTCGCCCGGGCGTGGCACGCGGGTGCACGGCTCGCAGCCGATCGAGACGAAGCCTTGATCGTGAAGCGCGTTGTACGGCACGTCATTGGCGCGGATGTAACTCCACACCTTTTGTAGGCTCCACGCGGCGAGCGGGTTGAGCTTCAGCAGCGGTTCCCCGCCCAGGCCGCGATGTGAGTCCAGCTGCAGCACGGCGACGTCGGTGCGCGTCGGACTCTGGTCGCGACGTTGGCCGGTGATCCACGCGCGTTGCTTGGACAGCGCGCGGCGCATCGGCTCGAGCTTACGGATCCCGCAGCATTCGCCGTGGCCGTCGTTGTAGAAGCTAAATAGCCCTTTCTTCTCGACGAAAGCCGCCAGCGGCTCAGCCTGCGGCGACATCAGCTCGATGCTCACGCCGTAGTGCGTGCGCACCTTCTCGATGAAGCGATAGGTCTCGGGGTGCAGCCGTCCGGTGTCGAGCGTGAACACCGAAAACGGCAGGCCCGTCTTGATCGCGATGTCGATCAAGGCCACGTCCTCTGCGCCACTGAAAGCGATCGTTGCTTCGCGACCGAAGCGCGAAAGTAGCCAACGAATGGTGCGTTCCGGCGGAGCCTTATCGAACTCGAGCGCGAGCTGCGCGAGCTCTTCGGCGCCGAGCGGGGTGCCTGAAGCGACCGCGCTGGGCGCGGGGCTGCCTTCGCCGAGCCCTTCCTTGATGAACTGCAGCGTGCTCGTGTACACGCGCGACTCACCGTTGTCTCGTTGAACCACGAAGAAAGGCGCAAGCTCGACCTTGTACTCGGCCGCGAGCTTCATGCCCGCGGAATCGGGCTCGCCTTCGATCGCCCACACCACTTCGTCGATCCGCGACCACAAGCCGCGCCGCTCGAGCAACGCTTCAGCGTCCACACACTTCTTGCACGGCTCGCCGTTCAAGAGTCGCTTCTTCACCATCGTGACGCGCATCGAATTATCCGTTCTGGGGCGGGGGTTGCGGCTCGAACACGGGGATCTCCGCGGTGCGTTCGACGCGGTCGCGCGACCAGACATCGAGCTTCTGCAGATCTTCCCAGACCTGAAGCGCCGAGGTGTAACGGTATTGTTCCTGACGGCGTAGCATCACACTCACGATATCGCCGATCGGCGTGCCCAGCGCTTCCGCCTTGGCGCGCGGCACGCCATCGCGGATCTGCGCGATGATGCCGTCGTAGCCGACGGTCGTGTCGATCGGATACACACCGGTGTGCATCTGGTAAATCAACAGACCGAGCTGATACAGATCGCTTTGCTTGGTGGAGTAACCGCCAGCGGCGACCTCGGGCGACATCAAACGGTGCTGCACGATCGACGGCTTGGCGCCGCCGTAGCCATATAGCTCTTGAGCAATGCCCAAATCGCTGAGCTTGGCCGTCAAACGCTCACCCTGCACCACCAGCACGTTGCCCGCGTGTAAGTCGTTGTGCACGAACTCGTTGTCCGCCAGGTATTGCACGGCGAAGAGCAACTGCCGCGCCATGTCCACCACCAGCCGATCGGTGAAGGGTCCTTGCAGCATCTCGTCCAGGCTGTGATCGCAGCGCTCCAGCACGAGGTAGAACATGCCGGCCGCCTCGAAGTAGTCGTGCACGTAAACGATGTTCGGGTGGCGCAAGCGATACAGCCGCTCTGCCTCCTTCAGCCATTCCGCGCGCACTTCTTGGTACGGGCGATTGCCCGGCAAAAATACCTTCAGCGCGAAGGATTGGTCGAAGGGTCCCAGGCAATCGAAGACCGCGCCGAATGCGCCGCTTCCGAGGCGCCGACCGAGCAGGTAATTCTGGCCGCGGGGCGAGCGGACGGCGCCACCACTGACCGGAATGGCTGGAAGAGAGCTAGTCATTGGGGAGCCGTTTAGTTTGGGGGCGGGCGGCGCATTTCTGCCATAGGTTTGCGATTTTCTCGAGGAATTTGCGGTCCAAGGTCAGGATATCCGGCCACGAGCGGTCAAGGTCTGCGATTTCTCCGGCTTGTTGGGGTTGCACGGATGCGCAAGGTCGGCTAATTGACGCGCCCACATGTCGAACCGTGCACTCTGGAACGTCCGCCGCCGCCACGAATGGCTTACCACTCCCCTCAAGGCCAAGCGCCCCAAGTTGCGCGCGCGTAACCGCGTCGGCCTCGAAGCAGCGCTCGTGCGCAAAGCCGCGACCAGCGGCGCCAGCAGCGACTCCGCGCAGTCCTGAGCTAGCTCGGGCGTAAAGCCCGGAATTTGGCCCGACCAGCGGCCAACTGTTAGCAGATCGCGCATGCGACTAAGCGTCGTGTGCGCGTTACTGTTTTTGTTTGTCTCGGTTTCGTCGGGCGGATGTGTGGGCCACGCGCAGGACGCGCACGAGCCGGGGGATCGGCTCGGCACGTACCATGCGACCGGCAAACTGGTCGCGGACAGCTGCCAGGCAGCCGTATTGGGTGTCAGCAGCAACTGGCAGTTCGACGTGAAGCTCTCGCGTGAGAGCCACACGCTTTACTGGCTCAACGGCGAAGAGGCGATCCCTGGCACGATTGCCAACGACGGCGTGTCGTTCGGCTTTCAGAGCGGCGTCGAGGTCATGTTGCAGGCCCCACGCGGTTCGCAGCCCGGTTGTGTGATCGAGCGCACGGACAACGCGAGCGGCACGCTCAGCTCGAGCAGCACGAGCGACGTGCCGCGCTTCGAGGTGGATATGAGCTTCGG
>Ga0247768_1000177_pt1 | contig 23490 bp, 18 predicted proteins | sample UWRJL016104C6_FD_179944 | JGI IMG/M metagenome (GOLD analysis project Ga0247768, IMG submission 179944) | Plant litter microbial communities from Arlington Agricultural Research Station in Wisconsin, United States - UWRJ-L016-104C-6 | ecosystem: Environmental > Terrestrial > Plant litter >... | reverse complement strand
GTACCGCCTTTCACCTCGCGGAGGCCAATCCTCGGTTGATCGAGCACAGCGTTGTTTTCAGTGAGGCGACTCGGGTCCTGGTCCCGCTGTGCGGCAAATCAGCCGACCTCGAGTGGCTCGTGACTCGCGGCTACGAAGTCGTGGGCGTGGAACTGGTCGAGCTCGCCGCGCAGGCGTTCTTTGCCGAACGTGGCCTCTCGCCGACGCGCCGCGAGGACAGAGATTTCGTCGCTTACGAGCACGGCAATCTCGCGATCTGGGTCGGCGACTTTTTCGCAACGACGAGCGCGCAGCTGGGAATGTTCGATGCGGCGTACGATCGCGCGGCGATGATTGCGCTACCCGCAGAGCTGCGAAAACACTATGCCTCGCACTTGCAGACGCTGCTCACCGCGAAAGCCAAGCTGCTACTCGTCACGCTCCACTTCGATGCCCCAGGTGGCCCGCCATTCTCGGTGCCACCGGAAGAGGTGAGCGAGGCCTTCGCAGGCGCCGAGGTCAGGCTTTTGGCAAGTCTGGACTCCTCCGCGGACCCTCCCCGTGCCGTCGAGCGAGGCGCGAGCTTCGAGCACGAAAACGTGTACGAGGTGACCTTCCGATCGGCAGGCGCCTGACGGCGCGCACTCGGCAAACAGATCCCCTCAAACTATCCTGCACCGCAAAGGGCCATGGATCGCGGTGCGCCGACGTGACAGAAGCACTTGCTAGTCATGCGTAATTTGCTGCTTCCCATCGCTCGACTGGCTTCAGGGCTGGTCTTCGGGTTCCTCGTCGGCTCCTGCAGTGGCGAGAGCTCGCCACCCGTCGACTCCGGGGGCGGTTCTGGAGCAGCAGGGACCGGCAATGCGGGTACGCCTGCGGGCGGTTCTGGAGCAGGAGGGACGGGAACTGCGGGTACGCCCGGGGGCATTTCTGGAGCAGGAGGGACGGGAACTGCGGGTACGCCCGGGGGCATTTCTGGGGCCGGAGGGACCGGCAATGCGGGTACGCCCGGGGGCATAGGCCCGAGCGGATCAGGCGGAATGGGAGACGATGACGTAGCCGACCCGCCGCCGGGCTGCGGCGACGGCACTCTGACCGTGGACGAGGCCTGCGACGACGGCAACATCAAGTCCGGTGACGGCTGCAACTCGGCCTGCTCGCTCGTCGAGCGTGGCTTCAGCTGCGCTAGTCCCGGCAAGCCGTGTCGAGCGATCGCGCGCTGCGGAGACGGCATCGTTGCTGCCAGTGAACCATGTGACGACGGCAATGTCGCTGCCGGCGATGGTTGCTCCGAGCGCTGCCGAGTGGAGCTCGGAAAGAAATGCACAGGGTCGCCGAGCGTATGTACGGACGCCAAATGCGGCAACGGCGTGGTCGAGGGCGCCGAGAGTTGCGATGACGGCAACACGGCGCCGTTCGACGGCTGCTCAGCGCTCTGCCTGCGTGAACCGAACTGCTCAGGGGAGTCCTGCAAGTCCGAGTGCGGTGATGGCCTGCTGATCAACGAGGACTGCGACGACGGCAACACCATCGACGGCGATGGCTGCTCTTCGAAGTGCACGAAAGAAACGGGTTTCACCTGTCAGCAGATGGCCCAGTGTGAGAAGATCAACGGCCAGTGCGTTCTGCGGGTCCCGGCCATCTATCGAGACTTCTCCGATGCAGATCCGGATTTCGGCGGGTCCATCTATCCCGACACGTCGTGCGGCATCGTCCCGGGCGACCCGATCATCCCGGGCATCGCGAAAGGCCTGCTCGATGCCGAAGGGCGCCCGGTGCTTGGCAAAGCCCCTGCGAATGCTTGTATCGAGTCCGCGCAGTCGTTTGGGCGATGGTTTCGCGACAACCCCGGAACGGTCAAGGTCGTTGGCGAGCTCGTGCTCTTCGACAATGGCAACGGCGGCTACGTGAACCGTTTCGGGAAGAACGGCGAAAAGCTAGTCACCACTCAGGCGCCGCCGATCGGGCAAGGCACGGAGCAGCTGGTTCCGAACGCGACCAGCCAAGCAACCTGCACCGCAGGTTGTGCCACGCGCGTGCGCACTTCGCTCCAGTGTGACAACGTTTGCCGGCCGCAGCACGACAAGGTGCGTCAGGCTGCCGCTCCGCTGATGCAGCTGCAGAACCAGCTGATGCAGCTGATGAACGCGGCTACCCCGGACCCGGCCGCGATCGCTGCGCTCGAAGCGCAGATCGCTGTCCAGCAAGCGACCATCGACACCCTCACCGTCGCAGCAACCAAGTGCGATACCGATTGCCAGACGAACTTCGATGGGCAAGTCGCTACCTGCGTTGCCGACTGCAAACCCTGCAGCTACAGCGCGACCCAGTATTGCACTGGGGGCAAACTGGTTTCGTACGATGGCAGCCCGTTGTTCTTTCCCGTCGACAGCGTGACGGGGCCCACCCTGGACGCGGATTTTGCGCAGCTCCCCCCGCAGTACGGCTACGCGGCTTGGCCCTCCGAGGACGCAGTCTTCCCAGGTGCCACGAAGCACAACTTCTCTTTCACGAGCGAGGTGCAGTACTGGCTACGCTACGAGCAGGGCAGCAACGCCCGCCTGGATTTCACGGGCGATGACGACGTTTTCGTGTTCATCAACGGTCACCTCGCGGTGGACCTCGGCGGCATCCACGTGCCGATGGATGGCTCGGTCACGATCAACGCCCAGTCCGCGGCTAAGTTCGGGCTCACGCCGGGTAACGTGTACAAGGTCGCGGTGTTCCAAGCCGAGCGCGAGAGGTTCGGCTCCTCCTTCCGCCTGACGCTTGCGGGTTTCGAAGCAACGCCGAGTGTCTGCAGCGCGATTTGCGGCGATGGCATCCTGAGCCTCGGCGAGGAGTGCGACGACGGCATCAATGACGGTGGGTACGGCGAGTGCGACGTCGGGTGCAAGCTCGGACCGTTCTGCGGTGATGGCGTGGTGCAAGGGCCCGAGGCCTGCGACAGCGGGCCTCGCGGCGGTCTCGCATGTCCCGGCTGCCGATAGCTGGGCTCAATGCTGGCGGTCGCCGTGATCTGAGCTGGAGTGGCTACCCCCGACAAACACCAGTGTTCCCGTGGTGTTCGAGACCGTTGCCGTTCGCCGCCTATATCTTCCCTGCGTGCAGCGGTAGTCTCAGGGCGCTATTGTATCGAGGGTGTTCACTCGCACTTGGAGGGGGATGATGAAATCTCGTCCGGATATGAAGTCTAAGGCGTTCTCCGTTTTGGTACTCATGTGCGTACCGTTAATGCTTCGCTGCATCCCCGATTCGGATGGTGGCGGTACGTCAGGGGCGGGCGGTGAAGTCGAGGGGGGTGCCGGCAATGGTGGCCTCGCGCACGGCGGTCATGCAGGCAGCGGCCACGCAGGCTCCGCTGGCGAGTCGACGTCCGGCGGAACCGATGCGGCGGGAACCGCTGGTGGCGTGGGCGCCGGAACCGGAGGCGTGAGCGACTGTACCGGAGGCGCGAGCGCGGGCACCGGAGGCGTGAGCGCGGGCACCGGAGGCGCGAGCGCGGGCACCGGAGGCGCGAGCGCGGGCACCGGAGGCGCGAGCGCGGGTACCGGAGGCGTGAGCGCGGGTACCGGAGGCGTGAGCGCAGGTACCGGAGGCGTGAGCGCAGGTACCGGAGGCGTGAGCGCGGGTACCGGAGGCGTGAGCGCGGGTACCGGAGGCGTGAGCGCGGGTACCGGAGGGAGCGCAGGCGTAGCAGGGGCTGGGCCGGGCATTTTGAACGTGTCGACCAGTATCCTGCAGATGATCGGGGAGTGTACCTCGCCGCCGCAGACGTTCACCATCTCCAACGCTGGGGAAAGCGCGCTGACCTGGACCGCGGCTTTGAATGCTCCCTTGATCGCCGTCACGCCTTCCTCGTCGACATTGCAACCAGGGACCGCAATCACAGTTTCGGTGAGCGCCAAGACGCCGGTGCCAGTAGCGGCGATCATCGTGATCACGATCACCTCTGATGTCGTGGCACAACCGCCGACTACAATTTCGGTTCAGTATGCTGTGAGGGGGACCTTGATCGGGGTGCAGCCCGACATCGATGTCGGCGAAGTGCCGCTCGGCCAAAGCAAAACGGTGTCCGTGCCCGTGCCCACCCGCGCTGTCGAATTGGCTCTCGGCAGCAGCAACTCGGCTTTTTCCGTGCCCGATGTTCTAGCGCACGGCGCCGATCATTGGAACATGATCTTTACTCCCAATGTGCTTGGCCCGCAGAGCACCACTCTCCAGATCATCGTGCCATTTGGCACCGGTGGCCCCGTGTGCCCCTCGCCGAACCTCTTCACCGCTCGCGGTGTCGGCGTCGCCCCCTAGGTTCAGCCCGCATTCCGGACGCAACCTACTTGTCCGGTGCTCGTCAGTCAGGATGAGGGAGAGACGCGAAACAACTCGGGAACGGCTTCGGTCGCCGTCCCGAGGCGGCACTCGTCGAAGAGGTCCGCGTTGTCCGGCGCCTCGGGTCCGACGTACACGGTGCGCGCCCCCGCACGGCGCGCCGCGCTGGCGAAACCGGCTGCGGGGTAAACCGCACCCGAGCTGCCGATCGTAACGAACACGCGGCAGCGAGCAAGCTCTGCCTCCGCGCGATCGAGGTCGAATGGAATTTCGCCGAACCAGCAGATGTGCGGACGGATCCGACCACCGCAGTCACAGCGCGGAATGTCCGCGAGGGTCCGATAGAGCGCGCTGTCGTCGAACGGCGGGGCATGGCCACGCTCGCAGCGGCTTTTCACGAGCTCGCCGTGCATATGGAGCGGCCGTCGCGAGCCCGCGAGCTCGTGCAATGAGTCGACGTTTTGAGTGCACAAGAAAAATGCGTCGTCGAGCTGACGCTCGAGCTCGGCCAGGGCAAGATGAGCGGCGTTGGGCTGGATTCCGCTGAGCTGCCCGCGTCGCTCAGAATAAAATTTCCAAACCAGGGCCGGATCCCTCGCCCACGCTTCCGGGCTCGCGACGTCCTCGAAGCGGTAGCTTTGCCAGAGCCCTCCGGCATCTCGAAACGTGCGGACCCCGCTCTCCGCGCTGATCCCCGCGCCGGTGAGGACGAATACGGGGCTGCGACGCGACACGGTCAAGGGCTCGAACGCAGAATGAGCTCGAACGTCGGGCATGTGTGCGTAAGATACCAGCGATCGCCAATAGGCACGCGCCTGAGTTCGAAGGCAGCAAACGCCGCAGGTCTAAAATCCCGCAACCCTGCCCTGGCGCTGACCGACTGCAGCGGGTGCATGCTAAACTCCAGGAGCTTTCGCCATGGCACCTTCAGCCGCTGAAGTCATTAGACCGCTGCGCCGAGTGGAATACGACCAATTGGTCCAGCTCGGCGCGTTCAAAGACGAGCGCATCGAGCTGCTCGAGGGCGCTTTGGTCGCCATGAGCCCGATTGGCACCGCCCACTGTTCCTCGGTGCGCAAGTTGAATGAGTTGCTCGTGCTCGCGTTGCACGGACGCGCCACGGTATCGTGCCAATTGCCGTTCGCCGCGCTCGAATTCTCCGAGCCCGAGCCGGATTTTGCGATCCTCCCGCTCAGCGACTACGACGCCGATCACCCGAGCGAAGCGTACCTGATCATCGAGGTCTCGGAGAGCTCGCTTTCCATGGACCATGGCAAGAAGCTGAGGCTGTACGCGAGCTGTGCGGTACCGGAGTATTGGGTCGTCAACCTCCCCGAGCGCTGCATCGAGGTGTACACGGGGCCCATGCCTGGTGCGTACTCGCACGTCGAAAGGTTCGAGCACGGTCAATCGATTCGCCTCGTCGCCTTCCCCGACGTTTCGTGTGCGGTCTCTGACGTGCTGAAGTGAACGGTCGGCAGCCCACCCTTAAAGCACATGACACATACCCTGCTGGTTTTTCACGGCTTCACCATGAATGGCGAGGTGATGCGCGCGGCGCTGGAGCCGCTCGCGACGGCACTCGAGCCCAAGGTGCGCTTGCTGTGTCTGGACGCGCCGCACACCTGCTCCGCTGAGACGGTCGAACGCATGTATCACGGCGCGAAAACGGCCCGACTGTCGCCGCCGCACCTGTGTTGGTGGAACGCCAGCGATGATGGCCTCGACTATCGTGGCTGGGAGAACACTCGCGATCTCGTCGCTGCGGCGCTCGATCGCTACGCCCCCGTGTCGATCTTGGGCTTCAGCCAAGGGGGAACTCTGGCCGCCGCGGTGGCTGCGCTTTCTCGACGCGGTGAGTTGCCACCGGTTCACGCGGCGGTGCTCATCGCAGGGCGAAAGCCACGCGCTGCCGCGCTGCAGGCGGCATTCACCGAACCGGTCGCCGGGCCCTCGCTGCATGTCTGGGGCGAACGCGATATTCTGACGCGCCAGCACAGCGAAGAATTGGTCCAGTGCTTCAGCGCGCCTGAGCGAGAAGTGGTTCGTTGGTCAGGAGGCCACGTGGTGCCGACGAGCGGGCCCGCTTACGAGGCCGTCGTTCGCTTCGTGACCGAGCACGCCTGACCCTGTGCGCTCAGGGCTCCCAGAGCATGATCAGATCGACATCGCAACGTCGACCGACGCGCACGGCCTGCACGCTGCCGCGCACGCCAAAGTGCTTCATTGCGCCTTCGAACACACCGACCTGATAGGAGTTGCCGAAATTCCAAATCTCGCGCAGCTCGACCCGCGCACTGGTTTCGGTTACTTCCGCCACCGAGGCCGTGCCGGGTCGGATGGAGACTTCATACGCCTTCGTGACGAGATTGAGGGCGCGAAGCCAGCTGTTGCCGGCCACACTGAAGATCACCTTGCCGATCGTCGTGCTCGTGAGGGTCGGAAAGGCCAACCTCCCGAGCGCAATCATCCCTTCGCGCGGCGAGATGTCGGGGTACAGCACCTCCACCGCGTCGACCATCAGCCGCATCAGCTCACGAAGGGGATAGTCCTTGAACGAGAAATAGCGTTTGTCCGTGGGCAGGGCTGCGCCACGGCGCTTGAGCATGGACAACAGCGTCTCCAGATACATGCCCTTGACGGAGGCCTCCGGCGGGGTCTCGCTGATCCAGTCCTCCAGCTCGGCCTTGTCGGTCGCAAACGCTGGTCCAGTCGACTCAGACGCGAGCGGCGCGATGATATCGGAGACGTCACAGGTCATGGCGAGCGGCGGAGAATGTTCGTTCAGGTACAGGCTACAACATTTACGTCCCCCCCAGCACGCATGTTGCGATCTGGCCCGGCAGCGGACGAATCGCGCTGTGCGCAGTCGCCCGCTAGCGCGGCGCGGGCTCGGCACGGGTGACCCATTGGCCGGGCGAGGGTGTGCCGCGAGCGACCTGACGCCAAGTTTCGCCGAAGTCATCGGAGACAAAATAGTCGTCGAAAGCTACGGGTCGTGTGACGAGCTCGGTGAGCTCTCCAGGTTCGCTCGACTCGGCTCGGTCACAGAGCGCGAAGTGCAGATGTGGCGCGCGAGCTCCGGTGCTGCCGGCGCGGCCCAGCGGCGCGCCGCGCTCGACCACGGCACCCGGCGCGACGCGGGCACTCCGTTGCTGCAAATGGAGCAAGCAAGTCGTTTCGCTCGCGCCGTGCTCGACGCAGATCAGGTTGCGATTTCGCGCTGACATCTGGCCGATGGGTGGCGCCTTGCTCCCACCGCCGACGCAGCGACCGCTGTTGTCGTTCGCGAAGCAGTCGACCACTGACACCACTCGTCCGTCGGCAGCGGCCACGAGCGGCGCGCCCTCGGTGACGCGATGCGAGCCGCCCGGACGTCGCTCGGGGTTGCCACGCACGAAGCGTGGGTCGACGCGGATGAAATCGAGCGCGAAAGCGGCAATATCGTGATGACTGAGGGCGCTATTCGAGCCCTGAATCACGAGCCACACTTGCTCCTTCGGAAACGGCAGCGACCAATGCGTCGTGTGCGTTGGCTCGGGCAAACGACGCGCATCGCTCTCCGCGTTGCCATCGCTCGAGACCCGCATCGTACTGGCTGAACCGCGCAAGCTCAGGCTCGATGGCGCGAGCGCTTGCTCATTCACGGTGACATCGGCGATGAAGCCGTAAAATTGGTCCTGTGGACCGTCTGGATGGGCGAGCCGTCCCAGGCACAGCTTTCCCCTCGCCGGGAGTGACCCTGCCGAGAGCTGACCAATCTGCGCGCCATCGAGGCTGATGGTGACGCGGGTTCCTTGGCGGTTCACGGAGAGGTGCCGCCACTTCGCGCGCGGCTGTCGCGGGACCCCGTCACGAAAGTCGTTGCTGGTGAGAACCGGGGCGGGCAGCGGGTAGCTGAAAATCGCGCCCCCGACCCTCACTTCGATGGCCGCAGCTCCGAGCGACGCATACGGCGCCAAGCCGATGCGGTAGCTCCCGCTCTCATCGGCGACGAGCACAGCGCGAAACGCTGCCTCGTAGGCAGCCATGAAACGCAGGCTGAGCTCGTGGTCCCGGTTCAGCTGCTCGGCATCGAAATTGGCCTGGGCGCTGCCGCCCCACGCCAGTGAAACAGCCCAATTCGTGCTCACCGTGACCTGGGCCGAGCTCTGCGCCAGGACGGGGTCCGCATTGAATCGACGCCCGGCGATGCGTCGGCGCACGAGCACGGTCGCGAGCCATGCCAGTGCTAGGACGGCTACGACGAGGACGATTTGCCGCGCGCTGCCAGCCGAGCGCGAGCGATGCATGCCTGGGCCACTAATACCGCAACAATACACTTGGGCGCAGCGTTCGCTAGGGGGTCACCTGCGCCGCTGGAAACACGGTACGAACCCTTTGGGGACCGCAGGCGGCGGTCTACACTTTTTGACATCGCCTCCGCCCGCACTAACGTCATGCGCATTTGGCGCATGCGCCCTGACGGCTCCGAGCAACAGCAGGTGACCTTCGACGAAGAGTACGGCGACTGGTTCCCGCACCCCTCTCCGGACGGCCGCTGGCTCGTGTTCCTTTCGTACGATCGCGACGTCGCAGGTCACCCGCCCAACCAACCGGTCTGCTTGCGCAAGATGCCGCTCGCGGGCGGGCCCCCTGAGGTGATCGTTCACCTGTTTGGCGGCCAGGGCACGATCAACGTGCCCTCGTGGTCACCTGACTCGCGACAATTCGCGTTCGTCAGCTACCGCCAGCTCGAAGCATAACGGGGCGCCTAGGGAGCACTGTCAGCTGGATCACCGTCCGCTGACTGGCTATCGTTCGGATCGTCGCCGTTGATATTCAAGCCATTGCTCTTCTTCGTGACACATTTGCCGTTGCTGCACGCCGAGCCGGACACGCACGGATCGATCGTGGTGTTGCACGTGTTTCCGTTGCAGTCGCCGTACAGCTCTTTCTTGCAGGCAGCGCCCACCGCCAAGCGATCCACGCACCTGCCGTAGTGGCTGGAGGCGTTTTGGCGGTCGTCGCCCTTACCGAATTCGCAAACCAGGCCCTGGGGTTTGGCGCAGTATTTGTAGAAGGGCCCGCCGCAGTCTTCGTCGAGCCCGACCGCGAGCTCATTGGGGGCCGGCGCTCGGTTCATGTTGACGCACTTGCCCGTGCCTTGGTTAATCTTCGGGTAGACGCAGATGTTGGCCTTTTGCGAGCCGGTGTCGCAGCGCACGGGACGGTTGGCATCCATGTCGACGACGCCGCACGATTCGCCTTCTTGCGCCACGGGATCGTAGTTGATTGGTTGATCGCACTTCTGAATCGAACCGAAGCCTGTCACATCGAACGAGTCTACGGCCACGACGGTGTCGTTGGTCCCCTCCGCAGTGTAAGGCTGAAGCGTGACGATGAGCTCGGCGGGCAGCTCGGCGCCCTTGTCGGTCGCGCACGTCGGCGACCACAGGTTGTACAACGGCTCGAAAATCGTAAAGTTGTCACCGCGTAAGTCTGGCGGCTCGTTTTCCGGCACTTGGCGTTCGAAGGTGTAGCCGTCGTTGGTCACCTCCCAGCCATTTGCTGGGCTCGGTTGCGCCGCGTTGGCCCAACGGTACGCGGCATAGATGAACGCCCGATGCGCAAATCCGCGCACGGTGATGGCGGTAGGCGAAAAGTGATAACCGGCCGTGACCTTCATGGGCACGTGCAAAAAACACTTCGGCGTCGTCGATTTCGCGTCGCCGATCAGTCGTCCCGCCGTGCGGTCCTTCACGTAGTCCGGGTTGTTGCGATCGCCTTCGTAAGTTTGATTGCTGAAGATTACCGCCACGATTCGATCGCTGGCATCTTTGATGGAAACCGTGCTGTCCTTCGGGCAGGTTCCGGACAGGTACGGGTGGTCGAGCAGCACCGTGCCTTTCGTGGCTTGTCCCCCGGCGAGTGAGTTTACGTCATCGCCTTGGAACGACCCATTGTTCCTTTCGTTGCTTTCCGGCTCGGTCGCTGCAGCGCTGCAAGCGAGTGCGGACCACGCAGACACGCACAACACCGAAAGCGCGATGGCACGCCGGCGCGATGGCGCGACAGGAGTGACACTACTGGAAACGTCGTATTTTGGGTAGATCATGGCTTCCTCGATGCGTTCGAATGCAGACCCACAGGCGCGAGCGCGCACCCTGGGCGCAGAGCCTCGACGACGCGCGCACCACAGCGAGCGTCGGGAGCTCCGTTCCTCAATCTAACCAGTGTCTAACGTCCCGCGATCGGGTGATGCCATTGAGCGCGGACCAACAAACTTTTGGCCGTCAGCGCCGAGCGCCGACTTGAAAGCATCACAGAACGTAGCCGAGCATGCAGCCTTTCTGTGAGACCCTACCCCGGCTGTTGTCGTAGCCGAAGTTGGTCCCGTTCGCGCTCGACCAACTGTACACGCTGCACGTATGCAGCACGCCTTGCCAGTAGTTGTCGCCGTTGGGCAAGCCGATGGTCCAAGGCGTGATGATGCTCGCTCCCGCCGCACTGGCGAGCTTCTGGCACTGGTCGATGAACATGACGCCGAAGTCTTGGTACTTCCAAGTATTGCCGTCGAAGGTGGTCAGGCTCGCGAGCGGCGAGTCGTTCGTTGCCCCCGACTGACGGTCACGGACGAGGTTGCAGTTGTGTGGATTATCGAGATCGTCCGAGGTATAGGTGCTCCAGGCACCGATCATGACCTGATTGCCCGTTGCCGCGCGGCTGGCAAACCAGCCCGGAAGCGGCCACGGGCCGATCGACGGACTCAGTACTTGAGCGCCGCGCTTGCTGGCCTCGAGCAAGCAGACCTTCCAGGTCAAGCTCGGGATCGAGAGCCATTCGAAGTTGCCGAGCGCGATGTCCGTGGACCCGTTCATGTTGCACGAGCCGGCGTAGGTCGAAAAGCCGGTCCAAGGCAGCGTGTTGTGACGCCCGACGAACAGGGTGCTGCTCCCGACCGTCGTACCGAAGGTCGCCGAGATCGTCGTGAAGAGCGCGTAGGTTATACCCGCCGTAGCCAAGCCTTTGCTCCCCGCGGCATTGCTGATCGTCGCCGCCGCGGCGTTGGAAGACGCCCAGGTTGCGCTCGCCGTTAGGTTTTGAGTCGAACCGTCGGTGTATATGCCCGTAGCGGTGAGCTGTTGCGTCGCGCTTGCCGTAACACCGATGTCCGCTGGCGTAATGGCGATCGAGACCAGCGTCGGCGCGCTGACTGTCAGCGTGGTCGAAGCGGTCACGCCGCTGAGCGTTGCCGAGATCGACGTCGTGCCCTCGCCCACCGTGGAAGCGAGACCTTGCGAGCCCGCGGCATTGCTAATGGTGGCCGTGGTCAGATCGCTCGACGCCCAGGTGGCAGCGCCGGTCAGAGTTTGCGTCGTGGCATCGGTGTAGGTACCCGTGGCCGTAAACTGCTCGCTGAGGCCGTTGGCAAGCGACGGCGCAACGGGCGTGACCGCGATCGAGACCAGCGTCGCTGCACTGACCGTCAGCGTGGTCGAGTCGGTCACGCCAGCGAGCGTTGCCGAAATCGATGTGGAGCCCACGTCCGCCGTGGACGCGAGACCGTACGAGCCCGCGGCATTGCTAATGGTGGCCTTCGTCGGATCGCTCGATACCCAGGTGACAGCCGTGGTCAGAGTTTGCGTCGTGGCATCGGTGTAGGTACCGGTGGCCGTAAACTGTTGACTGAGGCCGTTGGCAAGCGACGGCGTGACTGGTGTGACGGCGAGCGAGACCAGCGTCGCCGCGCTGACCGTCAGCGTGGTCGAGCCGATTACGCCACCAAGCGTCGCCGAGATCGACGTCGAGCCCACGTCCACCGTGGACGCGAGACCGTGCGAGCCAGCGGCATTGCTGATCGTGGCCGTCGTCAGATCGCTCGACGCCCAGGTGACGGTCGTGGTCAAAGTTTGCGTGGTCGCGTCGGTGTAGGTACCCGTGGCGGCAAACTGATAGCTGAGGCCGTTGGCAATCGACGGCGTGACTGGCGTGACGGCGATCGAGACCAGCGTCGCCGCGCTGACCGTCAGCGTGGTCGCACCGGTCACGCCCGCGAGCGTCGCCGAAATCGATGTCGAGCCCTCGCCTGCCGTGGACGCGAGACCTTGCGAGCCAGCGGCATTGCTGATGCTGGCCTTCGTCGTATCGCTGGACGCCCAGGCGGTGGCCGTGGTCAGGTTTTGCGTGGAGGCGTCGGTATAAATCCCTGTGGCGGTAAACTGCTGGCTGAGTCCCTTGGCGACGGACGGCGTCGCGGGGGTCACTCCGATCGAGACCAGCGTCGCCGCGCTGACCGTCAGCGTGGTCGAGCCGGTCACGCCAGCGAGCGTCGCCGAAATCGATGTCGAGCCCTCGCCCTCCGTGGACGCGAGACCCTGCGAGCCAGCGGCATTGCTAATGGTAGCCCTCGTCGTATCGCTCGACGCCCAGGTGGCAGTCGTGGTCAGGGTTTGCGTAGTCGCATCGGTGTAGGTGCCCACCGCGGTGAACTGCTGGCTGAGTCCCTTGGCGACGGACGGCGTCGCAGGAGTCACGCCGATCGAGACCAGCGTCGCCGCGCTGACCGTCAGCGTAGTCGAGCCGCTGACGCCGTTGAGCGTTGCCGTAATCGACGCCGAGCCGACCCCCGGTGTCGACGCGAGACCTTGTGAGCCACTGGCATTGCTGATCGTGGCCTTTGTCGCATCACTGGAGGCCCAGGTGGCGGTCGTGGTCAGGTTTTGCGTCGTGGCATCGGTGTAGGTGCCCGTGGCTGTAAATTGCCGCGTGAGCCCCTTGGCGACCGTCGGCGTGGCCGGGGTCACGCCAATCGAGACCAGCGTCGCCGCGCTGACCGTCAGCGTGGTCAAGCCGGCCACCCCGCCGAGCGTTGCCGAGATCGATGTGGACCCTACCCCGAAGGTCGATGCCAGGCCGTGCGAGCTGGCGGCATTGCTGATCGTGGCCTTCGTTGGATCGCTAGAGGCCCAGGTTGCGCTGGCCGTCAGGTCCTGCGTGGTCGCGTCGGTGTAGGTGCCGGTGGCCGTGAACTGCTGACTCAGTCCTTTCGCGATCGACGGCGTGGCTGGGGTCACGCCGATCGAGACCAGCGTGGCCGCGGTGATGGTCAGGGTCGTCGAGCCGACCACGTCGTTCAACGTTGCCGAAATCGAGGGCGAGCCCGCACCCACGGTGGACGCCAGCCCTTGCGAGCCCGGGGCGTTGCTGACGGTAACCAGCGATTCGTCGCTCGATGCCCAGGTCACCTGGCTCGTGAGATCGACGACCGTGGTATCCGAGTAGGTGCCGGTGGCGGCGAATTGCTTGTTGAGCCCCTTGGCCAACACCGGTGTTGCTGGCGTCACGCCGATGGACAGCAGGCTGGCACTGCTGATGGTGACCTTCGTGGAACCGACGACACCATCGAGGCTCGCGCTGATGGTTGCTTCGCCAACGGCGACGGCCGTGACCACTCCCGAGCTCGCGTTCACGGTCGCGACGCTGTCGTCGCTCGAGGCCCACTCGACCTGGCTCGTCAGGTCTTCGGTCGTTCCGTCGCTGAGCGTCGCGGTAGCCGTGAGCGTTTGCGTCAAGCCCTTCGGGATCGACGGCTCGGGCGGCGTCAGCGCGATGGAGTCCACGACCGCCGGCGAAACCGTGGCCACGGTGGACGCGCTCGCCACGCCCAACGTCGCGCTGATCGAACTCGAGCCGACCGAGACCGCCGTCAGCAGCCCATCGGCGTTGACGGTCGCGACCGCTTCCGAGGCCGAGCTCCAGGTCACCTGCCGGGTCAGATCTTGAGTGGTGTCGTCCGTGAACACACCCGTAGCAGTGAGCTGCTTTTCCAGGCCTTTTGCTAGAGTCGGGCTGGGAGGGGTGATGCTCAGCGTCAGCAGCGTGGCATCGGTGACGGTAACGGTGAGCGTGGCCGTGACGCCCGAGGCAGTCACGGTGATCTCCGTGCTGCCCACCGCGAGCCCCGTGACGGTGCCGCTGTTGGCGGTAGCTACTTCGGGGTCGCTGCTGGTCCAGGATGCGTCGCTCGTCACGTCTTCCGTCGTTCCGTCGCTGCTGACCAGCGTGGCCTGAACGTCGGAGGCGGTCCCCACCGCGAGTGATAGCTCGCGCGGGGTGAGCTCGAGCGCTACGGTCGCGGAAGCGCCGGCTTCACCTCCGTGCGCCGGCAAGGAGTCGTTGTCATCGCAACTGACTCCGGCGATGACGAATAGAACGAGCAGCCCGAGGATGCGGAGCAACGTCATTCGCTCATCCTCACAGCTCGGAACGGAACTTTACAGCCCCAAATCTCGGCTATCGCTCTGATACTGAGCAACACACTCCACACATTCAGTCTTGCTCAGGGACAAACGCAACAGCAATGGACACTATTGATCGGCCGACTTGCAACGCCGTTGCGTGAATGTGTGCGCCCGCGCCGCCTGACCGTGTCTGATTCGCGTCACTGCACGCGTTGGGCGTCGGGGAACTTCCAAGTGCCGGTGACGATTTCAGCTCGCGGCCGATAGAGACGCACCATGTAATTCCAGCCCTTCACGATGGGCAGGCAGTTCGGGAGCTTGCCGTCGCAGCCGCCAAATTGGACGACGACCGAGCCGCTCGCCGACTTCTTCGCGGTGATGTCGTTGAGCGTATAGGCGTTCTGCTTGTTGGGCTCGAAGAAACCCGCGGCGTTGTAGACGCTGATCGACCAGAAGCCATCGACGGGCACATCCTTCACGTCGAGTCTGTAGATCGTTCTGCCGTCGTTCTCGGTGGGCGTCACGTTGAGATAGATGGCGTCCTTGTCGGGGTTGAGGCCCCAGCCTAGCGCGGTCACGATCAGGTGCCGGACTGGATCCACCTCCGTCCTGCGGCCAGCAGCGTGGCGCCAATCAGGCAGGGTCTCCCCCAACGCCAGCAGCGCGGCGCGCACCTTCTGATGGCTGGCAACATCCCAATGGGGCACCTCGAAACGACCGGGGCCGCCAGGCTGCTCGACCTTGACCGTATCCTGCAGGGCGTTGACCCGCGCCACGTCCTTGGGGTCGTTGGGATCGGCCAGGATGCGGATCGCCGCCAGCGCGTAACGCGTGCCGACCTGCGCCCGCGTGAGGGTGTGACTGCCAGCCCCGTAAACGACGGTGAACGTGTAGTGGTCCTCGTCGATCACGATCATCGTCGAGAAGCGCTTGCCCGTATTCGGAAGCGTGATCGTCACCGGCCCGGCGTCGAGATCAAACACAGCCGTTGAATACAGCGTGTCGCGGTTGCCGCGCAGGACGGTGCGGTTGTGATAGAACTTGCCAACGCCCCCTTGCGCCACCAGACCGGTGAAGACAGCATCCGATTCGGCGCGGATGAAGTTGTCTGCCGTCACCCGGACCGCCTTCGGCGCTGGAGCCTGTGTGAACGCCGGGCTTCCAGCCAGCACGAGTACTGCGAACGCGAGCTTGTTCATTTTGCGAGTCCCGCGAGGAGCATGAGGCCAACGCGACTGGTACCGGCTGGAGTGTACACGGCCCCGCGCCCCTGAGCATCGAGGAAGACTCGCGTTACTCGCTACGAACGCTGCGCGCTGATCGCGAGCATTACTCGGTCCAGAAGTCCTGGACCATCCACACCTTGCCCTCGGGCGTCGTGTAGAAGCCGCACGCGGTGTGCGTCGAGCCGCCGGTCATGTTGTCGTAGTGTCCGCCTCCGGGCCCTTCTGCCCACATCATGTCCAAGCAGCCAGCGAGCGTGCTCTCGACGTTGCGGTAGCCAGGGCATTCGTTTTGGGCGACCCCCTTCCACTTTTCGACCTGGTTCAGACAGGCATCGAAAGCCCCGTGTGCCTTGCCTGACTCGGAGTCCGATTTGGCCTGGCCGTCGACGCACGGCTCGGCAGACGCCAAGCGCGGGATGGGCGCGAGCCCTTTCGTGGCGCGCAATGCGTTCGTTCGCTCCACACAGCGGATCCGCGCGTCGCCGTACGGGTCACCGCCCGCAGTGTTGGTGCTGCCCGCAGTGTTGGAGCTGCCCGCAGTGTTGGAGCTGCCGCCCGTTGCACCGAGTCCGCCCTGCGCCCCGCTATCGTCGCTATCGCTCCGGTCAGCGCAGCTCAGCGTCAGGCCAACGCAGAGCAGTATCGGTAAGTAACGCATGCGCTCAGCATCCCACGAGAAACGGGCCGCCAGCCGTAGACGGCAGCGCGCAGCTGCAGATCGGTCGCACTCCTGCGTACCCCCATCCACGCTTCGGCACGCGCAGCCGCCGCACATTGACGACACGGTTGCTTTTCCTCAAGCTGCGCCCCCATGGCGTTCGGAGCGGTCCAGCGGTTCACGGCTCTCGTTTGGCTCGGTATGGGGCTCAGTTGCGCGAATCACGCGCCGCCACCTGCTCAGCCCACGCTCGCTGCCTCTGCACTACCAGGAAATCGCGCACCGCAACCGCCGAGCCCCGCTCGAGTAGCTGCACGGCCGAAGCTGCGCGTCGGGACGAGCGGGGACTACGCACCTTTCTCGACTCGCGACGCAGCCGGCACGGCACGCGGCTTCGACACCGAGATTGCCGCTGCGCTGGCGCAGGACTTGGGTTTCGAGCTCGAGTGGGTGAGCTTTCGCTGGCCGACGCTGCAAGCTCAGCTTCAAAATCGCGAGTTTGACCTGGCAATGAGCGGCGTCACCTGGCAACCCACACGTGCCGTGACCGGCTATCTGACACGCGCCGTCGCGCGCGGTGGTCCGTGCGTGCTCGGTGATGAGCGCGCGGCGCGCGTGGCGGTCAATCGCGGCGGCGTGTTGGAAGCCTGGGCGCGCGTGCACTTTGCGGGTCGTGAGCTCGTGACCGTGGATGCCAACCAAACGTTACCCGAGCTGCTGGCGAGCGGGCGCGCGGGTGCGATCGTCACGGACAGCTTCGAACGTCAGGCCTTCGAACGCCCGGGCTGGAGCGTGCGCTGTGAGCCTGCGCTCGCACGCAAGGTGTACTGGCTCGCGCCCGATCGTTTGGAGCTGGCCACGCCGATCGAAGGCTGGCTGCGCGCCAATTCCGCACGGATCCAGAGCGCTCAGCAGCGCTGGTTCGGGGAACAGCTGCGGCTCGACGCGCTCGGCCACCTGACCGACATGCTCGCGCGACGCATGGCCTTCATGCCGTTGGTCGCAGGCGCCAAAGCCAAGCTCGGCATGCCGATCGAGGACTTGCCGCGCGAGCAACTCGTGCTCGACTCGGCGGCAGCCAGCGCCCGGAAAGTAGGCTTACCCGAAGCCGCAACGCGCGCCTTCTTTGGGCTACAGATCGAGCTCAGCAAGGCAGTGCAGCGGCGGAGCAGCGAACCGCCCACGCTGGACCTGGCGCAGCAAATCCGACCCGCGCTCAACGAGCTGGGCGACCGCATCCTCGCGGCGATGGCCGAGGCGCGCAGTGCCGGGCAGCTCGCCAATTGCTCGCTCGCCGATTTGGACCTGCTGTCACCGTGGTTGAACGAAGGCGAGCTGCAGCAACTCCGGGACAGCCTGCGGGCTTTCAGTCGCTAGTCTGACCGTCCTTGCCAGCAATCATCGACTTCGCTGAGCTTCATACGGCTGGCCTCGCAGTGTCAGGTCGGGAGCGCTTTCGAGAGCGGATCGAGCACGATGGCGCGCCTCGGAGCGGCGCCAAGAGGTTCGGAGAGCTCTTCTCTCAGGAGCACGGTCAAGGCCTCGGTCACGTTGCGACGCAGGTCCAGCCGGCCGGTGATGAGGCCGATTTCACGCAAGGGGGTCGGGCCGCTGAACGCGCGTAGCTGCGCCTCTTTCCGTTCGTCGTCTAGGCCACGAGCCACGAGCGCCGGCAGCACGGTCGCGCCAAGGCCTCTGTCGATCAGCTCGATCAAGGTCTCGAAATTGCCGCTCTCGAAATGCACGCGGCTCTTCTTTTGCTCCGAGTTGGCCTTACAGTAGCTCAGCACCTGGGTGCGAAAGCAGTGGCCCTCGGGCATGACGAAGAGCTCTCGTTTGGCCAGCTCCTCTTGTTGGATCTTGGCCTTTTTGAGCAAAGGATCGCCAGGCGGGAGATAGGCGAACATCGCCTCGAAGCCGACACTCATCTCGACCACACCCGGGGTTTCGAGCGGGATGGCCGCAATGCCGGCCTCTAGCGTGTCGGAACGGATCCGTTCGATCATCTCTTCGGTCTTCAGTTCCTCGAGCGAGAGCTGCACCTTCGGAAACTTGGCCAGGAAGCGCGGCAGGAAGAGCGGAACGATGGACGAAGACAGCGAGGGGATCACGCCCAGTCGAAACGCACCGCTCGGATCGCTCTCTTCGGCGACGATGCGGCCGAGCCGCTCGGTCTCGCGCAAAATGGTGCGCATCTGTTCGAGCACTCGCGTGCCGTCCGGGGTGGGCAAGACGGGCTGTCGACTGCGATCGAAGAGCACCGTATCGAGCAGCTCCTCCAGCTTGTGGAGTTGCATGCTGAGGCCCGATTGCGACACATTGGTCCGCGTCGCGGCGGCCCGAAAATTTTGAGTCTCGAGCACGGCCAGCGCGTAGCGCATCTGTTGCAAGGTGACTTGGCTGAGATCCACCCGCTCAGGATGGGCGTTCCGGCCTGTTTCGACAAGCGCTGCGCCGCGGGCCTTGCCCAATTTGCCAGTATTTGCGCGAGTTTGGCACTCGTCGCGTTCACTTTAAGTGAACGCTTCCCAACAATGTTCGATTGGAGTTGTTGGGTGCACGTGACCATGATGCAGCTACCGATGACGGAACTCCTGTTTGGGGGAAGCTCGGGAAAGGAACAGAAAAGAAATGCCAATCATCAATAGCGACGTGAAGCCCTTCAAGGCCACCGCATTCCACAACGGCAAATTCGTCGATGTCTCGAACGAGACGATCAAGGGCAAGTGGTCCGTGTTCGTGTTTTATCCGGCGGACTTCACCTTCGTCTGCCCGACCGAGCTCGAAGACCTCGCCAACACCTACGGCGAGTTCCAGAAGCTGGGCGTCGAGATCTATGGCATCTCGACCGACACGCACTTCGCCCACAAGGCGTGGCACGACACTTCGGAGGCGATCAAAAAGGTCAAGTACCCGCTGGTCGGTGATCCGACGACCACGCTGTCTCGCGCCTTCGACGTGTTGATCGAAGAAGAAGGCCTCGCGTACCGCGGCACCTTCGTGATCAATCCCGAAGGCAAGGTCAAGCTCGCGGAGATCCACGATAACGGGATCGGCCGTGACGCGAGCGAGCTCTTGCGCAAGGTGAAAGCCGCTCAATACGTGGCCTCGCACCCGGGCGAAGTTTGCCCGGCCAAGTGGCAAGAAGGCGCGAAGACGCTCAAGCCGTCTCTCGACCTCGTCGGCAAGATCTGAGTCGACGCACTCGATTGGTTCGGGAGATCTCGTGTCGGCCGTGTCGCCGAGGTCTCTCGAACTTTGCACCGCTCCCAAGCTACGAAAGGCTCCGCTATGCTCGACGAACAACTTCGCACTCAGCTCGCTCAGTACTTGGCTCATCTCAAGGGACCGATCGAACTGCGCGCCGCCCTCGACGACTCGGACGCATCGCGTGAGGTCGCAACCTTGCTCGAGGAGATCCGCGGAGAGTCGCAACTCGTGTCCATTACGACCGAGATTCCGCCGGGCGTGCGGGTGCCGTCGTTCGCGGTCGCTCGCCCAGGCCATCCGTCACGGGTGCGCTTTGCGGGCCTGCCGCTCGGGCACGAGTTCACGTCCTTGGTCTTGGCTCTACTTCACGTGAGTGGGCACCCGCCCAAGGTCAGCCCCGAAGCCCTCGATCAGGTGCGCGAGCTCAACCAGCCGCTCAAGTTCGAGACGTACTTTTCCCAGAGCTGCCAAAACTGTCCTGACGTCGTTCAAGCGCTCAACATCATGGCTGCGCTGAACCCCGACATCGAGCACGTGGCCATCGATGGCGCGCTCTTTCAGAGCGAGGTCGAGGAGCGCCAGATTCTGGCCGTGCCCACCATCTACTTGAACGGTGAACGCTTCGGGCAGGGCCGCATGGAGCTCGAAGAGGTATTGAACAAGGTCGACAAGACTGGCCAAGAGCGCAAGGCCCAAGAGCTCTCCAAGAAGGGCGTGTTCGATGTGCTGATCGTCGGCGGAGGTCCCGCAGGCGCCGCAGCGAGTATTTACGCTGCGCGCAAAGGCATCGTCACGGGCATCGTCGCCGAGCGTTTCGGGGGTCAGGTGCTCGATACCCTGGCGATCGAGAACTTCATCTCGGTCGAGCACACGGAGGGACCGCAGTTTGCCTCTGCACTCGAACAGCACGTGCTGTCGTATCCGGTCGATCTGATGAAAAACCAGCGGGTCAAGGCCGTGAAGCCCGGTCCGCTCGTCAGCGTCGAGCTCGAGAGCGGCGCGACTCTGCGCACCAAAACCTTGATTGTTGCGACGGGCGCGCGCTGGCGCGATATGAACGTGCCCGGGGAAACCGAGTATCGTACCCGCGGCGTCACCTATTGTCCCCATTGCGACGGCCCCTTGTTCAAGGGCAAGCGCGTCGCGGTGATCGGTGGCGGCAACTCGGGCGTGGAAGCCGCGCTCGACCTCGCCGGCATCGTGGCTCACGTGACTTTGCTCGAATTCGCCGATCAGTTGAAAGCCGACGCCGTACTCGAACGCAAGCTGCGGAGCCTACCGAACGTCGACATCCTGACCAACGCCCGCACCACGGAAGTCCGTGGCGACGGTCGCAAGGTCGTGGGCTTGACGTACGAAGACCGTAAGACCGGCACACTGAAGAGCGTCGATATCGAAGGTGTGTTCGTGCAGATCGGACTTTTGCCCAACACGGACTTCTTGAAGGGCGTGGTGGAGCTCAGCCGTTTCGGCGAAATCGTGGTCGATCCCAAGGGGCGAACCTCGGTAGCCAACGTCTTCGCGGCCGGAGACGCCACGACGGTGCCTTACAAGCAGATCATCATCGCCACCGGTGACGGCGCAAAGGCGGCCCTCGGTGCGTTCGAGCACCTCATGCACAGCGACCCGGTTGCGGCCGAATAGTACACGCTGTCGGTGCGCGTGACGCCGAGCCAGCGCTGACTGGCTCGGCTGGTTCCGCTCATGCACCTGCGGCGAGCGCGTCTGCGAGGCGGGGGAACTTGGGTTTGAAGCCGAGATCTTCGCGAATGCGGCGACCGTCGAGCAGCATGTCGAACGGGCGCGCACGCTCGGCGTTCGAGCCGTCAGGTGGCGGCGCCCCCACGGACGCAAACAGCGTGGCTAGATCGGGGGCTTCGTCGTCGACCAGATTGTAGATGCGGTGCTTGGGCGACGCGGAATCGAGCAGGCAAGCGACGGCTTGCGCGACGTCCACGTGGTGGGCGATCGACATCCGTTGCGCCGGCGGGAAGTCGCGCATCATCGGGATGGCCTCTTCGATGTGGGGATCACCGTCGCCGTACACGAACGGCAGCCTGAGCACACGCACGTCGAGAGCTTCGATCGCGAGCAAATAACGTTCGGCGGCAAGCTTGCTCTCCGGATACGCCGCGCTCGGCGCGCAGGGGTCGTCCTCTTGCGCGAAGCGGCCACCATTCGGACCGTAGACCAAGCCCGTGCTCGTGAAGATGAAGCGACTCACGGACGCAGCGCGAGCGGCACTCGCGAGCTGTTGCGTGCCGAGATCATTGACTGCATGCGCTTGCTCGGGAGTCGCGCCACGAAAGAAGGCCGCGCAATGGACCACGGCATCGACGCCGTCCACTGCGGCTGCAAGCGAGCCCACGTCGAGCAGATCGCCCCGCACCAGCTCGATCTTGGCTTCACGCAGGTCGGCGGCGCGCGCCTCATCGCGCACCAGAGCGCGCACTCGATCGCCGCGCTGTGCCAGTCTTTTGCTGAGTCGGCTTCCGACCTTCCCGGTCGCTCCAGTGACGAGGATTTTCATATCCGAAACGTAGCTACCGCGGTTCGCCTCGGATTGGAGAAAACGGACAAGCGTGCAGAAAGCTTGCGCGCTCGTCCGCGCGCGCTCAGAATCGCCTCATGCTGGCGGGCGCCGTTCACCAAGGCCGCATCGTGCCGAGCGCGTCGACCGCGCCGGCTCTGACAGGGCTGTTCCTGTTCGACTGCGACCAAGACGGCCCCCGTATCTCGATCCCTCGTCCGGAGATCCAGATCGTCGTTCGCTTCGGACCTTCGGCGCGTGGGGGGCTCGACGTGCACGCGTTCGGCGTACGACAGACGGTGCATCGAAAGCTCATCCGCGGCGGGCAACGGACCGTGACGGCGCGCCTTCGACTCGGCGCACCGCTAGCAGTGCTCGGCGTGCCCGCCTCCGAGCTGGCCGGGCGTATCGTCGGGCTCGAGGATCTGTGGGGCGACGCTGGGACGCAGCGCCTATGCGCCCGGCTTGCCGAAGCACGCCACACGCTCGATGCAGCCGCCATCCTCGACAGCGCGATCGCCGAACGCCTCGCGGGCACGGCTGAGCAACCCAGCCAGGCAGCACTCGCCCTCGCCGCGCTCGAAAGGTTACAGAGCGCGCACGTGAACGCCGTCGCCGTCGAGCTCGGTGTGAGCGAGCGGCACCTCCGTCGCGTGTTCCGCGACACCGTCGGCGTGAGCCCCAAGGCGTTCGCTCGGCTCGCTCGCTTCCGTCGCGCGCTACGCGCCGCGCGCGATGACGCTCCCGCGAGCTGGGCGAGCATCGCCGCGTCGGCCGGCTACTACGACCAAGCGCATCTGATCGCCGAGTTCCGCGCGATCGCGGGCGTGACGCCGCGCGCGCTCCTCGGCGAGCTGCGCACCGCCCCGTCGCTCGGCTAGCTCAGCCGACGAGAGGGCAGCGCCCTCAAAGCCCTGCGTCGGAGTAAACGGTCGCCAGCGACAGCTCGGCGCCGAGGCACGGTAACGGCACGCGCTGCTCACCCGTGATGACTTCCGTGCGGAAACCGCGCTCGCTACGCTCATGCAGCTCGACGCGCCGCGATGTCTGTGAAAAGAGCAGGACCACCTGCAGCGATTCGATCTGCTTGTATTGCTCGAGCTTCTCGCCGCGGTCGTAGGACGCGGTGCTATCGCTCAGCACCTCGATCAGGATCTTTGGATTGACGGCGATCAGGGCACTTGCCGGATCCGTGAGCAGTTCCCCGCAAACGACGGTGACGTCCGGATAGGTCACGAGCCCGGTAGCGAGCACTCGCACCCGCAAATCAGAGCTGAAAACTCGGCAGGGGCCGCCTCGGAGTTGGCTGATCAGGGCTGCCCCGATGGCCAT
>Ga0247768_1000176_pt1 | contig 23522 bp, 22 predicted proteins | sample UWRJL016104C6_FD_179944 | JGI IMG/M metagenome (GOLD analysis project Ga0247768, IMG submission 179944) | Plant litter microbial communities from Arlington Agricultural Research Station in Wisconsin, United States - UWRJ-L016-104C-6 | ecosystem: Environmental > Terrestrial > Plant litter >... | reverse complement strand
CGGGGCGAGCGGCACGAACGGGTAGACCTCTTCGAGCGTCGCGCCGTCGAGGGTCAGCTTGAGGCCCGGCAGCGGGACGTTCGTGACAACGGTGTCGAACAGCAGTGGCGCGGCCTGCCCGGTCATCCGGCCGGTCAGGCGGTGCAGCGCGGGCGGGACGAGGTCCGCCAGCAGCGGGAAGGCGCCGGCGCCGCGGGACGGGCCCGCCACCTTGTTGCGGGCCATCGCGCGGCGGACGACCCGTAGCCGTTCGAGCGGGTCGTCGATACCGATGGGCAGTTCACACAGGTAGCCGGACAGCTTGTTGCCGCCTGTCTGCCCGGCCTGGCGGGCGCGCAGGCTCACGGGAATGAGGGCGCGCAGGCTGCGGTCGTCGGCGCGGTGGCCGCGATTGACCAGCCATTCCCGCAGCGCGCCCGCGAACACGGCCAGGACGACGTCGTTGGTGGTGCCGCCGTGGGCGCGGCGGATCCCGCGGATGTCACCCAGCTCCAGCCGCACGAAGCCGAGGTTGCGGGCTTTCGAGACCGGCGCGGAGATCGGCGACGCGGGGTACGGCCTGGTCGCGAGCAGCACGGACGAGGCGATGGTGGCGGCTTCACCCGCTTGGGCCCACGTCGACTCGGCCGTTTCGCGCAGGGAGCGCCGGGGCGCGGGCACCGGCGCCGGTGTCGCGCGGGCCGCGACCTGGGTTTCGTCCAGCAGCCCGGACGCGACGGAGTAGGCCCCGGCGCCGTCGGTGAGCGCGTGGTGCAGCTTGAGCAGCAACGCGAACCGGCCTTCGGGCAGGCCGGTCACCAAATGTATGTCCCACAACGGTTTTCTCGTGTCGAGCGGCTGCTCGATCCACCGGGACGCGTACGCGGCGAGCGGATCCGGCTCGTAAAGCCCGCTCACCCGGTGGTGGTGGATATGATGTGCCGCGTCGAAATCCGGGTCTTCCGCCCAGGACGCCGCGCCGGGCGGGAAAAGGGACGTGCGGGCCAGCTGGCGAAGTTTCGGGATCTTCGCCGCACGCTGGGCGAGGAGGGCGGCGATGCCCGTTGGATCGATCTCCGCGCGCGGGCGGAAGGTGACCACCGCGCCCATGTGCATGGGGGTGGATTCCTTTTCCATACTGAGGAAAGCGATATCGAGTCCGCTGAGGGGGGTGCCGGCCATCATCGACCTTCCGTATCTGGAGGTGGAGTTTCCCAACTGCACCAGCTGAACATGACGAGGGGGTGGTCGCCGTGTTTCCTTGACGCTAACGACTGTGACGTTCACTCGAATGAGACGCCACCGAAAACTCGCCATTTCCGCCTCGGTACGGTTTACCCATGTCTGTCACAGCGCGCCTTTTGTCGCAAACGCAGGTGCACGGGATGTCGATCCAGCGGTGGCCGGGGCGCATCTTCGCGCTCGCCAGGGAAGACGGTGTGCTCGTCGTCCATGACCTGGCCAAGGAGCCCGCCGAAGAGGTCTCGCGGTTCCCGTTGCCTCCCAAGGAATGGGCACAGGGAGTCACCGCGGTGAGTCCGGACGGCGGGATCGCGGTGTTCCCCGGCCCCGAATCCCTGCGCGCGGTGAACAGTGCGGGTGAGACCGTGTGGGAATATGCCCACCAGTGTTGGGAAGATCCGTCTTCGGGGTCGTGCGCCTTCACCGGCGGTGGCACACAGTTGTGGGCGACCGTGCCCGGCCACTTCGAAGGTGACACCTATTCAGGTGACGAATGGCTCGTGCTCGAAGCGCAAACCGGCAAGGTCCTCGCCCGCACTTTCTTGAACTGTTCCGCTCTCGGTTCGGAGCACGTGCCGTACTCCGACGGTGTCCACATGGGACTGAGTATCGGCGAAGGACAAGACGGCGCCCCGCTGTACTGGGGGCGTCTCGACGGCGACACGATCACCTTCTGGGAGGTCGGCGACGACGACCGCGTCCTGCTCGACGTGCATCCCGAAGGCGACGGCTACCTGACCGTCGCCCACTACCAGGAGGACGCCGCCTGGCACGACTTCCCGTCCGGTGTGGACAAGGAAGGCGTGGAAGCGCCGCTCGGCGTCAGCTCCGAGACCGAGTGCTGGGACTTCGCCGGCGGGTACGTCGACGCGCGGACAGTGCTCCTCAGCACCACGGAGTTCGAGGAGACCGAGGAAGACGGGCGGCACTGGCTGATCGACGTCGACGGGACGAACCGGGGAACGGTCGAGTACCCGCAACCCGTGGCAGGGTACGCGCAACCGCTCGGCGACGGCACCTGGCTCACCACCGACGAAGACGGGCACAGCTACCGCTGGACCGTCGCCTGAACGACCTTGTGAGCGTTCCGGCCGGTTAGAACCGGCCGGAACGCTCACAAGCCTTAACGGGGAAGATAGGCGCGATTTCCCTTGGAGAAGTCGAAGTTGTTGAACTTGTCCCAGTTGATCGACCACGCCATCACGCCGCGGAGGTTCGGGTACGTCCCGTGCGGCTTGTAGCTGCCGCAGTTTTGCCCCTTCGTGAGGCAGTCGTACGACTGGTGTACCTCGGCGACCGAGGTGAAACCGTTGCCCGCGTTGGGACTCGCGGGCAGGCCGATGGCGACCTGTTCGGGGCGCAGCGGCGGGAAGACGTCGTTCGTATTGCCCTCGATGGGAAAACCGGAGAGCAGCATGTCCGTCATCGCGGTGTGGAAGTCCGCGACGCCCATGTTGTGGTACTGGTTGTCGAGGCCCATGATCGGGCCGGAGTTGTAGTCCTGGACGTGCAGCAGCGTCAGGTCGTCGCGCAGGGCGTTGATCACCGGCAGGTAGGCGGCGGCGCGCGGGTCGGCGGTGCCGTTGGCCCCACTGCCGTAGAACTGGTAGCCCAGCTGGACGAAGAACGTTTCCGGCGCCATGGTCAGCACGAAGTTGGGGCCGTACTTGGCTTTGAGGGACTTCAGCGCCGAAATGAGGTTCACCACGACCGGGGTGGTGGGGTTCCGGAAGTCCCGGTCACCGGCGTTGAGGGAGAGCGAGTGGCCCTCGAAGTCGACGTCGAGCCCGTTGAGGCCGTACTTGTCGATGATCGCGCCGACGGAGCTGACGAAAGCGTCGCGCGCCGCGGTGGTGGTCAGCTGCACCTGGCCGTTCTGGCCGCCGATCGAGATGAGCACCTTCTTGCCCGCCGCCTGCTTGGCCTTGATGCCGGCGATGAAGTCGGCTTCGCTCTCGACGTTGGGGCATTCGCTGACCGGGCAGAGCTTGTACTGGAGCTGGCCGGAGGTCACCGAGGTCGGCTCGGCGAAGGCGAGGTCGATGACGTCCCAGTCGTCGGGGACGTCCTTCATCGGGATGTAGCCGGAGCCGTTGGCGAAGCTGGAGTGCAGGTAGCCGACGAGTACGTGCTTGGGGAGCGAGCCGGAGCTCGGGGGAGTGCTGGTCGTGGTCGTCGGCGGGGTGGTCGTGGTGCGGGTGGTCGACGTCGTGGGCGGCGGGCTCGTCGGGGTCGTGGAGCCGCCGGGGCCGGACAGGGTGACGTCGTCGGCGAAGTAGCCGGGCTGGCCGTACCAGCCGTGCAGGTACACGGTGACGCTGGTCGTCGACGGCCCGGTGCTGAACGACGTCGAGAGCTGCGTCCAGGAAGACGCCGCTGGGGTCCACGTGCTGACGTCGCCCGCGGCCGTCCCGGTGGCACCGAGGTAGACGTAGTTTCCTTGCACCCACGAGGAAAGCGTGTACGACGAGTTCGGCAGGACGCTGACCGACTGCGAGCACTGGCCGGTGTCGGAGTTGCTCGGGGTGCCCGCCAGGGCGCGCGTTCCGCTGTGCACCGGTGTCGTGACGACGCGCCCCGCGGTGCACGACCAGCTGCTCGTGTCCCCGGTTTCGAAGCCCGGGTTCGACACCAGGTTCGCCGCGGCGCCCGCCTCGGGGGTGATGAGCGTCAGCCCGAGCACGGGAAGGGCCGCGAGGGCCAATCCCGCCAAGACCGGAAATCGTCTGTGCGTCATGGAGACCTCCAGGGGAGCCCAGCGCGGGATTCACTTCCCTGAATTGGACTAGACCACTAGGTCCCTGTCAAGGTCTGGACCACGTTTGCCGTACACGGACTGCCCACGGGTGCGCACAGAACGCACACGGGCGCGCGTGGATCGCACTCGAGTGCGCGTGGATTGCACTCAGGAGGATTCGGGGGTGCCGAAGGCCTGCCAGGTGTCGGAGGCGTCGGGGGCCTTGCGGACGACCCGCCGGATGGGGAGCGATTCGGGGGCGCGGCGGCGCAGGCCGGGCCAGATCTCGCGGGCGTCGGCGGCGGCGGCGCGGATCGCGGTGCCGTCGAGCTCGGTGAAGGTCTCCGGGATGTCACGGTCGGTCCACTGGATGACGACGTTCATCGGGCCGTTCGGCGGTAGCGGCCAGACGAAGACGTTGTGCCGGAAATGGAACGAGCTTCCGCCGCCGCCGTCGGCCCGCAGGACGGGGTGGTCGGGGCGGGTCGCGGACGGCATGGCGATGGTGTCGGAGCTCGCCCGGCTGCCGTCGGCGAAGAGCACCCCGATGAGGAGGGCGGCGCGGTCGGGGACCCGGCTGTGGTCGACCAGGCCGCTCTTGCCCTCCTCGATCAGGTTGTCCAGGGCGTAGACGGAGATGTTGAGCGTCATCGCCTCCGGCCAGACGTCGACGCTGCGCAGTGCCACGACCGTGCGCTCCGACCGGCCCAGCGGGAGGGCCCAGGGCAGGGTCGCGGGCACGATGTACTCGTCCGGGGCGGCGAGCCACGCCCGCCCGCTGTAGGCGAACAGTTCCTTGTCCGGCAACGGGAAAACCGGGCGCGGGCGCGACTCGTCCTCGAAGAAGTTCATCATGGTCAGTCGAGTGTGGCCAGATCGCCGTTCTGCGTGGACGGTCCGGCCCCGCTCGCGCTCTTCGTGCCCATGGCGTCCATGAGCTGCCGGGCGAGGCCGAGGCCGGTACCCCCGAGCGACAGCGCCTTGGCGAACATGTCCGACATCCCGTCGGCACCGTTGAGAACAACCATGTGGTCGATGTTACTGAACGCCTTGGCTCCTGCCTCGACGATTTCCGGCCACCTTTCGGCGAGTTGCTGGGCGACGACCGCCTCGGTGTTCGCCGCGAGGGCCTCGGCGCGGGCCTTGATGGATTCCGCTTCGGCGAGCCCCTTGGCCTTCGATGCCTCCGCCTCCGCGAGGCCCTTCGCCCTGGCCGCGTCGGCTTCGGCGAGGCCCCTCGCCTTTGAGGACGCGGCTTCGGCTTCACCGGTCGCCCTCGTCGCGCTCGCTGTCGCTTCGGCACGCGCCTTCACCGACAGCGCCTCGGCCTCCGCCGCCGTTTTGATCCGGGTCGCGTCGGCCGCCGCCCGCAGCTCGGTCTCCTTCGCCTCGGCCTGCGCCTTGGCGATCTGCGCGTCGCGGGCCGCATCGGCCGAGGTGCGCGTGTCGTACGCGCGCGCGTCGGCGGGCTTGCGCACCTGGGACTGCAGCTTCTGCTCGGCCAGATCCGCTTCGAGTTCGGCGGCCCTGGTCTCCTGGACGACGACTTCCTGCCGCGCGGTCGCCTCGGCCAGCGGGCCGGACTGGCTCGCCTTCGCCTTGGCCCGGTCGACTTCGGCCTGGTAGCCGGCCTGCTGGATCTGGCTCTCCCGCACCGCTCCCGCCTTCAGCGCCGCGGACTGCTGCTCGGCCGTGGTGGCTTCCTGGTCCCGCTGCGCTTCGGCGATCCGCGCCGCGGCGGCGATGGCGGCGGCGTGCGGCTTGCCGAGGTTCAGGATGTACCCGGACTCGTCGTCGATCTCCTGGATCTGCAAGGAGTCCACGATCAGCCCGAGCTTGATCATCTCGGTGGCCGAGGACTGGCGCACCTCACCGGTCAGCGCGTCCCGGTTGTGGATCATCTGCTCGATGGTGAGCCCGCCGACGATCGAGCGCAGGTGCCCGGAGAACAGCTCGTGGATGGTGTCGTTCATGCCTTTTTGCTGGTCGAGGAACCGGCGCGCGGAGTTCGCGATAGAGGCGAAGTCGTCACCGACCTTGTAGATCACCACCGCCCGCACGGTCACCGGCAGGCCCTGCTTGGTGACGCACGAGACCTGCAGGTTCACCCCGCGCGTGTCGAGCGAAAGCCGCCGTGCGGTCTGGAAACCGGGCATGACCAGCACGCCCTTGCCGGTGATGATCTTGAAGCCCAGGCTGTCCTCGGTCTCGGTGCGTTCGACGCGGACCCCGAGGCCCGAGATGATCAGCGCTTCGTTGGGTTCCGCGACCTTGTACAGCAGGCGCAGGACGGCGAACAGGACGATCAGTGCGCATACCGCGGCGATTCCCGCGATGGCCAAAGTGTTCATGGGCGACTTCAACCCCCAAATTGAGCCGAATCCGGTCGTGTGCTTCTACGACGCGGTCAGCGGCTCAGCGGTTGCCATCGCTCCACATAAACCGTGCGGGGTGCTTCGAAGTCGACCACCAGCACCTGGGTGCCGGACTCCAGGCGCTCCTCGCTGTTCGCGGGGAAGGCGTAGAACGCCTCCGTGCCGCCGCGGACGCTGAGCAGGACCTCCCCGATCAGCCCGGGCCCGATCGTGCCGGTGACCCGGCCGCGGCTCCCGATCAACCGATGCCTCTCAGCTCGACCTTGCTGCCCTTCTTGACCAGGGTGCCCGCGCCGGGGTTCTGCGACAGCACGAAGTCGAAGCCGCCTCCGCCGCCACCCCGGCCGCGGTTGCTCTTGATGTCCACCTGGAAGCCCTGCGAGGTGAGGATCTGCCGGGCTTCGTCGAACGGCTTGAACTTCACGTCCGGCACCGGGATCTGCTGGTCGGCCGCGACGAAGACGTTGATGCGCTTGGAAGTACCGGCGACGGTGGTGTTGCCGGGCGGATCGGTGCGGGTCACCGTGTTCGGGGGCGCGTCGGGGTTGCTGTCGTCGGCGACCGCGACGGGCTGGAACCCGGCGGTCTGCAGGATCTTGAACGCGTCGTCCTTGGTCTGGCCGACGACGTCAGGCACCGGCAGCGGGGCCGGGCCCTTCGACAGCGTGATGGTGACCTGGCCGCCGATGTCCACCGGGCTGCCCGACGGCGGGTCGATGCTGAGCACCGAGCCGGCGGCGACGTCCGGGCTGAAGTCGTCGGGGGCGCGGCCGGGCACCAGCCCGGCTTCCCTGATCACCTTCTCAGCCTCGCCGATCGAGGTGCCCGCCTGGATGTCCGGCACGGTCGGGCGGCCGGTCGAGATGACCACGGTGACCGTGTCGCCGGGGTTCACCTCGGTGCCCTCGGGCGGGTCGGTGCGGATGACCTGGCTGCTGGCGACGGTGTTGCTCTGCTCTTTGGTGAACTTGGGGACGAGCTTGAGTTCGCGCAGCGCCGTGCCCGCGTCGGCCTGACTCTTCTCGGCGACCGAGGGGACCTCCACCCTGCTGACGCCGTCGCTCGGCGAGAGCAGCCAGGCACCGGTGCCGATCAGCGCGCCGAGCAGCACGACGGCCGCGGCCAGCGCTATCCAGCGGTTTCGGCCCTTCAGCGCGAGCAACGCGGCGAGGCCGGTGGGCTTCTTCGGCGGTGTCGAGGAGCCGGGCTGCCCCCGCCTCGGGGGACGCTGGGCGGGCATGCCCATCGGGGGCGAGGTCGGCGGCGGGCCGCCCATCGGCATGCCCCGGTTGAGCGCCATGGTGCCGCGCGGCCCGGACATCACCATCGTCGACTCGGCGCCGAGCGGCGGGACCGGCGTCATCACCGGGCCACCGGAGACCCCCGGCATCGTGCGCTCGACGTCGGAGACCCGGTCCCCGTCCGGCGGCGGCGGGACCGGGATCATCACGGTCGGGATGCCGAGGGAGGCGCGCAACTGGTTCAGCTCGGTGAGGAAGACACCCGCGTCCTCCGGCCGCGCCAGCGGGTCACGGCGCGTGGCGCGCAGGATCAGCTCGTCCAGCGCGGGCGGGATGCCGGGGCGCAGTTCGCCCGGGCGGGGGACGTCGTCGTTCACGTGCCGGTACGCCACGGAGATCGCCGTGTCGCCGGTGTAGGGCACCCGGCCGGTCAGCATCTCGTAGAGCAGGATCCCGGTCGAGTAGACGTCGCCCCTGGCGGTGGTCATGCCGGTGGTGACCTGCTCGGGGGAGAGGTACGCGACGGTGCCGAGGATGGTGTTCGCGCCCGACGTGCCGGTGCCGCCGACCGCGCGGACCAGCCCGAAGTCGGCGACCTTGACCACACCGCCCGCGCCGATCGTGCCGCCGCGGCCGATCAGGACGTTCTCGGGCTTGACGTCGCGGTGGATGAGGCCGGCGTTGTGCGCGGCGGAGAGCGCGGAGAGGACCGGCTCGATCACGCTCAGCGCGAGCGCGACGTCCATCGGGCCCTGCTCCTGCATGAGGTCGCGCAGCGTGCCGCCGTCGACGAGCTCCATGATGAGGAACGCGCGCGTGGCTTCTTCGCCGTAGGTCGTGTCCACGCCCTGGTCGTGCACGGCGACCACGTGGGGGTGGTGCAGCCGGGCCGCTGACCTGGCCTCACGCTCGAAACGCTCGACGAATTCGAGGTCGTCGGCGAAGCGCGGGTCCATGATCTTGATGGCGACCTGACGGTCCAGCCTGGTGTCCAGACCGCGGTAGACCGCGGACATGCCACCACGCGCCAGCAACCTGTCGACCCGGTACCGCCGCTCGAGCAGCGTGCCGACCAGGTTCGTGTCGGTTCGTGTCACAGCTACCGATCGTACGGTTCGGCCGGTCCGAATGACACGCACCCCGGGGGCTTTGGCACGTTTCATCCGAAGATTTATTGCTCCATCAGAGTGATACTGCGGCCTGTTACGGCCAATGTGGCAGAGTGTCACCTGTGAGTGGGCTTCCGATTGCTGATGATGTGCTCGATACCGACGTCCCCGTCCTCTCCCTCCAGGAGACCGCGGACGAGCTCGGAGTCTCGGCCAACAAGGTCCGCCAGATGCTGCGGGACGGCCACCTGATCGCGGTCCGCCGCAAGGGCGACCTGTTCGTGCCCGCGGCGTTCCTGGTGAAGGACGGCATCGCGAAGGGACTGACCGGCACCATCACCGTGCTGCTGGACTCCGGGTTCAGCCGGACGGAGATGCTGCGCTGGCTCTTCGCCGAGGACACCTCGCTGCCCGGCGGCAACCCGATCAACGCGCTGCGGACCAGTCACCACACCGAGGTCAAGCGGCGCGCGCAGGCGATGGCCTTCTGATGCCGCCGGTCCGCGCCCTGCCGGACGTGCCCTGAACGGACCGTTCATGGCGAAAAACGCCATGAACGGTCCGTTCATGTCACGCGGGAGCGATCAGCCGTTTTCCTTGTCGCGCCACTGGATCCACTCGCGCAGGCTGCTCAGGTCGTAGTCCGGGCCGCCCGTGCCTACGGTGAACAGCGAGACGCCGAGGCCGCGCAGCTTGGGGCCCAGCTCCTCCGGGGTGCCCTGGACACCGCAGGAACGCTCGATCTCCGCCGGGTCGCGGCCGATGTCGGCGCAGTGCTGGTCGAGGATCTTGACCTTGCGCTCGACGACCTCGGGGTCGCCGAAGCCGTGCCAGATGTCGGCGTGCTTGGCGACCAGCTTGAGGGTCTTCTTCTCGCCACCGCCACCGATGAGCACGGGGATCTTGCGGACCGGCGGCGGGTTCAGCTTGCCTAGGCGCGCCTCGATCCGGGGCAGGGACTCGGCGAGGTTGTCGAGCCTGCCGCCCGCGGTGCCGAATTCGTAGCCGTACTCGTCGTAGTCCTTCTCGAACCAGCCGGAGCCGATGCCGAGGATGAGCCTGCCGTCGCTGATGTTGTCGACGGTGCGCGCCATGTCGGCGAGCAGTTCGGGGTTGCGGTAGCTGTTGCAGGTGACCAGCGCGCCGATCTCGACCCGGGACGTGGCCTCCGCCCAGGCGCCCAGCATGGTCCAGCACTCGAAGTGCTTGCCCTCGGGCTCGCCGTACAGCGGGTAGAAGTGGTCCCAGTTGAACACGATGTCGACGCCGAGGTCTTCGGCCTCCGCCGCGGTACGGCGGATCGTGGCGTAGTCGGCGTGCTGGGGCTGAAGCTGCAGGCCGATTCGAATCGGCCTGCTTGCTGCTGTCGTCATGGTCGAAGCCTACGACCGGGCGCCACCACACGCAGAAGGTCGGACCCTGGAGTCGGCTCCAGGTCAGGGTTTCCCGCTCACCGCCCGGTGATCCTCGCGGCCGCCAGCCGCCCCGAAATCAGGACGGGCGGAATGCCCACTCCGGGCGTGGTGCCGCAGCCCGCGAGAACGACATTTTCCATGCCCCGCACCAGATTCGCCGGTCGGAAGGGCCCGGTCTGCGCGAAGGTGTGGGCCAGCGAGAACGGTGTCCCCGCGGCCAGGCCGCGCTCGGCCCACTCCGCCGGTGTCACCAGTTCGGTGACTTCGAATTCGCTGCCGAATCCGGCCAGCCCGCGCGCGGTCAGGGTGTCGAGCAGTTCGTCGCGGTAGGCGGGCCCGACACGCGGCCAGTCGAGGTCACCGCGCCGGAGGTTGGGCGCGGGCGCCAGCACTGAGATCACTTGCCTGCCCTCGGGCGCGAGAGCCGGGTCTGTCGCGGTCGGGCGGGTGACGAGCAGGGACGGATCGCTCATCAGCGAGCCTTCGCGGATGATCTCGGCGAACGTCTTTTCCCAGGCGTCACCGAAGAAGATCGTGTGGTGACCGAGTTCGGGCCAGCTGCGGCCGGTGTGCCCGTGCACGACAACAGCCGACGGCGAGAAGCGCAACGGCAGCGGCCGCCGGGGTTTGGCGCCGAGCAGCCGGTACGCGCCCGTCAGCTCGGTGGCCAGGACGACGGCGTCGCACTCGATGCGCTCGCCCGCCCGCGTGCGGATCGCGCGCACCCGTGAGGAGACCCGCTCCAGCCAGGCGGCTTCGGTCTTGAAGCGCAGGTCGGCGCCCGCGCGCTCGGCGGCCGCGGCCATCTCCACGGCGATCCGGCCCATTCCGCCTTTCGGGTAATAAACCCCACCGATCGTGTCCATGTACGAGATCACGCCATACGCGGCGATCGCGCGCATCGGGTCGAGGCCCGCATAGAGCGACTGGAATGAAAACAGCCGCCGGACCCGTTCGTCCTGCAGGAAACGGCCGATTTTTGGCCCGAGCCTGCCGAATCCGCCCAGTGCGAGGAGCTTTACCAGCTCAGGGCGGGCGAGGTCGAGCGGCGAGTCGAAGTTGGCGCCGATGAAGTGGTCCTTCTGCGCCGCGTACAGCTCCGTCAACCACCGCCTCAGCTGCCGGTATCCAGCGGCCTCACGCGCTCCCGCGACGGCGCGGATTTCCGCCTCCATCGCCTCGGCTCCGGTGTGCACGGCGATCGTGCTGCCGTCGGCGAAATGCGCGCGGTAGGCGGGATCGAGCCGGGTGAGCGTCAGGTTCGCCTCGGTGCTCTCGCCGACTGCGGCGAAGGCCTCGTCCAGCAGTCCGGGCATCGTCAGCACGCTGGCGCCGGTGTCGGTGGTGTAGCCGTTTGACGTGCGCTGCCCGACCCTGCCGCCGGGCCGGGTTTCCTGTTCCAGCAAGGTGACCCGGCGTCCGGCGCCAAGCAGGTGCAGGGTCGCGGAGAGCCCGGCGAGCCCGGCGCCGATCACGACGACGTGGTCCGCCGGACCGTTGATCGTGCGCATGGTCAGTAGGCCCGCTTGGTCGCTTTGACCACGAGCGCGGTCAGCTCCGCGGTGGCGGGCGCGGCCAGGCGGGCGCGGTCGAGGGCGGCCATCGCGGTGCCGGTCAGCTCGTCGATGCGCCGCTCGACGGCGTCCACCGCGCCGACCTCGGTCAGCGCCTGGCGCACGGCTTCGACGTCGGTGTCGGACAGCGTGGCGTTGCCGATCGCGCCGGAGATGATCTTGGCGGCCTCGGGCCGGTCCCGGCGCGCGGCGTTTTCGAGGCCGAGCGCGACCAGCAGGGTGCGCTTGCCCTCGCGCAGGTCGTCCCCGGCGGGCTTGCCGGTGACCGACGGGTCGCCGAAAACGCCGAGAAGGTCGTCGCGCAACTGGAAGGCGACACCGACGTCGCCGCCGAAGTCGAGCAGTGTGCTGATCAGCTCCTCGTCCGCCCCGGCCAGCGCGGCGCCCAGGTGCAGGGGCCGCTGCACGGTGTACGCGGCGGTCTTGAGCATGTCGATGCGCAGCGCGGCCTCGACGGAGGTGTCCCCGGTGGCCTGCGTGCGCATGTCGAGGTACTGCCCGGCCAGGACCTCGGTGCGCATGGCACGCCAGGCCGGACGGGCCAGCGCGATCTTCGCGGCCGGGAGCGGGGCGTCGGCGAACATGTCGTCGGCCCAGGCGAGCGCGAGGTCGCCGATCAGCACCGCGGCGGCGAGCCCGAAAGTGGCGGGCGAGCCCAGCCAGCCCTGGTCGGCGTGGTGCTTCGCGAAGGCGATGTGGACCGTGGGCGAGCCGCGGCGGGAATCGGAGGAGTCGATGAGGTCGTCGTGGATGAGCGCGCACGCCTGGATCAGCTCCAGGCTCGCCGCGGCCTGCAGCACGCCTTCGGCGTCCGGGCCCGCCGGATCTCCGCCCGCGCCCCGCCAGCCCCACCAGGCGAACGTGGGACGCAAACGCTTGCCACCGTTGAGCACGAAGTCGCTCAGGGCGTCGATACCGGTCTGGACGCTCGGCTCCGTGGTGCAGATCTCGGTGCCCGCGCGGCCGATGAACTCGGTCAGCGCCCGCTCGACGTTGGCCGGCAAGTCTGCGTCGTAGTCGGGCTCGCTCATGGGTCCTATGGTCCGCGAACCCGGCTCCGCCGTCACCGCGGGGTGGGTTTACTCACGGCTGGTTGCCGGGTTTGGGCCGGTTGATGACCGCTGACGTGATGGACAGCGCGCAGCCGGCCGCGAAGATGACGGAGATCCACCAGGCGCCGCCGATGGTGAGGTTCCAGATGCCCCCGGCGAGCATGAGGGCCGCCATCAGGAGGTTGCGGGCTTGGAGCGGCGTCGGCTTCTGCATACCGCTCACGATCTCACGGCGTCCTGTGCCCAGAACGAGCCGGTCAGGCCGGTTTCGGCGAAGTACTCGGCCGCCTCCGCGGGATCCCGGCGCCGGTAACCGTGGTCGAGGCGGCCTTCGTACCACCGGGACGCGAGCTTCCACAGCGTCGTGAGGTCCATGACGTACCCCTTGGCCTCGCCGCTCGCCGCGAGCCAGCTGTCCACACAGGACTCTTCGCAGAAGATCCGCTGATGCCCGCAGGTGTGCACGATGTCGTCCCACATCCGGTGCACCGGAACGAGGAAATGGGCGACCTGCGGCCCGGGCGGCGGCGCGTCCCGGCCGACGGCCCAGGCGTGGGGCTCGCCGCAGCCCGCGCACCGGGTGGCCACCAGCACCTCCGGCTCACCGGGCACGAGATGCGGGATGGCGAAGGAATCCCAGGCGCAACCGCCCCACCACAGGGTCGAAGTCCCCATGACGGAGAAGCCGAGCGGGACGGCCGCGAACGGATGCGCGAGCACCACGTGCTCGGACTCGTCGAGGACCAGCTGGCGGGCGTCGGCGAGGCGGTGCAGCGAGTGTTTCGCCACAGCGAGCGAGCCGCCCGCCACGGCGGCCAGTTCGGCGGCCGGCGGCGGGAGGCCCCGGGTGGCGAAGGACCGGTAGACCGCCACCCGCACGTCTTCGTCCACATCGCTCACGATCGACCCCTTCGCCGTGTGCCGTGGGTGACTTTAGGCGGATCCCATCCGCGGGTCTGGCGGTGTCCAACTGCTGGGAGACGATTCCCAGAATCCGGGTGGCCACCCGATAGAATCGGCGGCATGACGTCTGTGGTCGAGCGGTTGCGGGGTGATGGCCCCCAATTCTCCATCGAGTTCTTCCCGCCCAAGAACGAGGCCGACGAGGCCATTTTGTGGCGCTCCATCCGCGAACTCGAACCGTTCGACCCCGCGTACATGTCGATCACCTACGGCGCGGGCGGGTCCAGCCGCGAGGGCACGATCCGGAGCATCGCGCGGGTCGCCACCGAGACCACGCTCGTCCCGATGGCGCATCTCACCGCGGTGAACCACTCGGTCGCCGAACTGCGCAACGTGATCGGCTGGTACGCCGCCGTCGGCGTCCGCAACGTCCTCGCCCTGCGCGGCGACCCGCCGGGCGACCCGTACGGCGAGTGGATCGCGCACCCGGAAGGCCTTAGCTACGCCGAGGAACTCGTCGAACTCGTCCGCTCGCTGGGGGACTTCTGCGTCGGCGTTTCGGCGTCGCCCTACGGCCACCCGCGCTCGCCGGATGTCGAGACCGACACCAAGTACCTGGTGCGCAAGCTGCGCGCGGGCGCGGACTTCGCCATCGCGCAGCTGTTCTTCGAGCCCGAGGTTTTCCTGCGGCTGCGGGACCGCGTCGCGGCGGCCGGGTGCGACGCGTTGATACTGCCCGGAATCATGCCGCTGACGACCCCGCGCACCTTGCGCACCACCGTCCGGCTGTCCGGGGCACCCGCGCCGAAGCAACTGCTGGACAGGCTCGAACCGCTCACCGAAGATCCGAAGGCGTTCCGTGCCGAGGGGCTCGACGTCATCACCGAACTGTGCCAGCGGCTGATCGCCGAAGGCGTGCCTGACCTGCACTTCTACACCTTCAACCGGTCCAAGGCGACCAGCGAGGTCATCAGCAGGCTGGGCCTGCTCCCGGCGCGCGCTTAATCCTGTGGGGGTGCCGGGTGGCCGCCCGGTAACGTGCGGCTATGGCTTCTACGCGGCACGGTGTGCACCAGATCAGTGATCGTTACGTCGACGAGTACGCGGCGGCGGACCCCGTCGCCGCGACGACGCTCGGCATCTCCGGATACGACGACCAGCTGACCGACTACTCGCCCGCGGGTGCCGCGGCAAGAGCCGAAATCGCCCGTCGCGCGATCGAAGCGATCGAGGCGGCGGAGCCCGCTGACGACGGCGAGCGCGTCGCGAAGGCGCTGTTCCTCGAACGGGTCGGGCTGGAACTGGAGATCCACGAAGCCGGTCTCGACATCGCCGCGCTCAACGTCATCGCGAGCCCGGTGCAGGACATCCGCATGGTCTTCGACCTGATGCCGACCGACACCCCCGAGCAGTGGGCGGTCATCGCGGCCAGGATGGCGAAGGTGCCCGCGGCCCTCGACGGGCTGCGGCTCGCGCTGCTGGCCGCCGCCGACAACGGCCGGGTGTCCGCGCTGCGTCAGGTCGGCAAGGTCGCGGAACAGGCCGAAACCTGGGCGGGACTGCACGGCGAAGCCGGGTACTTCGAGAAGCTGGTCGAAGGCGCGAAGAACGTCAGCGACGAACTGCGCGAGGAACTCGACCAGAGCGCCCGCGCCGCGCAGGAGGCGTACGCCGAGCTCGCCGGGTTCCTCCGTGCCGAACTCGCGCCGCTCGCACCGGCCAAGGACGCCGTCGGCGAGGAGGCCTACCGGCTGTGGTCGCGGTACTTCACCGGCGCGGTGCTCGACCTCAAGGAGACCTACGAGTGGGGCTGGGCCGAGTTCTCCCGGATCGAAGCCGAAATGGCCGCCGTCGCCGACCGGATCAAGCCGGGCGCGACGCCCGCTGAGGCCGCGGTCGTCCTCGACGCCGAAGACCGCTACAAGGTCCACGGGCAGCGCGCCTTCGAAGAGTGGATGCAGGAGCTGTCCGACAACGCGCTGAAAGCCTTGCGCGGCACGCACTTCGAGATCCCCGACGCGCTCATGGCGCTCGAATGCAAGATCGCGCCGCCCGGCGGCGGCGTGGGCGCGTACTACAGCGGGCCGAACGAGGACTTCAGCCGTCCTGGCCGCATGTGGTGGTCGGTGCCCGCGGACAAGACCGAGTTCAGCACCTGGCGCGAGGTCAGCACGGTCTACCACGAGGGTGTGCCGGGCCATCACCTCCAGATCGCGACGGCGGTCAACCAGGCCGCGTCGCTGAACAAGTACCAGCGCCTGATGGCGTTCACCTCGGGCCACGGCGAAGGCTGGGCGCTCTACGCCGAGCGGCTCATGCAGGGCCTCGGCTACCTCGAAGACGACGGTGACCTGCTGGGCATGCTGTCCGACCAGCTGTTCCGCGCCGCACGGGTCGTCGTCGACATCGGCATGCACCTGGAGCTGGAGATCCCGGCGGGCACCGGCTTCCACGAGGGTGAACACTGGACGCCGGAGCTGGGCCTCGAATTCATGCTCACCCGCACCATCACCGACGCCGACCACGTGCGCGACGAGATCGACCGCTACCTCGGTTGGCCGGGCCAGGCACCGGCGTACAAGGTCGGCGAGCGCCTGTGGCTCGCCGCGCGCGAAGACGCGAAGCGCCGTCAAGGCGACGCGTTCGACATCAAGGATTTCCACACCCGCGCGCTCAAGCTGGGTGGCATGGGCCTGGACATCCTCCGCCAGCAACTCGCCGAACTCTCCTGACCCCAGCCCTTGTGAGCGTTCCGGCCGGTTAGAACCGGCCGGGACGCTCACAAGCCCTAGAGGTGACGTGACGCGAACGGCCGACATGCGTGCGGGAAAGGCCGATACGCGTGCGCGGAGGGGAGACATCGGCTCCCACGCGTGTTTCCTTTTCCCGTACGCGTGTCAGCCCTGTGCGTCGCCATGTCACCTTTCCGCGCACGTAACCGAGGTCGTGTGCTCAGTCCGCTAAAGGCGAGGTGGCGTGGCCGGGGGCCGTGTTACGTTCGGGGCGTGCACCGGGTTTTCCTCGTCACCCCGCCCCCGCGCTCCTGAGCGGGGTGAATCGCGCTGTGCGGCGTCGGCCGTACGGCTTCCCGGTGCTGCCTGCCTGCCGGTGAGGTGATCCGCCCCGCGTCGTCGTGTCCTCTTCTCCTTCGACGCTGGAGCGTTTGTCCATGTCCATCGCTGTTGCCGTACCCACGCGCGACCGATCCGGGTTCGCGCTGGTCTTCGCCGGAATCCTGTGGGGTACCGGCGGATTGTCCGGTTCCCTGCTCACCACGAGCGGCCACCTCCATCCGCTCTCGGTGGCCACCTGCCGTTTGCTGCTCGGCGGGGCTTTCGCCGTGCTGTTCCTCTGGTTGACCGGCGGCCTGCGGGCGTTCCCGCGCACGCGCGCCGCCGCCCGGCGCCTCGTGGTGGCGGGCGGTCTGCTCGGCCTGTTCCAGGCGAGCTACTTCCTGGCCGTTTCGTTGAGTTCGGTCAGTGTCGCCACGATGACGACGATCGGCGGCGCGCCCGTGTTCGTCGCGGTCGTGACGGCGATCCGGGAACGCCGTGTGCCCGGCACGTCCACGCTGGTCTCCATCGGTGTCGCCCTCGTCGGGCTCGTGCTGCTGAGGTGGTCGCCCGAAGGGACGACGGGGGATTGGCGGCTCGTCGGCGGGATCGTCTTCGCCCTGCTCGCCGGGGCCGAGTTCGCCACGCTGACGCTCATCATGGCGCGTCCGGTCGACGGCCTTGATCCCTTGCGCACCACGGCGTTCGGCTGCCTGATCGGCGGCGTCCTGCTGCTGCCCGCCGCCGCGGCGCTGGGCATGGCGATCCCGTTGCACGCGGACGTCCTGGGCCTGGCGGTCTACCTCGGCCTGGTGCCCACGGCGCTGGCGTACGCGGCGTACTTCCGCGGGCTGGTCAAGGCGCACCCGGTACTGGCGGCGCTGTCCTCGCTGTTGGAGCCGCTGACCGCTGCCATGCTTTCGGCGCTGCTGCTGCACGAACGGCTCGGCGTGGTCGGCTGGTGCGGCGCCGCGCTGCTGGCCGGCGCGCTAGCCGTCGGCTACTGGCGGCCCGAACCCCGGTAGCTCGTGAGCGTTGCGGCCGGGCCGTGCCCCGCGGGAAACCCCGCACCCGGGCCGTGCCGCAACGCTCACGAGGCCTTACAGCGGCAGCGGACGCCCGAGGATCGCGAACGGACGCGGATCGCCCGCGAAGTGGTAGTCGCGCAGGACGTCGACGAACCCGACGCGGCGGTACAGCTTCCAGGCCCGGCTCGGTCCCTCCGGCGTGGAGAGCAGGACGTTCGCGCTCGGGACACCGTCGAGGAGCATGCGCAGCAGGTCTTCGCCGATCCGCTTGCCCTGGCTCTGCGGGCGCACGTGGATCTCGGTCAGCTCGAAGTAGTCGGCGAGCCAGCGCTGGGCGGCTTCGTCGCCGCCCTGGCGGGTCAGGCCGCGGCGCACCTGCTCGTGCCACCACTGGCCGGGGCGCCCGCTGTAGCCGTAGGCGAGCCCGAGCAGGGTGCCGTCTTCGTCGAGGGCGGCGATGCAGCGCCAGCCCTCGCGCAGCGCGTGCGTCAGCCACATGGGGGCCCGCTGCTCCGCGGTGCCGTCGGGGTAGCGCATCGCCGCCACGTAGAGGGTGAGTGCTTCCGGCAGCCTGGTCCGGAACTCCTCCGGGGAGAGGGGTACGTAGCGGGTACAGCTGGAGGACATCGCGGTCACGGCTGAGTATCCTGCCCGTCGCCCGCGACGTCCGCGGCGCGGCCCCCGGTGAGCGCGAGCAGTTCGTCGAAGGTGGTCGGGAAGACGGACTTGGCGTGCCCCGCGGCGGCCCAGACGACGTCGTGGGCGCGCAGCGCGGTGTCCACCAGCGTGGTCAGCGGCGCCGGGTGCCCGACCGGGGCGACCCCGCCGATGACCTGGCCGGTCGACTGCTTGACGAACGCCGGGTCGGCCTTGCCGACCTCGGTCGCGCCGACGAGCGCGGCGAGGAGGGTCGTGTCGGCCCGGTGCGCGCCGGAGGTCAGCGCGAGCAGGGCCTCGACCCGGCCGGGGTAGACGGCGCGGAAGACGAGGCTGTTGGCGATCGCGCCGGGCTCGACGCCGAGGGCGTCGGCGGCCTGGGCGGCGGTGCGGACCTCGGCGGGCAGGATGCGGATCCCGTCGGCGGCGCGGCTCTGGCCGGCTTCGGCGAGGGCGGCGGCGACTTTGCCGATCGCGGGATGGTCGAACGTGCTCATCGTGTTATGAGACCACGGGCCCGGTTCGACGGCGACGCAGTATGACCTGACAGCCCCATGACCCTGCCCCGGCCGGTCGCACTAGGCCGGAAGCGTCACAAAGTTGAAAAAGTGGCCCTTTTCGAGCTACTGTGGAAATGTTCGAACACACGTTCGACATTCGGTGGGGCGGTAGCCGGCGCTCGGCGGCCGGAGCCCCGAACCGAAGGAGGGGCTATGTCTGTAGCAGTCGTGTCCCGGGAAGACGCCGGGCAACCGGCGCTGCCGATGCCGTTTCGACCGCCGGCGGCACCGGCAGTGATGGCGTTGCTCGCCCAAGCCGGGCGGGGCCTCGCCGAAGCCCGGCGTGACCAGGGGCCGGCGGAGCGGTTCACCGGGGCGTACCTGTCCGCGTTGCGGGCCGCCGCGGCGGTGCTCGCCGCCAAGGGCAGGCCGCATCGCGGCCGGTCCAAGCCGGCGAGCGTCTGGGTGCTGCTTGAGTCCGCTGCCCCGGAGCTGAAGGAATGGGCGCTGTACTTCGCTTCCAACTCGGCGACGCAGGCCGCCGTGCAGGCCGGGATCACCGGCAGGCTGACCTCGGTGATGGCGGACGACCTGCTCCGGCAGAGCGAACAGTTCGTCGAGCTCGCCCGTCGTGTGGTGCATGGAGGTGACTGATGGGGCAGTCCACGCTCGGCCACGCGCGGTCGCTTGAGGTGCTGGCCGCCGAGGGCGAGTTGCTCGCGGAGGCGGTCGACGGCGCTTCGGCCGAGGCGCCGGTTCCGACCTGCCCGGGGCTGACCATCGGCGGGACGGCCCGGCATGTCGGCAGCGTGTACCGGATGGTGCTGGCCTGGCTGCTCGAAGGCGGCCGCCCGGAGACGTGGTCGCGTGATCCGCCGCCGGGGCAGACCGGCCTGGAGTATTTCCGCGAAGGGCATCAGGCGCTGCTGGAGCACCTGAGCGCGCATGATCCGGAGGAACCCGCGTCGAGTTGGTGGCCTGAGGACGAGACCTACGGCTTCTGGCTCCGGCGCATGGTGCATGAGACCACGGTCCACCGGGTGGACGTCCAATCCGCCGCCGGCCGGGAGCTGACGGAGATCGAGGACGACATCGCGGTCGACGGGGTCGACGAGGTCCTCGCGCTGTGGTTCGGCCGGAAACTGCCGATGATCGGGCTCTCCGGCACCAAGGCGGGCTCGGTGGGCGTCAAGACCGGTGGCCACCACTGGATAGCCAGGGCCGGTCCGGGCGAGACCACGGCGAAGCGTTGTTCGGCGGAGGAGGCCGAGCAGGCGGATTCGCTGGTATCGGCGGCTCCGGAGAAGGTCTATCTGTGGCTGTGGGGCCGAACGGCCTTGACGTCGGTCACGGTCAGCGGGCATCACGACGCGGCCGGGCAGCTCTGGGCACTGTTGAGATTGGCGACGCGGTAACGGTTTGCGGGGAAGCAACACCGGGGCGGCGCCGCCGCTCGTGGGTGTTCCGGCGGAAGACGGAACACCCACGAGAAGTGCCGGAAACATTTCTGTCGTATAAGCGGGTTACGTTGAGGTCATGAGTACCCGTCTGGTCAACCTGGTGATCGATTCCGCGCAACCCCGGGTCGTCGCGGGCTTCTGGGCCGAGCTGCTCGGCTGGCAGGTCGCGATCGACCTCCCCGAAGAGGTGGACGTGCGGGCGCCCGCCGGTGACGGCTGGGAGCTGGACCTGGTCTTCGTGCCGGTGTCCGAGGGCAAGGCGGTGAAGAACCCGATCCACCTCGACCTCGCGAGCGGCTCGCTCGCCGAGCAGAAAGCATTGGTGGAGAAGGCTTTGCGGCTCGGCGCGCGGCCCGCCCTGGTCGGCCAGCGCGAAGTGCCGTGGACGGTTTTGGCGGACCCCGAAGGCAATGAATTCTGCGTGCTGGAGCCGCGGGCCAAATACGATTCCTCGGGCGCTGTCGCGGCTATCGTCGTCGACTCTCACGATCCGTTGGCACTGGCCACTTTCTGGGCGAAGGCGTCGGGCTGGCACATTCTCGATCGTGAAGAGGACATCGTCGGTCTTCGTTCTCCGGCAGGGCGCGGCCCGTGGCTGGAATTCCTGCGTAATGGGGACGTGAAGAAGGTCAAGAACCGGGTGCATCTCGATGTCGCGCCCCTGCCGGGGGAAGATCCGGTCGAGGAGGCGGCGTCGCTGATCGAGCTGGGCGCCGCGCCGGTGGGCAAAGGCGGCCTCGATTTGCCGTGGGAACTGCTCACCGATCCGGAAGACAACGAATTCTGCGTCCTCTCGGCCCGGTGAGCGGGTGATGACCGCGGATTCAGTGTTTCTCACGCGTTGCGCCGGGTTCGTGAAGCCTGACATGAGCGAAACACCGGTGTCCTCGACAGGCAACAACCGGCCTGGACGGTGGAGTCATGCAGATTCGTGATGTCAGGACAGCCCAGCCCCTGCCCGTACCCGAGGCGTGGCCGCCGGAAGGGGTCGAAGAAAGCGAACTTTCGCTCACCTGGCGGCTTCGGATCCGCATGGACGACCGGCCGGGCACCCTCGCCCGGATCGCCATCCGGCTCGCCGACCTGGAGTGCAACATCCTCGGGCTGACCGTCCTGCCCGTCCCGGGCGGGGTGCTCGACGAGATCGTCGTCCGGCCGGCGACCGGGCTGACCAGGGAACACCTGGTCAACGCCATCCGCGCGGAGGGCTGCGAGTGCTCCGGCATCGTCGACGCGGACGTCCGCGAGCTGGTCGACGCGTCGGCCTCGACGCTCACCTCGGCCGCCCGCGCGGTCAGCGACCCGGCCAAGTTCTCCGAAGTGCTCCGGGACGTGCTCGCCGCCGACATCGTCACGCTCGTCCCCGCGGCCGAGACCAACCCGTCGCGGACAGAGGGCGGGCACCGGGCGGTGTTTCCCATCGACGCCGAACAGGCGCTGGTCGCTCGCCGCGGCTGGGCGCCGTTCGTCCAGCTCGAACTCGCGAGGGGCCAGGCGCTGCTCGGGCTGCTCGGCGCCGTGCGCGCCAACGTTTCGGGCCCGGCCGTGATCACCTGCGCCGACGGCGCGAACCTGGTGCTCCGCCAAGGCGTGCCCGGCGACGCGGACGCGGTTTTCGCGCTGCACGATCGCTGTTCCAAGGCGACGCTGTTCCAGCGCTACCACACGGGAATGCGCACGGTGCCGCGTCGCTGGCTGCACCGGCTGCTCGTCCCGCCGAGGGGCGTGAGCCTGCTCGCGGTCTGCGGGCGCGAGGTCGTCGGGCTCGGCCAGCTGATCCCGGCCGCGACAGGGGAGAGCGCCGAAGTTTCGTTGCTGGTGGAGGATTCCTGGCAGCGCAAGGGAGTCGGCACGGCGTTGCTGGCAAGGCTGGGCGAGCTGGCCGCCGCCCGCGGGCACCAAGAGCTGACGGCCCTTTGCCTGCCCAGTCAGGATCTTGTGTTCAGAACGGCGCGGAGAGCCGGGCTCAAGCCGGAAAAAGCGGCCGAAGGACTGGTGCGCATCCCGCTTTAATCACGCTTCCAGAACCAATCCTTGTCCCGTGCCTCGCGCATCGCCTGCTTTTTCCGTTCGGGCGTAAGGCGTTCGAGGTAGAGCTTGCCGTCGAGGTGGTCGGTCTCATGCTGCAAAGCCTGTGCCAGCACGCCGGTTCCTTCGACCTCGATCGGGTTGTTGTGGATGTCGACCCCGCGCACCAGGGCCCGGGTCGAGCGCACCGTCGGGAACCAGATCTGGGGAACGGAAAGGCAGCCCTCGTCGAATTCGCGTGTCTCCTCGGACAGCTCGGCGACCTCCGGGTTGATCACGTACCCGATCAGGCCTTCGACGTTGTAGCTGAAGACCCGCAGGCTGACCCCGATCTGAGGCGCGGCGAGGCCCGCCCGGCCCGGCAGCTTGACGGTGTCGAGCAGGTCGGTCACCAGCGACTCGATGGTCTTGTCGAACCGGGTCACCGGATCGCAGACGGTCTTGAGCACCGGATCCCCGAAGTAACGCAGCTCCCGCACGGCCATCGTGGTAAGTCCTTTCCCGTTTCGCAACGGGAACTCTAGATGACCGCCCGAGGGCCCGGCACGACCGGCAGGCGGACCCGCGCCGGTGAGCGCGAATCCGCCTGGTCGCGGGATTTGTCAGCCGTGGACCACCGCGGGCCCGAGCGGGAGAGCGCTGCCGCCGGTGGCCTGCGAAGCCGCGCTGAAGAACAGATAGACACCCACCGCGGCGAAGACGAACACCACGACTCCGGCGACCTGCAGCACCGCGGCCGATCCTTGCAGCGTGCCGATCAGGACCAGCACCAAGGCGATCTCGATGAGCGCGAACAGCACGGTGTAGGCCAGCGGCAGCCGGAGCGAGCCCAAGGTGAGCATGCCGACGACCACCAGCCAGGAGATGAGGAACAGCCCTTGGGTGGCGACCGCGGCGGACGCGTCGATCCCGAACCAGTTGTGGGTCAGGCCCAGTACGAGCAGGGCGTAACTCAGCCAGAATCCCGCGAAGATCCCGAACACCCCGGCGACCGCGCTCTGGCCGACCGCCGCCGACCAGATCGCCGCGATCACCAGGCCCAGTCCGGTGGCCGCGACGATGACGGCGAGCGAGGCGCCCACGGCCGCCGCCGGTACGTACCCGACGAGGACGAGGCCGAGCGCGACCGAGCCCACGATGAACGAGGGGAGGCCGATCATGGACGGGTC
>Ga0247768_1000175_pt1 | contig 23531 bp, 16 predicted proteins | sample UWRJL016104C6_FD_179944 | JGI IMG/M metagenome (GOLD analysis project Ga0247768, IMG submission 179944) | Plant litter microbial communities from Arlington Agricultural Research Station in Wisconsin, United States - UWRJ-L016-104C-6 | ecosystem: Environmental > Terrestrial > Plant litter >... | reverse complement strand
GATCATGTTCTTGATGTAATCCGCGTGGCCGGGGCAATCGACGTGGGCGTAGTGACGGCCCGCCGTCTCGTACTCCACGTGGCTCACCGCGATCGTCACGGTCTTCGTCTCGTCGCGAACGATGCCGCCCTTGGCGATGTCGGAGTACTTGATCTCTTTGGCGAGACCCTTCTTCGACTGCACCTTCACCAGCGCGGCCGTCAACGTAGTCTTGCCGTGATCGATGTGACCGATCGTGCCGACGTTTACGTGCGGTTTCGTTCGTACGAACTTTTCCTTAGCCATTGCTTTCCGTCTCTCTTCTTACTGGGATGGTGACTACGGTTGGACTTCGGTTGAGCCCACCATCAGGTTTGAACTGATGACCTCGTCCTTACCAAGGACGTGCTCTACCAACTGAGCTAGGTGGGCCTGGTTGGTACTCGTAACGCTGACACTGTCTAAACCGGTGCAAGACGCACCAAGAAATTTTGAGCGGGAGAACGGGCTCGAACCGTCGACCATCAGTTTGGAAAACTGAGACTCTACCAACTGAGTTACTCCCGCAGAACCAGACGAAGCTTCGAAGCGCCGTGAGTTTTGGGGTCGGGGCCCCAAAACCTGAGGGGAGGCTCCGCTGGATTCACTCCAGCGGAGGGGAGCTGGGCTCCCGAGGCAGACGACCATCAGTTTGGAAAACTGAGACTCTACCAACTGAGTTACTCCCGCAGATTTGCGGGACAGGCTTAACCCACGGCGAGGGCTACGCATTCCCGGCAGCGACCCGCGAGCGGAGCGGGTACGGTTAGAGATAGTGGAAGGTGTTGGATTCGAACCAACGTAGGCGTGAGCCGGCAGGTTTACAGCCTGCTCCCTTTGGCCGCTCGGGCAACCTTCCGAAGTTTTCGTTTGCGACGATGTCGCCAGATCCGTGTTGGAGCTAGCGAGCGGAATCGAACCGCTAACCACCTGTTTACAAAACAGGTGCTCTACCAGTTGAGCTACGCCAGCGAACGCACGCACCGATCCCGCCTTGCCCGGAATGACCGAGCGGGGGGTGAGTAGCGACACTTGTTGAGAGGCCTGCATTTGCAACTGCGACGAGCTAGAGCGAGCTTGAGATTTCCGGGGCTCGTTACTAGAAAAATAGGGTCTGTGTTTTCCGCGGCGGGAGCCCCGTGTAGCACCGATCGAGCAGAAGTCCGCTCAAAGGGGGCACCCCACCCTTCCTCCGGCCCGCTGTTTGGCTGGTCGGGGATATTTTGGGCAGGGACCGAGGAGAACCGCGCTCTGGTAGCGCCAGGCTCCAGGGGTGTCAAGCATATTTCATGCCCCCTCCCCGGCAAACTTACCTACATCGGCCCTTACTGCCAAGTAACTGAAAATTCAGTCAGTGATTTCAGGCGCTTGTGTGACAATCTGGAGGTGGTTCCTAGGCGCTTTTGCCACCCGCAGGCAAGCCCAGAATCTAAAAACAAGGATTGGTCCCGCCCTTGCAGTCGTCTCGCGGAGGGGTCTTCGCGGGCGGCTTGGGCTTCGCCGTCGTCGGCACTGCGCTTGGCTTTGCCGCGAACGAGTCCAACGCCGCCTGCAGTTGCGCCTTGGTATAGGGCAAGCGGGCCAGGGCTTGGCGCTCCTCTTCCATGGCTTTGCTGATGGCGTCCCGAGCTTGGCGTGATTTGAGCACCCACGGGGATCCCTCCCCGGTGCGGTCGGCCATGGCCACGGTGTGGTCGAGCATCGACTTCGCCTTCTCGAGCAGGATCGAATAGCGAAGCCGCATCGCGCCCTCGAACAGTTGGCGCCGGGCCTCCGTATCGGCCGACTTGGGGGGCGGCACTTGCATCATCTCTTCGTGCAGCTTTTGGTACAGCTCCCCCACGCGGTAGCCGGCCATCGCGGACCAATGCGAGTCGTAGGCCCGCATCGCGTCCGAGTACGCGCCCTGGGCGTCGAGCAACAGCTGGCAGCGCTGCTCGAGCGCGACGCCGAAGTTCTCCGGCACGGGCACGAAGTGAATTCGCTCCGCGCGCATCCGGCGTAGCTCGCCGAGCGCGAAGTACACCGGCGCGAGTTCGGCGGGCACGCGCCCTGCGGCGTCCAAGCTCTCGCGTTCGATGATGTCGCGCGCTTTGCTGATCGCAAGCTCGGCTTGCGCATCATCGCCCAGCGCCAAGCGCGACAGCGCGCGCGCAGCGAGCACCGCGAGCTGATCGAAGCTGAGCAGGTCTTTGTACTTGGCCGCGGTGCTCTCCGCCAACTCACCGGCGCGCGGGTACTGTTCGAGGTACGTGAGCAAGCGCAGGGCGCGCACCCTTGCTACGCGATCGAGCTCGGACTTCGGAAAGCGCCGCGCGACTTGCTCGTAGCGAGACAATGCCTCTTCGTGTTTGCCGGCCAGGTCGTACATCTCTGCCGACTCGAACAAAGACTTGTCTGCTAGGGGGCCATTGGGATCGAGTTGAAATGCACGCTCGAATCCGTTCGCCGAGATTTCGTAGTGCTTGGCTTGGCCCTCCGCGGTGGCCTTCGCGAACAGCTCCGGAATGTCCGTCGTGGATTGCGGCGTGACCACGGTTCGGGCGAGCTCCGCCGAGGTGGGCGGAGCGGCGTCGATTTTCGCCGCAGTCTGGGCGGGCGCGGCGCTGGTCGCTTGCCCGGCGCAGGCCATGGCCAGGCAGGCCGAAAAAAAAGCGAGCGCGCGACGAACCACCGACAAGCATCGGGAATGTTTACTCTCTGCCTCGCGTTGCTCGCGCAGACCGACCCACTCGACGCCGCCCGGAAACTTGGAGCGACACGGAACCGAGCACTGTTTCTCGATCATTTCGACTGAGAATACACATTTGCAACGAGGACTTTAAGCATTGACGCTCAGCACCAGATCTTTAGTCTGAGCCGGTGTCACCGACACCTGTGACACGAATCCAGTGCTCTCAAGAGGAGGAAGGAAATGGATCCGATGACGGACGGGCTCGTGAGAAATCTCGAACTGAAGCATCGAACATTGAATGAGCAAGTCGATCGCTTCGCACGACGCGCTTATCTCACCCCACAGGAACAGCTGGTTTACGCTGCGATGAAGAAAGAAAAGCTCCTCACCCGCGACCTCCTCAGCCAAATGCGGAGGGGCTGAAAAACCCGGACTTCACCTGGAACTGACGACGAGAGCGTACTCCACCAACAGGGGCGTCGCTCTCGTTTCATTTTGTGCAGCGAACAGCCGAGCGCGATCCCCGAACGCTCGAACGCGCCTTCAAAGCGGGGTGCAACTCTTGCCGTCGCAGATCTCGCCCGTCTTACAGTCGGCGTTGGAGCGACAGCGACCGGGTGGCGAGGGCGAAGCTGGGGCCGCTGTGTCATCGTCACCCGGAACGGCTTTGCCGTATTCGACCGCGTGCTGATCGCTCACATCGAGCTCCGCCGCACCGTACACGTCTTGGTTCAAGTCGCTCAACGATTGCTCGAGGCGCTCCTGCCACGCGCCGCTCAAGCTACCCGCGTGCGCCTTGTCAGTGACCTTGGCGATCGCCAACCAATGGCGCGAATCGGCACGAAAGCCCAAGCGGTAGTCGGTCATACCTCGCAAATAGGCGTAGCGCGCGCGGTCACTCGGGCTGAGCGAGTCCGTGTCCGCTTCCAAGACTCGCCACAGCGCGAGCGCTTGCTCGTACTGGTTCTCCTCGTACATGCGCTGCCCCCGGTTCAAATCCTCACGATACGTCGCACAAGCGAGCGGGCAGAGCGCGAGCGCAAGCAGAAGAACGAGAGCAGTTCGCATCTCCGGCGAAGCCTAGACCAACCCACGGAAAGGGAGAAGAAGGGGCGCTCGCGATCCCGCATCGCACCTCGAGACACGCCCGAATCGCCCGCGCGTTACGGCAGCATCGCGATAAGACCGAGCGCGCGCTGAATCTCCCAGAGCACGGGAGCGCTCGGATTATCGCCAAGCGAGAGGAGGAAGAAGAGGGCGCCAAGGGCCTTTCGCCACCCATTGAGCCCGCACCACACCGGAGCACACCGGAGATTTTGTGGGTTAGCAAACCGAGTCGCTCGTGCAACTTCTCCGGCGCGAAAGCTCCCACGAGAACAAATAACGATGGATGCCCGGGTAGCTCGAAGAATACTGAAGGTCGGGACCTGTTTTCTTCGCGGGTGCACCACCACGCGTTCGGTGCACAACAACGCCGGCTCTGCCTCCCCGCGCTAACCCCAAAATTTCCGCGCCTTCTGAGGTGTGGTGCTTCGCTCATCGCCGAGCTGTGCGCTTGGCGCCCTCTTCTTCCTCCTCTCCCTTGGCGAACATCCGGGAGACGAACTGCGCCGCGTGGGGTTAAGCTGCGTTTCCCTTGCCGAACCCTGGGAGCGCTGGGAGATGCGTCACTACGGCGAGGCTTGCCGCTCAGCGTGCGCGGGGGGCCGGAATTCGACGCCGAAGGCTGAGCCGGTCGCGGGATGAATCGTGACCATCAAGAAACAGGAACCTCCACACGGGCTCGATTACGGAGATCGGGCACGGGCACGGGCACGGGCACGCGGGCACGGTTACGCGGGCACGGGCACGGGCACGGTTACGCGGGGACTAGGCGAGGCGGTAGTGCAGGCGGTAGATGGGGAGGCCGTCGGCGATCGCGCGGTGTTCGCGGGGGCTGCGCGCGTTGTAGGGATTTTCGGCTTCGAAGCCTGCGTGTTGGGGGACGAGGCGGGGCTCGCTTTCGATCAGCGCGGCGTATTCGGCGGCGCGGCCTTCGACGTCGGTTTGGATGAAGAGGGCGCCGCCGGGGATGAGCACCCGGCAGAGTTGGGGCAAGAGCTCGGTCGTGACGACTAGGCGCTTGGCGTGGCGCTTCTTCCACCAGGGGTCGGGGAAATGCACGAAGACGGCACGGGCGCAGGCGTCGGGGAAGCGCGGGAAGGCTTCGCGGGCGTCTTCGGCGAGGACACGGGCGCGGCTCGCGAGGCCGCGCTCACGCACGCGATTGTCGACGATGGTGGCCCATTTGCGGCGAATTTCTAGGCCGAGCATGAAAACTTCGGGATCGGCGGCCAGGCGTTCGAAGACGAAACCGCCGCGGCCGGGGCCGATTTCAATCTCGATTGGCGCCGCGCCGGCGCCGACCAAGAGCCGGGGATCGATTGATTCGCCTTCGGGAAGTCGCGGGGCGTGTTCGTACGGATTCGTTTTCATGCGAAGGGGGATGCTAAGACTCGGCCGGTGTTAGCACAGGCGGATAGCCCTCGCTGGCTGCGGATCGCAAGCTCTCCCTGGGGCTTCCTGTTGGCTGCGGCGCTGCTGGCGGCGACGGCAATCGTGCAGGTTTTGGCGGGCAATGGCGGCATGCCCGCGGTCCCGCTAGACGACAGCTACATCCATTTCCAGTTCGCGCGCTCGTTCGCCGAGGGTCACCCGTTCGTGTACTCGCCAGGGGCGGTGCCGGTGGCCGGTGCCACGAGTCTGCTCTGGCCGCTGTTGCTCGCGCTGCCTCAGCTGTTCGGAGTGCAGGGCCTCGCGCTGATCCCTTTCGCTTGGGGCTTGGGCTTTTTGGCCCTCGGACTGCTGGGCTACGAAACGGCGCGCGCGGCCGAGGGCGTCGTCAGCCCGCGCGTGGCGTGGCTTGCGGGCGTGCTCACGCTCGCCTTCAGCGCCAACACTTGGTTTGCGGCGAGCGGCATGGAGGTCGTGCCACTGGGCTGGTTACTGATGCGCTGCGGTCGGCGCGCAGCCGAGTGGTTCGAGGGAGATCGGGCGCGATTCTGGGAGTTACTGCTGCTCGCGTTTTTGGCGCCGCTGATGCGCCCCGAGGGGGCGGTCGGCAGCGTGCTGATTGCGGGCGCGCTCGGTTTCGGCGCGGGTGGGCGGCGCGCATCCGCTGTGCTGTGTGTGCTTTTTCCGCTCGTCCCGCCGTTGGTCTACCTGTGGTTCACGGGGCACGCGACGCAAACCACGACGCTCGTGAAGTGGTTGCCGTTCAACCCGTACTTCGACTTCCCTGCCCTACGCGCGGCGATTTTTTACAACCTGCAGCTGTTCTGGTCGACGCTGCTCGACGGGCAATTGTGGAGCGCTGCGTTCGTGCCCGAGCACTCCAAGTTTTTCACTTGGCTCGCGCTGCCTGCATTGATCTTCGCCGGGCAAGCCCGGGATCGGCGCGCGCGCAGTTGGCTATTGGTCACGCTCGGGCTCGGTATCCTGTTGCCCACGACTTACGACAGCTTCCTCTGGAATCGGCTGCGCTATTTGTGGCCGTTCGCTGGCCCTTGGCTGATCGGGTTGGTCGCCCTCGCCGACCAAATTGCGGATTTTGCTGCACTTTTGTGGGCGCGACTGAGCGCGCTGCGTTACGTGCTGAGCGCGGCCATGGGCGTCGCGTTGCTGGCCAAGTTCCCCTTCGCGCTGGGCGATCTGGCGCTCAGCTCGCACGCTATCTCCGCGCAGCACGTGGAGCTCGGCAAGTGGGCGGCGCAGACGTTGCCCGTGAACGCGCGCATTGGCGTGAACGATACGGGCGCGATCGCGTATTTTTCGCGCCGCCCCGTGTTCGACATCGTAGGCCTGACCACGACTGGCGAAGCGCGCTATTGGTCGGCTGGTGCGGGCTCGCGCTTCGAGCACTACGAGCGACTGCCGCGCGAGGTGTTGCCCTCGATCTTCATCGTCTACCCGGCCTGGTTTGGGTTGCCCAATCTGCTCGGGGCGTGCTTGACGGAGCGGACCGTGAACGCGACCATCCTGGGCGGAACGACGATGGTCGCCTGCGGCGCGGACTACGCGCTGCTCGGCTCCGGCGAGCGTCCCTCTCTGATCCAATTCTGGTCATTGACGGCGCGTGATTCGCTCGACGTCGCAGATCTGGAGAGCGAGGCTGCGCACGGCTACACGCTGCTGCCGGCCACGCAGGCTGACAATGTGTTGCTGAGCAACGGCGTGATCCTCGACGGCGCGCGCCTGCACCGCAGTCGCGAATCGTTCCGGCTCAATGTGAGCCCGGGAGGCCGACTCGTGACGCGGCTCGGCGCCGAACAGCCGCTGACCGTCAGCTTGCGCATCGCGGGTCGCCCGATCGACAGCTGGACGGTCAGCAGACCGGACTTCGAGGATCACGCGCTCAGCTTGCCCTCGGACCTGCCCACGGGCGCGGCAGAGCTGGAGATCAGCGCCGAGAGCGGAACCTTCAGCGCGCTCCACTACTGGGCCTACGACGCAGCGCAATAAGTTGCGGGCCGGCTCGGCGCAGCTTTGCTATACCGCGGGCATGGAGCAACGCGCCCTCGGCAACACCGGGATTTCGGTCTCTGAGCTCGGGCTCGGCACCTGGGGCTTGTCCGGTGACGGCTACTCGCCGCTGCCCGAGGCAGATCAAGACGCCGTGATCGACCGCGCGCTCGCGCTCGGCGTCACGCTCTTCGACACCGCCGACAGCTACGGCAAGGGCGCCATGGAAACTCGGCTCGGTGAGCGACTCGCCGCACACCCCGAAGCCGTGATCGTAACCAAGCTCGGCACCGATCGCGAACCCTCGCCCGCGCGCAAATCATTCAAGCCCGAGTTCATCCGCGAAAGCTTCGAGCGCTCGCGAGAGCGCCTCAAGCGAGACGTGATCGACATCGTGCTGCTGCACAACCCGTCCGAGAGCACGCTCGCCCGTGGTGAAGCCGGCGCGGTCCTGCAAGAGCTGCAGAACGCGGGCAGCATTCGCGCCTGGGGCGCCAGTGTGGAGGGTTTGGACGGCGCTCGCATTGCCATCCATCAAGGCCTCAAGGTGCTGGAGCTCGCCTACAACGCGTTCCACAGCCGTACGATCCAGCACCTCGAAAACGAGATCCGCAACCACAACACGGCGATCTTGGCGCGCTCGGTGCTCGCGCACGGACTCTTGTGCGGGCAGTGGCCGTTCGACAAAGAGTTCGCCCGAAACGATCACCGCTCCGAACGCTGGACGAGCGACGACTTGCGACGGCGAATTTCGCAGCTCAACGCCATTCGCCCGTGCGTGAACGGCAGCACCGTGACCAGCCTGCGCGCCGCAGCCCTGCGCTATGTGCTCTCCAACAACATCGTCAGTTGCGCGGTGCTCGGCCCGCGCAACTCGGTTCAGCTCGATCAACTGCTCCGCGAAGCGGGCCAACACCCCTACCTGAGCCCAGAAGCGCTCGACGCGCTGCAGATCCGCTTGGACAACCTGAAGGCGTCCGCGTGATGTCGAGCGGCGTCAGCGCCGGGTTTTCGGGCGGCTCTGCGAGCCTGCTCGGCACGCTCGACGCGATCGCTCGCGAAGCCGCGGAACTGATTCTTCAGGTGTACGCCACCAAATTCACGGTGGATTTCAAGGCCCCGCGCGATCCGGTCACCGAGGCCGATCGCCAAGCCAACGAGCTGATCTGCGATCGGCTGAGCAAGCGCTTTCCGAACGTGCCGATCGTCGCGGAAGAGAGCGAGCCCGAGACCTTTGCCGGCTACCGCAAGGCCGAGCGCATCTTCTTCGTCGACCCGCTCGACGGCACCCGCGAGTTCGTGGCGCGCAACGGCGAATTCGTGGTCATGATCGGCTACGTCGACGGCGCGCGCGCCACCGCCAGCGTGATCCACGCGCCCGTGAGCGGCACTTCCTGGCTGGGCGAGCTCGGCAATGGCGCCTACCAAGTCGAGGCCGACGGTTCACAAAAACCGATCTCGGTGAGCGCGGTGAGCGCACTCGCCGAAGCGCGCATCGTCGGATCGCGCTCACACCGCAACCCTGCGCTCGAGCAAGCCCTCGCCTCCCTCGGCGCCCGTGAGCTCATCGCCCTGGGCAGCGCGGGCCTCAAAGCTTCGGTCGTCGCGCACGGCGAGGCCGACGCCTACGTCGCCCCGCACTACGCCGGCAAACGCTGGGATGCCTGCGCGGCAGACGCCCTGATCAGCGCCGCCGGCGGCAAGCTGACCGATTCGCGCGGCGATCTCTTCGACTACCGCAGCGAACACCTCGACAACGACCGCGGCGTAGTCGCCTCCAACGGCCTACTGCACGACGCAATCATCGAAAAACTCGAACTCGCGCGCGGCTAACCCTGCACCGCTACGAGCCCTGAGGGGGCGATCGCGGTATCGAAACGCACCTCACGGGACGCACAGTTTTCGCGCGAGGCGGCTCCCTGCGTTTAACCGCCAAAACGCCAAAACGCCAGAAGAGGGGAGAGAAGGATTGGGGTTTACGCGGCGCGGCACCGCTCGGCGCAGGAACGGCGCGGGGGGCTTTGACGGCCCCCGAGCGATCGCCAAGATCGCCAAGATCGCCAAGATCGCCAAGCTTACCAAGATCGCCAAGCTTACCAAGATCGCCAAGCTTACCAAGATCGCCAAGCTTACCAAGATCGCCAAGCTTACCAAGATCGCCAAGCTTACCAAGATCGCCAAGAGCTCAGGGCACACCGAGCAACGAAATCACGCCCCGATAACCCAGAGAAATTTGGGGTTAACGTCAATACCGTTCGGTTAGCAGCTCACCAGATCGAAATCACGTAGGAAAGCGGGGTGTTCTTTGTCGGAAGCTCGGAGTCCATCACCCGCACCGAGCGCATCGCGCAGGCGGCTCTTGTTGGCCAGCTTCGGGTGCGGCAGACACTTTGATTTTAAAAAATCGAGTTCGAATTCGAACTCGATTTTCTAAATGTGAAGGCACTCTTGGCGCAAGGCTGGGGGCTTGAATCTAAAGCGAATGGCATTGGGGTTAACGTGCCGCGGCGCGCACTGGGACGGCGCAGAGCGGGCACTGTGCGACTGAGACGAGAGCTGACGTTGCGACCGGGCCGGTACCAGGGTGAGTGACTTGCGCTGACGTTTCTGCGAGCGCCCCCCCAAATTCAATTAGCCGACGCCGAGTTGTTTCAGTTTTTTGTGCAAACCCTCGCGGGTGATGCCGAGGGTTTTGGCGGCGGCGGTTTTGTTGTTGCCGTGATCGCGGAGGGCTTCGATCAAGATGTGGCGTTCGACTTGATCGACCATCTCTTTGAGCGAGCCCTTGGCGGCGCCGGCGCTGAGCAGCACGGTTTCGATTTGGCGCACGCGGGGGCTGAGCAGCTCGGGGGTGAGGAATGCGCCGTCGTCGGCCTGGATGACCAAGCGTTGAACTTCGTTCTCGAGCTCCCGCACGTTGCCGGGGAAATCGTAGGCGCTGAGGATCTCGAGCGTTTCTTGGGCGAAGCCGGGGACTGATTTGCCCATCTCGCGCGTGTAGCGATTGAGGAAGAAGACGGCCAAGGGGGCGATGTCGTCGCGCCGTTCACGCAGGGGCGGGACGCGGATCGGGAACACCTTGAGTCGGTAGTAGAGATCTTCGCGGAAGCGACCGGCTTTGACCTCGGTTTCGAGGTTCTTGTTCGTGGCGGCCACGATGCGCACGTTCACTTGCTTCGACTGCGTGGCGCCAATCGGCCGGATTTCGCCCTCTTGCAGGGCGCGCAGCAGCTTGGCTTGGAGCGAGAGCGGCAATTCGCCGAGCTCATCCAAGAACAAGGTGCCGCCGTCGGCGATCTCGAACAAGCCCTTTTTCTCGTCGGTGGCGCCGGTGAAGGCACCCCGCTTGTGGCCGAAGAGCTCGCTCTCCAGCAGATTTTCCGGGAACGCGGCGCAGTTTTGGGCCACGAACAGTTTGTCTTTGCGCTTCGAGCGATAGTGCACGCTGGAGGCGATCAACTCTTTGCCAACGCCGGTTTCGCCTTCAATCAACACGCTGACGCGGGTGTCGACCACTTTGTCGAGCTGGCGCAAGAGCTCGCTCATGGCCTTGCTCTCGCCGATGATTTGCACTTCACCGCTGCGCGCGCGTTCGCGGCCGCGCAGGTACTGGTTCTCTTTTTTGAGCTCGGCACGCGCTAGACTCAAGCGTTGAATCAGCTCTGCGTTGGCGATCGCCAAAGACGCACTGACGGCCAGGATGCCGAGGGCGTCCACGTCACGCGCTTCGAACATGGCGGGCGCATCGCGGTTATCCAGCTGGAGCACGCCCAAGATCGCGTCGTCTTTCCAGAGTGGCACGCCGATCGTGCTGCGGATGCTAGCGCCGAGCAGTGATTCGGAGCTGAAGGTCTCACTGGGAGCATCCGCGGCCAACACCGCAGCCCGCTCCGAGATCACTTTGCGCACCACGCTGCGCGTGACGCGCACCGGGGCCTCCGGAGCGCGCGGCCCCGAGGGACCACGAACGCGCGTGACCACCGGCACGAAGCCGGCAGATTTGCCGGCGGCGCCGGCGCGGCCGCTCTCGGCTTCTTGGCGCAGCACCACGGTTGCGTGAGTGGCGCGGGGCACGAGCAAGAGCGCGGCATCGGCAATGCCGCTCACCACCTCCGACACGCCCTCGTGGCTCACGACCTCGCGCAGTGCTTGGACCAAGAGCTGCAAGCGGTCGTCGCCGGCCGCCAAAGGCGCGCTCTTGCCGAGCTCGCTCATCGGCCGAACGAGGGCAATCTCCAGCGTGTCGGTGTCCAACGCAAAATCGACGCGCAGCTCGATGCCGTCGACGTCTGAGCCGCCGAGCAGCAGGCGATCCCCGGGCGCCAGCGCGACCGCCCGACGCCCCTCGCCGAGCGCGTGGGGTTCGCCCGCGCGCAGCAGCCAAGTGCCGTTCGTGCTGCCCAGATCCTCGAGCACGAAGCCGTCTACGCTGCTGACGATACGCGCGTGCTCACCAGAGATCAGCGCATCGCTCAAAACCAAATCATTGGTTTCGGCGCGTCCGATGCGAACGATGTCGAGCTCCGCGTCGAATACGCGGCCGGCACTGGCGCCGGAAGCGACCTCGAGGCGGAGGCTCGACATTTGCGCGCTCGACTCAGCTCGCGCGCGATTCCAAGCGGTACATCACCTGCTTGAGCGGCGAATCACCGGCAGATTTGTCGCGATCGGGCGATTTCGCGTTGCGCTCGATGACCACGTTCAGCTTGGCCGCGACGTCCTTCGAGCCCTTGGGCGAGAGATGGTCGATGACCGTTGCGGAGACGGAGCGCAGCGCAGCGTTGGTCACCGAATCGATGCCCTTCACGACTTCGTCCCGGCTTTGCTCGTCGCCCAAGATGCCGATCATGTAGCCGGCCTTGATGCCCACGAACTGCTTGGCGCGGTCCTGGTTTTCACCCTTTTGCAGTGCAGTGACGTAGCAGGGGACGCGATCGCCGCAGGCTTTGAGCAGATTGTCGACCTGCACGAAGGCGTCTTTTTCCAGCTTGGTGCCGTACTTGTCCACGGCGACCTTCACCTGGGCCATCTGGTCCGGTTTGGCCAGCTTCAGGGCCGTCACGGTGACGGCCAGCTGCAAAGACTTCTTGTCTTCGTCGCTGCCCTTGGTCTTGGCCGCGCGTACGAGCAGCCAATCCACCATCGACGAATCGAAGAACTGACCCGCAGATTCGGTCAATGACTCGAGCGCGCCGCCGCCGTTCGGGATTTCGGCTTCCAGCGAGATCGATTCGTAGGCCTTCTTGAACGCCTGCTTGGATTCGTCGGTGGCCGGGATCTTGGCCAATTCTCGAGCAATCACGGCTTTGTTGCTGTCGTCGGTCTCGGCCTTGAGCGCTTCCACCATCGGACCAATCGTGTCCGGGCGGCCGATCGTGCCGAGGATCAGCGCGGCAGTTGCCACGTACGGCTTGCCTTTGGCCTCCGTGCCCGTGACTTCCTTGATGCGTCGGGCGTTGAACGTAACGAGCGCTTCGTTCTTGCCCTGCAGCAAGGCCACCGCGGCGTCGGCAGCGGGCTTGCCGATCTTGACCAAGGCCAGCACTGCGGTCGACTGCACGTCGCCCTTCGCCGGATCGAGCAAAACCTTGAGCAGCGGCTCGACCGCGGCCGGATCGCCAATGCGACCGAGCACCTCTGCCGAGGCCACCTGCCAAAACTGCTGATCGCGATAGGGGTCGATCAGATCTTTGTCTTTGTTGGTCTTCGGCTGAACCATCTCGGCGTCGAGCATCTTCGTGAGGGGGCCGACCCAAGCTTTGGAGGGCGCGACGCGCATGGCGTCGTTCACGTCGCGGTAAGCCACGCCGCCCAGCATGGTGCTGGATTTCAGCTTCAAGAAGGCCTGCAAGAGCGAGTCGGAAACCGACGTGAGTTTGAGATCCTCGGTGGCAATCGCCGCCCATTTGAGGTCTTGGTCCTCTTTGGCCGTCGCCGGGTGCTTGGCGAACTCGTCGAACGCCTTCTTCACCGCGGGCTCGATGCGCTTGTCTTTGTAGGCGGCGAGCAACTTGATCAGGGAAACGCGCGTCTTGCCGTCGAGCGTGTCGTAACCGTCGACGTAGGTCTTGGTCAGCGGATCTACGGTCTTGCTGATCAGGGTCTGAACGCCCTCTGACTTCAAGTCACCGTTCTTCGTGACCGAGTCTTCGAAGAATTGCTCCAAGCGCTTCACGGCGCGGGCGCGCCACGCTGGGTCGTCGAGCTTCTCCACCCAGTAGTCGGGCTGACTCTCGTCTTTGCAGCCAATGACGGTGGCCCCGACCAAGACCATCGTGGTCGCGGTTGCGGTTCCCAGGACTAGTGAGCGGATGAGCGACGCGATCGTACGCGAAGAGCGCAGCATGGAGATGCCTCCCGAGGCAGATGATGGGTGCGAATCACGGCAAGCCCGGGGTGGCACTAAACAGCCAAAATTCCCTGGTTCCCGGTGGGTGCGGACGGTACGCTGACTGGATTCTACCTGTCAACGAAGGCTCGAACACCTACATTTTCACACAGTAGCCCGACGACTGCGCAGCCACACAATCGACGGATTTTTGCAGGCGCAGTCGTCTCATCGGCTCGCTGGTCGCAACCAGCGCGCCGACTATTGGATGCCGTATTCGCGCAGGCGCCGATAGAAAGTGCGCCGCGGGATGCCGCTGATTTCAGCGGCCTTCACGCGGTTCCAGTTGCTCTCGCGCAGCGCTTCCAGGATCCGGTCGCGCTCCTCCCGGCGATGCTCCGAGACGCCGCCCTTGCGCAATTTAATCGTCGCGCCGCGCGGTGTCGCCTCGCGCGCGGGGCGCGCGGCGGCGACCGGGCCCGCGACCCAGCCGTCCGGAATGTCGAAATCCCCCGCGTCCAGCTCGAGATCCTCGCTCAGCACCCAGGCATTGAGCAGCACGTTCTCGAGTTGGCGCACGTTGCCGGGCCAGCCGTATTGGGCGAGCCGCTGCAGCGCTTCCTTGGTCAGGCCGTTCTTCTCGCGCTTGTAGCGCGCGGCAAATAGGCCCAAGAAATGATCGACGAGCTGCGGGATGTCTTCCGGCCGTTCGCGTAACGCGGGCACGCGCACCTCGACCACGTGGATGCGATAGTACAGATCTTCGCGGAATTTTCCGGCCGCGACCATCTGCGACAAATCGCGATTGGTCGCGAACAGCATCCGGACGTCGATCTCTTCTTCACGGTTGCCGCCGACCGGACGCACGCGCCGCTCTTGCAAGACGCGCAGCAGCCCCGCCTGCATCTTGAGCGGAGTCTCGCCGATCTCGTCGAGCAAGATGGTGCCGCCCTGACAGTCGCGAAACAGGCCCTTACGGTCGCGATCGGCGCCGGTGAAAGCGCCCTTCACGTGCCCGAACAGCTCGCTCTCCAGCAAATTCTCCGGAATCGCGCCGCAGTTCACGCCTAGCGTGCGCCCCTTGGAGCGCGCCGACGCGCTGTGAATCGCGCGCGCGACCATTTCCTTGCCAGTGCCGCTTTCGCCGGTGATGAGCACCGGCACGTCCGTGTCCCGCACGCGGTCGATGAGTGCGTACACGCGGCGCATGGCTTCGCTCGTCCCGACCAAGCCTTGGTAACCAAAGTGACCGTACAGCGCCTCGCGCGCATCACGCAGCTTCTGGCGCGCGCGTTTGAGCTGCTCGGTGCGCCCCTCCAAGAGCTCGCGCAAACGCTCTTGCGCGTCCTCCAGCGCGTCATTGGCGCTGGCCAGCGCATCGGCGCGCTGCTTGTTTTCGTTGATCAAGCGCGCGTTCTCGAGCGCAATCGCCACTTGGTCGGCGAAGGCGCGCAGCGTGGGTAGCTCGCGTTCGAAATGAGCACCGGGACGCACGCGCGTCTCCAGATACAACGCGCCGATCGCTTCGCCGCTGGGCGCGAGGATCGGCACGCAGACCACGGACTCGAGCAGCATCTGGTGCACCGACGCGAAGCCCTGCATGCGGGCGTCGCTCTGCGCATTCATGGTCAGCACCGGTTCACCGGTTTTGACCACGGTTTCTGCGATGGAACGCGAGAATTCGGCGTGCGCCGCGTCACCGCCCCGTGAACGCTGGGTGTACACCGTGAGCGCGCCCGAGGCTTGCTTGAGCAGCACGAAGCCATGCTCGGCACGAGCCAATTCGACCGCGTAGTCCGTCACGCGTTCGGTCAAGCGCTCGAGATCCAGCTCGCCGACGAGCCGGCTGTTGACTTCCAAGATACGCGCCAAGCGTTGCTCGAGCGGAGTCGAGCTGAGCTGAGAAATCGACGCGCTGGTTCCCGCGTGCAAGCTGGAGTTCGACCTCGGCGGCAGCGGCCCGTTCTTCAAGCTATTGAAGGGCAAGAACTCGGTCGCCGCCACGCCGATTGCCGCCGGCACCGAAGCGCGCAGCGTACGACGCCGAGTGTCGTTCCAATACACCTCGCGCAAATCTCGCGGCAGGCGTGCGCCAATTTCTTCCAAGACGGCCAGGGCTTCTTCGCGATCGCGACGAGCCAGGAGCGGTTGCCCGCCGGCCTCTTCCAACTCGGCGCGGGCCTCGAGCGCGCGCCAAACCCAATCTTTTTGAGCGGAAGCGCGGGCCGCCGCCAGCGAGTCATCCAAGTTGCCGCGCGCTCCGAGCTCGTCGCCCAAAAGGTTCTTCAACCGCGCCGAGGCCAAGAGCAAGAGCGAACGATGCACGGTCGCGCCGGCCAGGTCGGCCTCGGAGCGGCTCAGCCAGCCACGCAGCAGCACCAAATCGGGACGCGGCACGCGCACGGCGGCGAGCACCCCCTCGAGCCGCGCTTCGGCCGCGTCCATGCCGCGGCTCAGCGCCTCGAACGCGCGCGCGCAAGCGTCGAATTTCTCGACTGCGCCTTCGACGTTGCCCTCACGCAGACGGAGTTCCGCCTCGAGCCCGAGCAGCTGCGCGAGCATCACCGGGTTCAGGTCCGAGCGCTGCTCGTCGAGCGTCTCGATCGCGCTGCGTGCGCGCGCTACGCGACCCAAGAACAGGTCCATGTTGGCCAGGTTCAACAAGGCTTGCAGCGCGCTCGAGCGGCGCCCGGAGCGACGGCCCATGTCCACCGCGGCCTCGTAGTGCTCGATGGCGCCTGCTATATCCCCGCGGATCTTGAGGACACCCGCCAAATTCAGCTGAATCGTGGTGAGCGCGCCGGCGTCGCTGGCACGCTCCGCGGCGCCCACCGCACGCCGGTACAGCTCGCCCGCCTCCTCGTTGCGATCGCAGCGTTGCGCCGCGAAGCCGAGCGAAGTGAGCGCGATCGCTTCCAGGCGAGCAGCGCCGCTCTCCGTCGCTTGCGCGAGCGAAAGTTCGAGCGCTTCGCGGGCTTCCTCGTGCCGGCCCAGCATGGAGAGCGCCAGGCCGCGGTAAGAAAGCGCTTCGGTGGACAGGGGCGGAGCCTCGCGCAGGGCTGGCTCGAGCAGCGAAAGCGCGCGCTGACAGCCGTTCAAGCTGATCTCGGTGCGCGCGAGATAGAGCGCAATCGAGCAGCGCTCCGCGTGCGTGACGTCAGCGCGTTCGCTCAGATCTTGCAGCAGCTTGGCCGCCCCCTGCGCATCGCCCAGACCGAAGCGCAGCCGCGCCCGAACGATCACGGTCTCGACGCGCTCGTCCTCGGTCAAGGATTCGAGCGCTATTTTCACGTCGTTGTAGCGACCGCGCTCCAAGAAATAGCGCGCGCGGGTCAAGGGCTCGGACGGCGGCACGGAGCGTGTATCGACCGAACCCAGAACGCGCTCGAGATCGTCCGCGGAAGCCACCGCGTCGCTGGCGATGATGCGCACCAGCCGGCGTAGCTCACCCGGACGCCCGCGCGAGACCTCGAACACTCGCTTCAGCAAGCTTTGGGTCAGTGACGGCACCGCGCCGCGCAATAGGTCGATCGCGGCTTGCTCGTCGAGCGGCGGCACCGCGAAGTCGAGCACGGGGTCCGGCCAAGCAGAGCCGCCCACGGTGACCAAACGCGCGCCCTGCGCTCGCGCGTCGACGAGCGTTGCCAAGCTCGCTTCGCTGAGCGCGTCCGCGTCGTCGACCAGGACCAACACGCCGCGGAGCGACGCATGTGGGGCGAGCTCGGCGTTCAAGCTCGAAGCCGACGATACGTCTTCGATCCAGGCGAGGCTGCTGCCGAGCACGCCGAGCGACCACGCCGCGCGCCGCAGCAGCGCCGTGCGCCCAGAGCCGGTTTCGCCCACGATCCGCAATTGTGCGCCGGGCTCGAGCGCACGCACGCGATCCAGCAACTGCGCCGACGTGGTTTCGATACCGACGACCGGCCACAGCGCGACCTGCTCGGCATCCGCCTCGCTGATCGCGGCCAAACCCGCGGCGCGCCGGAGCGCGCTGGCAAACTCATCCACGGATGGAAAGCGCTCGCTGGGCTGCGCCAAAGTGGCTCGCTCCGCGACGGCGGTGAGCTCGCGCAGCATGTTGCTGTTCAAGCTCGAACGACGACTCTCGCTCACGATTTCGGTGAGCGTGATGCCGAGCGCGTACACTTCGGCGCGCACCGTGAGCGGCGCGCCACGCAGCAACTCGGGAGCGGCGTAGCGCGGCGTCAGGCCCTCGGCTTGGCTACCGCCATCGCGAAAGGGCGCCGCCAAGCCGAGATCCACGAACGTGGTGCGCCCGCCCGCTTCGACCACGATGTTGGCCGGCTTCACGTCACCGTGAAACAGGCCCGCGCGGTGCAGCACGGTCAGCTGATCTGCCGCGCGCGCCAGCGCCGTCAGCGCTCTCTGGCTCGCGCCTTCGTCCATCACCTCTTCCAGGCTTTGGCCCTCGACCAACTCACGCACCAAGAACGCACGCCCGCTGCGCGGCAGACGCCCGAAGCGAACCACACGCGGCACGCCCAAGCCCTCCAACCCGGAGAGCGCCACTGCCTCGCGCACGAGCGCGGACATCTCCCGCTCGCTGGCTTCTTCCGCCAAGACTTTTAGCGCATATTTGCGCCCAGAATGGCGATCGCGAACCGCCCAAACCTCTCCCCCACCCCCCTTGCCGAGTTGAGCGAGCGGCTCGTACCGGTTCGGTAACTCGAGCTCGGACACCGTTCCCCCTCCCTCTCAGAGCCCGTAGTCGGCGCCGAGACCGAAAAAGAAACCGCTCGTGGCGAAGCCCATGTCGAAGCGCGCGATGAAGTTGCGGTGCGGCTTGTAACGCAGGCCCGTTTGCAGCGCGAGCCACGGGAAGATCACCGGCTTCGAGCCACCGTTCGCCCAGCTCGGCTCGGTGTACCCGTTGTAGTGATTGTTGTCGTTGCCGCAGTACGGCAGCCCGGTGGAGGTCGTCGTCCCGGGCATGCCCGGATTGCTGCATTTCTGGAAGCCTTCACCCGTATCCGGATTGCCGTTCGTGCCCGGATGAGCTTGCGTGCGGTAGAGATTGCCGAACACGAAGCCCACGCCCGCGCCGAAGCCGTAGTTCACCGCCAATTGCGGCACTAGCTCGTGACTCCAATTGAAGTCTGCGGTCAGGTACAAAACCTTGAGCTTGCTCTCCACGATTTCCCATGCGTCCGGGCCGTCCGACTTGGCTTTGAACGCCGTCGGATCCATGCCGTAGCCCGTGTACATGGCGGAAAACTCGTATTCGAAGTTATCCTTGCGGATGATGAACTCCGGGCCAATGCCGTTGGCGACGATCGTGCGTCCACCGCTACCGAACAGGTTCATCATGAACTTGGGCACGATGATCGCGCGGTAGCGCAGACCCACGCCGTAGTACGTCTTGCCCGCTTGCTCGACGGGTGAGCTGCCCGCTTCGGCCTCTGCGACCAAGGCCGCTTCTTTGTCTGCCTTCTCCTTGTCGGCCGCCTCCTTGTCGGAGGTGGCTTTGCTGGCCGCCTCTTCCTCTTCTGCCTTCTGCTTGGCCGCCTCTTCCTCGGCCGCCTTCTGCTTGGCCGCCTCTTCCTCGGCCGCCTTCTGCTTGGCTGCCTCCTCCTCGGCGGCCTTGTCCTTGGCGGCCTTCTCCTTGGCCGTGTCGGCCTTGGTCTTCTTGGGCGCGGCGCTGGCGGCGGAGGTGAGCAGCAAGGCCGAGCTTGCGAACACCGAAATAAGCACTGAGGTAAAGCGGGGGCTCATCAGATCTCTCCTAGGCAAGCGAGTCGATTGTCGAAGCTGGGGCGGTCCGGGAACACTCGAGGCCGGGACCGGCGGCGCAAAGCGCGCCGATAGTGCCATGGCACAGTGCCAACTGGCAAAGCCCGTAGCGCTGCCCCACCGGGGCAGGATCCGAATGATCCGCCGGCCTCGGAAGTGGCACACCCGTGTCACACCCGTGCTCGCTTCAGGTCCTCCCTACAGGGTGGGCTAACGTGGGCGAGGCAGAATATCAGCGGCTCGCGAGCACCTTCTAGTACGGCGCTAGCTTTGCGCCGAAGGCGCTCGTATCCTTAGTGGATGGGTCAAAACGCCGTGCTCGGAGCGAGTCTGACGGCGTGTTTCGTGCTGCTGACGGCCTGCGGGTCGGGCCACTACATCCAACGCGGCGCTGATTTGTACGGCGAAGGCCGTTACGTCGAGGCCGATGAGGTGTTTGCACGCAGCGAACCGCGCGTCGCACGCGCCGCACTCGAACAGCAGGCCGCCTATGCCGCCTACCGCGGCGCAACCTTCATTGCGCTCGGGGATCTCCCTCATGCTCAACATTGGCTGAGCATGGCCACCGAGATCGAACGCGCGCGCCCCGGCACCTTGCGCCCCCAAGAGCGCGCGTTCCTCGATGGCGCCTGGCGTGCGTATTCCAACCGCTTGCCGCCCGCGCCGCCCGCGCCGCCCGCAAACACCGCGATCGCCTCCTCCAGCCAAGTTCCCTCGCCCAACGCCGCGACCGTCACGCCGGGCGCGCCCGCTACACAACGCGCGCTTGCCCCGGTCGTGCCGCAATCCGTCCCGCAATAGAATTTTGGGGTGATGGTCACGCGCTACGGCGCGCGACGTCGCAGCCTTCGGCGACGCGGGGCGATCTCCTGAAAGAGCCTTCGCACAGGGGCAAAAAGCAATCGCGTGTGCGCGCCCGGTCTGAAATATTTCAGAAGATTGCGGACGGCCGCCGCGCGTTTTGAGATCCCCGACTGGCAGGTTATGGTCTCGAGCTCGAGTCACTGGGAAGCCTGCCCCATGACGAACTCCCTCGCCAGCGAGCTCGCTAGTCTTTTGCCGGAAGTGCTCGCAGCACTCGCGGTCGACGATCCGAAGCTCGGGCTGGCAGCCGCCCTCGAGCTGCTTTCGCGTCACGGCCTGATTCAGCGCGCGAATGAAGGCAGCGCGCTGTTCGAACTTTCGTACCACGGGCGCACGCTGTCACTGATCGCAGCCCAGCCCGAGCTGGAGCGCGGGCCACTCGATCCCTCCTTGGAGCTCGCGCTGCGGCTCGGCTTGATGCGCGCGGTCGAACTCGAAGAGCGCGAGGTGCTCGCAGAACGCTACGAGATGCTGTCTGCTGCGTCGTTCGAAGGCATCATGATCAACGCGGACCGCGGGATCGTGATCGAGGCCAATCAGCGGCTCGCGGAGCTGGTCGGCTACGATCCCGCGGAAATGCTGGGCGGTGAAACGCTGCTTCGCTGTGTGGCGCCGGAAGACTTGCCCCTGGTCCAAAAGCGGATGCGCGATGGACTGGAGGGCGCGTACCTCATCACCGGCATACGCAAAGACGGTTCACGTTTTCCCGCGGAGCTCTTGTCCAAGCAGGGCAAGCTGGGCGATCGCCCCGTGCGCGTGGTCGCCGTGCGCGACGTGACCGAGCGCGAGCACGCCAATACCTTGCTCCGTGAGAGCGAAGCGCGGCTCCGTGATCTCGCGGCCGTCGCCTTCGACTACTTTGCCGTCAGCCGTGATGGCGTGATCATCGACATGGGCGGCCGAGTCGAAGAAACCATGGGCTACCGACCCGAGGAGCTGATCGGGCAAAGCCTGTTCGACCACATCGCGCCTGCCCTGCGCGCGCGCACCGAACAAACCGTGCTCGGAGGCGTCATCTTTTCGTACGAGACCGCGTTCGTCAGCGCAAAGGGGGAGGTCGTCCCGGTACAAATCCAAGCCGTGCCCTCCACCTTCGCCGGCCTTCCCGTGCGCGTGGCGGGCATTCGCGATCTACGACCCGTACGGCGCCTGGAAGCGGAAAGGCGGCGTTTGGAGCAGCAAATCGAGCGCAGTCAAAGGCTAGACAGCCTCGGCGTACTCACCGGTGGCATCGCGCACGACTTCAACAACCTGCTCGTCGGCATCTTGGGCAACGCCGATCTCCTGCTCATGACCCTGAGCACGGAAGACGAACGCGAATCAGCGTTCGCGATTCGCGCCGCGGGTGAACGCGCTGCGGATCTCACTCGCCAGATGCTGGCGTACGCCGGTCAGCGCGAACCCGCACGCAGCGATCCGGTGGACATCGGCGAATTACTTCGTGAGTTGAAGCAGCTGCTGAATGCGACGTTGTCCAAAAAGATGGAGCTGGAGCTCGCGATCGCTTCCGGCTGCTCGGTGCTGGGCGACCGGGCCACGCTCACTCAAGTCGTGATGAACTTGCTCACCAACGCGTCGGACGCACTCGACGGTCGCCCCGGGAAGGTGCAGGTATGCGTCAGCCGTATCGAGCGGCCCGACGCGCGCTGGGACGACGCATTGGGCGCAACGATTGCGCCCGGGGCGTGGGTGCTGCTCGAAGTCAGAGACAACGGGGTGGGCATGGACGAAGCCACCCGAGATCGCGTATTCGAGCCGTTTTTCTCGACTAAAGACGCAGGGCACGGCTTGGGTTTGGCGGCGTGCCTCGGCATCGTCTCCTCGCACAAGGGCGCGATCTTGGTCGAAAGCCAGGTCGGGCGCGGCAGCTGTTTTTCGGTGCTGCTGCCCGCGAGCGATCCCGGAAAAGACGAGGTCAGGCCGCGCGATACCGCGATCCCCGCTCCGTGCCAGGTGCTCGTGGTCGACGACGAGCAGTTGGTGCGCGCGCACCTGCGCCGAGCACTCGAGCTGCGCGGCTATCGCGTGGACGAAGCACGCAGTGGTGAGGCGGGCCTGGCTCGGTTCGCGGCGAGACCGCCAGACGTGATCGTGCTGGACTTCATGATGGGAGACATGACCGGCATCGATGTCATCCGTCGCATTCGACAGGCCGGCTCACGCGTGCCGATCGTGCTTTCATCGGGCTACTTGGATGCTTCGTCCGAGCGCGATCTGGATCCTAGCTCTTTCCAAGCTTTCCTGCGCAAGCCATACCGCACCGAAGATCTGATGCTTGCCATCGAGCAAGCGCGCGCGCTGTCCCCTTCGCGGCCAGCCGCTGTCCTTCATGCGGACCAGTTCGATTCAGTCGAGCTTGACCGATAGCTCGCCGCTGAACATCAAGCTCGGGTCACCGCGATCGGTCAACGTCGCGTAGAGCACCGCGATGGTGCGCGGCACGACGCCCGAGAACAGCTCCGCACCGTCGCGTTTCACGCTCACGGGGCGATCTTGATCGAGCATGGCGTCCGAGACACGTAAAGTGATGCGCTTGACCTTGGCTATTGCAGAGAGATCGATGGTCTGGGCGGCGTAGCTGGCGGTGATCTCTGCGCTGGCGGCGACGTCAGCGATGGCCACCGCGAGCCAATAGAAGCGCGTGCGCAGCGAGCCGGATTGTCGCCAGACCACCTTCTTCGGGATCGGATCGCGCGCATAGGCCTGCATGAACGGGATGCTCACGGCATCCTCCAGGTCCATCCAATGCGGTTTGCCCGCGTGAACCTGCCATTGGTGCACATAGCCGCCGGGATCGGCCGCGGCCAACGCATCCAGCTTCATGCCCCATTCGGCAGCCTTGAGGTTGCGATCGTACGCGGTGTCGTCACCGCCCACGTGAATGGCAAACGCGGTATTGCGCAGGCTCAGCGGCGAGGCATCGTTCGGGTGCCCAGCACTCATGCCGACACCTGCCCAGGCGTCCGCCATGCGCGGTCCCATCATGTAGGCGCCATCGCCGCCCGCCGAGTAGCCATTCAGGTAAACGTGATTGGGATCGACGCCCTCGAGAGCGACTAAATCCGCGATCAAGCGCTCGAACAGCGGGTCGATCTCGTCGCGGAACCACAGGTTCCACTCGTTCGAAGGTGCACGCGGCGCGACCCAGATCGCGTTTTTCGGATTGTAGCCGTCGACCAGGTCGATCTGATTTTCCCACTGACTATCGTTCGTGGCAGCGTCGGCGTTGCCCCCGCCGTGCATCGAAATGAACAAATTCCAACCCGTGGTCGGCTTCTGCCCGCGCTGCGCGCGGTAGTACTTCATCTTCACGCCGCCCGCGGTGATCGTCTTGGCGCTGGTCTCGGTTGCACCGACCTCGCTCGCGCGCGTTGCTTTGAGCTGAGCTATATGGTC